>ERZ857480.73571-NODE-113953-length-22863-cov-11.6292_pt1 | contig 22863 bp, 18 predicted proteins | sample MGYA00519767_ERZ857480 | MGnify/ENA primary metagenome ERZ857480 (study PRJEB31778, sample SAMEA3449210) | human gut metagenome | biome: human gut; feature: human-associated habitat; material: faeces | place: United Kingdom | collected 2010/2012 ...
CGAGAAATAGGGTTTTGAATAAAAAATATGTCCAGTTTATGGGGATACCGATAAAAAAACGGTGTCCGAAAAGGAGAAAATTATGAAACAGGTGTGTCCACTTTATAGGGTACAGTTTATAAAATGGCATAATTCTTGCGACAGACAGACAGACAGACAGACAGACAGACAAGGGCTGTTTCGTAGTCTGCTCTTTTGTGCTTTCTGTTTTGAATATGTCAAACAGGCGCGGCCTGCCCGATATTACTACGGGCGGGACGCGCCTGTTTGCGTCTTTATAAATGGGGGTGATATGGAATAAATGAATTCGTTTCGTTCCTGCCCGCGTAACCGCAAGAACGGCGGCAAGGGACGATTCCCCTGCTTAGCGGCAAGAACGTTTGCCGAGAAGCAAAAAAAGAACAATCACTTTTTCCAATAACAGGAGGAGGCGAATACAATGAAAAAAAGAATACTGGGCATCCTGCTTTGCCTTATCATGGCAGTGGGCATGCTCCCAACGATGGCGATGGCGCAGGAAACCGCGCCGGTATTTAATTTGGAAAGAGATTTGGAAGGCATTACGATTCCTAGAAATCTTGTCACCTGCATCTGCACAACGACAAACGAGAGTAAAACGTACGGTCGGCTGCTAGGAGGCTTTACTAAGTATGGTAAGGTGACCAAGAAGAATGATATTTGGACGGTTACTGTCCGGATTGAGAACAGCGTCTATTTAAAAAACTTTGATACTGACACAAAAGAAAACCATTCTCCGGACCCGAAACACCTTACTGACTTTGCTCCCCCGGTTCAGTTCGAACTGAAACATAACGGTGAGAAATGGGAGCTTATGGATCAGATCCCAACAGGCACAGAGCTGCATTTTACCTGCGATGGCAAGCATAAACCGTCAGTGCCAATGTTCAGCAATATCACTGATATCAGCGAAAAACTCGTTGCAGTGTCCTGCACGAATGTTTCGGGAGGACCGTCAGGTGAATTTTATGGGCTGATTGACGGAGCCTTTACCGCAACAGAACCAATACTCAACAGTGATGGCGTATACGAGAGCACGATTACTCTGAATGCTAAAGAATATCTTAAGAAGTTTAATACCGACACGGGCATTTTACACAGCTTGGTTTCTGAAGTGGATACCGAAGGCAAAAAGATTGATCCTGTATTCGTGGTGAAATACGACCATGACAGGAGAATGTGGGTGCCGAAAGAGGCGACCAAGAACTTAATTATTTTTGTGAACTGCGAGAAACATGAAACCCAACCGCAGCCACCGAATCTGCCTACAATAGACAAGATCAGCGGATTGAACGATAAAATCGTTGCGGTACTTTGTGCGAACACGCAGGAAGGTCAGGAGGCAGGCAAGTATTACGGACTGCTCGACGGAGGCTTCACATCGACGAAACCGGAACTCAATGACGGCATGTTCGAGAGCACGCTTACGCTGATTCCATCAGTATACTGCAAGCAGTACAGCACGGACACAGGCATCACGCATAGAGTGAATCCGAACCAAACCACCGAAGGTTTGAAATTTGTAGTGAAATACGATGAAGAAAAGAAGATGTGGAGGCCGAAAGAAGAGGTCAGGTCGATGGGCATTTGGGTGTACTGCGAGAAACATGAAACCCAACCGCAGCCACCGGTAATACCGGTGTATCCACCAAGCGGTGGCGGCAGCACGATTTATCCAGGCGGCACTCCGGGAGGTAACGGAACCATTGTCAATCCGGACAACAATCAAGGCAATCAGCAACCTACGGTTGATTCAAAAGACAAACAAGGCAATAACAAAACAAAAAAAATTAAGAAGTCGGACACTATGGAGAAGGTTCCAAAGACCGGAGACAACACTGCCATGACAATTTGGCTTGTTCTTCTGCTTCTCAGCGTCGGCGCACTGTTTGGCACAGTTGCTTTCGATCGAAAGCGTAAGAGAATATAAAATAGAGAATCTTACATAAAACGACGCAGCATCAAATCAGGGCGGGCAGGCACTTTAAGCCTCGCCCGTCTTGGTGTGGTTTATTATCCGAGAATAATGCTGCGCGATAGCCACAGGACATTGGCAAAAGCAAACTGACTTTTGCGGTGAACTTGCCGCAAAAAAATCATCACAGGACATCAATGATTTCAGGAACAGAAATTGATGTATATGGGAACTGCAAAGCGGGTGTAAACTTTGCAGTTTCCCTGTTTACAAAGAATTTATATCCCTTATGTTAAACTATGATATTACGAAACACAGGCAACGCTGTTTTAAGAGGGGAAAGGCGGCGTTATCGCACTCGAAGCAGCAGGCGGCAAGGGAGAACCTACGCCGCGCACGGAAGCGCAAAAGAACCCTCACATCGAAATCTTCCTGCCAAAAGGAAAATGTTCATTTGCGTTGCTTGCCGCAACGGGTATGCTGCTGATAAAATGACGATACAATCAAAGAAAAAAAGGAGGGTATATCCATGCTTCACGAAAATATCCGTTTAAAACGCAAGGAGCGCGGCTTTTCGCAGGAGGATTTAGCCGTGCGGCTCCATGTTGTCAGGCAGACCGTTTCGAAGTGGGAGAACGGGATGTCTGTACCGGACGCCGAGCAGCTTGCGGCACTTGCCGATGTTCTGCATACGACGGTAGGGGAGCTCTTGGGGGCAACGCTTGAAAATGAAGAAAGTCGGGATCGGTTGGCGGAAGAACTTGCCCGCATCAACGCGCAGCTTGCAATCCGAAACCACCGCGCGCGACGTGTGCTGAAAGCCATGGCCGTGGTCTTGCTCGTCTTTGCAGCACTCAGCTTTCTCACAATGCTTCTGTTTATGGCGTTGAATTACATGCCGGCATCCAGGACGCAAACCGAATTTGCCAAGCCATTGGAAGCACAAAAGGCGCAATTTCTTCTTGCCTTTGAGCCGATTGTGAAAACGACGGAACTGCTATGTTGAGTGCAGCGTCATAAAATCGTAAACTTTCTTTCGAAAAAGTTTATTTTTTGACTCGGTACTTTTTCATTTTTTCCTGTTATGCTAAAAAACAAAGGAAAAACAAACAAGGGGGATTTTGGATATGAATATTTTGATTTTAAGCGGCCGTTTCGGTATGGGACATATCAAGGCCGCCGCCGCGATTGAGGAAAAAGTCAGGGCGCGCGGCGAGCAGGTGGATGTGCAAACCGTTGACTTGGTTTCTTATCTGTTTCCGCATACCTCAAACAGCATCTACGGCGGATTTCACTTGATGGTCTCGTACTGCGCAGAACTTTACAATATGCTTAACAAAGCCGTTGAGCGAACCGGCGCGGCCCCGCTTAAAAAAGCCTCCTGCCGCAAAATTCACCGTTTGCTCGCGGAAACAAAGGCTGATCTTATCATCTCCGTATTGCCGATCTGCACGCAGTATTTCGCCGCGTATAAACAGATTAGCGGATGTCAGCTTCCGCTTTATACCTATATTACAGATATTCCATTCCACAAGGAATGGTACGCAGATGCTTGCGACCGTTATTTTGTCGGCGCGCGTTCCACGAAGGAAGCCCTGCTCTTTCAAGGAGTTCCTGCCGAAAGTATCACTGTCTGCGGTATTCCGGTTCTGTCTGCTTTTTGCGAGAGCAGTCAAAAGAAATCTCAAATTTCGTGTGCGGACGCCGCGAAAAAACGACTCTTGCTGATGGGCGGCGGTTTTGGACTTTTGCCGCTCCACGAAAAAATACTTCTCCGCATGCAGGAACGCAGCGATTGGGAGATTACAGTCATTACAGGGAATAACCACAGGCTGCGAAAATATCTGCAGCGCCATTTTCCGCAGATACAGGCACTCGGCTTTGTTGATAATGTCTGCGACTATATGCAGCGCGCGGATCTCTTGATCACAAAGCCCGGCGGCATTTCTACCTTCGAGGCAATCGCGGCGCGCCTTCCGCTCTTTGTGATTGACCCGCTTTTAGAGCAAGAAATCGGAAACGCGCAGTTTATTGAGACAGCAGGGTTTGGTACGGTCATTTGGGGATGCGGAAGTGCGAAGAAAGCACTCAGCGACGCGAAGGCTGACGAAATTCTTAATCGCATGAGCACACTGCTTTCCAGCCCGCTCGCATTGAGGCAATGCCGGACGCGCATGCAAGGGCTGTCGCAAAGCTTTGATTCTTTTTGTCCGCTCGACTATTACAAAGAGGAGGGAAAAAACTATAATGTTGCACTGTAACACTAACGAGAGAAAGCGCATACCCCGACGGCTTTTTTTAAGTTTTGACGATGGTCCAAGTCCGAATTACACTGACACCCTGCTTGATTTGCTCGCGGCGCATCAGATTCGTGCATCCTTTTTTGTTGTCGCGAAATCCGCGGAGAAGAATCCGTGCATCATGAAGAAAATGCGATGCGCCGGTCATTTGATCGGTCTGCATTCCGCCGCGCACGTCAGCGCTTATTTGATGACACCTGCTTATGCGGCGCGAGATTTCCAAAAATCACTGACAATTCTTCATGATCTCGGAATTTCTACGCGATTTTACCGCCCGCCCTGGGGACATACCACCCGGCATACCAGGGAGCTTGCGGAAAAATACCGCTTGCAGATTGTTCACTGGGATGTAATGGCAGGGGATTGGAAGGCTTTTCGCAGTGCCGGCCGGATCGCGGCCTGCCTTCGCGCGCAGGTTGCACCGGATAAGATCATCTGCCTGCATGACGGACGCGGCCGCAGACACGCACCTGCGAGAACCATCGAGGCACTTCGCGAACTTTTGCCGCTTTGGATCGCCGAAGGGTGGCAGTTTGACACCATAGACAAGCTGTATCTGCCGCAAAGCGCTGGTTGCCGGTATGCGCAGAAGGCACAGAACGCAGAGTTTCCATGCGGTTTGTCAATCCAATCTGAGAGAAGTGAGGGGTGCGGAAGATGAAAAAGACGCGTTATTTCCTGCTCCCGCTGCTAGTCGCTCTCACTTTCTGGATTATTTTGCGCGAAAGCAGCCTCACGCAAATTTTCGACTGTCTGCGAACCTGCAGTCCTTCCGCGTTAGCCGCGGCGATCGGCTGCATGGTCGTCTTTGTGCTCTGCGAAGCGGCCAACCTGCAGCGCTGCTTGCGCCTGACCGGACGCTCACCACAAACGTGCGCGGAAACAGTGTTTTCTGACAGCAAAAGGGCGCGCGTTCGTTTCAGCAAGCAGGCGCTTCCTTACGCGTTGACCGGGTTTTTCTTCAGCGGCATCACGCCCTTTGCCTCCGGCGGTCAGCCCATGCAGCTCTATCACATGCACAAAGACGGTATTTCGGCAGCGCGCGGCGCTGCTGCTTTAGCTATGGAACTGGCTTCCTTCCAAGCGGCGGCTGTCACCATCGCGGCCATCGGTTTGCTGCGGTTTCATGCTCTTATCTTGCAAACTTCCGGTTTTGCGGGCACCTTCCTCCTGCTTGGCTTTGCCGTTAATCTTAGTCTGCTGGCCCTGCTTCTGTGCGCGATCCTGTCCCCACGCCTCCTTGCGCGGGCAAGCGCTCTGATTGCCGGCTTGCTGCAAAAACTGCGTGCTTGCAAAGCCGCGCGTCTGCGCGCAGCGACAGGCAGATGGGTAGAAGACTACCAAAACTGTGCCGCCTGCCTGCGTGATATGCCCGGAGAAGCCGTGCTGCTCTTTCTCACATCCCTGCTGCAGCTTGCCGCCCTGCATTCCATTCCTTACTGGGTTTCTTTGAGTCTCGGCATGCAGCAGGTCAGCCTTCCGCAAATGCTTTCCATACAGGCCGTTCTTTTCCTGTTCGTGTCCGTGATTCCGCTTCCGGGCGGCGCGGGCGCGGGAGAAGGTGGATTTCTGCTGCTTTTTGCCTCGATCTTTTCCGGCGGCTATTTACAAAGCGCTATGCTGCTCAGCCGTTTCGCGAGCTTTTATTTGCCGCTGCTGCTCAGCGGAATTTTTCTGTGGATTCAAAATTTGAGAAACAGCCGGTGAGAATCGTCTTACCGGTTTAAAGCACAGCGGGAAGATTTTTTCAAATATTTCTGATTTTTGTAACGTTTTCGCTTTTTGTGACTCTAATGAATAAAAGGAGAAGCGCATGAACGAATTTGAGAAGCTTTGTCAACAGAATCAGGAAACGGTATACCGTTATCTTTTGGCGCTTTGCCGCGATGACCATCTGGCGGAGGAATTGACCGCCGAAACCTTTTATCGTGCGTTTCTACATATCGATCGCTTTCGGGGCGAATGCAAAGTGACAACATGGCTGTGCCAAATCGCAAGGAACGCCTATTTAACGGAACAAAAGAAAAGGAGCAGGCAGACGGCGCTTGAAATCGCTTTTGAACTTGCGGACGGGGCACATTTTACGGACAGGCTGTGCGAAAAAGAGCAGGTGATGCAGATCCACCGGACGCTGCATACCCTGAAGGAGCCGTATCGGGAAGTCTTTACTCTACGGGTTCTGGGCAATCTAAGCTATCGGGAAATCGCGGGAATCTTCTCCAAAACCGAAGGCTGGGCAAGGGTCACCTTTTATCGGGCAAAGGAAACATTGATACAGAAAATGGAGGAAGAACATGAAAATTAGTTGTGGCGTGGCAGGGGATCTACTGCCGTTATATGTGGACGGCTGCTGCTCAGAGGAGAGCGGCGCACTCCTTACGGAACATCTTGGCGAGTGTCAGAAGTGCCGCGAAAAATGGGAACGTATGAAAAGAAGTGATTTCCTCCCGGAGCAGGGAGAAACGCCGGAAGAAAGACGCGTAGAGCAAACCTTACCGATCATCGCCTACGCGGACAAAATCCGACGCCGGAGAACTTTGGTGCGCGTCCTGCTGCCTGTCGTGATCCTGCTGCTGGCATTGATGCTGTCGGTAACATGGCAGGCGGTCAAGCTGATGGCGTACCAAAACGGCACGCCCGAAATGATTGCAGAAGCCGGAAGTTGGGATTCAAAGACCGGAGAGCTGGAAACAGATGTCCGTCAAATCGAAACATACCGGCTGCATGCCGCGGCCTCTCGGCTTGCCGTGCATGTGCAGACGGAAGCCGCAGCTTCCGGAAAGGTGGTGCTGTATAAGGCAGAAGAGCAAAGCGGACAGAACGCAGAGGAGCCAATCATGACCGCCGATATCAGCGGCAGCAGCGCGTGGTGCGTGTTTACCCATTTATCGGCGGAAAGCTGTTACCGCGTCCGCGTGGAAGGCATCCCGGAGGGAACAGTCACAGTCAGCGGCAAGTTTACGTTCCCACAGGCTCTGCGCATGGCGTGGGAGGATTTCTTCCTCATCTGACAAAAGGGGAAAGGGTTATTTACCCAAAAACCACAAAGCAAAAGCTCGGAAGAAAGAGATCATTTCGCAAGCGAAACGTAAGAAAAAGCTTCAAAACTTTGAAACGCTCTCTGTTAAGCAGGAAATGAAAGTGCGACAGTTATCCCATAAAATGATGATTCGTCCCTGCAGGATCTTTTTCGCATGAAAAAAATTGCTTTTCACGGCGGCACATGGTATGATGATATACGCGGAGAGAAAGCGCTGCGCAGGTTTTTAAGGCTCGTTTGAGCCTTAAAAAAATAGCCATTAGTTAGCATATGCTAACTAATGAAATCTATCTCCATGACGAAAGTCTCACATCGCACTACATTTTTCAGAAAGGATCATGAAATATGAACAAACAGAAAAAATCAAAACAGCCGCCGGTACTGGGCAGGCTGTTGGAATACGCCGGCGGATATCAGAAACTGTCCCTGCTGGGCTGCGGGCTGTCCGGCGTTTCGGCAGCGATCGGGATATTCCCGTATGTCTTTGTCTGGTACGCCGCCAGGGGCATTCTCACTCCGGAGGGTGGTGTCCCGGAAGGGCTTGCTCGCTATGGCTGGTACGCCTTGATCGCGGCAATCCTGAGTGCCGGAAGCTACTTTGCCGGGCTCATGTGTACGCACCTTGCGGCTTTTCGTGTAGCAACGAATATGCGAAAAATGGCGGTTGCCCACTTGGTGGAGCTGCCTTTGGGGTATTTTAACACCAATCTCACAGGGAGGCTGCGCAAGCAGATCGACGATAACGCTGCGATGACTGAGACGCTGCTGGCACACACCATTCCCGATGCGGTGGGAGGAATCGTAACACCGGTGCTGGCGGTGGGGCTGCTCTTTGTCTTTGACTGGCGCATGGGGCTGGCTTGCTTGATTCCTATGCTCATCGGTTTGCTGCTTTTGATGAGCATGATGACAGGCACCAGTATGAAATTCTTTGAGGAATACCAGAGGGCAGGAGAACGCATTTCCGCTGAAGCCACAGAGTATGTCCGAGGGATTCCGGTGGTGAAGGTATTTCAACAGACAGTGTTCTCCTTCAAGAACTTTCATGATGCAATCCTCAGCTACCGTGACCTTGCCAGCAGCTATTCCATGACGTGCCGCATGCCCTACACCTTGTTTACGGTGGTTATGAATTCCATGTTTCTGCTTCTGATGCCACTGGGGATGCTTCTCATCGGCGGTGCGGCAAATGGGTGGGCAGTGCTGGCCGACTTGGTATTTTACATTTTCTTCGCGCCTCAGCTCGCCTTCATGATGGAGCGGCTGATGTATGCGGTCAACGCTAAGATGGAGGCCGCTGAAGCGGTGAAAAAGCTAGAGGCGATCCTGAAGGAATCGCCGCTTCCCGAGCCGGCACCAGCCGGCAGAAAAAGCCCTGCAGACAGCAGTATTTCCTTTGACAATGTCACCTTTACATATGACGGTGCTGCCAGACCGGCGCTTATGAACGTTCGCTTTCATCTGCCACAAGGCGCTGCTTACGCACTGGTTGGCCCGTCGGGCGGCGGCAAGTCCACCATCGCAAGGCTGATTCCGCGCTTCTTTGACGTGCAGGAAGGCGCCGTATTGGTGGGTGGACAGGATGTGCGAAGCATCCCTGCCGCTGAGCTGATGGAACAGATTTCCTTCGTTTTTCAGGAAGTCCACCTGTTCAAAAAAAGCATCCGCGACAACATCCGTGCCGCCAGACCGAATGCCACGGAGGAGGAGATCCTGCAGGCGGCGCAGCTGGCACAGTGCGGCGACATTCTTGAAAAGATTCCGGGCGGGCTTGATGCTGTGATCGGTGCAAAGGGCGTTTATCTTTCCGGCGGCGAGATGCAGCGCATCGCGCTGGCGCGTGCGATCCTGAAAGACGCGCCTATCGTGGTACTGGATGAAGCCAGCTCTTTTGCCGACCCCGAGAACGAGGTGAAGATACAAAAAGCTTTCGAGGTACTGATGAAGGGAAAGACTGTTTTGATGATTGCCCACCGTCTGTCCACAGTACGCAGGATGGATCGGATTCTGGTTATCAAAAAAGGTGTCGTCGTCGAGGAAGGAAAACACGACGAGCTGATTGAAAAGGGCGGCGTCTATGCCTCCATGTGGGAGGAATACCAGAGCGCCGCGCAGTGGAAAGTAGGAGGTGAAGCATGATCAAACGTATCAGTAAAAAATATGCTATGACGGAGAAGGGCGCAAAAGACTATGTGGCTGCAGTGTTCTGGTCTGTGTTGGTAAACATCAGCAAAATGCTGCCCGTGGGCGTGCTTGCCGCGGCACTCTCCGGCATCGCTCAAGCGCTGACAGACGGCACAGATCCAAGGGCGGGCCTTACACGCTTTATCATGACAGGCAGCCTTGCGCTTCTTGCGCTTTTTGTGACCTTTCTGATCCAGTACAGAGCCTTATACGACGCGACCTATCGAGAGAGTGCCAACCGACGCATCCGGATAGCCGAGGTATTGCGCCGGCTTCCGCTTTCTTTCTTCGGAAAACGGGATCTGACCGACCTTACCACCACCATCATGGCAGATACGGAGACACTGGAAAAGGCGTTTTCCCACTTTTATCCCGCCATGTACGGCGCGCTGATCTCCACGACCATGGTTGCCGCCGGTATGCTGATCTATGACTGGCGGATGGCGCTCGCGCTCTTGTGGGTGGTGCCGGTCTCTCTCCTTGCGGTCTATCTCTGCCGGCGATTGGAAAAGCGGCATATAAAAAAAGGTCTCACTACCCGCCGCGCGGCAACCGATGCCATGCAGGAGGTGCTGGAGTGTGCCCCGGAGATTAAGGCGTGCAACCGAAAAGAAATGTATCTTGCCGAACTGAACCACAAGCTGGATGAGGCGGAACGAGACAACATCCGCGGCGAACTGTTCACAGGTTCTGTGATTACGGCGGCACAGTCCTTCTTAAAACTAGGCATTGCCACAACCGTCCTCACAGGCGTGATTCTGATAAGCAGCGGCAGTTTGACGATGATCCCGTTCCTGCTCTTTCTCATCGCCGCTACACGGATTTATGATCCTATAGGCTCCATGTTTGCCAACATGGCTGCGGTATTCGCCTGCGAGGTACGCATCGAGCGCATGAAGGAGATCGAGAATGAAAAACGCATGACCGGCCTCACCAAGTACCGTCCCGACGGTTATGACATCAGCTTTGAACATGTGACCTTTGCCTACAGAGAAAACGAGGATGTGCTCAAAGATGTTTCCTTTACGGCAAAGCAGGGGCAGGTGACGGCGTTGGTCGGGCCATCCGGCGGAGGAAAGTCCACAGCCGCCAGGTTGGCGGCTCGATTTTGGGATCCATCCGAGGGCACGGTGCGGCTGGGCGGCGTGGACGTTTCCACAGTGGACGCAGAGACACTGCTTGAAAAGTATGCCATCGTATTTCAGGATGTGGTACTCTTTGCCGATACCGTGATGGAAAATATCCGCATCGGCAGACGGGGAGCCACCGATGCGGAGGTTCTTGCTGCAGCGAAGGCGGCGCAGTGCGACGCTTTCATCTCGGGACTTCCGGACGGCTATCATACACTGATCGGGGAAAACGGATCACGACTCTCCGGCGGCGAACGGCAGCGCATCTCCATTGCCCGCGCCATTTTGAAGGACGCGCCGGTGATTCTGCTGGATGAGGCAACCGCCTCGCTGGATGTGGAAAACGAGACAGCGGTGCAGGCGGCGTTGTCCGGACTCATTCAGGATAAGACGGTGCTCATCATCGCCCACCGCATGCGCACTGTCATGCATGCGGACCAGATTGTTCTGCTTTCCGGCGGGCGTGTGACAGAGATAGGAAGACCTGCTGATCTGCTGGAAAAGAACGGCCTGTTCCGTCACATGGCGCAGCTGCAAAGTGAGAGCATGGAGTGGATGGCGTAGCAAAACAACACCGGAAATGGTATGCCGCATATTATTTTAGAAAAAAAGAATCAGAGAATATGGAGGAGTTTATGAAAGCAATAAAGAAATGGTCTGTCAAAGATGTCATTACGACGGTACTGCTTTCGGCGGTGCTGATTGTGATACAGCTTCTTGTGAATATGGTTTGTATGGTCAACGATTTTGTAAGCATGGTACTGTCCGTAGGGATTGCCGCTTTTCTCTGCGCGCCGGTCTACATGCTTATGGTCAGCCGGATCGGAAAGCGGTTTGTGACATTGATCTATATGACGCTTCTCGGCGCAATTTTTTTCCTGATGGGCAACTGGTTTTTGCTTCCCTATTTTATCGTCGTGGGCTTTCTCTGTGAGGCGATTCTGTGGAAACAGGGCTCCTGTGATCATTCTAATCGCATGACGGCCTCATGGACGGTGGCAAGCTTTTTGTACAACGGGATCAATCTGCTGCCCATCTGGTTCTTTTGGGATACCTACTACGATTTCGCGATTTCAAGCGGCATGGAACAGAGTTACATCGAGTCCTATGTGCATTACTACACAGCATACAGCTGGATTGTCTTTATTCTGCTGTTTACCACGCTGATGGGCTTTTTAGGTTGCATGCTCGGCAGGCATCTGATCCACAGACATTTTAAGAAGGCTGGTGTTCTATGAGAGCGGATGCGTCCTTTGCGGTACCGGTCAAACTGTGGGCACTGCTGTGCGTGTTTGTCGGAGTGAATCTGGGTAATGACGTGCTTCTCACCTGTATCATGACCGGCTGGGCGTTTCTTTATCTTCTCTTGCAGCAGCACTTTCGCCTTGCCGTATCGTATGGATGCTTTTACCTGGTGCTGGCACTGCTGCTGTATGGCATCCGCTTTCATGGACTGCATATGCCAATCTTTTCAGAATTCTATGTTTTGATGTTTTGGAAGCTGTCGCCGATATTTATGATGTCATGGGATCTGATTACGACCCCGCCGGGAATGCTCTCTGCCTTTTTTTCTCGTGTCCACATGCCCACATCTGTCATTCTCGGGCTTCTTGTCCTTTTTCGCTTCTTTCCGACCATGCGGGCGGAGCTGAGGAGCGTGGGCAGGTCGATGAAAAACAGAGGGCTGACCAAGACAGGGCAGCTGCTGGTACATCCCATACGGAGCATGGAATATGTCATGACGCCGTTTCTACTCAGAACATTGCAGCTTGCGGATCAGCTATCTGTTTCCGCCGTTGCAAGAGGAGCGGAGCACCCGGGCGCGCGCGGCAGCTATTATGAGAAAAAGATCAAGTTGCGGGAATACATCGTGGCTGCCGCATGGACACTGGCCACGGCATCCTATTTGATTCTGGAAAGGAGCAGGATGTGATTGAGTTTTCGAACACCGCTTTTCGATATGAGAATTCAGGCAGAGGCGTGTCCGACATCTCCTTTTTGGTAAAGAGCGGCGAGTGTGTCGTGCTGACAGGAATCTCCGGATGCGGAAAGACCACTGTAACAAGGCTCGTCAATGGACTTGCGCCGTCTTATTATCCCGGAGTTTTTAGCGGAAGCGTGAGGATTGACGGCAAAGAGATATCCGGTCTTTCCACATGGGAGATCGGGAGACTGGCGGGAAGCGTTTTTCAGGATCCGAAAAGTCAGTTCTTTTCCTCCGAGCTTGCGGGCGAAGTCGCTTTTGCCTGCGAGAACTACGGATTATCCAGTCAGGAGATTCGGACGCGGACAGACAATGCCATAGAAGAAATGACGCTTTCTTATTTGAGAGACAGACCGCTCGATGCCATCTCAAGCGGAGAAAAACAGCGGACGGCTATTGCTTCTGTATATGCTATGAAACCAAAAGTTTTTGTGTGCGACGAGCCGACCGCCAACCTCGATGCTGCAGGAACAAGACAGCTCGCGCGAACGCTGAAAGAATTAAAGGCACAGGGATATACCCTGCTCATCGCGGAGCACCGGATCGACTGGCTCATGGAGATCGCGGACCGGTTTTTGTATCTGCGGGACGGAAAAATAGAGAACGCATATGCCCCAAAGGACTTACTTCTTCTGCCGGAGCCGGATATGCTTCGTATGGGCCTGCGCGCGCTGCATAGGAGAAAGCAATTTCCTCTTCCTTCCGTGCCGGACGAAAGTCCGTCTGTTTTAAAGGCAGCAGGGGTCTCAAAGAAAATACGCAAAGAAACTATTTTGGATGAAGTTTCGCTATCCTTTCCCAAAGGCAAAATAACCGCGATAACGGGACAAAACGGCGCGGGAAAAACCACGCTTGCGCAGATTCTCTGCGGGCTGGTAAAGCAGACAAGGGGACAAATCCTGCTAGAGGGTAAAAACACAAGACCGGCAGGCCGCCTGAGAGAAATCTATTACTGCGGGAATGATACGGGAACGCAGTTTTTTACAGCGAGCGTATGGGAGGAACTGTTGCTGCAGAGCGGCTTTACAGAAAACAGAAAAGAGCGCGCCGCGCATCTACTGAAGGAGTTCGGGCTTTATGCGTATAGGGATACACACCCATCGGCCATGTCCGGCGGTCAGAAGCAGCGGCTGGCCATAGCCTGCGCTATCTTTTCGGAGCGCGGGATTCTGATCCTTGACGAACCAACCAGTGGTCTTGATGGAAAGAACATGCGGCTGATTGCGGAGAAACTGAAAAAGGCAGCAAGAAGCGGCAGAACCGTTTTGGTAATCACGCATGATAGCGAATTCATCGATGCTTGCTGTGATCATGTTGTAAAAATCAAGGGGAAATCCGAAAGAGAAGGCAGACAGATACGCAGACTGCGGCAGCTTAGCCCATAAATTGACGATTCGTCCCAGGGCTGCTATTTTTGCGCGGAGAAGATTGCTTTTCGCAGCAGCACATGCTATGCTGATATGCGTGAGGGGTGAAACATAGATAAAAAAGTCGGCATCCATGATTTCAGGAACAGAAATTGATGAAAGGCAAGGCTGCGGGATGGGTGTTGTGTGCAATCTCCCGGTTCTGCGGGAAGAGAAAGAAGGCTGCCGACTTACCTTGACAGTCGCGCATCTGCGCGGCGGACATTCCGGTGTTGAAATTGATAAAGGCAGAGCCAATGCAAACATCCTTATGGGCAGACTTCTCTTCAGGCTTCAAAACGAACTGCCGCTGGGAATCGCCGAATACTACGGCGGCAGTCGTGTGAATGCGATTGCTTCTCATGCAGAAGCGGAGATTTTGATTGAAAAAAGCAGACTTACGGAATACGAGGAGCATATAAAGCAAATGGAAGCCATCTTTCGCAAGGAATATCACGCTTCAGACCCGGATATTTCCGTAAACCTGAAATTATCTGAAAGCGGATGCTTTTCCGTTTTGGATGAAGCTTCTGCGGCACGCATGATATCGTTGCTTCTGATCTTGCCGGACGGAATGCAGGAAAATTTTTGCAGCCGGCATTCCAAATCTGGACTGTGTATCCATCGGTCCGACGATGGGGGATGTTCATACTCCGCAAGAGCATTTGAGCATTTCTTCTGTACAAAGAACATGGAAAGTGCTTCTTACGGCTCTCGAAGACGCAAGATATTTGCAATAATCCAATGGGCAGGGTCCGAAAAATCGGTCCTGCCCATTCACAACGATTTACTGATCTTATATCATTTTTTTATTATATAGGAAATATCGCTATGTGATATTTCCGGAATAACGACAAAAGCACCTTGCGAAGCGGCGCTCATGGGTGAGCGCCATGTGCGCATAGAAATCTCTGATTTCGTTATGCGCACTTTTGTCCAGGTTGCACAAATTTGAAACAGTCTCATCAGGTTCCATGCTTACACAAAGATTGCCACCGTTTCATAGCGTGCAGATTAGATTGCGCGTCGCTGCTTAGAATCAGAATCTTGAGATGCGCTTGAAGTCCTCTCGGACTCTTGACGAGAAAGCCATACAGTGTTTTTTTCAATTATATCTCCGGATACCGCGTCAATCTTGTAGGAATATGCGCATTTGTCGGTATGGAACTCTAGAATGTAGCATGGCTTGCCCTGATTGCGGCTAAGCTCCTCTCTGGTAAAAACAATCTTCTGAGCCGCATCATGCAGAGCGGCATCAGTGAGCGCGATCTTCCTCGCATCCTCTAAAGAGATGAACTTCGCGGGATCAGGTTCCGAGGCAGCGATTTCCTTTTGCTTTTTTTCAATCACAATGCCCAGCACCGCGTCAATGCGGTAAGTCCACTGGATCTGCGTGTCAGCAAAGACAAGGCGGTAGTAAGGGCTTTTGATGCCGCCGTCTACCAATGTTTCCTCAGTGAAGGTGACCCTGTTCTTACAACCTGCATCGTCAATCGCGATCTTCTTCGCGGTGGTAAGCAGGATGTATTTGTTTGCGAAGAGGATACGGCCGGTCTTTGCGTCAATTTGATAGAAGTAGCTGTTTGTTCCGGTATAGAATTCGAGGAAATAGCATGGCTTGCCCTGATTACGGCTAAGCTCCTCTCTGGTAAATACAATCTTCTGCGCAGCTTCATTCAGTTTGGCATCTTTGAGCGCGATCTTTTTTGCTTCCTCTAAAGAGATGAACTTCGCGGGATCAGTTTGCAAGGTGCTGCCTTCTGCCTCATCCGCTACCAATGTGTCGCCTTCTGATGTGTACGAAGCAACGCTCTCAGCCTGCTGAAGCTTCAGCAGTTCATCCAGCGGCATGCGGGCAACATCCTCTGTCGGCAGACCTGTTTTGTCTGCCGCGTTAAGAATCCAGTCAGCCTTTCCGGCGGAAACATGGAATTTCTCCGCGAGCTTTGCGATTTCGGCGTTTTTCGCTGCATCAGATTGATCCTCCGAAGGAGTGTGAAAAATCAGCGTGCCGACAGCTTCGATCGGCTCCAGTGCTTCTTGAATTTCTGCGGAGAGAACAGCTTTTCGTTCTGTGTCCGCATTCAGCTGCGAATCAAAAGAAATCAAAACGGTCGCCTCGTCGTCCGCAAGATAACCGCAGGCTTCGTAGGCAGTCATCGTGCGTGTCAGAGCGGTCTGAACGCTCTGTTTTTTTAAAACAACATCGCGAAGGGCGTTTTCCGCGTCGTCGTTCAAAAAGCGGACATCTTTGACGAGCCCGTTTTTGGCGATCGTGTAGGCAACGCTTGGATTCACATCCATCGTAAAGGTTCCCGCTTCTGCCTGGCTGCGGATCATGTTTGTCATGATGCCGGTGCAGAAAACCAAGGTCAGGCAAGCGGCGATGAGACCCAATTTCCTCCGGCTGTGTTTTTTTTCGCCGCGCGTTTCGCGTTCCGCGTCAGCGATCAGTTTGTCGTCGATGTTTCCGATTGCACGGAGAAGAACTTCGTTTTTCATAGCGTGATACCCTCCTTTTCTAAAAAAATCCTTAATTCGTTTCGCATACGGAATAGCAAAGACGCCACCTTGCTCTCGCTCATTCCGTATGCGTCCGCGATATCCCGTATCGCGTGCAGATGCCAGTATCGGCGAACAAAGATATTACGGTTTCGCCGTGGCTTTGCGTACAGGAAACGGTCAATGGCGGCAGCCAGTTCGGTTTCCTCGATCGCTCGCTCCACATTCCCCTCCGCGGGGACGCAGGCTTCTAACTCGGACAGCGCAAGCGCGACCTGTCCATGACCGCGTTTTTGGGCGGTGCAGCGCTTATAACGGTTAAGCGCGAGGTTGCGCGTGATTTTTCCCAGATAGATCGATAAACGGTTTGGACGCTGCGGCGGAATTGTGTTCCATGCGCTGAGGTAGGTATCATTGGCGCATTCTTCCGCGTCGTCGCTGCTATGCAGGATGTTGTACGCGATCGCGTGGCAGTAGTTCCCGTATTTTTCGGCGGTGGCGGCGATCGCGCTTTCGCTGCGCGACCAGTATAAACCTATAATCTCGTGGTCATTCATGGAAACCTCCCTTCCGTCTGTAAAAAGGCCTTTCACTTATATAGACAACAAAAATCGTTTTTTATTGCGCAAGGAGGAAAACTTTTTTGCGTAATTTTTTTTGCGATCTTTTTTTGGTTGATTGTATAATCAAGTTGAACAATAAAATAAAAAAATCCATAGACATGCTTCTGTGGTAGAATGCAGGTGTTCAATCAACAATTACCAAAGGAGTCATCACTATGGATCATGTACATTCTACCACAACTGAACACAAAAAGGGAAACATCTTTCTTACGACGAGAGAATTTTGATTCAGCTTCGCTTGAAAGACAACTGGTCTGCTGACAAAATCGCCAAAGAAATCGGCTGCGCGCCGAACACAGTTCGAAATGAGAGTAGAAAGAGTTGGTTCTAAAAAGAGTGGTCACTGGAAAGTGCTTGGGTAAGCTCTTCCTTGCTTTTCCGAGGATATTTGGATATAATGTAAATTACAGAACAGGATTCATGCGGAGGGAAGCATCATGCCAAAACCAAAATGGAATTTGAATACCATTTACATATCCGAGCGGCTGCAGGAGAGTCTGCGGCCGGTTTCCCGCTGCCAGCTAACGACTGTGGTGGCGCCGATGGGCTACGGCAAAACAACGGCCGTGAACTGGTACCTGGAGGAACGCGCGAAAACAGAGCTTCTGCGGGTCATCCGTATCAGCGTGTATTCCGATAATCTCGCGATCTTCTGGAAAAGCGTGCAGGATGCTTTTTTGCGAGCAGGATTTGACTTTCTGGGCGATTATGTCTGTCCGAGCGATGCCGCCGGCGGCGGATTGCTGATCGATGCGATCTGCCATGAGTTGGAAGGAGAAGCCTCCTGCTATATTTTCATCGATGACTTTCATCTGCTGACAGACAGCCGGGCTTCCGGCTTTCTCTGCAAACTGGCAAACCGCTTGCCCGGCAATGTGCATCTGCTTGTAGCCAGCCGCGATCGGTTCCTGCCGGCCGCAGAGGCGATCCGTCTGGGCGGCAAGGTCTATCAGATCGGGACTGAGCAGCTTCGGCTGAACCATACTGAACTGGCTGTTTACGCACATCGGTGCGGAACGGAACTTTCGGACGAACAAGTCAATTCGCTGCTTTATTCCAGTGAGGGCTGGTTTTCGGCAGTCTATCTGAACCTGCGGACGCTTTCCGAGTGTGGGGCGCTGCCGGATCGGAATTCCGATATTTATACGATGTTTACCGCTGCCATGATCGACCCGCTTTCGGAAAAACAGCGGGAATTCCTGGCGGTCATGGGACTTGCGGACGAATTTACCGTGGAGATGGCGTACTATGTGACGGAGAATGAAGAGGCTGAGCAGCTGCTTGCCGTGCTGACCGCACAGAATGCGTTTGTAAAATGCCTGCCGGACGGCGTGACCTACCGCTTTCACCATATGATGAAAGCGTGCGCGGAGCGTACGTTCCTGACGCTTGCGCCGGCGAAGCAGCAGAACTACCGGGAACGTTTCGGACTCTGGTACGAGGACAACAGACAATATCTCCACGCGATGGCCGCTTACCGAAAGAGCGGGAATTATGGCGCGCTGCTGCGCATTATCCAAAAAGATGCCGGTATTCTGCTCTCCTCGCTGAACCCGCAGGAGGTGATCGACGGCATCGGCGAATGCCCGGAATCCGTACTGAAAGCGCATCCGCTGGCGATCCTGGTGCTGATGCGCAGCATGTTCAACTGGCGGCAGATCCCAAAGATGATGGAGATGAAAGGCTTGCTGATGGCCTCGATCGCGGAACATCCGGAGCTGTCCGCGCAGGAACGCGGCAATCTGCTGGGAGAATGCGACCTCATCCAGAGTTTTCTCTGCTATAATGACATCAGCGCGATGAGCCGCCTGCACCGCAGCGCCAGCAGTCAGATGTCCCGTCCCGCCATCAGTATCCACAAGAGCGGCGGCTGGACATTCGGATCTCCGTCGGTATTGATGATGTTTTACCGGGCACCGGGCGAACTTGCCGGCGAACTTGCCGAAATGGACGAGTGCATGCCGCATTATTATAAGATCACCGACGGTCACGGACAAGGTGCGGAAAAGATCATGCGGGCGGAAGCGGCGTTCATGCAGGGCCGTTTCACGGACGCGCACATAGAACTGGAAAGCGCTTACGCGCAGATCGAAGGAAACGGACAGGAAAACATGGCACTTTGCTGCGACTTTTTGGCACGACGGCTTTCGCTGTGCGCGGATATTGAGCTTCGGGAGACCTTTGAGCAGAGCTACGCGGCGCTGCTGCGGCACCACAATGCAGCCTGGATCAATATCTGGAACGCTACCGGCGCTTATTATCACGCGCTGACGGGACAAACGGATCGGATCCCATCAATCTATGCGGAACATCGGTTATCTTCGGTCAATCTTCTCGCACCGGGCAAGCCGATGACGGAGATGATCGAAAATCAGGTATATCTTGCACAGGGTGCTTACGCCAAGGTGATCGGCCGCAGCGAGGGACAGCTGGCTGTGTGCAGCGGAATGCACTACGCGTTAGTTGCGCTGCATGTCCGGATCCAGACGGCCGCGGCTTATGAAATGCTTGGCAAACACAAGGAGGCCAAGGCATGGCTTGCGCAGGCGCTTTCAGACGCGGAATTGGATGGGTTTGTGATGCCTTTCGTAGAAAACTATCGCTATCTGGAGCCGCTCTTATCCGAGCAGCTGCAGGGAAATCTGATCGCGCGGGTCCGGGAACTGGGCGAAGCGAGAGCGCAAAGGCAGGCCGGAGCCGCGCGAGCGACGGCATTCGCGATTTTGACGGATCGGGAATACCGGATCGTCTGCCTGATGGCTCAGCGGCTGTCGAACCGGGAGATCGCGGAGAAATTGTTCCTTTCGGAGGGCAGCGTAAAGCAGTATGTGAAGCAGATCTATGCCAAACTCCATATCGAAGGGGACACAAGGACCAAGCGAAAGCGTCTTTCCGACCTTCTGGAGGCAAATACTTAACCATTGGTGAATAGTTTTTTTATAAAAGTCACGGTACAATATCGGTACAGTGACTTTTTGTTATGCACAAATTTGTTCATAGGAAGGAGGAGAAAAGTTTGAAAAAAAGAAAGAGGATTTTAAAAACGACGCTGCTGCTTCTGCTTTGCATCGCGCTTGCGATCCTGACCGGCTGCGGCGGGACCAACGGCAGCGAGGCAGGAGAAGACATCCGGTTGGATCCGACTGAACTGACGGAAGAAAACAGCTTTCCGATTCGGATCGTAAACGCAAGCGGACGTTCCGTCGGGACGATCGAGTTTTCGTGGTACGGCGACGCAGGTGAATGCTACCTGGATGTATTGGGCAGCGGTGAAACGCTGGAAAAGGATGAGGTTCTGGACGCCAGAATCCAGCCGACAGACGGCTCGTATTTTGTCCAGACCTGCGCGGCAGATGAGGAAGCAAAGCAGATCAGCTATCTGGTCCTGTACGGCCCGGATGTGGAGCAAGGAAGCGTGCTCGTGCTGCTTCCGGATGATGAGCAGGATGTGAAGATTCTGTTTGATGCCGGAACGGATGCGCAGGAGGCGGAGAAAAAAGCGCTTGCGGATTATCAGGCGGCGTCGGAAGGAAAGCCTTTGCCTTCCGAGGAGGAGACCGGCGGGCTGTCTGCGGAGGAGATCGCAGCAGCTGCAGAGAAGCTGGGATACGAGTCCCTTGGCGAAATGCGCACCAAGCAGCATGAATATCTCGACTCGAACGATCCGGTCAGCCAGGGCATCGAGGGATATTGGTATCCGGACGGCGACCGTGAGAGCACGGAATACTTCTCGATCTACAACGGAACCCTTTACTTTTATAAATTTGATCCGGAACAGGGCGATGTACAGAACGGAATGCTGAACCTCAGCACAAGACATTCCGGGACCGTTACCACCAGTGGCGGGACAACTTTTGAATACAGCAAATGCGGCAGCGGACCGCTGCGGACCTCAAATGACATGGAAAAAGACACCATCGTCTTTGACGGTGAACGTGATACGGTATATTACTGGAGATTACAGTGATCTGTAACGGAAAAGGAGGAACTATGTGGAACGAAAGTATATTTTAGCGGTAAAGCCATTGGACGAACACATCCTGCAGGTCGATTTTATATCCGGCAGCCGTCTGCTTCTGGATCTGAAGCCCTATCTGGATAAGATCCGCTTTCGGCCTCTGTTGGATCCGCAGGTATGGAGCAGCGCCGTGACAAACGGGATCTTTGTCCGCTTCGGCAATGTGGAACTGAGTCACGACGAGATCTTATCCATGGCAGAACAGGAAAATCAGCCTCGAAATACTTAAAAAAGGACAAAAGTGCGCATAACGAAATCGGAGATTTCTATGCGCACATGGTGCTCACCCATGAGCACCGCTTCGTAAGGTGCTTTTGTCGTTATTCCGGAAATATCAATATGCGATATTCCTAGATAATGAAAAAGAGCATGAGAAGATAGAAGATAAAGGAGAAAAACGATGAAAAATTGGAAGAAATTATTAACCTTGGTATTAGCAATGGTCCTTTGCTTGAGCATTTCCGCCTGCGGCGGCGACAGCGGAGACGGCGGAGAAACCGCCGATGCGCCGGCAGTTCTGGAAGATTATGCTTACGACAGCGCGGCAGATGCTTCCGGCTATGATGCCTATATCGGAAACTGGGTCGGCACCGGTGACGCGGAGAACGATACGCTGGAGGTCACGACCACAGACGGCGGCATGTATTTTACGATCTATTACATAAACGATATAAAAGCCAGCGGCGCGGCACAGAATGTACCGGAATATGACTGCATCTACTTCTTCAACGATTTTGATGGAAGCGCTTATCAGGTCACCTTCGATGCGGACGGTCAGATGAACATCAACTCGTTCGGCACCTTCGCGATGATGGGCTCCGAGAACGGATCCGATGACGAAAATACAGACGACAGTGATGTTTCCATGCTCGGCATGTGGTATCAGGACGGAGATGAAAACGCGGAAAGCCGCATTGAATTTGACGACAGCGGTAATTGGTCCTTGTACGAAGTGCAGGACGGCGAGTATGCCGAAGTAGACTACGGTACGCTCAGCAGCACCGCGGAAGAGGGCATGTATAACGCCGTTTCCGACGCGTATGAAGACGTAAGCTACGATCTGTATCTGGCAGACACGAACACCTTCTACTGGGGCGGGGAAAACGACTGCTATCAGAGGGTCTAAGCGGAGACTTGCGAAAGAAAAGGGAAAACGATGAAGAGGATGGATCTGAAAAGCAGGAGAGCCCTTTTATCCCTTGCGTTGGCGCTGGTTCTCAGTCTGTGTCTGACCGCCTGCGGAAGTCCTGCCGGACCGGCAGAAGCGGAAGCAGATGACGAGCTGCTCGTGAGCGATATGGCCTCTCTCGACGGCGTATGGAGCAGTGATGACGGCTTGTCTGTACTCTATTTTGACAGCGCGGACGGCTGTTACCTGTATCACTCGCCTTACGGGTCGACCGGGCGCGGTGTGTTTTCGAACGAGAGCGGCAAACCGATGATCGATTTCTGCGGCTTTCTGTATGACTTTTACCTGAACGATGATGGCGTGCTGCAGCTGAACCGGAACGGATCGGATGGCGGGAAAACGCCGGATCTTTCCGGAAAAAAATTCCGCCGCGATGAAGAAGCGCAGATCTCGGAATGGCAGCTTGCGGATCTTGACGGGACCTGGCAGAACGAAGCCGGTGAGACCATTGTTATTGATGCGGCAAACAGGGAGTACAGCGCCTGCTCGCCGGATTACGTTTCGAGCGGTACGATCGGCGACGACGAGGATGGCAGAGGACCTTATCTTTTCGA
>ERZ857480.43610-NODE-67395-length-22592-cov-13.1855_pt1 | contig 22592 bp, 19 predicted proteins | sample MGYA00519767_ERZ857480 | MGnify/ENA primary metagenome ERZ857480 (study PRJEB31778, sample SAMEA3449210) | human gut metagenome | biome: human gut; feature: human-associated habitat; material: faeces | place: United Kingdom | collected 2010/2012 ...
CCCCGTGATACCGCAGCCGAGGAACTGACCGTTGCTGCCGCCAAGGAGTGCGTGACCAACTGCATCAAGCACGCAGACGGGAATGAGGTATATATCCGCATTGCCCAGCGCGGCGAACGCTATGATGTTACCATAACCAACAACGGTAAAATACCCACAGAACCGATAAAGGAGGGCAGCGGCCTGTCAACGCTTCGCCGCAGTATTGAAAGCTCCGGCGGTGAAATGCATATTTCGCACAATCCACGCTTTGCTCTTCTGATCACGATTCCAGCAAAGGAGATGAGCCTATGATAAACACCATACTTGTAGAAGATGATTTATACATCCAAAAGCACTTTGTCGATCGTCTTGCGGCAGACGGCGAGTTTCATCTTGTCGGCGTTTTCCGTGACGCCTTTGAAGCGGAAAAGCACTGCGACGCCACCGTAAAGCTCGTCCTTATGGATGTGCAGACGCAGCATAAGCATTCCGGTCTTGCCGCTGCAAAGCGCATTAAAAAGGCTTTTCCGCAAATCAAGATCGTTGTGGCCACCTCGCTTGTCGATCCCGAAGTTTTGCAAAGAGCCAAAATGGGTGCTGCCGACAGCCTGTGGTATAAGGATCACGGAACAGAGGAGTTGATGAGCGTGGTAAAGCGCACCCTTGCAGGCGAAAAGGTATTCCCCGATACCGCTCCGGCCATTGAAATGGAGGGTACGATGTCCGATGTCTTCTCGCCCCGGCAGTTAGACATCCTACGCCTTTATATAAAGGGCTTTACCTATCAGGAAATTGCCGATAAGCTGGGCATCTCCAAAAACGGCGTTCGCTGGAACCTGGACGATATGGTGGAAAAGAGCGGCTTTGAAAGCAGAGAAGCGCTGGTTGCAACCGCCATTGAAAACAAGCTCATGGTGATCACCTTAAAAGACGAATAAGCAAAACTGAACCCCTTGGCTGTACGGTCAAGGGGTTTTTCGCGCCCAAAAGGCAAAAATTTTTTGAAAAAATCGGGATTTTTCTTCTGTTATTGGCACAAGTGCCAGTGACAAACGCCAAAAAATCAGTATAATAGATAATGTAAGATTAGGATTGTGCTTTTAGAAGGTGGTGATGAATGATGAAAAAAATCGTTCTGGACATTCAAAGCGATATCCATGCGCACACCATGGAGCGAATGCTGATGCAAAAATTGGACGATTGCCAAGTTGTGATTTCCGAGTCGCCGGACGCAACCGCCGAGTGGTGCAAAACGCATCGACCGGATGTGCTTTTAATGGAGGTCAAGGCGTATTCGCCCTGGATGTTCAAAGAACGAATGGCGATCCGTGACAAAGTAAAACGGAACACGGAAAGCTGTCGTGTCATTCTCTTTGTGGATGATGATACAGATGAAGATTTGACCGAAAAGGTACGGCAGGCAAAGCGCGAGGGTCTGATAGACGCTTTTCTCTTCGGTTCGGTATCCGAAAACTACTTTGCTTCGGTCATCGACAGTGTTTAAATCAGGCAACACAAAAAGCATAAAAATCTTCAAAATAATTATGAGGGAGGAATAATAGTATGACAAAAACGAACAAACGAAGGCGCGTCGCCAGCGTCCTGTTGGCGCTTGTGATGCTGTTCTCACTGATGCCGAGTCAGGAGCTTCATACCCATGCCTTTTGGGAGGACTACGACCAAGGCACAGATTGTCTCTACTGCGACCACTACCACTGGGCTGAGAATATGTGCGACGGTTGTGGGTTCTGCACCGTTGACTGCAACTCCGACTGCTTCGCTGAATTTCACTGCAACGATTGTGGTGAGTGTCTGTTCAATACACCCAATTGGTGCGATCAATGCTACAAATGCGCGGACTGCATGGAGGAAACGCACTGCTCGACCTGCGGCAAATGCTACATCGGCGAGGATGACCAGCTATGTGGCGAATGCTATAAGGGTCCCTGCTGCTCCATAACCATTTGCGACTCCTGCGGCTTCTGCGATGACTGTGCAAACGATGACAGCGACCCGATGCACTGCTCGCTTTGCAACAGCTGCTTCGGCTCGGTGGACGAGTGCGTGGACGACGATGATACCGGCGTCATCCACTGCATCGATTGCCACACGGCCTGCGAACAGTGCGAGGAATGCCTGCTGAACCAGGAGTCCTGCGAGGACTGCGGCCTGTGTCTGGAGTGCTGCCGAGATAACTCCGAGGACGGCGGCTGCCCGGACGGCGAGACCTGTGTGGAAAGCGCCGAGTGGGACGAGCACATCTGCCAGGGCTGTGACGGCTGGGTCACGGATAAGGAGGACGAGGACGAGTTCTGCGAAACCTGCGAGATGTGCAAGGAGTGCTGCGAGGGCAACTCCGACTGCTCCGAGGGAATGTGCGCAATGGACACGGACTATGCGGATCACTTTTGCGAAGACTGCGGCCTGTGCTTCCACGACAGCGATCCCTGCGAGGACGGCTGCGATCAGCGTTGCAAGGACTGCTGCCGAGATGCCGTAAGCGCTATGGGCTGCGATCATGACGACTGGTGCTTCAGCGACTCTGATTTTGAGGATCATCTGAAGACGGAGCATTCCGGCGCCGGACATACCCACATAGCCTCCGCCAGCTGGGCGGCTGACGGAACGCAGCACTGGCACCCCTGCCGCTATTGTGACGATAAAAAGCTGAATGCCGCCAACCATGAATTTGACGCCAAGGGCGTGTGCAAGGTCTGCGGCTACATAAGCGGCAGCTCCATCGTCATCAACCGCCAGCCGAGGGGCGTCAAGTGTAAGACCTCTATCTACAGCAGCGGCGATTATGACGAAGAGCCGGAAAACGACCTGCTGTACAGCGAACATAACTGGGTCACCTTCTCTGTCTCGGCAAAGAGCCTGAAAGGCGACGAGCTGACCTATCAGTGGTATCAGAAGAATAATGCGAATCCCACGGCGGCGCCCTACAAGCTGCCGGAGAAAGATTACCATGTGGACGTGAACACCCCAACGCTGAGGCTGTCGGTTTCCGCCGAGGCCTGCATGGATGACTACTCCTACTACTGTGTCATCGGCAGAAAGGGCGACCCTTCCGACACCCTGAAAACGGCGGAGGCAAAACTGACTGCCACCCATGCCTACAGCCACAAGCAGGCGGGTGTGCCTGTGCCCACGGAGGAGAACCCCATAAAAGTACACCCAAATATTATTTACTCCACATTCTGCGGAAGCAGAATGTTTCTTTTCTCCGTAAGCCCTTTGTCAAGGAACTTGTAAAAGATGTGAATCTGCCTGTCCTCGTCCTTGCTTTCGGGACGATCACCAATCACGATGTACTCGATAAGCTCCAAACAAGTCTCACGGGTAAGCTCCTGAATATCGACATACTTCTTGATATTTTCAATGTATCTGTCAATATCCTTTTCAGCCTGTTCAGCGGTTTCGCACTTTTCTTTCAGTACAGCGACTTTCTCTCTCAGCATCTTCTGCTCATCAAGATACTGATTCAGCATTTTCACGCAGAGTTCTTCGGGTACAGTACCGAGGAGCTTTTCTTCATAGGTCTTACTGATAAGCGTTTCGAGCTGTGCAAGCCTTTTCTCACCCTCATGGAGTTCCTTGCTGTTATGCTGGCTCTCCGCATCGGCAGTAGCCTGTCTGCGTTTTCTAACGGCTTCACGGAGTGCGTCCTCGTCCTCAACGGCAAGTCGTGCCTTTGCTCTAATATCGTCAACAACAATCTGTGAAATTACTCTTTCCAAAATGGAATGAGGAGTGCAGCCGTCCATTCCGCTTCTAACATAAGTACCACAGCGATAGCTGACAGTCTCATATGTTCCACGCTTCTTAGAGGTGTGCATGGTTCTGTTCATTTTCATCTTGTAACCGCAGTCTGGGCAGTACATAAATCCTGACAGCGGAAGAATCACGCCTTCTTTTGTTGTCTTGCCGATACTCACCGATGCGTCAACCTCTCTAACCTTGTCCCACAGCTCTCTTGAAATGATAGGTTCATGATTATTTTCAATCACTATCCATTCCGACCTGTCCTTGCGTATCTGCTTGTGATTTTTGTAGGATACCGTTGTCACTCTCTGCTGTGCGAGATTTCCGATATAAATCTCATTGTTAAGAATGCCACGCACCATACAATCATTCCACAGATGTGAAGTCACAAGGGGATTATCTTTGCCTTTAAGCTGATAACGATGATCCGAGGGAGTTGCGATGCCGTCCTTGTTAAGCTGTATAGCGATCTGCTTCGGACTTAACCCTCTTGCCCTCTGCTCAAATATACGTCTTACGATAACGGCGGCATCTTCATCAATCAAGGGCGTATGCTTTTCATCATCTGCCTTGATGTAACCATAAGAAGCTGAAGCCGCCAGATACTTGCCCTGCCGAGAATTTGCTGCCATGACACTGCGTACCTTCTTTGACGTGTTGGCGGCGTGCCATTCGTTGAATAAATTCATCACAGGCATAAGATCCATTGCCGAACTGTTTCTGTCAAGCGTGTCTACATTGTCGCTCAGGGCGATGAAGCGGATATTGAATGAAGGAAAAATGTAATCTATATACTGACCGACCTCGATATAATTTCTTCCGAAACGTGAAAGGTCTTTACAGAGGATAAGATTTATCTTTCCCGACTTTGCATCATCAAGAATCTGCTTGATACCTGGTCTATCGAAACTTGTTCCCGAATAGCCATCGTCCTCGCATATCTCGATAAGATTCCACCCCTCCTGCTTGCTGACATATTCCGTCAGCATCTTCTTCTGATTTTCAATCGAAAGGGATTCGCCCGCACGTTCGTCCTCCTGCGACAAACGCACATAGATCCCGACATTGTAAGTAGTTTGCTTTGCCATAATAACTCCTTTCCAATCAAAGCAAACCATATTCGATGATACAACTATTATAGCGCAGAAAACCGAATATGGCAAGTCTTTTTTCAAAACTTTTTAGTTCTTTTCGGTTTTCTGAAACGCTCTTTTGAAAGCAAGTTCATAAAGCACCTTATCAAGGTCTTTTTCACCCACGAAATGACTTGTCACAGCATAACGCTGACCGTCCACTTCGTACACGGCTTTGCTGGTCGGCTTATCTTTATATCTCTCATTCAGCTCAGCCAAAGTAAATCCTGTATCTTTTCTTGGCAAGTGTCTCCTTTCCGCCTGCGATTATCTATCTCTACACGCAATGGCTTTTTGTTGCAGGGGCGTTACGCCTGCACAGGTGCTGTACGGAACGGCAGAGCCGTCCCTTACACAGCAATCGTTTTGTTGTCGGAATATATGTTACTCCGAATAGGAATGATCTGTTTCTGAAAAGCTCATCTGCTTAGCGTACTTTTCGGAATAGCTTTCGTCCGAGCTGTTGTCAGCATCGGCAGAACTATCGTCAGCCAGCTCACCAATCTGCTCATAGGTCATACCGCTTGCTGTCAGCTTGCCGATCAGCGTATGCTCCGCAGTCACAGCATCGAGAAGTGCCTGTCCCTCCGCACCGCCGTAAAGCTGTGAGAGCTTATCGTAGGTGTAGAGCTTGCTATCAATGATGACCTTGCGCCTGCGCTCCTGCACAGCTTTGATAGACTTTTCGTAGCTGTCGAGCTTTGCCTGATTCTCCGCAAGAACAGCATCCGTAATGATAACAGCGGACTTCTCATCAACCTCGGTCTTAGCTTTCTTACTCATTCTCATCACCTCCCAATGTATTGGATTTAGGGATAATACCCTATGCTAATATTATAGCATTCTCGGACAGCAAAAGTCTATTCGCATTGCGCAAGAAGTTGAGTGCGCCATAAAACTTCTTCATTCGTGAAATTGTTATGGGGAATTTTGCAGAAAGCAGACCGAGCATTGCAAATCCGAGCCATATCACATTGACTGCATACTGCATAGGTCACCATTTCTGATTTATTCAATACGGAGAATTATTATCACGGAGCAACTATTTTTATAAAAATCATGCCCGTTTCCTGATTGAACGTGCTTGTATATATAGAGGGGGTTTTATCCGAGTGCCGCCGTGACCTATTCACATTCTGTATAGAAATATGCTGTTGAATTTAGGCACAAGGGAGAACCGTCATGAACAAAGTGTAAACTTTTCTGAAAAACAACGCCATTTTCTCAAAAACACCGGTAGAAAAGTGAAGGGCTTTGACGTTGTGACGATCACACGCACCCCTGCATATCATTTTCATCATAAAATTTTTCTGCGGTATACTTAACGAAGCGGTCAATAATTTGGTATTAACTTATGGGAGCATATTTCATAGGACTGCCGCCCAGACTGCGCAATAACTGCGCTGAGCCAGTTTACAATTTCAAGAGTGATGATATTGAGTGCATCACGCAGGAGCGTGAGCGAGTATGACCGCCGACCTAAGCGGCGGAGAGTTTAAGTCGCATAGCTCCAAATTCGCTGACGGAGCATCGAAAGCCTGAGTGATATGAAAATCCCACAGGCTGGAAAATAGCGCTACAGCGCAACAAAAATAACAAGCATTGTATTTTGCGCCGCACAGCGAGCGAAAATACCAAATGCTTGTTAGGGACACCCCAAGCCCCGAAACGACCGCACAGCGGTCAAGAAAATCGGCTAACGCCGAAATACAAACAAAGGAGACACCACTATGAAAACCGAGAAAAAGAAGCGTGGAAGACCGCCCAAACACAAGGCTATGGAGTTTGAGGGTATGACCTACGAGGGAGCAATCAATCACGCACTTGACAAAGAGGTCAGAGCCGACCTTGACAAGTGCCTTGCCGACAAGGACGAGAGCCAGCTTACCGACGATGAACGCAAGTACCTGAAACGCAAGAAGGAGAAGAAGTCCTACACCCTCAATGTTCGTTTCACCGAATCGGAAATGCAGGACATTCTTTCCAAGTGTGAGCAGTACGGTTACAAGAACAAGACCGAGTATATCCGTGATTGTGTTCGGGCGAGGGTTGATCTCACGCCCGACCGTTCCGAAATTGCCGAGTGTAACCGTCTGATGAAACGCATCGGAGCAAACATCAACCAGATACTTGTCCGACTTTACAGCACAGGTCACATCTATGCCGAGGATATTACCGAGATAAAGAAAGGGGTAAACGAAATTTGGCATACACTTCTATCCATACGATCAGGGCAACAGTCAGCGCAGCGATCGCTTACATCACAAGAGATGATAAGACCATCGACGGTTTATATGTCAACTCTTATGCTTGCCGAGCCGATAGCGCAGGAGCAAGCGAGGACTTCCGAGCCGTCCGAAACACAGGAACAGGACGCACCCAAATCCTTGCCTACCACATGATACAGAGCTTTGCCCCCGGTGAAGTCACGCCCGAACAAGCTATGCAGATCGGAGAGGAGCTGTGCGACCGTTATCTGAAAGGCGATTATCAGTATGTCATTGCTGTTCATCATGACAAGTCGCACCTGCATTGCCACATCATTTTCAACAACACAAATCTGTATAACGGTCTGAGCTTTACCACCGAGCATAATCAAGGCAGAAAGTCTGAAAGAGCGTGGGCAGAGTTGCGTGAGATTTCGGACGAGATATGTGCTGAACACGGTATATCTGTTATCTCCGAGCCTGAAAAGGGACATGGGGTATCTCACTTTGAGAGGAATATGCAGAAAGAGGGCAAGTCGTGGAAAGATAAGCTCCGTGTCAGGATTGCGGAGGTCATGCTTTACAGCCGTGACTTCAAGGATTTTCTTGAAAAATGTTCGGAGTGCAGTATCGAATATGTTTACAAGCCAAGCAATAAGGTCAAGCTGAAATTCCGTTTATCAGGTGACGGTCAACAGAAGTTTACAAGAGCCGACACCCTGGGCGCAGACTTCACCCCCGAACGCATAGCCGAGCAGATAGCGGAGATACAGGAAAAGCTGTCAGCGGCGAATGTCACTCCCGATATGCTTATCGAAGCGCCGAAGCCTGTTGTTCCAAAGACCGAGCCGAAGCCGACACAGACAGTCACCGCACCGACAAAGCCGAAACAATCTGCCGAGCCTGAAACTATCACCGAAACAAGTGAAACCGCAAAGAGAAAAGCTGCTGCGGAACAGGTGGAGAAGTTCTTTGCAGCCCGACGAGCAAGACGGCAGGCACAGCTTGATATGCTTAACGCAACTGCTATCAATCCGAAGCCTGAACCGTCTGCCCAGACACCACAGCCCACACCTACGGAGAGTAAAGCACCTGAAAAGAAAGAAGATCCGTGGAAAGCTATCAGAGGTATGGGCAGAGCAAACGAAATCATCGCAGACCTTGAAGCTGGTGGCGTTATGTCATTCAGCGAGCTGTCTGGATTCTTCTTCAATACACCTCACTCCGATGACCACACAACTGAGCGTGCCGATCTGAAAAAGAAGTTTACAGCTATCGACACGCTCATTGCAAAGATGAAGCACCGTGACGAGCTGGAGCCTGTTTACAAGGAGTATCAGGGCAAATCGGGCTGGTCGCAGAGCCGTTTCAAGAAGAAAAATGCCGCCACTATCGAGGACTACGAGCAGACGGTCAAGTACATCAAGGAGCATATCAAGAAGTATGCTGTTGACGGCAAACCGCCGACGATGCTTGACCTTTTGGAGAAGTCCAACAAGCTGAAATCGAAGTGGAACAGGCTTAATGTCGAGCATACCGCATTCCTCACCAAGCGTGAAACGGCGAAGAAGTACACCCGACAGGTGCGCCAGTACATCAACGAACAGCAGATGAAGCGTGAGCGTGAGAAAAGCCGTCAGAGGACACAGGCTAAACATAGAAATAAAAATACACTTGAATAAAGAAAGGAAACAACAACTATGAGCAAAATAGGTTATATCCGTGTTTCTACGGAGCATCAGGAAACAGCGAGACAGCAGGAGATCATGTGCAGTTATCAGGTTGACCGCATCTTCTCCGAGAAGCTGTCAGGAGCGAACACCGACCGCCCTCAGCTCAGGGCAATGCTTGACTATGTGCGTGAGGGTGACACCCTCTACATCGAGAGTATCAGCCGTCTGGGACGCTCCACAAAGGACTTGCTGAACATCATCGACACCCTCACAGACAAGGGAGTAACGCTCATCAGCCACAAGGAGAAAATTGACACCGACACTCCTGCGGGCAAATTTATGCTCACCGTGTTCGCTGCACTCTCACAGTTGGAGCGTGAGCAGCTCAAACAGCGACAGCGTGAGGGCATCGAGATCGCTAAGGCTCAGGGCAAGTACACCGGGCGAAAGCCTATCCCCACCGACTGGACGAGGTTCGGTCAGCTCTATGGGGAATGGAGAGCCAAGCACATCACGGGCAGGGACTTTATGCGGAGAATGAATATGTCAGCAAATACTTTCTACCGCCGTGTGCGTGAGTATGAACTCCGTCACGGCATCACCGAGCCGACCTCAGCTTGACCGTCAGGCGAACGGAAATGCCACACATCACTATCCGAGCCTGCGGAGCGGAATTCTAACCGCTGAAAAGAAAAAGCCCTCAGAAACGCTTACAAGAGCATTTCCGAGGGCTTGCGGTTATTCAGTTCCAATAGAGTTTGTGCCTGTTGTGGTGTGCCCCACAATGCCTATTCAGACTTGTGTGGAACGAAAAATATAGTATTTGGCAATAAAACAAGATAACAATAAATTTATAGTTTAGTTAACTACATAGACATTTCCCTTTATGGCGATTTCGTTTATTATGGCACTACGGTTCAAATCTTTTTGGGACAATAAAACAATACCTATAATATTAATATCAGATTGCTTAATAGTATCTTTACCTGTATTAATACCGTTTCTTATGTTTTCAAATTCGTCTTCCAAATAAGCGTGTTTATCATTTATTATATTAACAAACTTATCTAATGGTGAAATGAGCTTTTCGCCAGCATAGAACAACGGGATACCATACACTCCTCTTTCGTCATTTTGAGGATTTTGAATCGTTGGTAGTGTTGAATCAGAATCATTGTAAGTATCGACCCAAAGCCATGTCACTGTTCCGTATTCACTATATTCATCTATTACAGATGATATATCTGATGAATTGATTGCATTCTTGAATGATACATATATTTTGCCTTCGCCAAGGATTGTTGAAACATCATTATCTTCTTCTGGCGTGGGGAGAAAAAAACGTTGATATTGAGAAGAATCATTTTCTTTAATAAGACAATTAGGAAAGTCTGTATTTGCGTTTACTCCGCTTGTGCCTGTCAATAAGCCGATTTTTTCAAATATGAATTTCTGATCAAGACTCACTTTTAATCTGAATGTAAATTTGTTAGTGTATTCTGTTGTGCTAAAAGGATAACTAAGAATAGAGTATTGATATTCATTACTGCTCTTTTGCTTGATGTCAAGCTCATTTCCATTTGGACAGCTTATATAATAATAATCTTGTATATCTTTATTCATTTGAGTCATCATTTTATCTCTGTTGTGATACTTAGATAAAACAAAAGTGCCTGCCGTAACTAATAATGATATAATTATAATTATAATTGTTTTTTTCATTGCTTCAACCTCTACTTCAAGGCTGGACACCGCTTATAAGCTGTTCATTATAAAAAACAATTATTTTATCATTTGGCAATAGCTGTTCTGTTCCCATTGAATAATCATTCGATGTATCCCAATTAGACCAATCTGCTGCATTTAGTCTAAAATGGATTACAAACTGTTTATTAGGTTGAAGTTCAACATCGGTATTAAATTTGATTTTTGCATATGTATTTCCGTAATCGTCATTAACAAATTCACAAACCGAAGTATTACCTAAGTATTGATTATCTACAGCAAGCCAGTCGCAATGGTATTCAAGGTTTTCTTTATTGTCTGCATTAAATACATAATTTATAGTTATATCACTCATTTTTAAAGGCTTGTCAGAGTTGTTAGTTATAACTATATTGGGATTTATAGTATTTGAGTTACTAATACCTGCATTGCAAGATTCTACTGTTATTTCAGGTGATTTCTCATCATCTTGAATTACCCCTGGATTGATAGTTGGCGTAACAGTTGTATCTATTTCACCATCATTATCAAGATCAATGTTAATAAAAAATGAACCATCTGATAAATTTAAGAATAATACAGATCCACTATTCACAGAGATATTGGTATACAAATAGATGTTTCCATCAATATTGCACATAATATCAGTGTTTTGATCAGCAAGTGAATTGATTTTACAATCATAATTATCATCAGCAAATTGAGCCAGTAAAATCGGATTGCCAACTGATGTTAAAGGGTCAAATTTAAAATTATTCCCTTCATGAACCTCTGAATTTGTGTAATAATATGAACAGGTTTCGTTTGAAAAGAATAAATCAAAATAACCTGAAATAGCAAGCTTATTTGAAAGTGTCTTGGTTTCTTCTATGGCATTAGATGTAAGATTGTTATTTGCCATTTTTGTTCTCATGGGCAGCTTCATAAATGATTTTGTATCTTTTATGTTTTTTAATATCTCATCTATGCATTCCTGACTCTGTATTAACCCCATATGATCTTGATCAAAGATTTTTATATCCAAAAGATCGTGATTAAAATTCATTGTTGCACTTTCAATTGGAACTACACTATCGCCAATACCATATTCTGGAACGAATTGCAATCCTCTATCGCCAGGACAATGTTGAATAGTTGAAATGGTATTTCTATTACTTCCTACTAATGCTATTCTTTTCAGATTATTAGTATTGTTTTGGGATATTTTTATGCGGCTATGGTTATATTTTCCATCTATCCAAAGATAATTATTATAATCATCAGAAATCAGCTCATCAAATTCGTCAAATGTAAAATACGTAAAATTGCCGTTATCTATAAAATAATCATACCAATGATCATAAGTTCGTTTATATGAATATATCCACTGCCAGTCATCTGTATAATCTTTATTTGGCAACAAATCATAACAACTGCCTAAATTCACCAAAACACTTGGAAGTTCAAATGAAGTAAATAATGATTCTGCTACCCCGAGTCCTCCTATGATATATGATAAATCACCAGTGCTTAAAACGCAAAGCATCGTTGGCGCACCCCAAAATGGTGTTCCGGCAGTTATTTGTTTAGAAATATTATCAGCACCATATTCCGAAATGTATTTTTCTGTAACAATACCACCCATACTATGTGCAACAAAAACTACCTCATTATAATCACTAATAAGATCATGAAGATTATTAGCCGTTATTTGCGCTCCCATTCTCCAATCATACGGGAAAAATAAGATATCATACTTATCAGAAATATCAGTATCATTATTTAGTGATTCAATTATTCCTTTATAAGTATCATCATATCCATAATTATTAACAGGATATAATTCAATATTACTATTACCGTAGTAATCGCATTTGAGCGACTGGAACGCATTGTGAATTTTTTTAACATCATCAAAGTTACTTGGCTGTTCAATCCAAGATCCCCATACACTTTCATCATTTGATGTTTTTGCAAGATCTATTCCCATTATTCCCGGTACTACTACAACGGCTCTTTTCAATTTAGGAATTGTTATGTTTTTGGTTATTCGCTTTACTTCTGTATCACCGGTCTTGGCAACTTTGTATGATAATTCAAAATCCAATTTTGCATTTATATCAGAATTATGTTTTGAATCTGTTGGAACTATAAATTTCAAAGGAATTGAATAGCTTTTACTTGGCTTTATTACCGAATAATTGTGTGTAAGTGAGGTTCCATACTTTGGTTCAAGGTTATCAGCAGTGATTTTTATCGATACATCTGTCGCATCGCCATCTCCAATATTATCCAAATATACATTTGCATTTATATCATCATAATTAAAATTGGAAATACTAACCTTATTATCAGCGTATACACTTAATGCTAACGGAGGAATTAAATTCTGTTCTAACTCACTCAATCCATAATAGGTAACAAATTCTCGTGTTTCACCACTGGTGAAAGTATCTTTGTTCCATGTGATGGATACTGCACTATCTCCATTAGATCGTCCTGGCTGAGTCACATAATCCCATAGCGTACTTGTTACATTTCCCCAATTAGTAAATTGTACTTTATCAGGTTTTCTGTCTCCCGATTTGTAGAATGTACCTTGTGCTACTACACCGGGATTAGTTGCGGAATCAAAGGCTTGCCATATTTGCGGAATATTAGAACCTGAATATACGGTTTCAGTTGTTACATCAGATCCGTTTACTCTGAATGGCGCAGCATCATTACCACCGAGCATAGTGTCCATCATAATTCTTATGCCCACTTGTTTGGCGTATTCTGTATCATTTTTGACGATATACTTAATCTTAACAACATCATCTCGTCCAGTCGCCGAATTCTCAATAATAGATAGTTCTTGTGTGACATCAACACCATCATAAGAAGCTTTGGAAACACTTTTAGAACCATCAGCATCATAAGTTACATTTGATGATGTAAACTCATTTATGCTTTCACCAACAACAATTGTTGTTTTTGATGTTCCTCCACCCGGATGACCGAAAAGCATCTTTTTATTATCATCAGTTGAACTGTTAGGGTTTCCTCCTATTGTACCAATAGTATAGTGACCATTACTTGCAGTGTTGAACTCAATGTAGTCATTTGCTATTAAAGTATTATTTTTGAGAATACTTTTAAGCATTCTATTTTGGGGAACACTTACAGCAGAACTTGCCAGATTTGATTTCCATTCTTGGTACTCTTCACCATTAGGATCTAACGTTGAGTAATATTGATATTCGTCAACATAATCATCGGCAAAAGCAGGTAAACTCGTAAGCATAGTTGTAGATAACGCAATACAGCTAAGACCTGCCACGATACGTTTCAAAATCTTATTCTTAACCATTTCATACCACCTTTCTGCAACACACAGTTGCCAATTATTTCTTGTTTACATAGTTTCTCAGCTCTTCTGGCTCTATACAACTAAGATGACTGTTAGCGTGAAACCCACCTACAAACTGTCTCAACCCCATAAATACGGCTATGAATACAACAACCGCAGGCAGCGTATGGGAAAACAGAGCAATCAGCAGGACGATAATGGTATTCAGCACATCAGAGATCAGCAGCTCCATTCCATATGCGTAGATCACCTCTTTGGATTCTTCCGTTATGTTCTGAACCACAAAAAAGTGTGCTATGCTTTTTGCAAGTTTTGAAATCATTTCTGAATCACTTCCTGCAAAAATCATAACACAAGTTGCAAATTTTTTCAATAGGTTTTGAGAAAAAAGGTCTCAAAGTGTCCCCAAATGTCGTCTTCTTGTCCCGAAATGCAAATAGTTAAATTTGTAAACAATTACGAACCATAATGTTCAGCTTAAAAATTCCGTCATCATAATCGAAACTTACTAACCCACCCAATCTATCAACGGAGGATTTGATACTGTTTATCCCTATGCCGTGAAGCCCTTGTTCTTTCTTTGTTGATGTTAAAACAGATGTATCTACCTTATCTGATGTATTTGTAATGACAATAAATAGCTTCTCTCGTTCTTCCATTAGGCTTATCCAAATATGCTTATGTGATACACCAGCTCTCTGGCAACCTTCTATTGCATTGTCAAGAGCGTTTCCGATGATACGGCACAACTCCAATTCGTCTGCCTTGATATTTGTTATGATATTGACCTTGCAAATAAACTCTATACCGTATGTCTGAGCAAGAGAACCCTTGATGTTCACAATAGAATCGACGGCATTATTACCAGTATAGCAGAGTCTGTTAGCAAGCCTTACAAATGAGCTTAGCTTGACAAGATATTCCTTAGCAGAATCAGTATCATTGTTTTCCAACATATCATTCAGAACTAAAAATTGATTTTCAATATCGTGTTTAAACTCTCGTACTTGCTTGTATGACAGGGTAAGCAGCTTATAGTTTTCCTGTTCCTGTTGCTTTATTGTTTCAAGGTATTTTAACTTTATCTTATCTTCAAAACTTTCAAAGAAATTAAACATAGCAAGGTTTATAAAGATAATTCCTGCAAGAGAAACGCCCAAAGAAACATAACTATAAGTGTTGCTGCCAACAAATCCATCAAGCATTGTTTGTAAAAGAAAAATACTTATGATTGGAATAACTATTATCAATATCCAATATTTTATCGGCAGTTCACGAATTTTTTTGTTTATTATGCGGTGCATCAATCCTATAAGCCATAAATAAATTATATTTGTGCCTACCATTCCGAGATAACGTCCTAAACCAGACTCTAAGAATTCATCTGGTGTTCCCATATTAGCAATGCAAAGTAATCCAATCACAATAGGTTCAGATATAGATATAATCAGTAAAAACAATATGTTCCAAAATATTTTATGACGGATTGAATCATCATAACAAATAAAGGACATGGAGCTAATAAGAATAATGGTTGTAATCAGATACACTAAAATATTATCTGTCAACAAAACTGTCGCTGACAGTATTACAGTAGAAAGAAGATACGACAGATAAAGAACTGCTTTATTAACTTTTGCCTTACTCAACAAGGAAAAGTATAAGAATACCAACATCATTTCAATTGCTACATTGACAATCTCAATGATATTTTCAATCAATACGGGCAACTCGATCATCTCCCTGTTGCATAGTTAAGATAGCGAGCAACTATCTCATCTTTATATGTTTTGCCTATGGGGATTTTTCTGCCGTTGCTTAGAATAATATCGTACTTGGTAATATTCTGTATATGGTCAAGATTTACAAGTATTCCACGGTTTATAATAGCGAAATTGTACTTTAACAACTCGCCACACACAGTTGAAAAATCGCCGCCGTACTCCAATTCACCATTAACTGTGAATAGTGATACCTTTCTTCTATGTCCCTCAAAGTAAAGAATATCTGTCAGCCTGAACTTGAATGACAGATTTTTATTATTGAAAGTGAAAGTTCTAAATCGCTGCTGGCACTCAGCAATGATAGAATTTAGCTGTTTGGTATATACATAGTCTGGCTGATTTTTCAATATATAGCGAAACGCTCCCACATCGTAGCCCTTAACGGCAAATTCGGCATAATTCGTCAGGAAAGAAATAATAACTGAACCATCTATCTGTCTGATTCTTTCAGCGGTCTGCAATCCGGTCAGATCGGGCATTTCAACATCGAGTATGATGACTTCATACATTCCCTTGACATAGAAACTCAATAAGTCTCTCCCGCTTGTAAATTCGTGTATTTCGCAGTCGGGGAGTTTCATTTCTCTTAATCTGTTATGAAGTTGTTTTAAGAATACAGGTTCATCATCAACGATAGCAATATTCATAGCAATCACCTCACAATTGGTCATGCTTTATGTATCAGTTATCATTATACCACATCGGAGAGATTATTTCAAGAGAAAAAATAGCTATGCCTCCATTAATAGTTTCGGAGACATAGCCTCATGTTGCGTTATTTTATATTCATCGAATATGGTCTATTGCCTGATTTAAGAGTGGGTGTACTTATAAGTGCTTCACAGAAGACAGCGAGAAAACGCCGGAATACAAGGTCACTTGGGTCGATAAGCATGGGAATACCCATAACGGTGTCGTGGGCGGCGACCCGAAATGCGACGGTCACAAGCTCCCGTGCCTGTTTGAAGCAGGCTCTTACGAAGCGCATTATATGACCACCGGCTCCAAGGAGCGCATCTTCCCGCATACCTTTGTGTTTGACAGAAGCTATGACACAGTGGGCGGCGGCAGAGTCGATGTGCTCAGATGTTCCGTCTGCGACTATATCGTTCCTGTGAAGAGCCATGTCCATGATTACGGCTGGAACTGGGACTGCACCGGCTTCGGCAGTATCTATGAGTATACCTTCAACATCGGCGGCTCGACCAAGACGGTGGAGCAGCTCATCCTTGAATCCGGCTATGCCCACCCAGAAAAGTGCAAGGTTCCCGGCTGCGAGGAGTTCATCATGGTTCCCCATAGCTGGGGCCGCTGGAATGTGGTCAAAGCCCCCGATACCGAGGGCGATAAAGGCGGCATGGAGGCTGAATGCAGCATTTGCGAGTACACAAAGACAAAAATCGACAAGGATGATGACGAAGGAACCGATCATTGGACAAAGGACACCGCCCTTGTGACGGTGAAAAACGGTCGGGCAACCCGTATGATCGTCAAGCCCGGCGACAAGATCAAGCTTTATCCCGAGGAGAGAACCGGTCAGAAAGCCATCGGCTGGAAGGTGGAGTATCTCCGCGAATACAACGTGTCTGACAGCACTGCACCGGTTCATAAAAATTGGAGTGCCAACGAGGCGAAGTCCCAGTTCAAACTGGTGACCAACGGCTCCGCCCTTGAGTGGGGCTGCACGATCCCAGAGTTCAGCGCCATGGGTGCCCCCGGCGGCGGCAGTTTCTTCTTTGAGCCTGTCTATGCAGGCTGTGACCACAGCGGCGGCACCACGGTGCTCAATGCGAAGGAGCAGATCTGCGACCGTAAGGGCTACACCGGCGACACCGCCTGCGCAGACTGCGGCCATGTCATCAGTGCCGGTTCGGATATCTACCCACCTGCAAACGCCGGTCATACCGGTCCACTGCAGCCGCTGTACTACTACGGCACGGCAAACTCGGCAACCACAGACGCGAGCCATGGTGGCAAACGCTATAACGCCAAATCGGGCGACTGTCGGCACCGCGCCTATGAGGGCGACTACCGCTGCACGGCTTGCGGCGGCACCGTAAAGGGCGAGACCGGCGACTTCAGGCATAGCGGTCCCCTTGAACTGCGGGATGTAAGAACGGCGACCTGTACAGAGAGGGGCTATTCCGGCAACCAGTACTGCACATCGTGCGACAGGATCGCACAGAAGGGCGTCTCTACCCCGTCCCTCCACGAAATTGCCGATAACTACAAGCTGATCAATGAGGTTAAGCCCGGATGCACCACCTCAGGCTATAGCGGCGACCAGCAGTGCACAGCCGGCTGCGGACAGATTATCCGCTACGGTCATGTCGTTAATAAGCTCAGCCACGACTGGGACGGCGGCAAACCTGCAAAACAGGGCAAGAGCGAAGGAATTCTCTACACCTGCCAGCGCGCCGACTGCGGCGAGACAAGGTTCGTAAAGAACTCCGCTGCGACCGGATACGTTGTCACGGTCATCAAGGGCACAGCCTCCCTTGCCGCAGGGATACCTATCACGGACAAGATCGCGCAGAACACCGTTGTGACCGTTACGGCGGACGCACCGGAGGCAGGCAAGGTCTTTGACAAGTGGGTCGTGCTGGAGGGCAATGTCACTCTGGCAGACGCCACCAAGGCGACTACCACCTTCACCATGCCCGGCAATGATGTGAAGCTCGAGGCCACCTATAAGGATGCGCCTCCAAGCCATACCCACAGCTACGGCACCGAGTGGAAGTATGACGACACCGATCACTGGCATGAGTGCGAGTGCGGCGATAAGGCCGATATTGCGGCTCACAGCGCCAGCGAGTGGATCGTTGACACGGCAGCTACCGAAACCGCCGACGGCGCTAAGCATAAGGAATGCACCGTCTGCAAGAAGGTTCTTGAAACCGCACCGATCCCTGCAACAGGCAGCAATCATACCCACAGCTACGGTACAGAGTGGAAGTATGACGGCACCAACCACTGGCATGAGTGCGAGTGCGGCGACAAGGCCGACACGGCACCACACAGCTTCCAGTGGGAGATCGACAAGGCCGCTACCAAGGAGGCCACCGGCATCAAGCACGAGGAATGCACCGTTTGCGGCGCCAAGCGCAGCGAGAATACGGTCATCGACAAGCTTCCCGACGGCGGCAACACAAGCAATACAGGCAGCAGTGGTAATAACACCAATAAGCCAGGAAATGACGACTCCACCAAGTGTCCTCAGACCGGTGACAGCAGCAACCACATCGGTTGGCTGGCTGCTCTGTGCGGCGTTCTGACTCTGCTGGGCGTAAGCGGCAAAAAGAGAAAGGAATCCAAGGTTAAATAAGCCGACGCTTCCGAAATCAAAATAGCCTAAACACAATAGGCGGTGACGGATCATTCCGCCACCGCCTATTTTCCTGAAAGCGAGCTTGCCAGCAAGTCCCTTTCCGAAAGGCGGCAAGCGACACCCACATTCTGACCGTGTATCCCCAGCCGAACGGGGACGGCAATCTCCGGCGCTCTTTCTTTATGCCTTCGACAAAAATCAGAGCAAAGCTCAAAAATCTTTTAGAAAATTAAAAAACTTGGTTGTAGCCCCCTCAACTTTTCGGCATGGAAAGTGAGGGAGCTTTCTCTATGGCCTCCGCCCGTTCTTTGAAAACCGAATAGTACAGCGCATCCTTTTGTAGGGCGGAATTTTTTTGTGCCTAAAAGCAAATTTACTCACTGTCAAAAGCTTGAACTCACTACAAAAAAACGGTAACACCAGCAGGAAGTTATTTTCCTGCTAATGTTACCTCATTTACAAGTATCACAAGATTTAAAGGGGAAATGATAAAGTCTTTGTAATGCTTATCGTAATTCTTGTAGCTTTACGCTTAATTCTTGTAAATGTTTTTTGGCTCTTTAGTTTGATAGCCACCATACATTGATGCACATCCGCAGGCAGCTATACCCATTCTCTTAGTTGCTCTGGCAATAAGGCTGGCAAGCAATTTCTTAAATGATCTCATTCTTATCACACCTCTTTTCTTTGATCTTCGCTGATATTATTAAAACTGCAATTAATAGATTTGTTAACAGGATCATAGATCCAACCATCTGATATTTATTGATAATCGCCCCGCCAAACAGATCAAGCAACAGAAAAACTATCATTCCCATCGCTTTGAACTTTGGCTTTTTATCTTTTTCTATAGGCTTATTTTTGTTCTCCACAGGGCAGAATACAAAAGCTATTATCTCTTCAAACACCACAAAGGCAGCTATCACCCATATATTTATATATCCGCATACCTTGTCATTAAGAAAAGCTGTAGCAATAAATGTTGAACACATCAGCAGATTGCATCTGAAATATGTATCTGCATGATACCCTCCGGTAATAACCCTGACAGCAATAAACACTGCCAAATATATTACGCTTTCCAGCAAATGCCCTGTTAATGCTCCCATAAGCAATACAAGCACAATGTTTAACATTGATGAGATAGTTATTTCTATGCCATACCGATAAAAATCCTGTACCTCATCCGCTTTGCCGATAGCTTCCTGCTCGGTCAAAAAATTAAGTATACCCGATACAACAAGATCCATAAACTACCGCCTCGCTTTTGTCTTACCCTAATTTGAATTTTACTAGAATAACAGCAATATGTCAAGCTTTTTGGAATGAGTTGCAGGTTTTTGTCACGAAATGCAGCAACGGTCCGGAACAATTAGTTCAGGACCGTTGTATCTGCCATCAATGTTACCTGACAGCAAAACATTCCCTCCGACTCATAGAAATCGCATCTGCCATTATATTTTCTTGCTATCTCTCTGATTATTGAGGTCCCCAGACCATGCTGTTTTTTATCAGCCTTTGTGGTCGTAAGCCTTGGATTACTATCCATAACAGAATGATCTATTGAATTTTTTATCAAAAACGTATATGTATCCGTTTCTCGGTCGATCTTCAGATACAGAAATTTATTTGCGTCGTCGGCTATTTCCTTGCATGCCGTTATAGCATTCTCCAACGTGTTGCTCAACAGGTCGCAAAGGTCAGTTCCCTTTATTCCCTCAAAATCTGAAACTGTTATGCATGATATTTTTATCCCCAAGGAAGAAGCCATCGTAAGCTTTGCGTTAACGATAGCATTTACAATATTATTTTTCGTTTTAACATAGGACTCCGACTTTCCGATAAGGTCAAAGCTTTCTGAGATAAATTTTCTCGTTTCATCTATTTTTTGTACTTTCAACAGTTCATTGACCGTTTCATATTTGTCTTTTATATCATGCCTTAGTTTTCTCATGGCGTCATATTGCGACTCGGCATTTCCAATAAACTGCTCAAGATACTGCTCTCTTAGTTTGACTATCTCCATTTCCTTGAGCTTCCGATTCTTTTTTATCAAAGAATTTATTATCCAGAATATAAGTATATTAAGAACAAAGACAAGCATATATGACAGATTTATATACAGCCTATGGCCACCGTCTGCCGAAAGGGACAGTTCATGTATTACCATAACGAGGAAAAACGAAATAATAAGCACTGCAATGATCGTCACCCAATCTGAAGCCGTATAATCATCTGTATGTTTAAAGGCCATCAGTATTAATCTAAATACAATGAATATAGAAATCTGGATCATTATAAGCGTCACAAATCTAAGCAAGCTTTGTTCGACCACAAGCTTCCTGAGGGATATTTTAAAAAATGACGATACAGCATTTAGTTCCAATGACGTTATCAACAAGATCGCAACCTGCGAGAGGGATATGGAAAGAAATTTCTTTACTGCATTGTCAATAAAAAAGCAAAACGCAAAAACAAGCAGGCTTGCCCAGTACAAAGCACTTCCAAAGCCCTCAAATACAGTGAAATAATTAAAAGCAGTGACCAGACAGCCTTCACAAACGGCAAATATAACAGCCCATATCTTAGCCCTTTCATGAGATCTTGGCGTAAGAAATTTATATATAAACCATGTTTCCAGACCGCCCTGATAAAAGAGTTTATCAAGATCTCAAATATCGTCCACAATGTAATAGTCATCACTTTCTCCTCAGATATTCAGTCAAAGCGTCGTCAACTGCATTCTTATATCCTCGGCTCATGGGAAGCTCTGAACCGCTTTTGAAGATCACTGTTTCATTTGAACGGCTTATGTTAAAAACATATTTCAGATTGACGATATATTTTTTATGCACCCGTATAAAATCAAATTTACGATAAGCTTCTTCTATCTCGCCAATGCTATCTCTGACTGCAATAGTATCCTTATTATTTGCAAAATGATATATGATGCTGTGGCTATTGCTCTCTATATAAGTTACATCCCGAAGCTTTACAGAGATCCTTCCCTGCTCCCTATTCTCCAAAACCACTGTCTTTTCCTGCTTCAGTGCGTCCGTCAACTGTCCTGCTACCATATGGAGCCTATCCTTCATAACATCAGCGTCAGGATCTTTGCAGATAAAATTCAGCGGTCTGAAATTAAAGCTGTCATAAACCAGCTCCTGATGACTTGTCACAAAGATCACGAAGCAATTACCATTCTGACCCAGCTGACGCGCGACTTCAAAACCGGTCATTTCAGGCATATCAAGGTCAAGAAATATAGCCGAAAAAGGCTTTTTCCCATGGCAGTAAAAAAAGCTCTCAGCTTTGGTAAACGTTTCTATTTCAGCCTTGACCGACCTTGATTCAAGTTCATTTGCCAGCATAGATTTAAAAAACTGAAGAAAAACAGCATTATCATCACAAACTGCGATCCGCATTTTTTCACGTCCTTTTATAACATAGTCTATGTACGATTTTATATTACCATAATTATACCGTAAGGTCAAGCCATAAGGCGTATCGCAGCTCCCTGCGTCAAGACCACACCTTGCTGCAAAAAAAAAAGGCGCTGTAAAAAAAAGCGCAACAAAGCCCGTGGATTCCCTCGATATGGAAGCCCACGGGCTTTAATATATCACACAGCAAAAAAGAACTATCTAATCTTGAAAAAAGGGTA
>ERZ857480.6546-NODE-10067-length-22554-cov-7.9875_pt1 | contig 22554 bp, 21 predicted proteins | sample MGYA00519767_ERZ857480 | MGnify/ENA primary metagenome ERZ857480 (study PRJEB31778, sample SAMEA3449210) | human gut metagenome | biome: human gut; feature: human-associated habitat; material: faeces | place: United Kingdom | collected 2010/2012 ...
GATGTTGTGGTGTACGAAGCTTACTCCGATGACCCGAATACGGATAAAGCGTTTGCGGATTTCAAGACAGACACGAGCAACCGGCTGAAGCTGCTGTTCTGCATCGATATGCTCAACGAAGGCGTCCATGTGGAAGGCATTTCGGGCGTGATCCTGTTCCGGCCTACGATTTCACCCATCATCTACAAGCAGCAAATTGGTCGTGCTCTGACGGCAGGGAACACAGAGGCACCCTTGATCTTGGACGTGGTCAACAACTTTGAAGGCCTGACCAGTATTTCCGGTCTGCAAAGTGAGATGCAGGAGGCCGTTCATCGGCTCTATGCCAACGGCGAGGGCGATAAGATCGTTACCGAGCGGTTCGAGGTCATCGAGCAGGTGCATGACTGTCGGGTACTGTTCGAGCAGCTGCAAGCAAGCCTTTCCTCCGGCTGGGAGCACTATTTTTCCGAGGCGAGCATCTACTACGCAGAACACGGCAACCTGAACGTCCCGAAACTGTATACGACGCCCGGTGGTCTGAGTCTCGGCGTGTGGCTGGTGACCCAGCGCCGGGTGCGCGAGGGACAGATCCAAGGCAATCTGACCGAGCAGCAGATCGCACAGCTGGACAGCATCGGGATGGTCTGGGGCAACCGGAAGGAAATTGCGTGGCAGCACGGATTTGAGGTTGCCAAGAAATACCACGACACCTACGGAAACCTGATGGTGCCCGGCAAATATACCGACCCGGACGGTTACCCCTTGGGACAGTGGATTATCAAGACCCGGCAGCAGAAGCTGAATGGCCGTTTGAAGGAAGAACGTATCACGCAGCTTGAAGAGATCGGCATGGTGTGGAGCGTTTTTGATGCCAAGTGGGAAAAGGCTTATGCGCTGGCTGCGGCTTATTACGAGGAAAACGGCAACCTGAATATCCCGCGTTCCTATGTAACAGCAGCTGGTGAACGGCTGGGACAATGGGTCGCAAGCCAGCAATGGGCGTACCCGAAAGGAAAGCTGACAGACGAACAGGTCGAGCGGCTCAACCGAATCGGGATGTACTGGGGTAACCGCAACGATCGCCAGTGGAATGAAGGATATCAGGAAGCAAAGCGCTATTTTGATGCCCACGGAGACCTGAATGTCCCGGCTGATTATGTGTCACCGGGCGGTTACAACCTCGGAAATTGGGTCAAGCGGCAGCGGTATACCCGCCAGAATCCTGAAAAAAGCTGTGCGGTTCTGACAGAGGAGCGGATTGGAAAGCTGGATGCCATCGGGATGCGGTGGGAGAAAAGCAATCTGAAGCACCTATCTCAGCAAGCGGTACGAGTCGAAATAGTTGCGGCAAAAGCGGGTTGAAACAAGAAATTTAGAAACGAACACGAACTTATGTGAGGAAAAAATGGCTACGAATACGACTGGAATTGAGAAGAAAGTTGAAATTGACCGAAAAGAAAATCTGCACGACCATCGGCTGTATTGGTTCGTCCGCCGTGCGCAGGATGTGATTTTGTCCACTGCTGCTTTGGTGGTGCTGTCACCGTTGATGCTGGGCACGGCCATTGCAATTGTGGTGGATGATCCGTCTGCTGGCCCGATTTTCTCGCAGGAGCGTATTGGCCGCAACGGAAAGCCCTTCAAGTTTTATAAGTTTCGCTCCATGTGCCCCAACGCAGAGGCAAAACTGGACGACCTTCTGGACAAGAACGAGATGGATGGCCCTGTGTTCAAGATTAAGGACGACCCGCGCATTACCCGTGTGGGCAAATTTATCCGCAAGACCAGCATCGATGAGTTGCCGCAGCTGTGGAACATTCTGAAGGGCGATATGAGCATCGTTGGACCCCGCCCGGCACTTCCTCGCGAGGTGGAGCAGTACGGCGACTACGAAAAGCAGCGCCTGTATGTGACCCCTGGCCTGAGTTGCTACTGGCAAATCGCCCCGCACCGCAATGAGCTCACCTTTGAAGAGTGGATGGATCTGGACGTGAAATATGTCAAGGAGCGCAGCTTCTGGGTGGATTGGAAGATTATTTTTAAAACGTTTAAGGTGTGCTTGCTGGGGCATGGGGAGTAAGAAACACGGTAACATACAAAACCGTGAAATGGCGGGTGTAGAGTACTAATAGATTAAGCGCCAGTCGAAAATATACATGAACAACAATTTGTAAGAGGAATATAGCGGAATGCTAAATAAGAAGAACCTCCTGATTTATGCTCATTACTATATTCCAGATACTGCGTCAACGGGGCAGATCCTCCGTGAGCTGGCGGAGGGTATGCTGGATAAGTTCAATATTACGGTCATCTGCGTGGTGCCGAGTTACTTAGGAACCATCGAAGATAAATATAAGACACAAAAGTATTACGAAGAAGAAATCAACGGCGTGAAGGTGCTGCGAATTCGTGTGCCGGAGTTCAGCAAGACTAATAAGAAAAGTCGTGTGAAGAACATTGGTTCCTATTTCTTTGGAGCGATGGGTGCGACCTTTAAGGTCGGTAAGATGGATTATGTGTTCTCCATTTCCCAGCCTCCGATTCTGGGCGGGGAGTGTGAAATAATATGGACAACCAGAAAAAAGCCTGATTTCATGCGGATTTACGCGGCTTGACCTTTTCACCTCAACCTGTTTCTGCCTGTTATGGTGCGTTACAGCAAGCGTGATTTCAGGTGCTAATGGCTTCTGGTTGCGCTCTATACTTAACCCACCACAGCGAAAGCTGATAGAGCAGAAAACAGAATAAGGAGGTACGAAGGCAAGCCTGCGTATAGATTGTTGCTGCAATCTGTATACAGGCTTGTTGTCATGCAATGAAGTAAGCAGGGGATTCAACAAGAAATTGTGATGTAGGCAAGGGGAATTATTATGATTATTACACAAACACCGTTTCGCATGTCTTTCTTTGGTGGCGGAACAGACATGGAAAGTTTTTTTAGAGAGAATGGCGGAGCAGTTCTCTCTACAACGTTTGATAAATATTGCTATGTCAACGTGCGCCATCTGCCACGCTTTTTTGACTATTCCACGGAATTATCCTATTCAAAAACGGAGCGCGTGACCTGCATTGAAGACATCCAGCATCCGGCGATTCGTAATGCAATGAAAATGTTGGATATGCACGAAATTCGGCTTACATATGAGGCAGACCTTCCGGCGCGCTCTGGTCTGGGTACTTCAAGTTCCTTCGCAGTTGGAATGTTGAATGCTTTTTATGCGCTGAAAGGGAAATATGCTGATAAGAAAAAACTGGCAGATGAAGCGATTTATCTTGAACGGAATCTGTGTCAGGAAGCGGGCGGTTGGCAGGATCAGATCGCAGCATCCTTCGGTGGCTTTAACCGTATCAACTTCAATGCAGACGGATATGAAGTACTTCCAGTAATTATCGCTCCAGAGCGAAAGAAGCAACTGAACAAAAACCTGATGATGTTCTTTACTGGATTCACTCGGTTTTCCTCAGATGTCCAGAAAGCAAACGCCACAGGAAAAGTAGATAAAACAGCACAACTGAAAGAAATGCTGGCGTTAGTTGATGAAGCAGAGAAGGTGCTGGTAAACAAGGAACGGGATTTGGATGATTTTGGCAGAATGCTAGACCATACATGGAAATTGAAACGTCAAACAGGGTCTGCCGTGTCTACGAATAGCATTGATGAACTCTATGCAAAAGGAATTGCTGCAGGCGCATTGGGCGGAAAATTGCTCGGCGCAGGTGGTGGTGGTTTCCTTGTGTTTTATGTGCAGCCTGAACGTCAGGATGCTGTTCGCTGGGCAATGCGTGATCTCTTGTATATTCCATTTCAGTTTGAGGATGGCGGCACACGGGTAATCCATTACACCCCGGAAGACTATGTACCAAAGGATTAAGTGTATGAAAGTTGTGATTATGGCCGGAGGAAAGGGAACTCGCATTTCCTCTGTGGCAAGTGATATTCCCAAACCAATGATAAAAGTCGAGGGTATTCCAGTTCTGGAGAGAGAAATAGAATGCCTTAGAGAGCAAGGATTTACGGATATTATCATTACAGTCAGCCACCTTGGGCAGATTATAATGGATTATTTCGGCGATGGCTCTGGAAGCTCCCCTACAACTGGTAGGCCGTTTGGGGTACACATTGAGTACTATTTTGAAAAAGAACCACTCGGCAACGCAGGTGCGCTGTTCAAAATTAAGGATAAATTGACATCTGATTTTCTTCTGTTAAATGCAGACGCGATGTTTGATGTGGATTTCAATCGTTTTGTTGCTTTTCACCGGAAGCATGGCGGATTGGTTACGCTTTTTACACACCCGAACAGCCACCCCTATGATAGCGGATTGATTATTGCAAATAAAAATGGGTTGGTTGAAAAATGGCTGACAAAGGAAGATGAACGACCTACATATTATAAGAACCGAGTGAATGCAGGCTTACATGTTATCAATCCTAAAGTGCTGGAACTTGTCGGTATAAATGCCGATTCGGTAGGTAAGGTTGACGTAGATGGTAAGCCTGTAAAGGTCGATTTGGATCGCCAGTTGTTAAAACCATTAGCTGGAACAGGAAAAATGTTCTGCTATGACAGCCCGGAGTATGTCAAAGACATGGGAACACCGGAACGTTATCATTCCGTTTGTAAAGACTGCGAAGAAGGCAGAATCTCGGCTAAAAATCTGAAAAACAAGCAAAAAGCAATTTTCCTTGACAGGGATGGAACCATTAACAAGTATGTCGGATTTCTTAGAAATATAGATGAATTTGAATTGATGGACGGTGTTGCTGAAGCGATTCGTAAAATCAATGAATCTGGCTATCTTGCTATTGTTGTTACAAATCAGCCTGTTATTGCGCGCGGTGAAGTTTCCTTTGAAGAGTTGGAAGAAATTCATAATAAGATGGAAACACTTCTAGGAAAAGAAGGGGCCTATCTGGATGCAATCTATTATTGTCCGCATCATCCACATAAAGGATACGAGGGCGAGCGTCCAGAACTAAAAATTGACTGCGACTGTCGTAAACCTAAGCCCGGAATGCTGTTAAAGGCAGCAGCGGATTTCAATATTGACCTTTCTAAGTCGTGGATGGTGGGCGATGGCGAAAACGATGTGAGGGCGGGTCTGAACGCTGGTTGTAGAACCGCATTGATTGGACAAGGCAAAGAAAATATAGGGCAGAATGTTTCAGAAAAAACACTTCTCGAATTTGTGAAAAATGATTTACAGTAAAAAACTTGTGAGGAAAATGGATAATCGTGTTGAAAAGCAACTGGAAATTTTGGTGAATCGCTATCCAGAACTTTCAGGAGCAAAAAAAGAAATTTCTGAGGCATATCAGATTTTGGAAAACTGCTATGCTCACGGTGGAAAGCTGTTGGTTGCCGGAAATGGTGGTTCTGCTGCAGATGCGGAGCATATTGTAGGAGAACTGATGAAGGGCTTTAAGCTGCCTCGTAAGCCTGACGCGGATTTCGCAGAAAAACTGGTTGCGGAAAATCAAGAACTTGGTTCGATTTTGGCAGAAAATCTGCAGGGGGCACTTCCGGCCATTGCTTTGGACGGGCATCCGGCGCTTTCGACCGCATACATGAACGATTGTGAACCGTTGCTTTGCTTTGCACAGCAAGTCAATGGCTATGGCAAAACGGGAGATGTGTTTTTGGGAATTTCCACAAGCGGAAACAGTAAAAATGTGCTTTATGCAGCAACGACGGCTCATGCAAAAGGGATGAAGGTTATCGGGCTTACAGGAGCCAAAAGCAGCAAACTGGAACAGATGAGCGATATTTGCATCAAGGTTCCGCAGATAGAAACGTATATGATTCAGGAACTACATCTTCCTGTGTATCATTGCTTGTGTCTGATGTTGGAAGAGAGGTTTTTTGGGGAGAACAATTGAAATGGAAAAGCAAGCATTGCTAAACACCTATATCAATAATGTAACGATGCCCGAAACGATTGCGGCCATTGAAAAAATGATTGCGGACAATAAGAAATCCTACGTTGTTGCAATCAATGTCGATGTAGTGATGAAAATCGAAAATGACCCATATCTTAAGCAGGTAGTTGATAATGCAGATATGGTCTTGGTAGACGGAAAACCTTTGGTTTGGATTTCAAAGCTGCATGGTAAACCGCTGAAAGCGAAGATTTCCGGGTCTGATCTTGTTCCACTCCTTTGTGATGTTGCGGCCAAAAAAGGATATTCGATTTATATCATTGGCGGAAAAGATGGCATCGCGGAACAGGCAAAGCGAAAACTAGAAGAAAAGCTGCCGGGAATCCAGATTGTGGGAACATATGCGCCGCCGCTTGGATTTGAAAAGGATGAAAAGGAATTGGACAAGATCAACCAAATGATTTCAGAGGTTCACCCGGATTTGTTGATTGCCTGCTTTGGCTGCCCGAAACAGGAGAAGTGGATTTACCAAAACATCTCAAAGTATGATGCTAAGGTATCCGTTTGTGCGGGTGCAACCGTTGATTTTCTTGCGGGTAATGTCAACCGCGCACCAAGATGGATGAGCGAGCATGGGCTGGAGTGGTTCTATCGCTTTTTGCAGGAACCCAAGCGAATGTTTAAGAGATATTTTGTAGACGATGTGAAAATTGTTGGGTTAATTAAAAAGTATAGGTGATTCGATGAACTTACAGAACCAAAATATTCTCTTTATTGTCCGCACAATGGGCTTAGGTGGTACAGAAAATGTTGTGCTTCAATTATGCGAGATACTCTCAGGAAAAGTGAATAAGATTGTTGTGTGTTCGTCCGGCGGTGTCCACGAGAAAAAGTTGCAAGAAATGGGAATCAAGCATTATCTGATCCCAGACATTGCAAGCAAAAATCCGATGGATATGCTGAAAAGCTGTCGTTCAATAAAAAGAATTATAGATAAGGAACAGATTACCATTGTCCATTCCCATCATCGGATGGCTGCTTTCTATGCGGAACTTGTTGCACCAAAGAGTGCCGTAAAAGTTGCGAATGCACACAACACATTTACTGATAAGAAAAAATTGACTCAACTGGCATATAGAAATACAAAAGTTGTTGCTGTGGGAGAAATGGTCAAGAAAAACCTGACAGAGTATTTTGAAATTCCTAAAGAGCAGGTTTGTGTTATCCATAATGCCGTTAAGCCATTTGACGGCAAAATTGTTCCGGTTGAAATGCTTTATAAGGAACACGCAAAAGGAAATGTGTTGATTGGAAATATTGGAAGATTGTCTGAACAAAAGGGCATGACCTATTTTATTGAAGCGGCTGAAATTACAACAAGAACGCACCCGGAGGCACGATTTATTATCGTGGGAGATGGTGAAGAAAGAGAGCAGCTTCATGCACAGATAGAAAAAAAGAAACTGCAGAATAAGATGCTGTTTCTTGGATACAGGAATGATATTCAAAATGTAATGAGCCAGCTGGATTTTGTTGTTCTGAGTTCGCTTTGGGAAGGGCTTCCGCTTACGCCGATTGAAGCCTATTCTGTTGGTAAAACAGTGATTGGTACGGCAGTAGATGGAACCCCAGAGATTATTCGTGATGGCGTAGACGGTTATCTGGTGGAACCGCGTAACCCAGTGCAGTTGGCCGAAAAGATGAATGAACTAATTGAAAATTCTGAGATGCGGGAGAACATGGGGATACAAGCAATGAGACTGTATCAGGAGGAGTTCTCATTTGAGAAGATGAAACAATTATATGTGAAATTCTATAATGAAATGATTTGAGGAAAAATGAAAGAAGAAATAAAAGTTTCTGTTATTGTACCTGCATACAACACGGACAAATATATTGGTCGAATGATTGAGTGTCTCTTGATACAAACTTATAGTAATTTACAGTTGATATTTATAGACGATGGTTCTATGGATAAAACGGCAGAAATTATAAAAGGATATACGGATAGCAGGATAGAGTACTACTACCAGAAAAATGCAGGGGTATCAGCTGCAAGGAATGAGGGACTGAAAAGAGCAAAAGGTGAGAAAATATTCTTTTTTGACTCGGATGACACGTTTGAACCAAATTTGATTGCAGAATGTGTTGAATTTGCAAAAGCGAATAATGTTGAGAGCGTTTTATATGGTTGCGGGAACCAAGTTGACGGAAAGGTTACAAATGAGCACATTTTTAAGCTAAAAGGTATTTATCGTAATGAGCAAATAGTGGATGAAGTCGTGCCAGCGTTTTTAGGACACTCCTTTGCAGATGTCAATCGGTGGCTGAGAGGTGAATGTGGCCAGCGAGAAGGTAAAGAACATACAGCACTCTGGAGAATTATGTTGGATGCTTCCGTAATAAAGAAAAATGGACTAAAGTTTGACACAACATTATCGCTGGGAGAAGATACAAAATTTATCAATACATATCTGCTTTATACAAGGTCTGTTGGAGTTTTGCAAGAAACGTTGTATTATTTGACAATTCGAGAGGGAAGCGCAAATGTGACCAGCGACAGTAATCCAATTTTAATGGCTCAAAATAAGGAAAAACTGATTCATGCGCGAAAAGAAATTGATGAAATTGCAGCGAAAGAAAAAAGAAAAAACACGCATGAATATTGGCAAGGAACATTGGTTCTTTCGGCCGTTCAGCTGGCACTTCGGTTATCACATGAAAAAATTGGAGGGTGGCGGACATATCGCCACTATCTAAAGAATAAAGAGGTTCAGTGCGCTATAAAAGAATTTCATCCAAGCACCTCGACAGTGAAAGCGATTCCATTTATCTTATTAAAAATGAAATTAGGTTGGATGCTATATGGGATTTTAAAGATTACTCCACAAAAGATAATAGATAAATTAGTATGAGTTGGATAGGAGCCGAGAGATAAAATGCAAGCGAGGGAGCATACAAAAAGCTTAGGAAATCAAATGGCAAAGCCGGTTAAGTGTATTTACTACGCTGTGACTTTATTTGGCAATGCAATCTGGAATAAAATTCCGAGCCGCCATCTGCGTAAATGGTTTTATCAGATGCTTGGCGCAAAGATGGGTAAAAACACATTCCCGTGCCGTCGTGTGGAAATTCTTCTGCCGCAGGGACTGAAATTGGGTGACGGTGTTGCTGTGGGCTGGTTTGCAGAATTGGATGCGCGTGGTGGTATTACGGTAGACCACGATACTAATATTTCCAGCCATGTGAAGATGATTACAGGAAGCCACGATATTGATGATCCGAACTTTACAGCAGACTTTAAGCCCATTCATGTAGGGCACCATTGCTGGATTGGAACGGGTGCTACGATTTTGCAAGGCGTAAATATAGGCGATGGAGCTGTTGTAGCAGCAGGGGCGGTTGTTACAAAGGATATTCCTCCTTATGAAATCTGGGGGGGGGTCCCCGCTAAGTGCATAAGGAAAAGAACAGACGATCTCAGGTACAAAATTGGAGCACCGCCTCTGCTTCATTAAAAAATTTTGTAGGGAAAAGCTGTAAGAGATTGTTCTTGACGGCAAAATCTATATGGATTTATGTGACGTTGCATATCCGTTATGGCACGAACATTGAAATGAGTGCAATAAATTCAATTAAGGGGAAATTTACCGTTGAACTTCTTCCGAAGAGCAGTTTGCGGGTGGGATCATTTCTGATGTCTGCAGGTCCTTGTTACATAAAGTGTACCGAAAAAGCACGATGCAGGATTGGAGAAAAAGTTTTCATGAACCATAATTGTTCTATCACTTGTGCGAAAGAAATTACGATTGGCGATGCCTGTAACATTGCCAATAATGTTGTGATCGTTGACCATGACCATCGGCTTGGAAAATACGGCGTAGAAGATGGTCTGGAGAGCACTCCGGTGCATATTGGAAAAAATGTGTGGATCGGTGCAAATGTAGTGATTTTAAGGGGCGTTTCCATTGGGGACGGAGCCATAGTTGCTGCAGGAGCAGTTGTGAACCATGACATTCCTGCCCACGAAATATGGGGTGGAATTCCGGCAAAAAAGATAAAAAAATTGGGAGATTAAAAATGAGCGCATTGGTAAGTGTAATTGTGCCCGTGTACAATGTTGAAAAATATTTGAGACAATGCTTAGACAGTCTACTGGAACAAACATATAAAAACATTGAGGTCGTCATGGTTGATGATGGATCTAAAGATTCTAGTGGTAAAATATGCGATGAATACGCGAAGAAATACGAGAATTTCTATGCAGTACATAAAGAGAATGCTGGTCTTGGAATGGCGCGCAACACTGGTTTTGAACACATTAATGGAGAATATGTAACTTTTCTGGATTCTGATGACTATCTGGAAAATGACTGTATTGAAATTTTATATAATACGCTCTTAAAGCAGCAGGTTGATATGTGTAAAGGCGGCTTTAAGCGAGTCATAGATTCTGGTGAGGTTGTTTCCAAGAGAGAGTATCAGAATGAGTTATTCAAAGGTGATTGCGCAAAAATGGAGTTGCTACCGCGAATGATAGGAAGCTCACCATCTCGACACGATAGCGTCGAGATGTGTGTGTGTGGGGCAATCTATAAAACGAGTTTGATAAAAAAGTATAATTTGCAATTTCCATCAGAGCGAGAATTGATTTCGGAAGATTTGGTATTCAATATTGACTATATGCAACATGCGGATGGCGCATGTACGATTGAGAAAATGGGATATAATTACCGTGTCAATTTAAAATCATTAAGTACAAGCTATCGACCGGATCGATTTGAAGCAAGCAAACACTTTTATCTGGAAATGAAAAAGAAACTTCAAGAATTGGGCTATGGCAAAGAAACAATGCTTAGGCTTGATCGGATGTTCTTTGTGTATTTGAGGATGTGTATTAGTCAGGAAAGGCCAGATGTTTCGCACAACTCAAGATTGAAAAGTTGTGACAATATAAGAGTGATATGCAACGATAAAGTCGTGCAGCAGATAGTAAAAGAATACCCTGCTAAGTTACTGGGTATAAAACAAAGAATATTTTTGTATTTGATTTATCACAAAATGAATAAGATGCTATGCTGTATGGCTGAAAAAGGTGTGGTCTAAATGTTTGGAAAAATAACGAACCGGCTGAAAAAGTTTGTCAAACGAGTGATTTGGCGATATAGGGCGGATTCACAAACATATGTTGAATGGCTTAGGAAACAGGGTTGCGAAATTGGGGGGGGGTTCATTTTATTGATCCACGAAATGGATGGGTTGATATTTCAAGGCCGTGGATGGTGAAAATCGGAAACAATGTAACTATAACGGCAGGTGTAGTGATTTTAACCCATGATTATGGATGGTCTGTTATGAAAGCAGTATATGGAGATGTGATAGGGAATGCTAGACCTGCTATTATAGGAGACAATGTTTTTATAGGGATGGGAACATTTATTCTTGGGGGAACAAGGATCGGCAATAATGTTATTATCGGAGCAAATTCTACTGTGACCGGGACTATTCCGGATAATTGTGTTGCGGCAGGAAATCCGGCAAGAGTAATTTGTACATTGGATGAATATAAAAAGAAAAGAGAAATCAATGTTTGCGGTGAAACAAAAACAATGATAGAAATGTATTATGAAAAATATGGCAAAATACCATCGGAAGATATTTTGTATGAGCATTTCTGGATTTGTGAAAATGACGTCGAAAAACTAAGCCCTGCGTTAAAAGATACTTTAGGATGGGTAAAGGGGAGCAAAGAAAAGACGGTGGATAAATTCATTAAGCATAAGCCTGCATATGATGGGTATAACGCATTGCTTTTAGACTGCAAATTTAATAATGAGGGAAAAAAATGAAACTGTCTGTAGTGATACCGGTATATAATGTTGAAAAATATCTTGATAAATGCGTGGAGAGCATTGTAAACCAAACATTTAAGGATTTGGAAATTATTTTGGTTGATGATGGTTCGACAGATGAAAGTGGAAAAATGTGCGATGAATGGACTGAAAAGGATACTCGGATAAAGGCTATCCACAAGATAAACGGAGGGTTATCATCGGCGCGGAATGCAGGAATTAAACAGGCAAAAGGAGAATATATCAGTTTTATTGATAGCGATGATTTTGTGGAACTAGATATGTATGCCACAATGATAGAAGCATTAGATAGAACAGGAAAAGACATTGCGTCTTGTGGAAGAATTGTTGATTTGTGGGGAGAACGTGAGAAACGAGAGTTTTCGTTGAAATCTGAAAGAATTTTTTCAAAAGAGGAAGCAATTGAAGAGGTTTTGTTGCTGAGATATATAGATGTTTCGGCATGTGATAAGGTATATAGATGTACCTTATTTAAGCAGATAATGTATCCTGAGGGAAAGATAAGTGAAGACGCGGCAGTAATATTTGAGATTCTTGACGCGTCAAACGGTGTTGTCCACGTGGGAAAAACATTTTATCACTATATTTATAGAAAAAACAGTATTAGTAAATCCCAATATAGTCATAAGTATTATGATGCGTATGTCAATTGCCAAAAAACAAGAGAATACATTGGAGAAAATTATCCGGAGCTAATGGTGCAATGTAACATATACTGCACTCAAGTTTGTGGGTCATTGTTACAAAGCATGGGAGAAAATAGGTCTATTATAGAAAATTACAAGGATGATTATACTTCATATAAAACAATGTTCAATGAAGGTTTTTGGAAATTATTAAAAACGAAAGGAATTGACCGAAAACTCAAAGTTAAATTAACATTTGTGTATTTTAATGCATATGGACTTTTTTTAAAACTTAAAAAGATTGTGTGAAAACTTTGGAGAACTGCAGATGAATGCAAAGGTGAAAGTGGAAAAACTCGATGTTTTAATGATACTGTTGAGCACCATACAATTTCCAATTGTTCCCAATAAAGTCTTTGTAATATATCGTTATTTTATTGTTGTGCTTGAATTGGTAAGGTACAAAAAAGAGATTTTAAAGAATAAAAAATTGGTGATGATTTTAAGCGGATATACAGTGGTCTTAGCGTATTCAACAATTATTAATACATATAGCATTACGTGGGTGATATCCGCATTGATGCAGGGAATGCAATATATTGTGTTTTTCTGTGTGTTTTCAAGATTTACAAAAAAACATGGGAGTTGTGAAATTGTCAATCTCTTAATCAGTATTTTGGGCGTGCTATTATTGTTTACAGATTCCTTGATGTTGGTGATTCCATATAATTTCTTTGATGCGGATGAATTTTATTGGGTTGGTAATAAGTTTTTGGTTTCGTATTATCATTGCCTACTGGCCTGCTTACTATATATAAAATATAATAATTCGATTAAAAGGATATACTCGTTTGTTGCAATGTGCTATACGATTTTTGTTGCGGCATGCATTCATTGCACTACGGGAATTATTATTGCAATAGTGATAGTGGCACTGATGTGCGCTCCAAAAAAATTAAAGCTGATTTTACAAAAACCAGTGGTGTTTATAAGTGCATTGACAATAGAAAATGTTTTAATTTGGGGAACAACTTCAATTTTTCAAACTCCAATTGTTGTCAATCTAGTGACAAATATTTTTCACAAGTCAGCGGATATGACGGGACGTGCACGATTGTATGCAGTGACTTTGGAGCTAGTAGAAAAAAGCCCATGGTGGGGATATGGTCATAATACAGATGTTTATAGAGACCTGTTTGGTTATGGTAATGCTCAAAATGGACTTTTCCATATTGTTACACAAGCAGGAATTGTTGGCGCAATTCTGTATTTCTGTGCAGTATATGTTGGAATAAAAAAAGCTAAAGATGATCATACATTGAGAAGTTATGGTCTCTATATGTATATATATGGTATGTTAGTTGGATCGGCAATAGAGATAAATCTGTCAACTGCATTTTTATTGGGCGTAGCAGTAATCTATGCGCTTAATTTGAATTATCAAAGAAGGCAAATGACGGCGAAAAAGTAATGGTGAAAATAAAATGAAAATTGGGATAATGACAATGCACCGGGTGCCAAATTATGGGTCGTTTATGCAAGCGTTTTCCTTAAAAAGGATGCTTGAAACATTTGGCCATGAGGTAGTTTTTGTGGATTTTGAAGTGCAACCAGATATAGAACACAGAGATGATTGGAAGTCAAAAATTATTTGCAAAAAATTGTATATAACAAAATATATCAAGGGAAGCAATCTTGGAAGTAAGATTTATGAAACAATTAAATCTCATACGAAATCAAGTGAAATTGTAAAGAAACAGATGATTTTTTCATCATGCAATGGGCTGTTGGGAGTGACAAAAAAATATAGGTATAGAACAAAGGTGGATGTTCTTCTTATAGGAAGTGATGAGGTTTTTAATTGTACTCAAGCTGGGTATAATATAGGTTATTCTCTTGAGCTTTTTGGAAAAAAATGTAGAGCAGGTTGTATTATTACATATGCGGCATCGTTTGGAAATACAACATATTCAAAATTGGCTCACTATGGGGTCCTATCTGAGCTTCAAGAGTTGTTGAATAAAATGCAAGCAATATCGGTTAGAGATAAAAATTCAAAACAGATAATAGAAAGAATTTGTAATGAAGAGCCTGAGTATCATTTGGATCCTGTTTTGGTAGGGAACATTGAAAATATTTTTACGCAAGAGCCATTACTGGATAATTATATTGTTTTATATGGATACACATATCGTTTTACAATAGATGAATGTGAAAAAATCGTAGATTTTGCACATGCGAGAAATAAAATAGTTGTTGCAATCGGTGAACCACAATATCGTGCAGATAAATACATATGTTGTAGGCCAGATGAAGTAATAGGATATTTTAAAAAGGCGGATTATGTAATTACAGATACTTTTCATGGGACAATTTTTTCGGTAATTACGCATCGGAAGTTTTTGACTGTAGTGAGAAATTCGATAGAAAATGCAGGTGGGGGAAACAGCGAAAAACTTGAATGCTTGCTCGATGACTTGGATTTAAAAAATCGACAGCTTGTGAATTTTGCACGGTTGAATGCGATTGATGATGACATAAACTATGAAAGAGTAGATGATATTCGTAGGCAGGCAAGAAAAAAAGCCCTACAATATCTTAATGAGAATACTTCGATGATGAAAGTGAAAAACAAATGAAAAGCAAAAATTTTTCGATTAATTTGATATGTCAATTGATTGTGTTTTCAACCAATATAGTGATAAATTTTTTTCTGACACCATATATTTTGAAAAAGCTTGGTACAGAAGCATATGGCTTTATTGGATTGATCAACAATTTTGTGAATTACCTCAGTGTTGTTACCATCGCACTGAATTCGATGGCAGGAAGATATATTACATTGTCGTATCACAAAGGGGAAAAAGAAACGGCGGAAGCGTACTATTCGTCAGTCTTTTTTGCAAATGTGATTTTATCAATTGTAGTTTTTACAGCAGCAATAGTTCTTACGGTAAATGTTTCAAACTGGTTGAACGTACCAACGGTATTACTAAAGGATGTTCGAGTAACGATTATACTTGCAGCAGTTAATACAATCATATCGCTTATTACAGTGGTTTACGGAATTGCTGCGTTTATAAAAAATAAACTATATAAAAACTCAATGGGGCAAATGATAGCAGCGATTGCTAGAGCTTGCATGATGATTGTGACATTTGCGCTATTTGAAGCCCATATGTGGTACTATACACTAGCTGCAATTGTTGCGGCGGTGATATTATTGTTGGTTCAGATGCGAATTACATCTAAATTGTGTCCGGAATTGACAATAGATATAAAGAAATTGCAAGTAAAAAAAATATCCGAGATTATAAAAAGTGGTGTATGGGTCAGTGTTGAAAGTTTTAACAAAATTTTGCAAACGGGCTTAGACTTGCTAATATCGAACGTATTTGTAGGTGTTGGTGCTACAGGACTACTTTCTATTGCAAAGACTATACCAAATGTGTTGACGCAAGTTACATCAACAATTGCTGGAGTATTTAATCCGGAGTTGGCAAGATTATATGCAGAAAATCGAATGGATGACCTAAAGAGTGAGTTCCTTTTCACAGTTAGAATGCTTTCGTTCATTATGATTGTTCCACTGGTTGGATTTATCATTTTTGGAAGAGAGTTTTATACATTGTGGTTGCCTCAATACTCTAATGAAGAAGTATCTTTAATACAGAAACTATCGGTGTTGACGGTACTTCCGCTGTTAGTGAATGCTTATGTAGAGGGATTGTATTATGCAAATACGCTGACAAATAAAATCAAAGGTTCTGTCTTGATTTCGCTAGGATTTAGTGTGGGAGGTATTGCGACAGAACTGGTTCTTTTGAACTATACTACGATTGAACCATTGTTTCTTATTGCAGGAACAAGTTCAGTATTTCTTATGATAAGATATATGGTAGTCACACCTCTTTATAGTGCCTATGTTTTAGGGTTGCCACTGCTAACATTTTATCCAGTATTGATTCGGACAATAACTGTATCCGGATTTATTGGGGGTGTTTTTTTTATTGTTGAATATACTGTTCCTATTAATTCTTGGTTTCAATTAATTCTTTGCTGTGGAATTTGTGGAATTATTGGATATTTGTTTGTTCTTCTTACATTACTAAGTAGGCAAGAGAGAAAAAAAATGCTTCAATTGATTAAGAGGAAGGGTAAAAATGCAAAAAACTGTCTGTGAATGGAAGAAATGTACAGCTTGTAAAGCATGTATTGAAAAGTGCCCTAAATCATGTATTGCATTCAAAGATGAACTGTCATATTGCAATGCGGTGATAAATACAGAAGAATGTATTGGATGCAATATGTGTAAAGCAGTATGTCCAGTATTACATCAAGAAAACCTCAAAAGCCCAATCGATTGCAAACAAGGATGGAGTAGTAACGAGACAATTCGAGAGAACGCCTCTTCGGGAGGAATAGCATCAGCAATTGTTGAACAATTTTTAGAGGAAGGAGGGGCTGTTTATGCATGTGTATTTGAAAAAGGGGCATTTCCGTTCACTCAAATTATTTCTCAAAGAGATGTTGAGAAAATGAGAGGGTCAAAATATGTAAAGAGTGACCCACAGGATATTTACGGTAAAATCACTGAAAGTCTGAGAAATAATCAAAAAGTATTGTTTATAGGACTGCCATGTCAAGTGCAAGCTGCTAAGAATTTTATTTCACCTAAGTTGCAAGAAAATTTTTATTCAGTAGATTTGATTTGCCATGGATGTGGGTCGCCAGAGATATTAAAAAAGTATTTACTAAAAAAAGATATTGATATTGATAATATTGAGAAAATCCGCTTTCGTACAAAAACAAAATTTGGGTTAGTAACTGAGTGGCGATTTTTATCTAGGGACGGAACGGAGGATGATTATTTAAAAACCTTTTTAACGGGATTGAGCTATACTGAAAATTGCTTTGAATGTAAGTTTGCACGACTGAGTAGGGCAGGCGACGTTACAATTGGAGATTCTTGGGGAAGCGAACTCCCTTCAGAGGAGCAAGAAAGAGGAATCTCTTTGATCTTATGCCAAACAGCCAAAGGACAAAGATTGATTAATAGTAGTAAAATTCATGTTGAAGATGTAAATTTGGATAGGGCGATAGAGTTTAATCATCAACTCAGGTGCCCTATGAAGAAACCTAAACGATACGATGTTTTTTGGAACGGCATAAAAAAAGGACACTCACTACACTTTATGCTCTTACGTTGCTTTCCTAAATCGACAATAATGCTGTTTGTAAAGAAAATAAAGAAATATGGGGGGGGAAATATAATTGATTCGAGTTATAGTATTAGTTTTGTATTGAAAGAAGAAGGATAAATAATGAGTAAATACTTTGGAACTGATGGCTTCCGTGGTGAAGCCGGAATTACATTAACAGCAGACCATGCTTATAAAGTGGGGCGCTTCTTTGGCTGGTACTACAATACACTGCGTGAGCGTAATGGTGATACCGACCCTGCTCGCATTGTCATCGGTAAGGATACTCGCCGTAGCTCCTATATGTTTGAGTATAGTCTGGTTGCAGGTTTAACCGCTTCTGGTGCAGACGCTTATCTGCTCCATGTTACCACTACTCCATCTGTGGCGTACATCGCCCGTGTGGATGACTTTGACTGTGGAATTATGATTTCCGCCAGCCACAACCCGTACTATGACAACGGTATCAAGCTGATTGACTGCTACGGTGAGAAGATGCCGGAGGAAACGTTGCTGTTGGTAGAAGATTATATTGACGGCAAACTTCATGTGTTTGATAAGGACTGGCCGGAACTGCCTTTTGCCCATCGTGAGCATATCGGCTGCACCGTGGACTATGTTGCAGGCCGTAATCGCTACATGGGCTACCTGATTTCTCTGGGCATCTACTCTTTTAAGGGCATCAAGATTGGTCTGGACTGCGCCAACGGCAGTTCTTGGAACATTGCAAAGTCCGTGTTCGATGCTCTGGGTGCTGATACCTACGTCATCAACAATAAGCCGAATGGTACGAACATCAACACTAATGCCGGATCTACGCATATTGAGGGCCTGCAGAAGTTTGTCGTGGAGAAGGGCCTGGACGTTGGTTTTGCCTTTGATGGTGACGCCGACCGCTGCCTGTGTGTGGATGAGAAGGGCAATGTTATCACCGGCGACCACATTCTGTACATCTACGGTTGCTATATGAAGGAACGTGGTAAGCTGTTAAATAATACCGTCGTCACCACAGTCATGTCTAACTTTGGCCTCTACAAAGCATTTGACGAAAAGGGTATCGGTTATGCCAAGACCGCTGTGGGTGACAAGTACGTCTATGAGTACATGGCGAAGAACGGCTGCCGTATCGGTGGCGAGCAAAGCGGCCATATCATCTTCACCAAGTATGCAAGTACCGGCGACGGTATCCTGACCAGTCTGAAGATGATGGAAGTCATGCTGGCTAAGAAGAAGCCGATGAGTGAGCTGGCAGCACCGCTGAAGATCTATCCGCAGGTACTGAAGAATGTCCGTGTGACCGATAAGAAAGCCGCACAGAACGACCCGGCGGTACAGGAGGCAGTGTCCAAAGTTGCAGAAGCTTTGGGGGATACTGGCCGTATTCTGGTGCGTGAGTCTGGCACTGAGCCGGTCGTGCGAGTTATGGTAGAAGCACCTGACCATGATACCTGTCAGAAGTATGTTGACGAAGTGGTCAACGTGATTTGCGAAAATGGATATAAGGGTTGACCTTGCGGATTTTATCACGGCGGAGTAAAAAGTATTTACAAGGCTGACTTGTCTGCGGATTTGTGATATACTAGGGATGTGGCAGGTGCCATATATTGGCCAAATAATCACTTACATCCCTGTGGTGGATAGCAAGCAATCAAAAGAATCTGTAAAAATATGGTTCTGCAATTGACTAAGATGTAACTGAAATACCTGGCTGGAAATTAAAGCAATTTGATTTTTACGAGAGGAAAAGTATTATGGAAAATTATACGTGCGTAGTATGTGGAAAAGAAATTGAGAACTTTCGGGAAGGTCTTTTTGTGAAAATTAAAGATCAAAGCGGAAGAATTCTTAATGTTGTTTCAGTTCACAAAGGTAAGTGCGATGACGAATTATGTAAAACTGAAATGAGTAAAGGTCACAATACAAATGGATCTATGGAAATTTCGTTCTTTTCTACAGAAGATGAAAGAAAAGAATACCTCAATGGAACTTTTACCATGAATAATGAGCAATTTTTTCATAAATTCTATAACGAAGACGGAACCCTTAAGCAACGGTGAATACTACAGTGATTTAAAAGTGCCCCTCTAAAAGATGTCGATTTTGATAAGGTGGTTGTCAAAATAGTGGACAGTGTGCCATTGATAGCATGACGGAGTTTAAGACAAATCATTCTCCGGCCCATCCCATCCTATGTATTTCACCTTCGCATCATCAAACTCGCTCCAGTTCAGCCTTTGACCGCAGCGGTCGCAGAAAAGTTGGTACTCACGTTCCATTGCGCTACCGCACCGTGGACACTTTGGAAAATCCGCACCCCACTTATATGAACACATCTTTTTCACTTTTATAGGAATCCGGTAAGTAGGGGAGAGTAGAAGCTCATACAGTACCCGTGTGGGCTGGACATTCCAATTCCAGTTATCATCGAACCAATCTAATTTATTTTTCATGTGATTTTCACCTCCGATGATATCACAGAGGAAATCACATGAATTGTGGGAGCGTGAGCTCCCATTGCTGCTCGAAACTTTGCACACCTCTCCGTTGTGAGCAGCAGGCAACACAGAAAAAGGTACTGTGGCTAAGTATGAAAAGAAGAATAGTTGAAAGGACATTACGCACCTGGATAAAAAGTATCAGGTGTTCATAAGTTCTACATACGACGATTTAGTTGAAGCGAGAGCAAAAGTGCGTGACGCTATTCTTAAAATGTATCACTTTCCAGTAGGAATGGAACTGTTTGGGGCAGCAAACGAGGAACAGTGGCAGATAATTAGTGAAACGATTGATTCTTCAGATTATTATGTTCTTATTATTGGCCAGAGGTATGGTTCCATTATTCCTGAAGGACTCCCTGATGCAGGAATTAGTTATACGGAAAAGGAATTTAGGTACGCAGTGAAAAAGGGTATACCTATTTTGGCGTTCCTGATTGACGATGATGTTGCCGTTAAACCTGGATTCATGGACACTAAAAACTATGATAAACTGATAGAATTTAAAGACTTGGTCAAGAAAGACCGTCTCGTTGAATGGTGGAAAACAACTGATGACTTAGCTCAAAAAGTAACGACGGCACTTTATAAGCAAATCACAAGAACCGAACGCCCAGGATGGATAAGAAATGGCATTGAGATTGGTGACTCGGAAGCAAATCAACAGGAGATAAAAGAACTAAAAGAAAAAAATTCTAGCTTAGAGAAAGAACTTCTTCATCTAAAATTGGACAAACAAAAAGCAGAGCTAGAAGTTGCAAGGATTAAGAGTGAATGGAAAAATGCGATAGAGTTTGTGATTCGGTTGAGCGGAAAAGACATTGAATATCTACAACGGAACAAAACTAAAATTCAACGATCTAAGCATAATATTTTTAATCTTGCGATAAAGTATGGGTACTGTGATGAATCGGGAAAAATCACAGAAAAAATGCAGAGTGTCTTAGAGGTTATATGTGACTTGGATATGTCACGGCTCGACAGTCGAGTATCGAACAATACGCTTAACATCAAATAAAAAGTGGAGGTACACAACAATGCCCAGAACCAAAGGTAGCAAAAATCGTCCCAAGCTCACCAATGACTTTGCATCTCAGATTGCAGAAAAGCAGGAATCAATCGTTTCCCTCACCTCTGAAATCACTTCCATCACCGCAAACATCGACACTTTGAAGGCTGACCTGAAAGAGAAGAAGACTGCTCTGAAGAAGGCCCAGAAAGAACTGACGAAGCTGGGAGCCAAGAAAGCTGCAGCTGATCAGAAGGCCGCCGAAGCAGCGAAGAAGGCTGAAGCCGAGGACGTGCTGAAAAAGCTGCTGGCCAGTGGTGTCAGTGCAGACGAGATCCTCGCAAAACTGAAATAATCTTTTCAAAATCCAAAACCGTGTGGACGGAGTTACAAAGTCCCATCCAGACGGTTTTCTAATAGAATGATTGCTTCATATCGAACAAAATATATCTATTTCTAACTCTAGGCCTCAAAATCACTTCCGGGGAAATTTCAGCCCAAACTCACAGCAGGGAAGACCGTGGACAAGCCAAATAAACAATCAAATGAGCGATATAAATAAGAAGCTATCCGGGCTGTTCGCACATCAAAATCGCTCTCAAAACATCCTTCAAAAATCAGAAATAACTCATCGTCCAAGCCAGTCCATCAATGTACCGATCAAGCCACCATTCCACCCCTCATCACTCACCCTGAGGAGCGCATCTGGGCAGAGCAAACGCCCCGGCGGTGCTCCGGGCCCCGGACGCTCCGAAGATTAAGTACAATCGGATGAAACAATTTTACATGGTTGACATGGGGCAAAAAATGTGATACTATCATCTTATAAAAAAGTGCGAATCCCTCTCGCTCACGGAGGGAAAATCTCTCTCGCAATGAAAAATCAAACGATACAACGAATGAAAATTGACCTTGCCGAAGGCTGGCAGACACGAGGGACTTAAAATCCCTTTCTGGCAACAGAGTGCGGGTTCAAGCCCCGCCGGTGGCATGAGAAAAGTTCAAAATTGTTCGTTGATTCGAATGATTCTTGGATTTCTTGGCTCTTTGTCAAATGTTTGGCTGAAGCAGGTAAAAACGGCAAACAGGAACCAGTGGTATGACATTCAAGAGACGATACGCCTTTTTCATTAGGGTGTATCTGAAAACACCCAAAGGAGAAACCGCATGACATACACAAAACAGCCCCATGGCAGCAGTATCTTGCTGTCATGGGGCTGACCGGCACCGAGACGATTCTCATCCACTCCTCCATGAAAGCCATCGGTGTTGTCGAAGGCGGCGCGGACACGGTTCTGGATGTTTGCATTGCTGGCGCTGAATTTTGCAAACCGATAAGAATGCAACGATACCCCTGCGGTTCTGGATGTGAGGTGCACTCCGTCAAGTAGACAATAAAAATAATATAAGATTTTATTCGCCGTTTCACCAAAGGAACGGCGAATTTTTTGTACAACCAGCCAGTTAAGCTGCCCGATTCATGGCAC
>ERZ857480.62598-NODE-96945-length-22524-cov-10.9277_pt1 | contig 22524 bp, 25 predicted proteins | sample MGYA00519767_ERZ857480 | MGnify/ENA primary metagenome ERZ857480 (study PRJEB31778, sample SAMEA3449210) | human gut metagenome | biome: human gut; feature: human-associated habitat; material: faeces | place: United Kingdom | collected 2010/2012 ...
CCAAGATGTAGAACGGCGTGGTGGTCATCAACACCTCCCGCGGCACCAATGTGGACGAGGCCGCTCTGCTGGCTGCGCTGGAGTCCGGCAAGGTCCGCGCTGCCGGTCTGGATGTGTACGCCGACGAGCCCGCCACCAACAAGGCGCTGTACAGCCATCCCATGGTGTCCTGCACGCCGCATATCGGCGCTGCGACGGTCGAGGCTCAGAAGCGCATCGGCGCTGAGATCGTGGACATCATCAAGGCCATGTAAGTATGGCCGTGCGCCGATATCCGGCGTCCTCGCGGCATAGCCGCTGCGGTCGGAGGCTGAAAATGTGCCGCAGGCACATTTTTGAAACGCTCCGACATATCGGCGCTGCGACGGTCGAGGCCCAGAAGCGCATCGGCGCTGAGATCGTGGACATCATCAAGGCCATGTAAGTATGTCCGTGCGCCGATATCCGGCATCCTCGCGGCATAGCCGCTGCGGTCGGAGACTAAAAATGTGCCGCAGGCACATTTTTGAAACGTCCCGACATATCGGCGCTGCGACGGTCGAGGCTCAGAAGCGCATCGGCGCTGAGATCGTGGACATCATCAAGGCCATGTAACTGCGCTGCGACGCTGCCTATCCAGCGTCCGCGCATCCAAAAAACAACCGTAAAAAATCAGCTGCCGATGGGGGGCAGCTGATTTTTTATGTACTTTTCCGCGCCGTTACTTCAGCACGATCTGGTTGTCCGCCGCGCCGAAAATGTCCTTCCACGCGGCGTCCACCTTGCTGCCCTCGCCGCCGCAGGCCGCCAGAGACAGCACCAGCAGCGAGGCCAGAAAAATCGTAAAAAATCTCTTCATGATGAAGAACCTCCGTTTTTTGCGGCGTTTTGCGCCGGATATCGCACTTCGCCCGACATCCATTAGAGGGACGGATCGCGGCAAAGGTTCCGTATCATGAAAAAAACGCGCTCCGCGCCGAAGTGTCCCGATTTCGGGACACGTTATCCGCTATGCTGGAAGGCAGAAAAGGAGGTGCGCACTATGACCACGATCTCTATCCTTTGCACCATGTGCGGTGCGGCGGCTCTGTCCAGGGGCATCCTGAGGGCCATCGAGTATATCGGCCGGTAGCTGACCGTTGACAACTGCCCATCCGTTCTATATAATATTTTGTGTAAAAAATTACAATATATACCGATATACGAAACGATATTACGTAATAAGCGTTATTAGAACGAGAAAGGACATGTCATGGATATTTTTGAAAAATGCTATGCCCCTTCGCTGGCCGGTGAGCTGAAGGAGAAGGGCGTCTACCCCTATTTCCACGCCCTCCAGTCCCGTCAGGACGTGGAGGTGATGATGGAGGGCAAGCGCCGCATCATGCTGGGCTCCAACAACTATCTGGGCCTGACCACCGACCCCGTGGTGGTGGAGGCCGGCATCAAGGCGCTGGAGCGGTACGGCACCGGCTGCTCCGGCTCCCGCTTCCTCAACGGCACGCTGGAGATGCATCTGGAGCTGGAGGACGCGCTGGCCAAGTTCCTGCGCAAGCCCGGCATCGTCACCTTCGGTACCGGCTTCCAGTCCAATGTGGGCATCATCTCCGCGCTGGTGGGCCGCCACGACTACGTCATCTGCGACCGGGAAAACCACGCCAGCATTTACGCCGGCTGCCAGCTGTCCTACGGCAAGATGCTGCGCTACCGGCACAGCGACATGGCGGAGCTGGAGAAGTGCCTGCAGCGCGTGCCGGAGTCGGCGGGTGCGCTGATCGTCACCGACGGCGTGTTCTCCATGGGCGGCGATATTGCCAAGCTGCCGGAGATCTGCGCTTTGGCGGAGAAGTACGGCGCCCGGGTCATGGTGGACGACGCCCACGGTCTGGGTGTGCTGGGCGAGGGCGGCCGCGGCACCGCCAGCCACTTCGGGCTGGAGGACAAGGTGGACGTGTATATGGGTACGTTCTCCAAGTCGCTGGCGTCTCTGGGCGGCTACATGGCCGCATCGGCGGAGGTAGCGGAGTATGTGCGCCACGCCTCCCGCCCCTTTATCTTCTCGGCGTCCATCCCGCCGGCCAACTGCGCCACGGCGCTGGCGGCGCTGCGGCAGCTGGAGCAGCATCCGGAGCTGCCGGAACGGCTGCGCAGCCTGAGCCTGTACGCCCGCAAGGGCCTGACGGAGCGGGGCCTTACCATCCGGCCCTCGGCGCTGGAGGCTCCCACGCCCATCATCCCCATCTACACCTACGAGACGTACCGGACGCTGCGGGTGGCGGCGGACATCTACGACCGCGGCGTGTACGTGAACCCCACGCTGCCGCCGGCCACGCCGGAGGGCGAGGCCCTGCTGCGCACCAGCTACATGGCCACCCACACGGAAGCCCTGCTGGACGAGGCTATGGACATCATCGGGGAGGTAATGGCAAATGAGTAACAAGGTCGCAGTTGTCACCGGCGGCACCTCCGGCATCGGACGGGCCACGGCGCTGGCGCTGAAGGACGCAGGCTGCACCGTGTACGAGTTGTCCCGCCGTGCACAGGGCGTGGAGGGCCTGCACCACATCGCCGCCGACGTGACGAAGGAGGAGACTGTCCGTGCCGCCGTGGCGGAGGTGATGGCCCGGGAGGGCCGCATCGACATTCTGGTGAACAACGCCGGCTTCGGTATCTCCGGCGCGGTGGAGTTCACCTCCACGGAGGACGCCAAGTCCCTGTTCGACGTGAACTTCTTCGGCATGGTGAACATGAACCGGCAGGTGGTGCCCATCATGCGTGAGGCGGGGCATGGCCGCATCGTGAACCTCAGCTCCGTGGCGGCGCCGGTGCCCATCCCGTTCCAGACCTATTACTCCGCCACCAAGGCGGCGGTGAACGCCTACACCATGGCCCTGGCCAACGAACTGCGGCCCTTCGGCGTGACGGTGTGTGCCGTCATGCCCGGTGACATCCACACCGGCTTCACGGCGGCCCGCCGGAAGATCGGGGAGGGAGACGACATCTATCAGGGCCGCATCAGCCGCTCCGTGGCCCGCATGGAGCACGATGAGGAGACCGGCATGGACCCCGCCAGAGCCGGCGGCTATGTGGCCAGAGTGGCCTTGCGGGAGGGGAGCCACCACCCGCTGTACGCCATCCGCATCGACTATAAGTTCTTCGTGTTCCTGACCAAGGTGCTGCCCGCCGGTGCGCTGAACCGGCTGGTGTACCTCATCTACGGCAAATAAAAAAATGCCCATCCGGCGTATGCCGGATGGGCATTTTTTCAGCTTACATGAATTGACACAGCAAAATAGGGAACAGGACGGCGGGCATCATGTTCAGGATGCGCAGCTTCGTCAGGCCCATCACATTCAGGCCGATGCCGATCAGCAGCAGGGAGCCGGTGAACGTCAGCTCCGCCAGCACCGCCTCGGTGAACAGCGGGGCTACCAGAGAGGCCAGAATCGTCACCAGCCCCTCCACCAGCAGGACGCTGCCGCCGGCAAAGGCCACGCCGATGCCCATAGAGCTGGCGAAGGCCACCGCCGACACGCAGTCGATGATGGATTTGGCGAACAGGATGGTGTGGTCGTTCTTGAGACCGCTGTCCAATCCGCCCATCACGGCCATGGCGCCCACGGCGAATACCAGCGTGCCGGTGACGAAGCCCTCGGTGATGCGGCCCATGCCGCTGAACTTTTTCTGGAGCCACTCGCCCATCCGTTCCACGGCATGTTCGATGTTCAGCAGCTCGCCCACGATGGTGCCCAGTATCAGGGACAGGATGGGGATGAGCTGGTTATTGCTGGATGACAGACCGGAGATGCCGATGCCTATAGCGAGCAGGGCGGCTGCGGTCAGAAGTGTTTGCTTCATGCGCTCGGGCATCAGCTTACCGCCGAAGGTGCCCGCAAGGCCCCCGACGACGATGGCAACGCCGTTGACCAGTGCGCCTGTGAGTATCAAGGGATCATGCCTCCTCCATGCAAGAGGTCGCGGACCACCACACTGCCCATCAGCAGCCCCGCCGTGGCGGGGACCCAGGCCACACTGGCAGGGACAGAGCGCCGCCCGGGAGGGGGCGCTTCCAGCTGCTGCGTTTCGGCAGGCTCCTCCGGACTGTACACCACCTTCAGGCGGCGGATGTCACGGGCCCGCAGCTCCCTGCGCATCACACGGGCCAGCGGGCAGCCGCTGGTCTTGGAGATGTCGGTCACCTGCAGCAGCGTGGGGTCCAGCTTGTTGCCGGTGCCCAGCGCCGTCAGGATGGGGATGCGCCGCAGGCGGGCCTGCTCGATGAGGTCCAGCTTGCAGCTGACCAGGTCGATGGCGTCCACGATATAGTCGTAATGTGTCGAAAAGAAACGGTCGCGGTGGGCGGCATCATAGGTGGCGCAGATGGGGTGGACCCGCAGCTCCGGGTCGATATCCGCGCAGCGGCGTGCCGCTACCTCCGCCTTGGACTGGCCCACCGTGGAGCGCAGGGCGTACAGCTGGCGGTTGATGTTGGTGACGGATATGGTGTCCTGATCCACCAGCGTCAGCTCGCCCACGCCGCTGCGGGCCAGGCACTCCGCCGCGTAGCTGCCCACGCCGCCCAGACCGAATACGATCACGTGGCAGCGCCGCAGCCGCGCCATAGCGTCAGCGCCCAGCAGCATCTGCGTCCGCAGAAAGGCCTCGTTCACGGTGTCAGCCAACGTACTTCATACCGGACTGCTGCTCCGCGGCAGCGGCCTCCGCCAGGGAGGAGGTCCAGTCGCTGTAATCATTGCTGGACATGGCATTCTCCACGGAGACCTGCCAGGCGGGGACATCCTCGCCCACGAAGTACATGACGTGGTAGCCGGTGTAGCTGCCCTCATTGTAGACGATGCCGGTGTCGCCGGACTTGCGGGCGGGATCGAAGCACCAGTCGTTGAACTCGGAGACCATCTGACCCTTGGTGATCTTGGTGTACAGACCGCCGTTGGTGTTGGAGCCGGTGTCATCGCTGAGCTCATTGGCCAAAGCGGCGAAGGCATCCTCGGTGCCGCCGTTGGCCTGCCACCGGGCCAGGGCGTCCTCGGCCTTGGCCTTGGCCTCATCCTTGCGGGTGGCCAGATCAGTGTCATAGGTATCGGAGTTGGAGTCCAGATCGGAGGTGCTTACCTGGAACAGGATGTGGCGCACGTCCACGGTCTTGTACTCCTGACGTCCCACAGAGTGGAACACCACCACGTAGCTGTTGGGATCGTCTGTCACCACAGCGCTCTCGCCAGAGGTGCGGGCCTTGTCGAATACCCAGGTGCTCAGGGCAGAGCCGTTGTTGGAGCCGGCGTCCACGCTGCTGTAAGAGCCGGTGCTCTCATAGTCGGCGGCGATGACGGACAGGGACTCGCCGGCCTGATAGCGCTCCAGCGCAGCGGCGGCAGCCTCGGCAGCGGCGGTCTTGGCAGCCTCGGAGGCGGCCTCGGTGGGCTGGACGGTGTTGCCGTCGGCGTCGGTGGTGGAGTCGGCGGTGCCCTTGAAATAGATATACTCATAGGAGGCCACGTCGAAGTCGCTGCTGTTGGCCTGATAGTACTCCTCCAGCTGGGACTCGGTGTAGCTCAGCTCCTCCTGATAGTGCTGCATGTAGTGGGTGGCGACTTCCTCCAGCGTCATCATCTTCTTGAAGGTGCTGACGGTCATGGTGCTGCCGTAGGCCAGCTTCAGGTAGCTCTTCAGGGTGTAGCCCTGCTCCTTGGCGCCGGCGGTGATGTTGTCGATGACCTCGTTCACCTCGGCGCGGATGTCGTCATCCTCGCCCATGCCGTTGGCCTCGGCCTCCTTGGCGGCCATGACCTGAACAGACAGCTGACGGGTGGCGTAATCACGGAAGAACTGGTCCCAGGTGATGTCGCCCTCATCCGTGACCTGCAGCAGCATCTTGGCGGTGTCGCTCATGTTCTGCTTGTCCATGGCCACAGAGGTGTCGATGCCGTAGAAGGAGCTGTAACCGGAGTTGATGATGCTGTTCTTGATGCCATAGTAATAGTAGTTCATCTGGGCGGCGGTATAGTTCTCGCCGTCCACGGTGATGGCGGTGGCGCTGCGCTCCAGCACGCCGGAGTTCACCACCACCAGCAGGGCGGCCACCAGCACGAACACCACCGCGATGGTGCCGTACAGACGGTTGGCCTTGCGCTGCTGTGCCTTCTCCTCCGCCTCGCGGATGGCCTTGGGGTCCTGAATACCCTGGCTGGCCAGATCCTGGCGGTTCTTCTTTTCTCTTGATGCGCTCATTTGCTTCATTCCTCTCAAAAACGGGCATAATACGCCCTTGGTGATAAAATGCCTGCTTATTATACAGGATTACGCGCCGTTCCGCAAGGGGCAAGCGCAGGGAATTTATGAACATTCCGGAAAGATACGGGCGCTTCTGCCGGAATATGGGCGGCGGAAGCAGCCCCGCAGAGTGGGCGCGGCCCTTTTCGGACAAAACGAAGCGCCCCTCCGCGCAAGGCGGAGGGGCGCTCAGCGATGGGCAGCGGCCGCGTTATAACCTGCACAGCTCGCAGGTGGGTTGTCTCCAACTGACTTTACTGCTTCCAACTTCCGGCCGCATACAGCAGCGGGGAGGCCTGCAAACCATCCGTTGATCCGACATCCCCTATAACCAATGTCAGGATAAAAAAGACCGCTGCCCATCGCTGAGGGCGGGCGCGTGGCCGTGCCCGCCGGACTCTATGATATAGTGTACCAGCTCCGCCCGTCGAATACAGGCGGAAGCCAGACGCGGAACGGTTTTCTCAGTTGTCGCCGTCCTCGTCGTCCATCAGCTGCTCCATAAACAGGTCGTACACGCGGTTCAGCTCCTCGTCACTGTCCAGTGTGCTCAGCAGCTCCTCACCGTTTTCCGTAATGGATTTCAGGATCACCAGACCGAACTCCTCGGCGGCAGCTTCATCGGCCTCGTCATCCACCGTAGGGAAGAACGCCATGTACGTCTGGCCGTCCACCTCAATGGCGTCCACGTACTCCAGCTCGATCTCGTTGCCGTCCTCATCGGTCAGGGTAATAAAATTGGGGCCGAATTCCTCACTCATGGGAGATCCTCCTTCGATGTTGTCGTGCCCTTACTATAACGGTTTCCACGGGAAAATGCAAGTGCGATTCTGCCGCGTTTTCCGGCGTCTGGGGACTGAAAACCACCGGAAACGGGGAAAATAAAGGGATTCAGCCCTTCCAAATGGGCGATTTTTGCGGAAATAGCAGGTTTTCGGGAGTTGACAGGCATGGTAAAATAATCCGTATAGTGGGTTTTTATGGGGCTTTCGTGGGAAAGTCCGGCATTCCGCCCACCAGTAAAACCAACAGAGAAAGGAAGGTGCCCTGTAATGGATGAACGCAGACGCAGACAGGCTGCCGGCCGCACGGACCGGACGCAGAGCGCCCGAGAGATAGACAATAACGGACAGGAGCGTGCTCCCCGCCGCCGCGGCTGGCACACCGCCGGCCGCGTCATCGGCACGATCCTGCTGGTGATGGTGCTGACCATGGCCATTTTTGCCGGTATTTTCAGCGCCTACATCAACAGCAGCATGCGCGGGAACGTCGAGGTCTATCTGGACGAGTTTGAGTCGAAGGTATCCACAGAGCTGTATTATCAGGAGCCATCCACTGAGGAATGGACCATGTACCAGACACTGTTTCTGGATTCCGAGAACCGCATCTGGGCCAACCTGGACCAGATCCCCAAGAACCTGCAGGAGGCTGTGGTGGCCATTGAGGACAAGCGCTTTTACAAGCACCACGGCGTGGACTGGTACGGCACCGCCCGCGCCATCCTCAGCACCCTGTTCGGCGGAAATGTCCAGGGCGGCTCCACCATCACCCAGCAGCTGGTGAAGAACGTCACCGGCGACAACCAGAACACCGTGAAGCGCAAGGTCACGGAGATCTACCGCGCTCTGGATCTGGAGAAGCGCTACGAAAAGGACGAGATTTTGGAGGCGTACCTCAACGAGGTGTACTTCGGCCGCAGCTGCTACGGCGTGGTGACGGCGTCTCTGACCTACTTCGATAAGGACGTGTCGGAGCTGACGCTGGCGGAGTGTGCCAGTCTGATCTCCATCACCAACAACCCCTCGCTGTACGATCCCCTGCGGGCGGACTGGAGCCGTGAGAACAACCGCGAGCGCCAGCTGCTGGTGCTGGGCGCCCTGTATGAGCAGGGTACCATCGACCAGACCACCTATGAGGCCGCCAAGGCCGAGGAGGTGGTGTTTGCCGACGGCTACACCATTCAGGGCAACTATGTGGGCAGCGATGAGAGCAAGAAGAACACCACCGGTGACAACGCTGGCGACACCACCGGCGACACCGCCGGCGGCGATACCCAGGAGGATACCCAGGAGTCCACCGCCACCGCCAGCCAGTCCTACTTCACCGACGCGGTCATCGACGACGTGGCCTCCGCTCTGGTGGAGAAGTACGGCCTTACCGACATCACCGATGCCAACGGCAAGGTGACCACCGCCTTTGAGCAGGGCGTCAACATGGTCTACGGCAAGGGCTACAAGATCTACACCACCCAGAACCCCACCTACCAGAAGATCGCGGAGGAGGTCTGCTCCGATACGTCCAACCTGCCCTACACCACCACGTACACCGATTCCTACGGTGAGACGAAGACGGAGCAGCTGCAGGTGGGCATGACCATCGTAGACCCCTACACCGGCTACGTGGTGGCCATGGTGGGCGGCGCCGGCGTCAAGCAGGTGGACCGCGGCTGGAACTGGGCCACCAGCGCACGGCAGTGCGGTTCTGCCATCAAGCCCGTGTCCGTCTACGCCCCCGCCCTGGATGACGGCACCATCAACGGCGCCAGCGCCATCGACGACTATCCGGTGATGGTGCTCAACGGCTCCGCTTACCCCAAGAACTCCAACGGCCGCTACATGGGACTGACCCCGCTGCACACCGCCATCGCACGATCCACCAACACCTGCGCCGTCCGCGTGGTGCAGGAGTACGGCACCGGCCGGTCCTATGACTTCATGACCAGCAAGCTGGGCTTCACCACCCTGACGTATCAGGATTCCCAGCAGGTGGGCAACATGGGTCTGGGCGGTCTGGACCGCGGCGTCACCACTGAGGAGATGGCCGCCGCCTTCGGCGCTTTCACCAACCAGGGCGTCTACACCGCGCCCCGCACCTTCATCCGCGTGGAGGATTCCGACGGCAACGTGGTGCTGGAGAACGAGGCTGAGTCCTCCGTGGCCATGAAGGACACCACTGCCGCGCTGATGAACAGCCTCCTGCAGGAGGTAGTCAACGGCGGTACCGGCTATGAGGGCCGGATCAGCGGTATGCACGTGGCCGGTAAGACCGGTACCACCAACAACGATCAGGACCGCTATTTCGTGGGCTACACCCCGTATTACAGCTGCGCCGTGTGGGTGGGCTACGTCCACAACCAACGCATCGTGGCCAGCGGCAACCCCGCGGCCTCCATGTGGCAGAAGGTGATGAGCCGCGTCCACGAGGGGCTGGAGGACAAGGACTTCTTCAGCTGCTCCGGCCTGACCTACGTGTCCGTCTGTGCCGACAGCGGCCTGCTGGCCACCGAGGACTGCGCCCTGGACTGCCGCGGCAGCCGCGTCTACTCGGCGCTGGTGGCGGCGGACAACGCGCCCTCCGCAAGCTGCAACCTGCACACCAGTCCCGATTATACCGTGGCCTTCGAGGATGAAAACGGCGAGACCACCATGGCCAGCGGCTCCATCCTGAACTACGAGCGCCAGCGCCTGCCCGGCTACGAGGATCTGGAGGCCGAGGACGACTTCATGCTCCTCTACGGCGGCACCAGCGGCGGCGATGATGATTGGGGCGGCTTCTTCGGCGGCTCCGATGACGACGAGGATGATGACGATGTTCACACCAGCTGGTGGGGATAAAACACAAGCAACATGAAAAAAGAGCGCGTTCCCGCGGGAACGCGCTCTTTTCCGTACATTTGCGGGGCAAAAAAATAAAATGCCGAAGCCCCTTTTCAAACGCCGCAGCGTATGTTATAATAGAACAAACATTCCATTCGGAGGAGGCGAGGGTATGGCGGATCGGGTCATTTTCCACTGCGATCTCAACTGCTTTTTCGCCTCGGTGGAGCTGCTGGACAAGCCGGCACTGCGGGAGGTGCCGGTGGCCGTCTGCGGCGATCCCGCCTCCCGCCACGGCATCATCCTGGCCAAGAACGAGCCCGCCAAGCGCAGGGGCGTCCAGACGGCGGAGACGGTGTGGCAGGCCAGGCAGAAGTGCCCGAACCTGATCCTGCTGCCGCCCCACCACGGACTGTACGCCCAGTATTCCCGCCGTATCAACACCATCTATGGGCAGTATACCGATCTGGTGGAGCCCTTCGGCATCGACGAGAGCTGGCTGGACGTCACCGGCAGCCTGCACCTGTTCGGCGGTGACGCCAGACAGCTGGCGGATGACATCCGCGCCCGCCTGCGGCAGGAGGTGGGGCTCACCATCTCCGTGGGCGTGTCCTTCAACAAGGTGTTCGCCAAGCTGGGCAGCGACTACAAAAAGCCCGACGCCACCACCGTTATTTCGCGGGAGAACTGGCGGGACATCGTGTGGCCCCTGCCGGTGGGGGACCTACTGTTCGTGGGCCGCGCCGCCCGGCGCACATTGGGGCAGTACGGCGTGGAGACCATCGGCCAGCTGGCCGCCTGCAAGCCGGAGATGCTGGAGCAGCTCATGGGCAAGATGGGCGTCCAGCTCTACCGCTACGCCAACGGGCTGGACGATGCGCCGGTGCGCCCGCAGCATCAGCGGGAGCCGGTGAAGTCTGTGGGCAACAGCACTACGTTTCCCGAGAATCTGACCCGCTGGGAGGAGATCCGCAGCGGGCTCCAGCTCCTCAGCGACAGCGTGGCGGGCCGATTGCGGAAGGAGGGGCTGTACTGCGGCGGCGTGGCCGTGGCGGTGAAGGACGCCCAGTTCCGCACCGTCAGCCGCCAGATGCGGCTCGGCGCCCCCACCCATCTGATGCGGGACATCTTCGAAGCGGCGCAGGAGCTGACCCGCCGGATCTGGAAGGCGCCCACGCCGGTGCGGCTGCTGTCCGTCACCGCGCTGTATATCACGGACAGCGCCGATTCCTACCAGCAGCTGGACCTGCTGGCGGGCGACGCGCCCCTGCGGGACCAGCGGCAGGAGCAGCTGGAGAGCGCCATGGACGCCATCCGCGGCAAGTACGGGCGGGACGCCATCACTTTCGGCCGCGGCGGCAAGGTGGGCTGGAACAAGGACGAATGACCCTTTACAAAAGGGCCGGTTTTGGATACAATACGAAAGGTAGGTGACGGCCGTGGGCCCGAGACAGATGTCCGTGTGCTTTTCCGGCTATCGGCCGGAAAAGCTGCCCTGGGGCGGCGACGAGTCCGACCCGAGGTGCGCGGTGCTGAAGAAGCGGCTGTACGACGCGGCGGAGAGCGCCTGCGCGGAGGGCTACCGCCACTTCATCTGCGGCATGGCCCGGGGCGTGGACCTGTACGCCTGCGAGGCGGTGCTGCAGCTGCGGGAGAAGTACCGCGATGTCACGGTGGAGGCCGCCATCCCGTGCCCCAGCCAGCCGGAGGGCTGGCCGGAGGAGGAGCAGCGCCGCTGGCACGATCTGGTGGACCGCTGCGACTACGAGACGGTAGTGCAGGATCACTACGACGCGGGCTGCATGCAGCGGCGCAACCGCTACATGGTGGACCACGCGGCCATGCTCATCGCAGTCCACGACGGACAGTCCGGCGGCACCCGCCGTACCATCGAATATGCCCTGCGCCGCAGGCTGGATGTGGTCATCCTGCCGCCGGTGGAGGCGTGAAAAAGGAGTTTTTATCATGACAACGTATACCTATACCCCCAAGGGCGTCTGTTCCCGGCGCATGACCGTAGCACTGGAGGACGGCGTGATCCGCGATGTCCGCATCGAGGGCGGCTGCAACGGCAATCTCCAGGGCATCAGCCATCTGGTGATCGGCATGAAGGCACAGGACGCCATCGACCGTATGCGCGGCATCCGGTGCGGCGGCAAGCCCAGCTCCTGTCCCGACCAGTTGGCCACGGCCCTGACTCAGGCGCTGGAGCAGGCCGCTCAGCAGGGCGCGTAAAGACGTATAAAAAAGATGACCGCACCGGCGGTCATCTTTTTTATACGTCTTTGGGGAATTTTATTCGGTTTCAGGAAACAGCGTCCACGGCCAGCGCCGGGGCGGTGGACAGCTGACATCCACCGGCTTGCCGGTGACGGGATGGGTGAACGCCATGCGGTGGGACCACAGGGCTGTGGTACACTCGGCCTTGCTGCCGTAGCGGATGTCGCCCAGCAGCGGCAGACCGCGGGAGGCGAACTGCACGCGGATCTGGTGGGTGCGTCCGGTGTGCAGCCGCACCTGCACCAGCGTCAGCTCCTCTGTGCGGCCCAGCGTCACGTACTCCAGCGATGCCTCGCGGACGCCCTTGCGCATCCGCTTCACCACGTAGCTCTTGTTCCTGGACGCGTCGCGGAACAGCAGGTCCGTCAGCGTGGCGGCGTTCTCCTGGGGATGACCCCGCAGCACCGCCAGATATTCCTTGGTGATGCGGCGCTCCGCCACGGCGGCGGTGAGCTTGCCGGTCACCTCGCGGCGGCGGGAGAACAGCATGACGCCGCCCACCACCTTGTCCAGCCGGTGGACGGTGGCGATATAGTCCGGCTGGCCCAGCGCCTGATAGTGCTGCCGCAGCAGCGCGGGCATACAGGCCCCTGTCTCGCTGTCCTCCGACAGCACGCCCACGGGCTTGACGCACAGGACCAGATACCGGTCCTCATACAGGATATGTACGTCCTCCATGGCTCAGCGGCGGCGTCCGCGATAGGCATGGTGGCGGTAGCGCCTGCCGGACCGGCCGTAGCGGCGGGTGCGGCCGTACAGCCGGAACCAGACCAGCACGGCGATGACCAGCAGCACCACCACGATGGTGATGATCTTCACGGGGGTGCGGGAGAAGAACTGGCCGATGTTGTACTTGGCCAGCAGGAAGCTGCTGGCAGACACATCAGCCACGGCCAGCAGGGGAACGGTGACGTAGTCCACACCGTCATAGCTGATGGTGATGGCGCCCAGCTGATCGCCGGCGGCCACGGGGGCGTTGACGCTGTCGTTGTCCAGCGTCACAGTGCGCTGCAGCTGATCCAGCTCCAGATCGTTGGGAAGCACCGCCTCAGCGTTGCTGGCGGGGTGTACCGCTACGGTGGAAACCTCGTTGCTCAGGGCCACCGGCACCTCGCAGATCAGCTCGTTGGACTCCAGCACCGTGCGGGCGGAGAAGTTGTCGAAGCCCCAGTCGAACAGGCGGGCCGTCTCGGTGAAGCTCTCCACGCGGGTGCCGCCGGTCTCGGTCTTGACCTCCTCGCAGCCCAGTACCACGCTGACCAGCGTGCGGCTGCCGCGGACGGCGGAGGATACCAGACACAGGCCCGCCGCAGTGGTAAAGCCGGTCTTGATGCCCTGTGCGCCGGAGTAGAGGTAGCCGGTCATACGCCAGTTGGAGATGAGGGCGTTGGTGCTGTGGAGCTCCCGCTCCGTGTCGGTCATGTTGGTGACGGGGACAGTGTAGGCCTTGGTGTTGACGATGGTCATGAACACGTCGTGCTTCATGGCCTCGCGGGTGATGAGATAGATGTCCCACGCGGAGGAATAGTGGTTCAGATCGGACAGACCGGTGGCGTCGGCAAAGTGGGTGTTCACGCAGCCCAGCTGCTGGGCCCGCTGGTTCATCTGCTCCACGAAGGCGTCCACGGAGCCGGCCACAGCCTCGCCCAGGATGTTGCACGTCTCGTTGGCGGAGATCACCAGCATGCAGTACTGCAGCTGCTCCACCGTCAGCGTCTCACCCACCTTGATGTCGGCGGTGCTGCCGTCCTCCACCATGCCCTTCATGGCGGACTCGGTGGCGGTGATGCCCTGGTCCATCCGCAGCTGGCCACGGTCCACGGCCTCCAGCACCAGCAGAGCGCTCATGACCTTGGTGATGCTGGCCATGGGCAGCTCCTGGTGGATGTTCTTATCGTACAGGACGGTGCCGCTGTCGGCATCTACCAGAATGGCGGCCTTGGCGCGGATGTCGGGGTCCTCCAGCGCCAGCGCCTGCGGGGTCAGCAGGGTACACAGCAGACAGGTCACGAAAAAAACGGATAAAAAGCGGCGGATTTTCATAGGATTTTTTCTCCATCTATGTTATAATAGCAATGTGTAAGGCGGACAGGCTGTGCCCGCCGGAATGTACGGCATTCATTATACGCGAAAACGTGGGGGGAGTCAACTGTGGGCGGACGGATAAAACTGTCAAAAACAGAGACCTTTCTGCTGGCGCTGACGGCGCTGTTTCTGGTGACGGCAGTGTCCGTGCGCCTGCTGACGCCCCGCGCCGCCGCGTCGCAGTATACGGTGGAGGCCCTGACGCCGTCGGAGGAGACGGAGGAGAACAGGGTGAATATCAACACGGCTTCGGCATCGGAGCTGGACGCGCTGCCCGGCATCGGACCGGTGCTGGCCCAGCGCATCATCGACCGCCGCACGGAGCGGGGACCGTTCACCTCGGTGGAGGAGCTGCTGGAGGTGGACGGTATCGGGCAGGCCACACTGGACGGCCTGCGGGAGTTTATCACGGTAAAGGAGACAAAGGAATGAAAATATTGGTCGTGGACGATGAAAAGCTGCTGGTGAAGGGCGTAAAATTCAATCTGGAGAACGAGGGCTACGAGGTGACGGCGGCCTACGACGGCGCCGCCGCAGTGGAGCTGGCGAAGAAGGAGAATTTCGACCTCATCGTCATGGACGTGATGATGCACGGCCTGTCCGGCAGCGAAGCCTGCATGCAGATACGGGAGTTTTCGGACGTGCCCATCATCATGCTGACAGCCCGCAGCGAGGACAGCGACAAGCTGATGGGCTTTGCCTGCGGCGCCGACGACTATGTGACCAAGCCCTTCAATATTCTGGAGCTGAAGGCCCGCATCCGCGCCCTGCTGCGCCGCGCCGGCGGTCCCGCCGCCCAGGCGCCCCAGCGCGCACCGCTTCTGACGGTGGGGGACCTGAGCTTGGACACGGAGGAGCGGGTGGCCATCCGCGATGGAAAGACCATCGACCTGACCGCCAAGGAGTACGACCTTATCGAGCTGCTGATGAAGAACCCGCGGCGGGTGTACAGCCGCGAGAGCCTGATGGATCTGGTGTGGGGCTACTCCTACGCCGGAGATTACCGGACGGTGGATGTCCACATCCGCCGCCTGCGGGAGAAGCTGGAGCCGGACCCTGCCAGGCCGGTGCATATCATGACCAAGTGGGGAGTGGGTTACTATTTCAAGGGAGAAAGTCAGCCCACCGTCTGAGACGGTGCGGAGCAAGATCTCGGCGCTGGGCCGGAGGCTGCGGAGCAGAGCGACGCTGCAGTTCAAGTTCAGCCTGAGCTATATTCTGGTGATCGCGGCGGTGCTGATCCTGCTGAACTCCTACCCGCTGCTGGTGTCCCAGAACCTGATGGTGTCCTCTACCCAGGCCAACCTGAGAAGCACCGCCAAGGTCATCGAGTCGGCGCTGATGGGTCTGGAGCAGCTGACGGAGGAGAACGTCAACGCGGCCCTTTCGGGCCTGAACGAGGCGGGCGCCACCCGCATCATGGTCACAGACAGCGCCGGCCTTGTGGTGTACGACACCCGCCAGGGCAACGATGCCGTGGGGGAGTACGCCCTGTACTCCGTGATCGCCTCGGCCCTGAAGGGCAGCGACACCTTCTACTGCCGCTATGACGGCGAGGCGTTCCTCAGCCGTATGGCCACGCCGGTGGTGTACCACAGCCAGACGGTGGGCGCGGTGTACGCCTACGACTACGACACGGAGCAGGCGGCGCTGCTGCAAAGCTTCCGCAGCAACCTGCTGACCATCTCCGTGATGATCGCACTGCTGGTGACGGGCCTGAGCATCATGCTCTCCCGCATGCTGACGCGGCAGATCAGCGGCCTTCTGCAGGCCATCCGCAACGTTCGCGAGGGCGCGTACAGCCACCGCGCCGATGCCAGCGGCACCGACGAGATCGCCCAGATCGCGGCGGAGTTCAACAGCCTCACCGACCGGCTGCAGACCACGGAGAATGCCCGCCGCCGGTTCGTGTCCGATGCCAGCCATGAGCTGAAAACGCCGCTGGCAGGCATCCGCCTGCTGACGGATTCCATTTTGCAGACCGACAACATGGACCCTGAGACCACAAAGGAGTTCGTTACCGACATCGGCCGGGAGGCGGAGCGGCTCAGCCGCATCACCGAGAACCTGCTGCGCCTGACGCGGCTGGACGGCGGCGTGGTGCCGTCGGCCTACCCCGTGGCGGTGGGGCCGGTGCTGCAGCGGGTGGAGCGGATGCTGGGCATGGTGGCCGCCGAGAAGGGCGTGGTCATTTCCGGCGCAGTATCGGAGGACGCGGTGGCTCTGGCCACCGATGACGACGTACACCAGATCCTCTACAACCTGATGGAGAACGCCATCAAGTACTCCGCCCCGGAAAACGGCTTCGTGCGGGTGGAGGCGTCTGTGCAGGACGGACAGGTGGTCATCACCGTTACGGACAACGGCATCGGCATCCCCGATGAGGACCTGCCCCACATCTTCGACCGTTTCTACCGCGTGGACAAGATGCGTTCCAGAGAGGTGGGCGGAACCGGTCTGGGACTGTCCATCGTGAAGGACACCATCGAGGGACGCGGCGGCGCCATCTCCGCCGGCCACGGGCCGGATGGCGTGGGCACGACGTTTACCGTCCGTCTGCCGCTGGCGCAGCGAGAGGAGGAAGCATGAGAGGGATGAGACATTTCCTGGCGGCGCTGCTGACCGCGGCGCTGCTGCTGAGTCTCGCCGCCTGCGGCGGCACCAACTCTGCCGGCCAGCTGCGTCTTTACTATCCGGCGGAGCTCAGCACCAAAAGCCGCAGCACCGGCGGCGGCGACGCCATCGCCAGCGTGCAGGTGGACTGGCAGCAGATCGGCGGCGATCAGCTGGGCCGCCAGCAGCAGGCTCAGTACATCATGGAACAGCTGCTGGGAGCGTGCAAGGCGTCGGGCTTCACCAGCCCCGTGCCGGACGGCACCGCCCTGCGCAGCTGTACCGTCACCGGCGGCACGGTGTCGGTGGATCTCAGCAGCGAATACGACCACCTTACCGGCATCGACCGCACCATCGCCGACTACTGCATCACCCTGTCGCTGCTGCAGCTCACCGGCATCTACGCCGTGCGCATCACGGTGATGGACGTGTCGCCTGCCAACCATGAGGAGGTCTACACCTCGGCGCAGGTATTGCTCACCAGCCCCGAGGACATCGTGCGCACCGTAGAGGTAACGCTGTACTTCCCCGATGAGTTGGGCAACCTGACGGCGGAGGAACGGCGGCTTACGGTGTACGAGGGCGAGACCCCGTCGGAGGCGGTGGTGAAGGCCCTGACGGAGCGGCCCATGGACATCTATGCAGGGCTGGAGCGCCTGCTGCCCAAGGGCTTCACCGCTCTGGCCGCCAGCGTGGAGGACGGCACCTGCTATTTGAACCTGCCGGGCAGCGTGGTGTCCCTGCTGCCGGAGGACAGCCAGAAGCAGCGCATAATGCTGGAGGGTCTGGTGAACTCCCTGTGCTCGCTGGAGGGCGTGGAGCAGGTACAGATTTTGCTCAACGGCGACTACCAGATGCTGCTGGGCACCCAGCCCGTCAGCCGCCCGCTGCTGCCCACGGAGTAAAATGTGACAGAAACAGGCGCCTGTGCATGGCACAGACGCCTGTTTGCTGCAAAAATATCCCAGACGCGCCGAAAGCCGCACCATCGTGCGGCTTCCTGACGATTTGAGGATAGAAAGGAAAAGCAATTCATGTTATGAATCACTGTGGATATGATACACGGTAAGACTTTTTTTGTAAAGCGACAAAATCTCATATTTCCATTAGAGAATGTCATAGATACATAAAACCCATGGAGCCGGACAGGATAACAGGGTTGCCATGGCGCGGCAAAAGTGCTATCATAATGGGGCATTATGTCACTATGATAATTCGTCATGATGGGAGGCAGAGCTATGGACACGAAAAAGCTGGCGGCCTTGGCGGCGGCGGTGCGGCTGGGCAGCTTCACCCGCGCGGCGGAGGAGCTGGGCTACACCCAGTCCGGCCTGACCCACATGATGAACAGTCTGGAAAAGGATGTGGGCTTCCCCGTGCTGGTGCGCAGCCGCAGCGGTGTGCGCCTGACCCCCGCGGGCCAGCGTATCTTCCCGCTGGTGCAGGAGTGTTTGGCGGGGGCGGAGGCGCTGGAGCACGAGATCCTGCTCATCAACACCCATCAGGAGGAGAGCGTCCGCGTGGCGGCCTACGACTCCATCGCCCGCCACTGGCTGCCGGAGGTGATCCAGCAGTTTCGCAGGAACCAGCCCGGCATCGGCGTGGACATCCAGATGGGCAGCGTACAGGAGGTCTACCGCTGGGTACAGGAGGGCCGCGTGGACCTGTGCTTCGCCAGCCGTCAGGAAAGCGTGGCGCTGGACTGGATACCCATGCAGGACGATGAACTGCTGGCTATCCTGCCGCCGGACTACGACAACGGCGGCCGCAGCGCATTTCCGGTGGAGGAGTTCACCGGCAAGGAGTTTCTGATGCCCTCCATGGGCTTTACACTGGACATCATGCGGGTGCTGAATCGCCACGGCGTCACGCCGCTGATCCGCACTACCCAGGTGTCGGACAGCGTCATCCTCTCCATGGTAGAGCACGGTCTGGGCGTCAGTATGCTGTCGCGCCTGGTGCTGCAAGGGCGTCAGGGCGGCGTACAGGCCCTGCCGCTGGCCCCGCGGGCCGTCCGCGAGCTGGGCATGGCCTCCCGTCCCCGCAGGGAGCTGCGCCCCATGGTCCGGCGGTTCATGGACGAAGCGCGGGAAATGATCGGGAAAACGTAACACTTGTGAGGATTTTATGCTGGAATTTCAGGAACTGACCGTGAAGGAGGGCGCGCGACTGCGCCCGTATTACGAAACGTGTGATTACCGCCTGTGCGAGTACTCGCTGGGCGTGAAGCTGATGTGGCGGGACTACCTGCACCCCTGGTTCACGGAGGCGGCGGGCTGCCTTATCATCCGCAACTGCATCGAGGGGCAGTACGTGTTCGACTACCCCATTCTGGGACCGGAGGGCGACGCCGGCGCGGCTCTCGCTGCCATCGAACAGTACTGCGGCGACAAGGAGCTGCCGCTGGTGCTGTCCGTAGTGCCGGAGGACAAGGCGTCCCAGCTGGTGCTGCGCTACCCCCGCGTCACCGTCATCAGCGAGCGGCCGTGGAAGGACTACCTCTACCACACCGAGGATCTGGCCCAGTTTGCCGGACGGCGGTACAGCGGCCAGCGCAACCACATCAATAAGTTCCGCCGCGACTATCCCGATGCGGCGTTTGTGGCGCTCACCGATCCCAACGACCCCCGCCTGACGGCGTTCTGGACAGACTACGAGGCGGAGTTCCACAAGACCGGCCCTCTGGCCAAGCAGGAGCTGGCCCTGGCCCAGGAGATGTTCTCCCTGCTGGACACCGGCTGGTTCTGCGCCGGCGGCATGCTGGCGGAGGGCCGTCTGGTGGCCGTCAGCCTGGCGGAGAAGTGCGGCGGTACGCTGGTGAACCACATCGAGAAGGCACTGTACTCCCACGCAGGCGCGTATCCCGCCATCGTACAGGCCTTTGCCGCCTGCTACGGCGACGGCTGCGACTGGATCAATCGGGAGGACGATGCCAGGGACAAGGGGCTGCGCACCTCCAAGCTCCAGTACCTGCCGGCGGCGCTGGGCGGCAAGGTGCGGCTTCAGGTGGGCACGGAGCTGGATATCCTGAAGCGGGTGCCCTCCCTGAAAACGGAGCGCCTGACCCTGACGGCCCTGCGCCCTTCGGATAGGGATGCCTACAACGCCCTGTGCCTGGATGACGACCGCAACCGCTGGTGGGGCTACGACTACCGCACCGGTCTGGGGGACAAGCCCCTGACGGAGGACTATTTTCTGGACGCGGCCAAGGCGGACTTCGCCGCCCGCCGCGCCGTGAACTTCGCTGTGCGCCTGAAGGGCAGGCTCATCGGCGAGGTGGTGCTGTACCGCCCCGACTTCCGCGGCGGCTTCGAGCAGGGCTGCCGCATCGCGCCGGAATACGCCGGTCACGGCTATGGCACCGAGGCCTTCGCCGCCGCGGCGGACTGGGCGCTGTACCATCTGGGCTTGCAGCGGGTGGTGGCCAAGTGCTTTAAGGAGAACGAGGCGTCCCGCCGGATGTTGTCGTCCTGCATGCGCCCCAACGGCGAGGATGATACGTATTACTATTTCGAAAAGCTGGTCTGACCGCATAACCCCACGCACCTCTGCGCACAATGAGCGCGGAGGTGTTTTTTATGCTTTATGAAACGCTGACGGATCTGCTGAACAACGACCCCGCCGCCTACGAGTATTTTTACGCCCTGCCAGCGGAGATGCAGACGGCCCTCCGGCAGCAGGGGAACGTCCACTCCCTGCCCCAGCTGAAGGAGGCCGCCGCCGACCAGCAGCTCCATCGCCGTCCCCAGGCGTTCTGAAAAAAGAGAGCTGCAAGGCAGCTCTCTTTTTCACAGCTCAATTGACTTTCAGGTAGATTTCGTAGACCATGCGGAGCAGCTCGGCAAAGCCATACAGCACAACTCCGCCGATGAAACCGCCGACCCAGCTTGCCAATGTGGTGATGGGAGAGACGAACAGCAGCAGTATACCCGCAAGAAGTGAACCGGCCAGTTCAACAATAGCCACCACGCGCAGGATTTTGGCGATGGTGGCGGGCGTGATCTTGGAACGGACGGGCGTCTGGCGCAGCGGCCATTGACATTGCTCACAGAACTGGTCGTATGCGGGGTTTTCCGTACCGCACTTGGGGCATTTAATTTTTTCTTCCATAGTGACCTCTCTCAACGATATACCGAATCGGGATATTTAGATTATACCAATTTGGGATAATAAGCCAAGAGGGGGAGATGCCATGAGGATACGGGAGCTGCGGAAGGCCCGCCGCATCACACAATTGAAGATGGCGCTGGATCTGGATATGTCGCAGAACACCATCAGCCGCTACGAGAGCGGCGAGCGGGAGCCGGGCATTGCGGAGCTTATCCGCATCGCGGATTACTTCCGCGTGAGCATCGACTATCTGGTGGGACGCACCGACGATCCCGTCATGCATTGATACAAAAAGGGAGGACTGCGCCGCAGCCCTCCCGTTTCCATGTCGTTTTACCGCTGGTACTCGAACTCCAGGTCGTACATGCTGACGATGTCGCCGTCCTGAATGCCCATGTCCTCCAGCGTGTCGAACAGCCCGCTCTGGCGCAGCATCTTGTCGAAGTACAGCCGGCTCTCGTAGTCGGAGAAGTTGATGTTGCCCATGAGCCGCTGGAGCCACGGACCCTCCACCAGCCACGTGTTGTCCTCCCGCTCGATGTGCAGCGGCTCGGAGGTGTCGATGACCGGCGGCTTGGGAACGTACTCCGGCTCGTATACCGTTACCGGCGGCAGCTCGCTGAGCCGCTGGCCGATGCGCTGCACCAGCTCCCGCGTGCCCTGATGGGTGGCGGCGGACATGGCGAAGAATTCGTAGCCCAGTCCCTCCACATGGGCGCGGAAGGCGTCCAGCTGCTCCGTGTCCGCCAGCAGGTCCGTCTTATTGGCCACGGCGATCTGGGGACGGGTGGCCAGCTCGGGGCTGTACTCCCGCAGCTCGGCGTTGATGGCGTCGAAGTCGGCGATGGGGTCGCGGCCCTCGCTGCCGGACACGTCCACCAGATGCACCAGCAGGCGGCAGCGGTCAATGTGCCGCAGGAAGTCGTGGCCCAGCCCGGCGCCCTCGCTGGCGCCCTCGATGATGCCGGGGATGTCCGCCATCACAAAGCTGACGCCCTCGTCCACGTACACCACGCCCAGATTGGGGTACAGGGTGGTGAAGTGGTAGTTGGCGATCTTGGGGTGGGCCTTGCTGACCACGCTGAGGAGCGTACTCTTGCCCACGTTGGGGAAGCCCACCAGTCCCACGTCCGCCAACAGCTTCAGCTCCAGCACCACGTCGTGGCTCTCTCCGGGCAGACCCGCCTTGGCGAAGCGGGGCACCTGACGGGTGGGGGTGGCGAAGTGCTGGTTGCCCCAGCCGCCGCGCCCGCCCTTGCACAGCACGAAGGGCTGGTCGTCGGACATGTCCTTGATGATCTCACCGCTCTCGGCGTCCCGTACCAGTGTGCCCCGGGGCACGCGGATGGTCAGGCTCTCGCCGGCCTTGCCGGACTTGCGGCCACCCTGGCCGTCCACGCCGTTGGCGGCCACGTATTTCCGCTTGTAGCGGAAGTCCATCAGCGTGGACATGTTATCGTCCACCACCAGGATGATGGAGCCGCCGTCGCCGCCGTCGCCGCCGTCGGGGCCGCCTGCCGCGATGTACTTCTCACGATGGAACGCCACCGCGCCGTTGCCGCCGTTGCCG
>ERZ857480.21424-NODE-32878-length-22520-cov-11.5861_pt1 | contig 22520 bp, 19 predicted proteins | sample MGYA00519767_ERZ857480 | MGnify/ENA primary metagenome ERZ857480 (study PRJEB31778, sample SAMEA3449210) | human gut metagenome | biome: human gut; feature: human-associated habitat; material: faeces | place: United Kingdom | collected 2010/2012 ...
ATCTGATTCAGCTGGTGGCGCATATCGTGCCGCGCCTGCCGGGCTTCTTCAATGGCGGCTTTCAGGCTTTCATAGCGCTGCTGCTGCATGGAAAGAAACTGATTTTCCTGCTGCAACCTTGCATTCCGGTTAAGGCTGTTTGCCATCAGCAGAAAGATTGCATTGAACATGAACATCAAAAACAAAAGCGCGATGCTCATAACGATGTAGACCTGCAAGACCCGGCCTGTCTGAAGTGTTATCTGGTAGCGCGGGGTTATAAAAAGATTCAGCAGGATGAACACCATCGGAAGCACCCAGAACACATACCACGTCTGCGCAAAATTGTCATCCTCCACCATTGCGCGCACTGAGTGGGTAGAAGGATAATAGGCTGCAGCAGCGGTCAGCCAGCAGATCACGTTATAAAAAATGCAGGCGCTAAAACAGAACCACGGCTTGTCCGGTGGCAGCTGCAGCCGGATCGTGATCGCCGTACCAACGGCGCGGGACAAGCTATTCAGGCACGCAAATACCGCGCAGACCGCCAGCGCGATGGTCCCGGATTTCCAGAGAGAGAGCCGCAGCGTTTTGAGATACAGGAAAATTGTCACAATCGTTATGAGCAGCAAGGGGAACGCGGTCGAGAGACCGAAATGATAGCAAAACAGCCCGCCGCCAAGGCAAAGCCCGAACAGCAGCGGCACCTCCCATACCGCAAGCTTTGCGGAAGACTGCTTCAGATAGGAGCGCACCGGAAAATACGCGAGCAGCAGGCCGGGAAACACAACGGTAAGCTCCAGGATCGGGCGCAGAACATCCTTCAACCCACACGCCCCCTTTGCAGCAGAAATTCCATAAACGCCTGTCGGGCGGCTTTCAAAAGCTCCTGACTGACATAGACCTGGCTGCCGTCCGTCATACAGAAGGCGGCATCCTGAAAATCGGCAGCATTCTCCATATTGATGATCGTACCGCGGCCACAAACAAAAAAGCGCGGGTCCTTTTTGAGCGGCTCTGTGAACGCCTTGAAACTCTGGCGCATGGCAAGCGTTTTGCCGGCAGTGGTGCGGATATTGATGATGTGGGCGAAATGCTCGGCGGATATGATATCACGATAGCGCAAACGGATGTCGCTGCCATCCACCTTCACCGTCAAAACCGGCTCCGGGCGGGGGAGTTTTGCGAGCATTTCATCCAACAGACCGGACAACTCGGCCTCTGAAAAGGGCTTGACCAAATAATGAAATGCCCGTACCTGAAACCCCTCGAGTGCATGGTCTGTCGAGGTGGTGGTAAAAACCAGAAGACAGTCTGCGTCTTTTTTCCGAAGTTCCTTTGCCGCGTCCATGCCGCTTAAACCATCCATGTAAATATCCAAAAATGCGGCGGTAAAGCGCTGCGCTTCTTCTGCCGCCAGAAAAGCTTCTCCGCTGTCAAATTCTAAAAGCTCTGCTTTTGTACCGCGCTGGCGCAGCTGCCGTGCCAAGCGCTCCTTCAGCAGCGTGCGCTCCGTACCAAGGTCATCGACGATCGCAAATCTCATGCTGTACCAAGAAGCTATTGTTATAGCTTCCAACCTCCTTTATAAACTCTTTCATCCTGATTATAGCACAGTTGCCCGGTTCTGTCGCAGCAGAAAACGGGATTTCGTGACGGAAACCGGGCTTTCGTGCCAAACAGCTTGAAACAGCCGTATCCGCCCGTATACTAGAGACAGAGAACCTCAGACAGAGAACCTCAACAACGGCAGAAGGAAGGAGGGTCGCTGTGTATCGAATCGCCGTGCTGACAAACAGCAGGGCGCAGGAAGCTTTTTGGGCAGAGCAGATCTTGCAGTTCTGCGCCGAGCATTGTTTATTTCCCCAAATGAACTGTTACCACGATCAGGAAAGCTTTTTTGAAGCCGCGCGCTGCGAGCCGCTGACAAATGCCGTGATCGCCCTGCCGGGGGTGGATGGATTGAATGCAGTAGAGCATCTGCGCGCGCTTTGTCCCCAAACACGCGTTATCTGGTGCAGCGATCTGAATTTTTCGCTCCATGCCTTCCGGCTGCGTGCAGACTACTTTCTGCTGGAGCCAGTGACCGAAGCCGCTTTGCGGCAGGGTTTTTGCATCTGGCTGGATCAAAAAAATCCGGCAGAGCAGCGCCGACCTGACCGCAACGAACACAACAAGGAGAACGACTTATGAAAAAGAGAAAGATCATCCACTCTGCGTTGAGCTTGTCGCTGACCGCAGCATTGTGCCTTTCCATGGCCGCCTGCGGCGGTACGCAGACGCCCGCAGACAGTGTCGCCGCTTCGCAGCCCGCTGCCCCGTCCGCCGTGGTGCAGCCCTCTTCAGCGGAACAAGCCTCTGCGGCGCTGCCGGTAAAGGCTCTGAACCCCAAGCAGGTAGAGGAAAACCCTTACATGGCCAAGAGCGATGCAAACATTCATCACGACGGCTACAACACAGATTCAACGGATGAGATCCTGCCGCTTGCGATCTATCCCGAGATCAATGTTTCTTATGAGACAACGAATGCAAATGCTTCTCCCGCTATCTATTTTGACAGCTACGGCCATGCCGTTGTGCCGCTGCTGGGCGGCATCGCCATCCGCGACCTGAACGCCGAAGAAACAAAAACGCTCGGCTATTTCTCGCCAAAGAAGCATGACGGCGGCGGTTACGTTATCCAGAGCTCCTATACCTTCCTTGACGAATCCAACCGCATCGTCTGCCCCACGAGCAACAACCATGTGCTGATGCTCCGCGCAACGGATGAAAACGGCAATGTGCTGCCCGAATTTGAGAAGGTGCTGGACATTGATATCAAGGCTGCCGCCGAAGCCGCGCTTGGAAAAGAGCTGACGCAGAATCTTTTGTCCGTGGTCTTTGATTATGACGGAAACCTCTGGTTTGCAACGGGCGGCTTCCGCATTTATCCGCAGCGCCAGCAGCAGGGCGTCATCGGCTATATTGCCCGTTCTGCCATTGATGCGATCCTGAACGGCGAGCAGACAGACCTTTCAAAGGCTGTTTTTGTCCACGAACTGACCCCCGGCGAGGGTGCTGAAAACGGCATCGCCGCCTCCAAGGACGGTGCGGTGGTCCTGACCAACCAGAACTGCTATCTTCTGCGCGCAGAAGAAGGCGTAGACGTTGTGTGGTGCACGCCCTATGAGAGCGCGGGTGCAAAGGTGAGCGGCGAAGGCGATAAGACCACCGGCGGCGGTCTTGCGTGGGGCGGCGGTTGCTCGCCCACGCTGACACCGAACCTTGTGCTGTTTACGGATAATCAGGACACTGTAAACCTTCTTGCACTCGATATGAAGACCGGCGAGGTCGTGGCAAGTACCCCGGTGCTGGATGACCTGCCCGAGGGCTATCAGGTAGCCGTTGAGAACTCTGCCATCGTCTATGACGACGGCGAGGACACCGTCAGCACCATCGTCTGCAACTGGTTCGGTGCGGGCAATGCAGGTCTGGCTGATCCCAACAACGACTCCTCCATCCAGAGCTACGCCAATATTTACGACCAGAACTGGCTCATGAAGGGCAACGTTATGATCGCTCCCGGCATCGAGCGCATGGACACCGTAAAGACCGCAAACGGCTACGAGATGAAGAGCATCTGGAGCCGGAACGACCTGAGCGACACCTCCATCCTGAAGCTTTCCACCGCAACGGGCTATATCTACGGCTATGTGCAGGATGTGACCACCGGGATGTGGCAGTACATCATTCTGGATTTTGAAACTGGCGAGACTGTTTTCACGATGGATGTTTCCAACAAGTACGGCTATAACAACATGGCCATTGGAATGTATGCCGGCAACAGCGGCAATGCGCTCTACTGCCCGACAGGCTATCTGGAACTGCTTCGTTTGCAGGACCGTTTCGTTTATCTGCCCGAAATGCCCTACCGCAAGGTCGATCTTGATCAGGCAGCAAGAAATGTCCTCTCGCAGGAACAGTTTGCGCAGGACGGCGGCGAAGGCACCGTTGCAAGCTGGCGCAACACTGTGACCGTCCGCAACGTACATCCCAACACCACGGTAGCTTTCCGCATGAATAACCTGTCCGGCAGCACCTCCGGTCTGACCCTCTACGCCTATGGCGTGGACGGCAAGCTGGCAAAGGTCGATCCTGCACTGTGGTCGATCACAGACGAGGACGGCAAGGCTGTAACGGAACTTACCGCCGGTACGCTCTATGAGCTGCGCGTGACCGTCGCCGATGGCGGCGCTCTTGACCTGAGCGAGACGGAAAAGGAGATCAGGCTCTCCGTTGTACTCGGAAAATAAACATAAAACGCCCGCCCACCGTGTCCAAATCTCCACGGTGAGCGGGCGTTTTGCGTTTTGGTTCGATTCGGGTGAATCTATTCGGCTTGTGGTTATCGCTTAACCCACGGTTTGGCTCCATAACAGACTGATGCCGAACCAGTCCGTTGCTTCATCGCCACCGATAGCTGGTCAATGCCGCCATCCTCTAAAAGTATTATATACCGTTAGTGTGGCATTGCAAAAGAAAAAATATTTGCACACGATATTGAGTGTATGACAATTTCGCGCATACGCTCAATCGAAAGTCGATACTTTTGGGGAACGCAATATATCGAAAGCGATATTTTCTTCGTCAATGTCGATACTTTTTACAAAAATATAGCGAGTTTCCGCACTCAACGGGATATGTTTGCTCGCTAAACATAGTACGCAGGACATATCCAAACAATATAATCTTAATTATGATGATTCAAATTATATTGTTATCATAAACAGTGTCTTCCTGAATCAAAATCAAGTTCGGATTCTCCGCTGCCATTTCCACCAGTCGATCTGTAAAACCACTTTTGGAAAATAGCCCGTACACGACCTCATATCCCTTAAATGCTGCTGCAAGCTCTTTTGACTGCCCCTTCTCCTGCAAAGCAGAGTAGACCGCCACATCCACAGGTTTCGCATGGTACTTGCACTCACCGAGGAACAGCCGTTTGTGCTGGTTGTCCACAGCCGCAACATCAATTTCCGTATCGCCCTCATTATCATTGCGCCAGTAAGAGCCAATGCGTGAGGGTGCAAAGTCGATCTGCCCCTTTCGGCACAGCTCCGCAAAGATATTCCGGCAGATGCTCTCATAAGCGAAAGCCACAAATTTTTGCTTGAAGTCTTTGCCCATCTCATCCAGCACGATCTGCTGATTATCCAGTTCTAGCTCCCCCTTGAACGGGTACACATAGCGAAACCAGAAGCGAATAAAGTTGTCCGAAACATAGTACAGCCCCTTTCGGGAACGTTCCGGGTTCTTTTCTGTGATGGGAACATTCTTGGTGACAAAGCCAAGGTCGATCAGTGTTTTCAGGTACGGCGTAATGGCCGAAGTGTCCTGCGCCATCGTCATGCCGATTTTGCTCAGCTTGTGGTTGCCATCCGAGATCGCTTTTAGCACGGAGAAATAGTTAATGGGCGTCTGCACTTCTTCGTTGAGCAGGAAATCAGGTTCTTCATACAAAAAGCCGTTTTTCGACAGTACCACACGCCGAATCTGCTCCACCAGCGGCTCGTCCGTCTGGAAAAACTCCATATATTTCGGTACTCCGCCCGTGATGGCATACTGCTCCACAGCCTGCTCAAACGACAGATTCTGCGCTTCATATACATCCGTGAATTGCAGCGGCATCAGCCGGATCTGCGCCGTTCTGCGGCCATAGAGAGGGCTGTCATATGCCAGAGCGTGCTTTTTCATCATGCTGATGAGGGAACCGCAGAGAATCAGCATCACGTTATGGTCTTTCAGCACTTCATCCCATGCGTTTTGCAAGATGGACGGGAAATCCGGGTTCGTCTTGACCAGATACGGAAATTCATCAATGACAAGCACCTTTTTCTCGTCCGGGTGGTCGTCTGCTACCACTTGGAATAAATCCAGCCAGTCGGTGAATGTGACTTTGCTGAGCATGGGATTCTTCGTGGTACGGGAAAGCACCCCGGCAAACCGCTTCATGCTCTGGGCTTCACTTTCTGTGGTTGCCAAAAAGTAGAACGCGCGTTTATCTTTGATAAACTCTTTGATCAGCGTTGTTTTTCCAACGCGCCGCCTGCCGTAAATCACCACAAAACCGCTGCCATGCTCTAATTCTGCATTCAGCGTTGCCAGTTCGGATGTTCTGCCGATGAAGTCCATACCATTCACCTCTTGCTTAATATAATATAATTTAAATTATGATAATATCAATTATATTATAGCTGCTCTGCACAAAACCGTCAATAGGACGAAACATCGAATTTTCAACAACTTGGACACTACTTATTTATTCTGCATCAGTTTTTTCCAACTTTGTAAGCTCTTTCGTAATTCGGTTGGTCATCTCATATTGTTCTTCAGTTGTATAAATATAAGAGATTCGAATGACCATTGTGCCAACAATTGCATAGGAGCCAGTATACAAAATCGTATTATCAAAACCGTGCAGGTACTCACAACGAGCTTCAGCGTCCTCCAGTGTGCCATATACCTCGATTGCACCACCTCCGTCTGTTCCTTTGGATACAGGAGAGTCTCCATCCACATTGATGCCCGTAGATGTAAAATAAATGCAAGCAGTATAGCCGCCATCTTCCTTGTTCAGTAACCCGTTTAGATCATTGTCCGGTGTTACAGCCTGAATTTCCAGAATGTCATCAACATTTTGCAGCCGTTCCGCAACCCACGCTTCAGATGGAGCAGTAATTTGTTCCAGGATACGAATATTCTCCGTCAGGTAATCGGAAAGATCCGCAATCGTCCGAATATCCATCTGCGTCTTTTTTGCCGAATTTCCATTAGAAAAGGAACGAATAACCGAGGACAAAGTAGTGTCCACCGAACTCAATTTGTCAGCTGCGATCGGAAAGCCATCGAGATTGTCAATGGAAGTGGTCTTAAGCAAAAAATTGTATGTATCGGCATTCGCATTATATCCAACGATGGCTTCGTTATAGGCAATGGAAGCTTTCTGCAAAGGAAATATTTCCCGCATAAGGATCACTCCTGCTCCAAACAAAATCATAGTCAGAATGCTCACTACAATCCACGTGATTGGCAAGGTATTCTTTGGGGTAGTTTTCGTGTCCTGCATTATCTTACGAGCTCCGTTAATCTTTGAATGATTTTTTCGGTTGAATGCTGTTTGATCAGACCTTCTTTGGCATATGACGCAATATATAAAATCTTATTTTTCAAAAGTATTGCAGCAACACCTTCATTCAGACTGGTTGGTGACGCCGCGATTGCAACGACAGCATACTGCGTTTCCGCATCAATCTCAATAACACGTCCGTTTTCCGCAAGAAGGCGGCATAACTTCAAGAAAGGAAGGTCATTAACAGCAACTGTTGAGAATCGCACTTTCGTCTTTTCTACATTCGGAAATTTGGCAAGCACACTGAGTAAAAATGTATCTTCCTGCATACGAACCTTCTCTCTTTCAATGAATATATACAATTTCCTGCAATGATGTTTTCATCTCAGTGCGAACATCATCTTCTGTAGGAAGGGCAATTTTTGCACGAGTTTGAACTTCTTCCTCAAAAAGAGGTTCCATTAAATTTACGGCAAAAGCTTCACGGTCTTCACTGGAGTACATTTCTTTCAAAGTGTCACCTGACAAGGAATTTTGAAGCTTTTCTGTAATTGCTTTTCCTTCCGCTTCACTGATGAGATAATCGTTGCTCAGTGCCTGAAACTGCTCTGAAATAATATCATACATCTGCTGTGCATCGCCTGCATAAATTTTGCTGAGAAGTGCATTGCTCACATAACCGGAAGCTGCCCCACCAGCCATGCCACCGACAAAGGTCCCGACCGCTGTTCCTACACCAGGCAAAAGTGTTGAACCAACTGCACCACCAGCAATGCCGCCAGCTGTTGTTCCCGCTACAGATGCGACAGTAACAACCAAATTTTTCAAAAGCTGTTCTTTAGAAATTCGTCCATGGAACAAATTCATGATGTCACCCACAGACAAGGCAACGACGATAACACCCGATGTGATAATCTGATTTTGAAGAATATTGGCCACATGGGCAGTAATTTGGCTTGCTGTAAGAGCAGACGTATTTTCACCGAATGCATTCAGAATAGCAGTGGAAACACCGTTACCCAGCGATTTCGCAATAGCCTCTGTCGTAGGCTGAAGTGCAGTTTTAAGCCCGGTTTTTGCAAGCTGACTTGAGATCACATAAGTTGCAAAGACGAAGCCGCCTGTCTTAAGGCCATTCAGTGCAGCATTTTTCGTGGCATCTTGAAAGCTTTCGCCATTCATTTTGCAAGAAATAAAATCAAGTGCAAAACTGATGCCAAATGAACTCGCTGCAGTGATCACACCGTTTGTGGCATCATATTTCAAGGAGTCAATATTTCCCGCTTTGACAATGTTTTGGGCTTGTTTATAAGTATACTTTCCTTGCCTTACAAAATTCACAGCTTCGGAAGGATCCGAAACACCCGGAACTTTCCCCTCGCTGATTTTCTTTTGCATCAAGCGGAGCGCTTCTTCGTATTGGTCGTAAGGAACTTCCAGCCACATTGCTGTTCCGTCAGAAGTAAGATATCGATATTCTCCTGTAACACTGTCAAATGCAGCGTTCACAGAACCACTGGCAGTGGAATAATATTTATCTTGAATATAGGTAGTCGTTCCATCTCGGTTAAGAATTTTACGGTCTGCACCATTTTTAGCGTTGTTATCTCCTATAATGGCTGCCTTTTCTCCATGCAGAACATCCGAGAGATTATTTGCACGTTCTGCCGCAAATCCATGCCCCTGTGCAGCGGTAAACTTTCGTTCCGCATATGTCTTTTCAATCGTCTGCAAGGCTCCTTGCAAATAACCACCCAGTTCACCGATATCAGACCTTTCATTTTTACTCGCATATCCATGCAAAGCAGAAAAAGGTAAGGACCCGATCGTTAGACAGACGCAAAGCAGCATTGCTGTGAAACGTTGCGATATAGATCTTTCCATTGTACTTCACTCCGTGGCTTTTTAAAATCCTCCAATTTGAATTGTCTGATCTGCATAGCGCCATTTTTCTGAAAATCTTTGATAAGTCTAATATAACAGTCACAGAATGATTCGACAATTCAAAACGAGAAGAGTTTTAGAAAAAACAATATTATATAGGCACTTTGCATTCCCAGTACAACTATAGCAAGCAGGGCGGCTGTATATACAGCCGCTATTTTGCGTTGCAAAATGCTTGTTGGGAAATCCCAAGCCCTTGAGCTATACCCATTGACTGCACGCTACGCGTTTTGAAAAACGTTCTTTTACACTCGTATACTGTGTGTTCACAATTCAAACTGTGCATTTTTGTCTAACAGTTTTTTGCGTTGCTGCCAATCTGGCATAAGTGTCGACAGTATCGCATAAAAATCCTTCGAGTGGTTTGGGTACAGAAAATGACAAAACTCGTGCAATACTACATATTCAATGCAACTGACGGGCATTTCGAGCAAGTGCCGGTTCAATGTAATGATAGCTTTCTGTGGAAGACAAGATCCCCAGCGAGTATCCATCGATCGAATATGGATTCGTGGAGATGGCACACCGTATTTTCGAAATATCGGATAAAGCTGATCCACTGTCTGCTGAAATATTTCGCAGCACACCTTATTCAGATAACGGTCAACAAGACGCTGTTTTTGCTCCTGATTTTCTGTATCTTTTACAATAAGATAGAGATAGACGCCATCGGAACGTATATCGTCCTTTTTTCCTTGCTCTACCCGCAGACGCAGACTGCGCCCCAACACGGAAAAACTTTCCCCACTGACATAATGCCGGGGCTGCGGTGCGTACTGTCGGAATTCTCGAAATTGCTGCTGTACCTCAGCAATGTAACGGCTGCGTCGTTTCACAAATTGTGTAACAACACTTTCCGGGACATCTTTCGGAGCAGAAATATAAACAGAGGCATCTGTCCGAATCCGAAGATTGATATTGCGTACATTTTTTCGTTCCAGCTGATAGCAGATACAACCATGCTCCGTCTCAACTTCACAAAACTGTATCATGCAAACCTCCGCAGCGCAACTGTTTTAACATTTTCAATAATCATGTCAATCACATCAAAAGAAAGTACCAGGCCCTTTTCTTTTTGATAGCGGTAAAACAGATCATCAATATCCTGTGAGATTCGATCATGAATCGTCAGGTTATGGGTCCAGTCCACCTGGCTATGCTTTTCGATGATTGTCGTAATATCCAGTGCCATCTCGGCGGCAAAATCAGGCTCCACTGACAATTTTTCATTGGAGAAAATCGCAGTCAGTACACCATAGAACGCCTGTGCGTGGACATTGGCTCGGATGCGATCCGGGTATGCGATAGCGCTTTTTCCCGTGCGGTAATCCTCCAGAATATCCCGCATCTTGGCCAGATATTCCGCCTCCGTTATCGTCCGGGCTTTATACAGCTCCAGCGCTTCCTTGATGCGCTTGGAAAAATTTTCATAGTATGCTGGGTTCTCCTGATACTTCGTATTGATACTCTTGGCGAGCCGTGTGCGAATCGCATCAGCTTTGGCACGCAGTGAGCCCAACTCGTTTAATTCCTTTTCAAACGCATCTCTGTCCAGAATGTCTACCGGCTCGGTGATTCGCTTCAGACCCTCTACTGAAAGGTGTACGTCCAGCAGGTTTTGCATCAGAGGTTCGTATTCCCGATTGTCGATTGAATCCCCATAACGAGGTTTCACGCTGCGCCGTACCGCAGAGAAAAAGCCAAATGCTTTGATATATTTTTCCCGCTCTTCCACTGCCAGCGCCTCATAGGTTTTTTCGGAATTCAGAACAAGATTCAAGGAGCGACCAAAGTTACACAGCCGTTTGTAAAACTCTTCCCGCTTCGAACTATCCGCTAAGAAAACCTCTACCGCCTCTGCATCGGTTCCGACAAGTGTCAGACCGGGAACAGCCGAAAGCAACTCCATCAGTGCAGAATAATTGCTGCGTACCGTTCCAATCGCAGAGAGCACGTCCACCACAACGCCTTTCAGATCATGCCCATCAAAGTTTTCCAGCCCGGCACCACTGTAAAGCTCCATTGCCTCATCCAATTTTTTGATCAGGCCCCGGTAATCCACGATCATTCCATAGCTTTTGCCCTCGCACAGGCGGTTTGTGCGGGCAATGGCCTGAAGCAAACCGTGCTCCTTAAGTTCTTTGTCCAAGTAAAGCACTTGGCAGAGCGGCTCATCAAAGCCGGTAAGCCATTTGCTGCACACGATCACAAGATCCAATTCTCCGGCATGATACTGTGCCTTGATTGCTTCTTCATAATCATCGGCACTGCCATAGCGTTGCATCATCCGATTCCAGTAGGCAACTACCTTGTCGTCTGCTCCTTCATCTGCATCATCCACGCTTTCGCGCAGATCCGGGGCTGAGATCACGACAGCGCAGTTCAGATCGCCAAATTGCTCAAAGCATTCCAGATACCGAACGGCATCCCGCTTGTAATTGGTGGCGACCATTCCCTTGAAACCTGTATTTTTATAGGTTCGGCAAAAGTCCTCGTTGATGTCCAAAGCGATCCGTTTGATGCGTGCATCCGTAGAGGTCAGCCGTCGGATGCTGCTCCATTTCCGGGCGAGATCATCCCGCTGTGATTCCGTTAGACGTTTTGTTGTTTGCTGAAACCATAGGTCGATGTTCTTTTCGTCAACTTTCTGCTCCACAAAGCGGCCTTCATAGATCAGTGGAACAATTGCTCCATCGGCTACACCGTCCTGAATCGTATACTTGTGAATCAGTCCGCCAAACTTTTTCAAGGTGTTCTTCTCGCTCTTCATTAAGGGCGTTCCTGTAAAACCGATATAGCAGGCGTTTGGAAAAACCGTCCGCATTTTACGTGACATTTTGCCGTAATTGGAGCGATGGCTTTCGTCCACAAGAACAAAGATGTCCCGAGATTTGTTGCAACCGTCCAGCCGCTCGGCAGTGCTGAATTTGTTGATGATGCTGGTGACGATGTCCACCCGCTCATCCGTAACCAATCCCAGCAGATGCCGCCCGTTGGTAGCACGCGCAGGGCGAAGCCGCGTGTGCGCGAATGTCGCCGTGATTTGCTTATCCAGCTCTTTTCGGTCGGTGACGATCACTACACGTGGATGGTCTGCCTGCAGCTCCAGCAGCAAATATTTCGCCACCATCACCATGGTCAGACTTTTTCCGCTGCCCTGTGTATGCCAGATCACACCGCCGCGCCGATTTCCTTTTTCATCACGCTGTTTGACTGTGTGCAAAATTTCCTTTACCGCAAAATATTGCTGATATCGGCAGATCTTTTTCACATTGTAGTCAAACAGCACGAAATACTTTGTCAGTTCCAACAAACGGACCGGTGTAAATAGGGAAACAATATCTTTATCCTGCACCGTTGGTGTCCGATTCGGGATCAGCTGAGACATGTCCCGGTTCAGGAAATCTGCATCTTGCTCTTTCCAGATGCTCCAAAACTTTTTCGGTGTTCCCGTTGTTGCATAGCGTACCTCGTTTTTATTGGTTGCCATTACGATCTGCGCAACCGCAAAAAGCTGGGGGATATAGTGAGGCTGCTGGTTACGGCAGGTTTGCTCAATGGCCTGTTCCACCGGGATATCAGGAGCCTTGCACTCAATCACCGCAAACGGAATTCCATTGACAAACAGCACGATGTCCGGGCGGGCATCATGCTGTCCATCGGCGCTTTCCACCGCAAATTCTTCCGTGACATGGTAAAGGTTCTGCGTTGGGTCCTCCCAGTCAATGTACTTCAAGTTGAAGTTCAGCAGCCGCCCTTCGCCTACAGTTTCGGGATAGCTTTTGCCCAGCATAAGCGCATCATAGATTTTTTCGCTGGTGCGCACAAGGCCGTCCGTCAGCGGTATTTCCAGATCATCCATGGCGTGCTCAATGTTGACTGCAGAAAATTCATTTTCCACACCGCCGTAGGTATAGCGGTTCAGCTTCCGCAGCTGACCGCGCAGCACATCCCGCAACAGTACCCGGTAGCCACTTCCGCGCTGCTGACGGCATTCTTCCGGGGAGAGATATGTATACCCCATGGCCTGCAGCAGTTCCAGCGCAGGCTTTTTGCTGATGTTGGCTTCGGAGTAAATGGATTTATCGAGGCTCATGGTGACCTCCTTATTTTTTGACAACTGTATCAAATGTCATCTTTTCAAGCGAGATATCATCCGATTTCAAAATATGCTGATTTGACGTATTGATTGTAATACTGTTTCCGTTTATTTCAGCTTCTTCAAGAATATAAAAATTTTCATTACAAAAAATTACGACTTCTGTTTTTTTCGGGGTGACAAGGCATTCAAATATTCGTTTATCTTTTGCCATTTCACGCCCACTTAATGCAGCAGCTATAACAAGAACAACAATTATATAAATATACATTAAGAAAAAGCGTTTCCATGATGTTATTGAGAACTCGAATCTTTCACTTTTGAAAATTTTTTCTTCATCTTCTTTTATCTCATCCACAAAAGAGAGTGTGTTATCATTGTTTTCAATGGCTTTATCCAGTTTCGTCTCGACAGCTTTTTTCCCAGAGACTTTTAACTGTGAAACGGACCCCAATAATGCCATTGCTATGAATTCTATCATACATAAGGCACTTAAAATAGTAACCATTACGAAGTTTACAATATCAGTTAATGCAGCTAAAACGATCCAAAATAGAATGGCTACTAGCCCCCATACGACCAGTATTTCAAATGCTCCTTCGCAAATTTCTTTCCAAAATAATATTTTTTCAAGTTTTCGTGCTTTCTGAATTAACTCTTTCTGGAGATAGATAGACATTCTTCGTGCATCAAGTCTAGCCAGATGGACTCTATCATCCGCAGATGCCCTTTTATCGTTCCAAAACTCGGCATACATACTTTTTAATTCTTTATCTTCTTTGTTTACTCTATGACTGAGTATCCGAAATACTTGATTACAACATCTGCCCGTTGTAGTATTATGGATGAATTTTGAAACCGTATTTTTTACGACGAACATCGATATTGTTCCGCATAGCAAAAAAACAAAAGATATCGCAAAAATAGATCCAAGATTCGGTACATTATATGCCGCATATAAGGTATCAATATTCCAGTATCTTAGGAAAGTGACTGTCGCTAATCTGCACGAAAAGCTCATAATTGCCGATGTCAGCGTGACGATCGCCGACACAACAGCAATTATCAATGACGGATTTTTTCTCAAATATTTCCATGCTCTCTTTTCAAAGGCCACTTTATCCGTCTTGTTTTTACTCATCTTTTACCCGTACTTTCCCTGTTAATAGCAGCTGCATCAGCGCCTTTTTCTTTTGCTTCTCAGCCTCAATAGACTTTTGGAGCAGGTCAATTTCATGGTCGGCAGTGCTTAAAATTTCAACGATGGCCTCCTGCTCTAACCTACAAGGCAAATGCACCTGCACATTTTTATAATCTTTGTAATAAACATGAGGTATCGTCGAACCGTTACTGTAAATTTGAAAATCAACTGCTGACATCCAATAAAACAGATATAATAAATCTATATCGTTTGCAAAAATACACCCTAATGTTCCTATTGTTGAAGACTTTGCTTTGCAAAGTGCAACGCGACCAGCGCCTGCGCCATCTTTTACAATAGAAATATAAGGCTGTTCATTTTCATAGAAATCAATATTTCCAAAGCACCCGGTTGCATCGTATACGGGGTACGGGCCACACCCTAAGTGGGATTCGTAAGTTTTAAATGATGCAGCAGATGCGCTATACTTGCTTACATTTTCAAGTTTTGCAAATTGCCACTCTCCATTAAATCCCGGCAACCGCTTTTTTCCGGTCAACAGTTGCTGCATCAGATATTTTTTTTGCTGCTGTTTTTGAACGAGAAGTTTTTCTTTCAGCTCAATCACTTTGTCCTGTGTGGAGAGGATGGCAACGATTTTTTGCTGCTCTGGAAGAAGTGGTAATGATAGGCTACGTTTCATCCAATCGTTCGTTTTGAACAGCAGCTTTTCTATGTGAACACCATCGCTCATCAGATAAAACAACCGTTTGTAATACGGAAGTTGCATTATCAAAAAGAAAAACTCGATATTTGTTTCTTTTTGAGGAACGAATACATTGTATTCATTCGATACCACTGCGCCATCTAACGATTTAGGCACAATACCGCAAGCTCCATGTGCAATTTGACGTTTAGAAATCAGGAAGTCCCCTGCCTGGACTACAAAATAATTTTTCACCTTGATTTCTTTTCCTTTAAAAATACCGCGGGATTCAACGCCAGCAAAACCACGACGAACTGTGACAAGTTGATACGCGGTGTTGTCTTCAAGTTCTACGGGCCGCTCTACTAGCGTAATCCATTGGCTGATTTTTTTGGTTTTTGAAAAAGGCATAATATCACCGTCCGTCCATCCTATTGATATAATTTGCAGTAACGGAGGCTGACGACTGTTGCTTTGATTGCTTCAAATGGTAATAAAAATCCGGGACAAGATAGGCATTCTCTCGATTTTCTCGAATTTTGTATTGCAAGTCAATAAGTTGCGCAGTGCAGTCGTCGTTTGTACTAGTGATCTTCCTTTCAACCATATTGCAACTTTCATCGATTTTTTCTAGTCGCACAATATCTTTGTGGAGAGTTAGGCATTCGCTGAGCGCAAATTCCATGAGCGGTAAAATCCACGAAATAATTACAAGTAGTTTTACAAAAGTCCAGTTTTTCACCAAAAAGGAGGAAAGCATAATCATACATACTATTACTATCAATACCACTTGAAATCTATGGTACGATTTTTTTAAGTTCATATCCCAAGTTATGTTTTCCCTTTGACTGTTAAAGACCTGAACTTTAGCCGGAACGTTACTATAATCACTGTACCAGTTCTCAAAAGGCTTTAAATTCTCTGTGTCTGCTTCTCCAACCCATTCTGCTCGTTCATATTGTGACGGCAACTTTCCCCATTTGGAAATATCAGTATTTAAAACATCAGAATATAATGTTGCATCGATATACTGCTGCAGTGCTGCACCTTTTTTCTTTAAGGAATCGATTTTTGAATCCAGCCACTTGTTGGCGATCAAAAGGACAACCGTTGCAATAGTTGAAATTGCCGTTAGAAGTTCACTGTCTAACCATGATGCAACTATTGCAAGAATTGCAAATAGGACAAGTAAACTATTTTTTAAAGATCCATATAGTTTTGCAGCCGAATATTTTTTCCTCTGCGCTGCAAGGCATTCTAATATCTCTCTTTGATTTTGAAGACGGTAAATTGATTTATCCATTTGTTGGAAACTCCTCTCCTAATATATCTCGCCACAATAAAAGTGCCTGGTTTGGGTTGCCTAAAGTTTCTGCCTTCTTGGCTTCAGTAGCCTTACTATAATCGGCACTTGCTTTCTCGCTGATTTTTATTTTATCATTAAATTCCAGCATATTTATGTTTCCCTGAATCTCTTTCATATCGGCCACATTATTATACACATGATAGCTTATGTAACTTAATACATCGGCAAAACGGTAATCAATCCATCGATTTAATTCATATTGCGATTCGGCAAAGTTCACAACAAGCGTTTCCAGCAAGTAAGATGGGATTAAATGGTTTAGCTTGACTTGGTTCCATTTTTTGCAGAGACGCACCAATTCAAGAAGGCGTCCATCTTTCCCTTGGTTTACTGCTGTTACTCTTTCTTTGTCCCATGTTGGATCAGTCTTTTTCCAGTTTCCTTTTCCATTAGGAATTAAATAATATTGACGTCCATTGTTCTCTTTTGCAGTATAAAAGCACGGAACAACATCAAATGACCAAACTTTAGAACGCAAATTAAGGACGACTGCCTCACCATTTCTTCGAACATCAGATCTGGCATATTCACGAACATTTTTAAGATCATTTTTGAATTTGTTAGCAACTTGAGTGCTGTTAAGAGTTCCATCATCTCTAGTACAATCTTTTTGTGCAACGCTTGTACTACTTGCCATGATTTTAATGTCATTCCAAGAGTTAAATTGATTATAGGTTGCTCCCTCTGCAGAAATACAAACCATCAAATCAATATCATCCAGTTCTCTGCATTTTGTTTTTCTTGAAAAAGAGCCAAAATGTACATCCTTTTCAGAGTATAACTTAAAGAATCCGTTTTTTTCATCAAATTCCTTAATGTTTTCAAGTAGGTTATCACGACTGCTTCTGGCTTCTGAAACAATCGTGGGATCCAAATTTACAACTTCTTTTATAAATTTATCGAATGCAGTGTTTACGGTATAGCTCATATTTACACCTCGGTTATTTATAATCCCAATTCATCCAGATACTTTTTCATCTGCACCTGTACCTGTGCCAGCTCAGCTTCGATATCCGCAATATTTTTCTTCACCGCCTGAATATCTACCGGAGCTTCCTCTTCAAAAGTATCCACATAGCGGGGAATGTTCAGATTGTAGTCGTTCTCCCGGATTTCATCCAGCGTCGCTCGATAGCTGTATTTCGGCACGGTTTCACGCTTTTTATAGGCATCCACAATTTTCTGGATGTCCGTGTCCCGCAGAAGGTTCTGGTTTTTGCCTTTCTCGAAGTTGCCCTCTGCGGAAGCGTCGATGAACAGAACATTATCGACACCTCGGCTAATGCGATCCTTGCGGAACACCAGAATGCAGGCCGGAATACCCGTGCCATAAAACAGGTTGGCAGGCAGACCGATCACAGCATCCAGAAGGTTGTGTTCAACAATCTGGCGGCGAATTTTGCCCTCACTTGCGCCGCGGAACAGTACACCGTGGGGCAGCACGACAGCCATTCGGCCATGACTGCGGTCAAGGCTATTGAGCATATGCAGAACAAAAGCATAATCACCCTTGGAAGACGGCGGAACGCCCCAATCAAAGCGCCCCCATGGGTCCAGAGAAGCGTTCATTTTTTCCGGCTTTTTCCCCTTGGCATCCAGAACCGCATTGGAAAGGAAGCCGCTGTCCCATTTGTCCAAACTGAATGGCGGGTTTGCTACAATGCACTGGAACAACATCAGATTATCGTTTTCGATGTTCTGCGGATTGCTCAGGGTATCGCCCTGCCAGATGCGGGCATCGTCTACCTCGTGCAGGAACATATTCATCTTGCACAGAGCCCATGTCTGTGCGTTTAATTCCTGACCGTAAACTGCCACTTTTCCGTCCGGCACGCGCTTGCATGCCTTGAGCAGGAGTCCACCGCTGCCGCAGGTCGGGTCATAGATACGGTCATTTTCCTGCGGATCTACCAATGCCGCTGCCAGTTCGGAGACCTTGCTCGGCGTAAAGAACTCTCCGCCTTTCTTGCCGGCGTCCGAAGCAAAGTTGCCGATCATATATTCGTAGGCGTCACCAATGATGTCGGAACCGTCCAGCGCAGAAGAACGCAGGTCAAGTCCGTGGAAGTCTTCCAGCAGGTTGCAGAGGGTCGCATTTTTTGCCTTGATGTCTGTACCAAAGTCCACATTGGAGTTGAAATCGATGGAGCGAAACACGTTCCGAAGCTTGCTGCTGTTATGATCTTCAATAGATGCCAGTGCCGTGTTGATCTTCAGCCCGATTTCGGAATCATGGCGATTTTTATAAAGGTACCCAAACGTAGATGTATCGTCCAGCTTAAAGCGCTCCCGGCTCATGGCACGCTCGACACGGCGTTCATCACCGTCGTATTGCTCCCGGTATTGCTCTCGCTTTTCCTCCGAAACGTCGCTCAGATATTTTACGAACAGCATGGAAAGAATGTAGTCCTTATAACGGGAACTGTCAATTTTACCGCGAAAGCTGTCGCAGGCGTTCCAAAGAACGCGTTCGATTTCCGATTTTGTCGTCATAGTCGTTATCCTTTCCTCTGTGCATGATTCATTTGTTCCAGCATCGCCTCATAGCAGCTTCGCTTTTCAACTTCTAACTTACGCAGAAGGCGTAGTTCCTGCTGTGCCAGCAAGCGAAGCGCTTCCATCTGGCGTTGTATTTCCGGCGATGGCAGCTGAAGCTCCAAGCGGCAGAAATACCTTGCGTTTACGGAGCTGATCATACTTTTGGTGGTATTTTGATAGATCTGCCTTTTTGCCTTCGGCGTGTTCAGATACCAATAAAGATACCCCGGCACAAGCTCTGTTCCCCGAATGCGAATTACCACAAAATTCGATGTGATCACCAAGTTGCGTGTGGTGTCGTCAATCAAAACTGCTGTGTAGGGGGCAGTCAAGCGCACTACAATGTCATTTGGTTGCGTCAGATAGTCCGTGGACAATGGTTCTTTCGCAAAATACGGCTCCAATTCAGCAGGATCAATCTCACCTTCCGCTTTTACCGCCCGTAGACTAAGCTGGTGGTATCGTATCGCCTGCGGGGAGTCAGCTCTTGCCTGTTTTCGAGAAAGGACAAGTCCGCTACGGATATCTGCAATTTCTCCAAGATTCATTTCACACCTCAGTTGTCACGTGCAATAAAGAACAAAAGCTTTTGAAAAAGAAAGCCAGAGCGGATTTCACTCTGTCTCTGAGTTAAGTATACTCTGCTTTGATTATCAATGTCAAGTGCTTTTTACAAATTCTATCGTCATAATTAAAAATAACACTATTTTTAAGCTTATCAAATTTCACCGTTTCCCTGATCTGACCCACATGACACTATAGCATCGTAGAATTGGCTCGGATTTTTTATTTTGCATCATTGTATACAACACATGGACTAAGGGGGTGGGTAACTTGGACTACGAGTCCATAAACTTTTGCTGCGGAAACCGGTACACTGTTGTCAAAGGAGGCGAACAATATGCTGAAACTAAGCAGTCTCAAAATAGACCCCGCGTTATCCGCTCAAATTTTGCCGCTGAGTTTTGAGGAGCTCCAGCAGCTTGAGCAGAACATCATTGCCGAGGGTCGTCTTCTGAACCCCATCATCACATGGAATGGCTACATTCTGGATGGGCACACCCGCTACCGCATCCTGAAAAAGCACGACTTTATCAAGTTTGAAGTGGAAGAAATCCAGCTTGCGAACAAGTACTAAGCGCTTGCATAGATCTGCAAAAATCAGCTTGGCCGCAGAAATCTCAGCCCGGAACGAAAGAAATTTCTTCTGGGCAAAGAGTATGAATCAACCAAGCTGGCAGTGGGCGGGCAGCCCGGAAATTGCAATAAAGTAAATCGATGTGATCAAAATGATCACATCGATTCAGAAAAACGCACTTGCGAACGAATCGCCGTAGAACATGGTGTTGGATCTGCGACGGTACGACGTGCCGAAAAGTACATGAACGGCGTGGAGGCTGCCGATGAAGCAGCACCCGGTGCCCGGGAGGAAATTCTAAACGGGAAAATCAAAGCTGCTGACCGTGAGATCTGCGCTATCGCTAAGGCTCCGAAGGAACAGCGGTCGGAAATCGTTGCAGAACTTCGCAAGCCGAAAAGTAAGCGAGATAAGCAGCTTGCTTCCTCTACAAAAAGCCCTTCCGTGAAGGTCGAATCTTTTGATGATGACGGAAGTCGATTTCTGATCGGCATTTCCAAAAAAATGCAAGGGCACAAAAGGGCACTGACCGAAAGTGATCAAAAAGCCCTGAAAAAATCTGTTGAAGCATCTGCGGATCATTCCATCCACATCGCTGCGATTGAAGGTGCTTATGACGCCTTTATCGAGAATTGGGAACTCACGTTTCGAGAGTACCCAGATCTTCTGACAGGGCCGGAAAACTGGAAGCAAATTGAGAAGTATTCTGACAATCTGCAGCGCTATCTGGACTTTATCCGCACGAAGCACCAGAAAATGCTGAAATCGCAGCGACAGGGAGGGTGATTGGTTTGTTCGACGATTTAACCGTTAGTAGTCCGCTTCCCCGGTATCTGCCATTTCCAAAATTTTTGCTGGACACTCAATTAAGCCATACAGCGAAGCTGCTGTACGCACTTCTGCTCGACCGGGCAACACTTTCCCGAAAAAACAACTGGACCGATGAACAGGGCCGGATTTATGTGGTCTATCCGATTCCAAAGCTGGCACAAACCCTTGGGTGCAGCTTCTCCAGTATAACGCGTTCTCTTACAGAACTAACGAATGCCGGCCTTATTGAGCGGACTCGCAGCGGTTTTTCAAAGCCCAGCAGAATTTTTCTCAAAATTCCGCATACAGCGCAAAAATGCGCTGCCACTCTGCGCATTTCTGGCTCATCAGACTGTGCAAAAATGCCCACCTAACTACCTGAATAAGAACAAACTGAGTTTTAACTACCCTACAGAACAAAGAAATATTCCACTGTATGAATTTCGGGAAGGAGAAAGCTTATGACAAACGGCAAGACCGTTTTAGAATCGGTCATTCCCGCAGTTTCCAAATCGAATGGGGACTATTATGGCAAAGACGGCCTGCTTTATTGCGGAAAATGTCATACGCCAAAAGAAGCGTTCTTTGCAAAGAACTTTGTCCTGATGGGAAAGAACAGGCATCCCGTAGATTGCCGGTGCCGTAAGATGGAGCGAGAGCAACAGGAAGTCGCTATTCGTCAGCAAAAGCACAACGAACTTGTCCGACGGTTGAAAGCAGGGGGCTTCTCGGATACGGCAATGCTCGGCTGGAACTTTGAAAACGACGATGGTCGTGCCCCTCAAATGCATTACGCACACCGCTATGTGGAACAATGGCAGACCATGCGTGCAGAGAATCTAGGACTGCTCCTCTGGGGCGGTGTGGGCACCGGCAAGAGTTTCCTTGCCGGGTGCATTGCAAACGCTCTAATGGAACAGGAAGTGCCTGTGCGTATGACAAACTTTGCCTGCATCATGAATGAGCTGAACAACGGCTTTTCCGGACGGAATGCAGTTGTAGACAGGCTTTGCCGCTATCCACTGCTCATCATTGACGATTTCGGGATGGAACGTGGTACAGAGTATGCGCTGGAACAGGTCTACAACATCGTGGACAGCAGATACCGCAGCCAAAAACCGCTGATCGTCACCACCAACCTGACGCTGGATGAGATACGTCACCCACAGGATACCGCTCACGCCCGCATTTATGACCGCATTCTGGAAATGTGCGTTCCAATTTCCTGCATCGGGGCAAGTCTTCGCAAAGAGAACGCACAGAAAAAGTTGGAATCCATGAAATCGTTGATCGGCTGATTCACTAAACGAATATGCACCTGACAAAAGGAGGACAGCAATGATCGAAACTGTGAAATCTTTGGATTATACGAAAAATATCTTGCGGACCATTCCGAATAACGATAAAATGGAAGTGGTCACTCAAACCAATGCCGTCAAGTCTCCGACTGACAGCCTGAAAGCCACAACACTGGTGTACACGGTGGAGGAAATTGCGCAGATGCTGTCCATCAGCCTGCGCTCTGCCTACAATCTGTGCAGCAGCACTACCGAATTTCGTGTTCTTCGGGTCGGCGGAAGCATCCGCATCCCGAAAGACAGTTTCGATGCGTGGCTCCGGGCAGCTTGAAAAAGGAGATAACGTATGGCATATATTACGAAACGCGGCAGCTCCTATGGTGTCCGCTATAC
>ERZ857480.37565-NODE-58142-length-22169-cov-8.9924_pt1 | contig 22169 bp, 17 predicted proteins | sample MGYA00519767_ERZ857480 | MGnify/ENA primary metagenome ERZ857480 (study PRJEB31778, sample SAMEA3449210) | human gut metagenome | biome: human gut; feature: human-associated habitat; material: faeces | place: United Kingdom | collected 2010/2012 ...
GAGGAATTGCTCATTTCGCTGCCGGAGGCGGCGATGGTCAGCACCACGCCGATGGGCGTGCAGCCTTCCGCCCTGCGCGTGTGATCGTACAGATCCCACACGTCGCCATCCATGCACAGGCCGTAGCCGATGGCCTTGGCGGAGTCGATGACGCTGCCGCCGCCGACGGCGAGGATGAAATCAACGCCCTCTTTTTTGCACAGGTCGATGCCCTGATAGACGAGGGACAGATGCGGATTGGGGACGACGCCGCCGAGCTGGACGTGGGCGACGCCCGCCGCATCGAGGGACGCTTCGATTTGATCGAGCAGGCCGCTGCGGCGCGCGCTCTGGCCGCCAAAATGAACCAGAACCTTTTTGCAGCCCTGCGCGCGGACGAGGTCGCCGACCTGCCGCTGGGTATCGCGGCCAAAATAGACGTGGGTGGGCGTGTAAAATTCAAAATTGCTCATGGAAAGAACCTCCAAATTATAAAAATCGAATGTAGAATCAGGGGTGCGCCAGTTCCGCTCTGGAAAAGACGAGGGGGCGCGAAAAGGGCAGGCGGCTCTGGCGGACGACGATTTTGGAATCCGCCGCGGCGACCGCGAGCTGAAGGGGAGCCCCGCGCTTTTGGGCGACGAACAGCGAGGTCGGCCCATCGGCGGGCAGAAGACCGGCGGCCTCGGCGCGAACGAGCAGATCGAGCACCTGCTGGCGAGTGAGTTTCATAAACAACCTCCTAAACACCATACCCTGCAAACATTTCGATGGTTTCACGCTTTTTTCCTGCCGAACGGGATTGATTTTTTTGGACGATTCAAGTATGATGGGGGACGTTGGGAATATTTGGGGCAGCGCCCCAAGAAAGGACGTTCTTTTATGGATATCAAGCAGGAAGCGTTGAAAAAGCACTACGAGTGGCAGGGGAAAATCGAAATCACGCCGCGCGCCCATGTCACCAACAGCGAAGAACTCTCCCTCGCGTATACGCCGGGCGTGGCCGAACCGTGCCTCGCGATTCGCGATGATTATGAAAAGAGCTATCTGCTCACGCGGCGGGCGAACATGGTCGCCGTCATCACGGACGGCTCGGCGATTCTCGGTCTGGGCGATATCGGCCCGGAGGCGGGCATGCCGGTGATGGAAGGCAAGTGCGTGCTCTTCAAGGAATTCGCTGGCGTGGATGCCTTCCCCCTGTGCGTGCGCACGAAGGACGTGGATGAGCTGGTGCGGACGATCTACCTGATTTCCGGCAGCTTCGGCGGCATCAATCTGGAAGACATCGCTGCGCCGCGCTGCTTTGAGGTCGAGCGCAGGCTGAAGGAAATCTGCGATATTCCCGTCTTCCATGACGATCAGCACGGAACGGCCGTCGTCGTCGCGGCGGCGCTGCTCAACGCGCTGAAGGTCGTCGGCAAGACGATGGAGACGGCGAAGGTGGTCATCAACGGCGCGGGCAGCGCGGGCGTGGCCATCGGCAAGCACCTGATGAACCTCGGCGTGAAGGATCTGATTATGGTGGATCGGTTCGGCATTCTCTGCGAGGGCATGGAGGGGCTGAACCCGGCGCACGAGGAGATGAGCCGCCGGACGAACCCGCGCCGCATCACCGGCACGCTGGCCGATGCGATGCGCGGGGCGGATGTGTTCATCGGCGTGAGCGCGCCGGGCGTGGTGACGCGCGAGATGGTCGCGAGCATGAACGCGGGCGCGTGCGTGTTCCCGATGGCGAACCCCGTTCCGGAAATCCACCCGGACGAGGCGCTGGCAGCGGGCGCGGCGGTTGTCGGCAGCGGCCGCAGCGACTACAAAAACCAGATCAACAACGTGCTGGCGTTCCCCGGCATTTTCCGCGGCGCGCTCGATTGCCGCGCCAAGGACATCAACGAGGCGATGAAGGTTGCGGCGAGCTACGCGATTGCGGGGCTTGTGGCCGAGGACGAGCTGAGCGCGGATTACATCATCCCCAAGGCGTTTGACAAGCGCGTCGGCCCGGCGGTCGCCGAGGCGGTGGCGAAGGCGGCACGGGAAACCGGCGCGGCGCGAATCTGAACGCGGACAGCGAAAAAGAGAGAACAAGCATAATTTGACCAACTTTGTTTTTTCAGCTGAAATCCTTGTATTTTCCGAAAAAACGGTGTACAATATGCTTTTGGAATCGGGCGGGTGTGCCAAGAACCGCAGGCTCTTGGCAGGGCTTGGGACAGCGTCCCATGCGTTCCCCCGCAGCCCTAAATGTAAACCCATAAGGAGATGCTTACCATGACGAAAATTGATATTTTTTCCGGCTTTCTTGGCGCGGGCAAGACGACGCTGATCAAGAAACTGCTTAAAGAGGCGCTTTCCGGCGAGAAGGTCGTTCTGATTGAAAACGAATTCGGCGAGATCGGCATTGACGGCGGCTTTATGAAGGAGGCCGGCATCGAGGTGACGGAGATGAACTCCGGCTGCATCTGCTGCTCGCTGGTGGGCGACTTCGGCAAGGCGCTGCGCAAGGTGATCGACCAGTATCACCCGGATCGCATCCTGATCGAGCCGAGCGGCGTGGGCAAGCTCTCCGACGTGATCCGCGCGGTCGAGGGCGTGGAAAAAGACATCCCGGAGGCCGAGATGGGCAGCTTTGTGACCGTCGCGGACGCGGGCAAGTGCCGCATGTACGTCAAGAACTTCGGCGAGTTCTTCCTCAACCAGATTGAATACGCCGGCACGATTCTGCTCAGCCGCACGCAGGGCATGAGCCAGGAGAAGCTGGAGGCCGTCGTCGCGCTGCTGCGCGAGCACAACGCGAAGGCGCGCATCATCACGACCCCGTGGGACGACATCAGCGGCGAGACGATTCTCGCGGCGATGCAGGATGACCACAGCCTCGCCGAGGACATGCTGGCGACGGTGATGGCCGAGCACCACGACGACGATGATGATGATGATGATGACGACGAGTGCTGCCACCATCATCACGACCACGATGAGCATGACGAGTGCTGCCACCATCATCACGATCACGACGAGCACGAGCATCATCACGACCACGATGAGCATGACGAGCATGAGCATCATCACGATCACGATGAGCACGACGAGCACGAGCATCATCATCATTACGACGAGCACGGCGTGTGCAGCTGCGGCCATCACCACCATCACCACGGCCACGACGCGGACGAGGTGTTCGTCTCCTGGGGCAGGGAGACGGTGCGCAAGTTCGGCGAGGACGAGCTTTCCGCGATGCTCTCCAAGCTCGACGGCGGCGAGTATGGCGTTGTGCTGCGCGCGAAGGGCATTGTGCCCTGCACCGACGGCGGCTGGATTCACTTTGACTACACGCCGGGCGAGCAGAACATCCGCAAGGGTCCGGCGGATTACACCGGCCGCCTGTGCGTGATCGGCAGCAAGCTCGTGGACGAGAAGCTGGCGAGCCTGTTCGGCGTCGCCTGATCGGAGGAACGAAATGGCCATTCCGGTTTACATGTTTGCCGGTTTCCTTGAAAGCGGCAAAACGTCCTTCATCGCCAGCGTTTTGCAGGATCCCGGATTCACGCGCGACGAGAGCACACTGATTATCCAGTGCGAAGAGGGCGAGACGGAATACGAACCCGATATGCTCAAAAAGACGCACAGCGTCGTGGAGTGCATCGAGGACGAGGACGAATACAACGGCGACACGCTGCGCGCGTTTGTGCGCAAGCATCACCCGGACCGCGTGATCGTCGAGATGAACGGCATGTGGGATCTCGACGCGGCGATTGAGCGCACGCCGAAGGTGCTGGAAATCTACCAGATCATCACGACGGTGAACGCCGAGACGTTTGACCTGTACGCCAAGAACATGGGGCAGCGGATGCTCCAGCACATCACGGACGCGGACATGGTGGTTTTCAACCGCGCGACGGAGGAAACCCGCCAGCTCATCCGCGACCGCAACGTGCGCAGCATGAATCCGCAGGCGTCCCTCTACTTCGAAAACGACGACGGCACGAGCGAGGATTACGGCGCGGGAATGCCGCCGCCCTACGACATGGACGCGCCGATCGTCGAGATTGAGGATCACCAGTTCGGCATCTTCTATCTGGACGCTTCCGAAAACCCGGAGGAATACGACGGAAAGACCGTGCGGTTTAAGGGCTATATCTACCGCGGCCGCAACATCGGCAAGGACGAGTTTGTTCCCGGCCGGATGGGCATGGTCTGCTGCGCGGAGGACGTGCGCTTCGTCGGCTTTATCGCCAAGGCGAACGGGCTGCCGATGCCCGAGCCGAAGACGTGGCAGATGGTAACCGCCGAGGTGAAGGCCGAGGAGCGGACGCAGTACAAGGGCGTCGGCCCGGTGCTCTACGTCACCAAGCTCGAGCCGTGCGAACCGCCGGAGGAAGAGGTCGTCACGTTTAATCAATAACAATTTCCTCTTTTCTTTTGAAGGGTTTTATGCTATAATCAATCCGTCTTCGGGGCGGGGTGAGATTCCCGACCGGCGGTATAGTCCGCGACGAGCCAAAGCGGCTTTCGATTCGGCGAAATTCCGAAACCGACAGTATAGTCTGGATGGAAGAAGACGGCAAGGATTTTTGCTATGCTTTCACGGCGCCCAAGGACATGTTCTTTGGGTGCCGTTTTTTGTCTCCTTCCGTCACGCCGAAGGTCTGTCAGCGAAGCTGACTGAGGGAGTAATAAGACGCAAAACAGAATGTACCCGTATGGAGGATAAATCGGTGACAAATGTTGAGGAAAACCGTATCATCGCCAGCAGCCTCTGCTACCGTTACCCGGAAGCGGAGAAGAACGCGGTCGATGAGGTGAGCATGCGCGTGAAGAAGGGCGAGTTTCTGGCGATTCTCGGCCACAACGGAAGCGGCAAATCGACGCTGGCCAAGCTCTTCAACGCGCTGTATGTGCCGGGAAGCGGCACGGTTTGGGTCTGCGGGATGGACACGAAGGACGACGACCTCGTTTTCGATATCCGTCAGCACGCGGGCATGGTCTTTCAGAACCCGGATAACCAGATCGTCGCGACGGTTGTGGAGGAGGACGTGGCTTTCGGCCTTGAAAACAACGGCGTGCCGCCCAAGGAAATCCGCGTGCGCATCGACGACGCGCTCCGGGCTGTCGGCATGAGCCAATACGCCAAAAAAGCGCCGCACATGCTCTCCGGCGGACAGAAGCAGCGCGTCGCCATCGCGGGCGTGCTGGCGATGAAGCCGGACGTGATTATTCTGGACGAATCGACGGCGATGCTTGACCCGAGCGGGCGGCGCGAGGTGATGAACACCGTGCACCGGCTGAACCGGGAGGAAGGCATCAGCGTGGTGATTATCACGCACTACATGAGCGAGGCGGCGACGGCCGATTACATGATCGTGATGGACGACGGGCGGATCGCCATGAACGGCACGCCGCGCGAGGTTTTCACAAAGGTAGACAAGGTGCGCGCGCTGGGGCTTGACGTGCCGCCGATGACCGATCTGGCGCACAGCCTGCGGGCGGACGGCGTGGACGTGCGCGCGGATGTGCTGACTGTGGACGAGATGGTGGAGGAAGTATGTCGATTGTCATCGAACATCTGAACTATGTATACATGCAGGGCGGCCCGTATGAGACGAGGGCGCTCGACGACGTGAGCCTGACGATTCACGACGGCGAGTTCATCGGCCTGATCGGCCACACCGGCAGCGGAAAATCCACACTGGTGCAGCACCTCAACGGGCTGATTCTGCCGACGAGCGGTAAAATCACGGTGGACGGCATGGATTTGGCGGAGAAGGGCACCGACAGGCGCGCCATCCGCCGCCGCGTCGGGCTGGTTTTCCAATACCCGGAGAACCAACTGTTTGAGGAGACGGTCGCCAAGGATATCGCCTTCGGCCCGAAGAATCTGGGGCTGGGCGAGGAGGAAATCGACCGCCGGGTGCGCACGGCGATGCGCCGCGTCGCGCTGGATTACGACAAGCTCGCTCAGCGCTCGGTCTTCGAGCTTTCCGGCGGGCAGATGCGCCGGGTGGCGATTGCGGGTGTTTTGGCGATGGAGCCGCAGACGCTGGTGCTCGACGAGCCCTGCGCCGGCCTTGACCCGCGGGGGCGCGAGGAGATTTTGGGGCTGATCAGCGATCTGCACCGCGAATCCGGCGCGACGATCGTGATGGTCAGCCACTCGATGGACGATGTGGCGGCGCTGGCCGAGCGCGTCATCGTTATGAACCACGGCAAGGTCGCGATGGACGGCACGCCGCGCGAGATTTTCTCCCGCGGGGAGGAGCTGCGCGCCATCGGGCTGGACGTGCCGCAGGCCGTCGAGCTGGCGCAGAAGCTGCGCGAAAAGGGCTTTGACGTGCCGGAGGGCATTTACAAGATTGAAGAAGTCCGCGCGGCGGTTGAGGCGATCGTGGGGAAGGGAGGCCGCCATGCTTAACGACATCACGCTGGGGCAGTATTTTCCCGGCAACTCGGTGATTCATCGGATGGACCCGCGGATGAAGCTGATTCTGACGATTCTCTACATCGTGGGCGTGTTCATCGTGGCGAACCTGCCGGGATACGCGATTGCGCTGGCGTTTCTCTACATCGTCGTGCGCATTTCGGGCATCAAATTTTCGTATCTGGCGAAGGGCGTCAAGCCGCTTCGATTCATCATCATCTTCACGTTCATCCTGAACCTGTTCTTTGTGCAGGGCGAAACGCCGATTTTCACGCTGGGCTTTTTCACGCTGACGAAGGAAGCGCTGAATAACGCGATTTATTTCGCGCTGCGCCTCGTCTTTTTGGTGATGGGCACGTCGGTGCTGACGCTGACGACCAGCCCGGTGCAGCTCACGGACGGCCTGGAGCGCATCATGCACCCGCTGGAGAAGATTCACTTCCCGGCGCACGAGCTGGCGATGATGATGACCATTGCGCTGCGGTTCATTCCGACGCTGCTGGAGGAGACGGACAAGATTCAAAAGGCGCAGATGGCGCGCGGCGCGGACTTTGAAAGCGGCAACCTGATCGAGCGCGCGAAGGCGATGATTCCGCTGCTTGTGCCGCTGTTCGTCAGCTCCTTCCGCCGGGCGAACGAGCTGGCCATGGCGATGGAGGCGCGCTGCTACCGCGGCGGCGACCACCGCACCCGCCTGCGCGAGCTGAAATACACCAAGCTCGACCTTTACGGCGCGCTGGCGATGGCGGCGTTCCTCATCATCATCGTGGCGGAGGGCAGGTTGCTTGGATGAGCTGAGGCTGACCAGCCGCCACATCCCCAGTCCGGCGGACCATCCCCCGGAGGGACAGAAGCGCTTCCGGCTGACGATTGAATACGACGGCACGGCGTACAGCGGCTGGCAGCGGCAGATCAACGGCCCGAGCGTGCAGCAGACGCTGGAGGAAGCGCTCGCGCGGCTGACGGGCGAAACGATCGGCGTGGTCGGTTCGAGCCGGACGGACGCGGGCGTTCATGCCTGCGGCCTGTGCGCGCACTTTGACAGCGCGACGCGCATCCCGCCGGAAAAAATCTGTTTCGCGCTCAACACCATGCTGCCGCCGGATATCCGCATCCGCGAAAGCATGCTCGCGCCGGAGGGATTCCACGCGCGGTTTTCCGCCTGCGGGAAGGTGTACCGCTATACATTCTGCAACGCGCGCCACGCCTGCGCCATCGGCAGGCAGTACAAGGCGCACGCGCCCATGCCGATGGACGCGGAGCGGATGCACGAGGAAGCACAGAGCCTCTGCGGCCGGCACGATTTCGCCGCGTTTGCCGCCAGCGGGAGCGTCGCCAAGAGCACCGTGCGCACGATCTACCGCGCGCAGGTGGAACGGCAGGGCGAGGACGTGGTTCTGACCGTGCTGGGCGACGGGTTCCTCTATAACATGGTGCGCATCATCGCGGGCACACTGATGGAGGTCGGCACGGGAAAGCGCGAGCCGGGTTGCATCGCGCGCGCGATTGCAACCGGTGACCGCCTGTTGCTCGGGCAGACCGCGCCCGCCTGCGGGCTGACGCTGATGCGCGTGCTCTACGACGGCGACGAGGAAAAAGCGCTGGGGTATTTTGCGTAAAAAGATCGACGAACCTCCCTGACCGCGGGGAGGTTTTTGAAATCAAGGACATCACTCCTTCCGTCGCCTGCGGCGACACCTCCCTCGAAGAGGGAGGTGGGAAGCAAAACACCCGACCTGAATCTTCGCAAGGCGGTGTGGGAGGTGCAGGAACCTCAGGTTCCTGCCGGAGTTTGAGGCAGAGCCTCAAAACGTTTATGCCAAAACTTGACGATTGCCCCGCGCTGCGTTATTATAATAAAGTTATTGCCTTGCAGACGACGCTTTGATCGCCGCGAAGATAGGCGAACGGTTGCAAGGGAAAAAAGCCGCGTCCCCGCATAGGATAGCCCGGAATAGCGAGACTGTCTGGGGGGATGCGCGTGAATCAGGCGATGGAGCGCAGGGTGCTGCGCGAGGCGGAATATATCGCTGCGACGGGCGCTACGGTGAGAAAGACGGCCAGCGTGCTGGGCGTATCCAAATCGACGGTGCACAAGGATATGGAGTCGCGGCTTGCGCGCCTGTCCGCGCCGCTGCACCGGGAAGTGGCGGCCGTGATGGCCAAAAACAAGGCGGAACGCCACCTGCGCGGCGGCGAGGCGACGAAGAGACGATACGCGAAGACCGAAGCATAAAAGCATGGAAGCATAAAGGAGAACAACGAATGTTTGGCGTGGATGAACTGGGCATGGATTTGGGCACATCGACCCTGCACATCGTCGTGCGGGGCAAGGGCATTGTGCTCAGCGAACCGGCTTATGTGGCCTATGACAGGCAGACCCGAAACGTGGTCGCCGTCGGCGAGGAAGCGCGCCGCATGTACGGCCGCACCCCGGCGGGGCTGATTGTGGAAAGGCCGCTGCGCGACGGGCGAATCCGCAGTTTCGATCTGGTGAGCAAAATGCTGCGCTACTTTATGCGCAAGGTGATCGGCAAGCGCGCGACGTTCCGCCCCAAGCTGCTGCTGGCGCTGCCCGGCGGCATGGCGCCCAGCGAACGGCAGACGCTGGTGGATGTGCTGGTGGACGCGGGCGTTCGCAGCGTCGTGCCGGTGGATGAGAGCGTGGCCTCCGCGATCGGCGCGGGCATGCGCATCGACCAGCCGTATGGCCGGATGAACATCGACATCGGCGGCGGGCGAACGAACGTATCCGTGTTTTCCTTCGGTCATCAGATTGTCTGGGATATTCTGAACGTCGGCGGCGATCGGTTCGACGACGCGATCATCGACTATCTGCGCAAGAAGCACAACCTGCTCATTGGCGCGCGGACGGCGGAGGAGCTGAAAATCGACATCGGCTCGGCGCGGATGCGCGGCGTAAAGCTGGAAATGGACGCCTGCGGGCGCAGTCTGGTTTCCGGCCTGCCGCGCGCGGTGACGGTTTCTTCCGAGGAGATGATCGAGGCGCTGGATGAGCCGCTGCGCGACCTGATGAGCGCGCTGCACCGGATGATCGAGCGCACACCGCCCGAACTGGCCAGCGATATCTTTGACGAGGGCATCACCCTCAGCGGCGGCGGCGCGCAGCTTTTCGGGCTGGACGGGGTTATCAGCGACCAGCTCAAGATTCGCACGACGCTGGCCGACGAGCCGGATCTCTGCGTGGCACACGGGCTGAGCGAGCTGATCGACGACGAAGAACGCTACGAGAATATTGATCTGGTCTCCGGCAGTCGGAGCGACTTGCTGGGGGACGACTGAGCAAAATTGAAATCATTTCCGGCGGCGCGGGGGAGGAAAGAACCCTGCACCGCTTTCTTTGGATAAATAAAAAGAAAGAACTTGAATTGTAAAGACAATTGCGTTACAATGATGGCGTAAGGAGGCGAGAAACAGATGGAAAAAGCGACGACTTTGAATGTTCGGGTGAACCCGATGGTGAAAGCGCGGGCGGAAGAAGTGCTTTCCAAACTGGGCGTGCCGATGTCAACGGCGATCAATATGTATTTGAATCAGATATCGCTTACGGGCGGAATTCCGTTCGCTGTTACGCTGCCGCAGGCGCCGAACGCGATGAACATGGATAAGATGACGGAGGCGCAGCTTCACGAGAAACTGGCGCGCGGCCTTGCAGATGCAGAGAAGGGCAATCTTCACGACGCGGCAGAGGTGTTCGCGCGATATAGAGAGAAGCGTGAATGATGAAACAGTACGCTGTAAAGGTGACCGACGAAGCGCTTGAAGATATGCGGGCACTTCGAGATTATATCGAAAATGAGTTGCTCTCGCCCGGTAATGCGGAAAGGCAGTATCAGCGTATTGCAGAAAAGATACTGACATTGAGCGCATTTCCGGAAAAATATGCGCTTGTAGATTTTGAACCCGAACGTTCAAGGGGATTGCATCGGGCGGTTGTCGATCATTATTCCGTTTTCTATGTGATCGAAGAAGATCGGGTTGTTGTTACAAATGTGCTTTACAGCGCATCCGGTATTGAAAACAGAATTCGAAATTGAAATCATTTCCGGCGGCGCGGGGGAGGAAAGAACCCTGCACCGCTTTTCTTTATGCCATAAATGTGATACAATCAATCTATCTTCTTTGATTTCGCGAAGCGAAGCGGGGGTGCAGGGGAATCATTCCCCTGCTGGGGTTTGGGGCAAAGCCCAAAAAATGTAAGAGAGGTAACAATATGCGCTACGACGTGCTGCTGTGCGACGCGGATAATACGCTTTTTGATTTCAACAAGGCGGAGGAAAACGCCTTTGCCATCGCCTGTGAAACGATGGGCTTTTCGCCTACGCCGGAGCTGCTGGAGACCTATTCCGCCATCAACGAGGCGCTTTGGAAGCTGCTTGAGCAGGGCAAAATCGAGCAGAGCGTTCTGCGTGTGCGGCGGTTTGAACAGTTTCTGGCGGCGATCCACAAGGACGGCGACGCGCAGCGGATGTGCGACGCTTTCGTTGAGGCGCTGGGTCAGCAGAGCGTGCCGCTCGACGGCGCGATGGAGGCGGTCAGGCGCTGGAGCGCGAAAATCCCGGTCGTGATTGTGACCAACGGAATCGCGCAGGTGCAGCGCGGGCGCATGGCCAAAAGTGAGCTGAGGCCGTATATCAGCGGGCTGGTCATCAGCGAGGAGGTCGGCGCGGCCAAGCCGAACCCGCTGATGCTGGAAAAGGGCATGGAACTGGCGCAGGCGACGGATAAGCGGCGCGCGCTGATGCTCGGCGATTCGCTGACCAGCGACATCGCGGCGGCAAAGAACGCGGGGATTGACGCCTGCTGGTTCAACCCGAAGGGCGCGGCAAACGACAAGGGCTTGCCGATTGCATACGAAATCGCATCGCTGGACGAGGTGGACGCGATTCTTGACGGAACGGAGGGGGAAGCGTGAAGCGAAACATCAAAAAAATGGCGCTGGCGGCGATGCTGGCGGGCATGCTGGGCGGCCTGACGGGCTGCTTCATCCAGCCCGACCCGACGCTCGATCCGCTGCAAATCAGCGACGGGACGGTTCCGTTCGGCACAGTGCAGGCGCTGCCGACGAATACGCCGACCCCGGTGCCGCAGAACACGCCGACCCCCACGCCGGACACATGGCAATCCAGCGACCAGAGCACGTGGGAGGATTGGTCCGGCGGCAGCCTGCCGACGACGACGCCCAAAACGGCGGCGACCGTTGCGCCGGGCGCGCAGAGCTGGCAGACCTCCACGCAGGATTACAACGCGGGCTATCCCGTGCTCCGCGTCGGCTCGACGGGCAGCGACGTGAGCGATTTGCAGGCGCGGCTGACCGAGCTGGGCTATTATACCGGCACGATTGACGGCAAATACTCCACCGGCACGCAGAGCGCCGTGACGGAATTCCAGAGCCGAAACGGCTTGACGGCGGACGGCATCGCCGGCCGCGCCACGCAGGACAAGCTCTATTCCGCGTCGGCGCAGCCCAAGACGGTCAGCGCGAGCGCGGTGGACAGCGGCTACACGCTGCTCAAGGAGGGCGCGTCCGGCCTCGAGGTGCGCAAGCTGCAGGGGCGGCTGGCCGAGCTGGGCTATTACGCGGGCGGCGTGGACGGCATTTACGGCTCGACGACGACCAGCGCGGTCAAGGCCTTCCAGCGGGCGAACGGCCTGAGCGGCGACGGGCAGGCGGGCAGCCAGACGCAGACGAAGCTGTATTCCGCCAGCGCGAAATACGCGGCCAGCCCGGTGGCGACGGCGAATCCGGATCAAACGCGCACGCTGACGGTCGGCATGACGGGCAACGACGTTTACGCCTTGCAGGAGCGGCTGATCGAGCTGAATTATCTGAGCGGCGTGGCGGACGGCGTATTCGGCGCGGAGACGCAGAACGCGCTGACGGCGTTCCAGAGCCGAAACGGCCTGACGGCGGACGGCACGGCGGGCGCAAGCACGCTCAAAAAGCTGAACGGAAGCTGCAAACCGGCCGCCGCGACGGCTGAGCCGAGCGGCAACGGCGCCATGCGCGAGGGCGATACGGGCGAGGACGTATACACCCTGCAGGCGCGGCTGTTTGAATTGGGCTATTACAACGGGCGCATCGACGGGCGCTATTCCAGCGAGACGACGGCGGCGGTCAAGGCCTTCCAGGAGGCGAACGGGCTGGGCGCGGACGGCATAGCGGGCAAGGGCACGATGAACAAGCTGAACAGCGGCAATGCGGTTGCGGCGGAGACGACCGACGACGACATCGCCGACGAGCCGGAGACGACCTATCAGCCGGAGACGGCGTACACCGTGCTGCGGCGCGGCGACAAGAGCGATCAGGTGGAAGTGATGCAGCGCTATCTGGCGACGCTGGGCTATTTGAGCACCACGCCGGACGGGCAGTTCGGCTCGGGAACGGAGCGCGCGGGCAAGCTCTTCCAGGAGGCGAACGGGCTGAGGGCGGACGGCGTGGCGGGCAGCGGCACGCTCTCCATCCTGTACAGCGGAAGCGCGGTGAGTTACAACGCATATTTCGGCGCGTCGGGCGGCTCGACGACCGTTTCGCCGACGGCCGTGCCGGATATGACGACGGTGATCCAGTGGGAGAGCGAAGGCGACAACGTGCGCCAATATCAGCAGCGGCTGGTCGAGCTGGGCTATCTGAACAGCAAATATGTGACCGGCAAATTCAACCAGAAGACCGTGGAGGCGACGAAGGCCTTCCAGACGATGAACGACTTGAAGGTGGACGGCGCGGCGGGGCCGCAGTCCCTCAAGCTGATTTATTCGGGCGACGCGCTGGACGCAAACGGCGTGCGCGTCGGCGACAAGCTGTCAAGCGCATCGGATACCGTCACGGTATCCGACGTGCTGACGGCGGGCATGAGCGGCGAACAGGTGCGGCAGGTGCAGAGCCGATTGGCGGCACTGGGGTACCTGTCCGCCTCTTTTATAAGCGGCGCTTATGACGAGGCGACGGCGCAGGCCGTTCGGCAGTTTCAGCAGGCGAACGGCCTGACGGCGGACGGCGCGGCGGGCAGCGCCACACAGTCGCGGCTGTACGCCAGCAACGCGGTGACGGCGCAGGTGGCCAGAGCATCGGCGGACAACAGCGAGCGGCAGAGCGCCGAATACCGCGTGAACGGCGCGTATCAGGCGAGTCTGGCGGGCGGCGGCATTGCCGTGGGCGACAGAAACGCGCTCTACTGCGCGGATGCGTCGCAGGGCGGGATCTTGGTGAAAAAGCCGTATAACGGCGCGGCCGCCAGCGTGATGGCCTACGACGTGCCGCGATTTCTGCACCTGACCAACGGCAAGCTCTATTATGTCGCCAGCGAGGGCGGCGAGGACTGCGTGATCCGCCTGAACACGCAGAGCGGAAGCCGCGAGGTTTTGGCGCGCGTGGGCGTGGCGCTCAAGTTCGCGCTGTGCGACGGCGTGATGTATATGCTGGATGCAAACGCGGCGCTGAAAGAAAGAACGCTCTCCGGCGAGGAGAGCGAACTGATGACGGGCGTCAGCGATTTCACGCTGGACGCGACGGGCAAGGCGCTGCTCTGCGTGACGCAGGACGGCGTGGTCTCCTTCGGCATCCAGACCGGGCAGAGCGAGATGGTCTACACGGGCGCGGCGGATCAGGCGGCGATGTGCGGGCAGGCGCTGCTAGTGCGAGCGGGCGGGAGCATCGTTCGCGTGATGAACGGGCAGATGGCGACGATCCGCAGGGACGGCGCGACGTGCCTGTTCGTCTACGGGCAGAAGGTGATTGAGCTGACGGGCAGGGGCGTGATGACCTGCGACGTGAACGGCGAAAACGCGACGACCATCGCAAACGGTTCGTTTGAAGCCGCGTCGATTGCCAACGGCGTGCTGTATCTGGGCGGCGCGGACGGGTATATACAGAGCGTGAGCTTATAACTCCTTCAGTCAGCTTCGCTGACAGCTCCCTCAAAGAGGGAGCCCTTTGGCAGAAGTTATGGTAGCGTGAGGATCAAACATCCCTCTTAGAGAGACGATGAAAACACCGAAAGTTGGCACGGCAAAGTTGTGGCGGAAAGGATTATAAGCGAAGCGCGTCATCCAGCGCGCGAAGGAACGCGGCACATTCGTCATCCTTCATCAACGCGGCGTAAGCGTCCTTTGCGGCGGAAACGAATTCTGTCCGCAGGCCGACAAGGCCGTAACCGCATAGCGGACAGACGGACTTTGCGCGGGTATCCAGCCTGACGCGCGGGGTTCCGTCTTTTTTGAAATGCAGAAAGAGCGGAAACAGGCGGCAGGCCAACGGGCGCTGCTCGCGGGTACAGAAACCATCGCAGACAAAGAGATGAACGGGACGATCCGCCAGCGTGAAATTCGCCGGGATGACACGGCCGAACGTGCACCCCTCAAACAGCGCTTCCTCACCGGGGAAAAGGAGCATGCCCGTCTGCTCGTCGCCCTTGCAGCACGCGCTGCCGCAGAGACAGCCGCAGTCGGTCAAAAGCGGCGTGAGATCGGAAAGGCAGGCGCGTGCCGCCAAAATGGAGGTATACAGCGTCAGCCCTCCTCGCCGTGCTTTTGAAGCTGATCGTTGAGCAGATTGATGTTGCCGCAACTCATGGTGATGACCAGATCGCCGGGCTGCCAATGCGCGCGCAAATAGGCCTCCGCGTCGTCGAAGGTCGGGGTATAATGCGCGGGAACGCCCTCCTTCTGCATGGCCTCCACGAGCATGGTCGCGTGGATATCGCCGGGGTCTTTTTCGCGCGCGGCGAAGATATCCGTCACCAGCACGTCGTCGGCCAGATCGCAGCAGTGGATGTAATCCTGAAACAGCGTTTTGACGCGGGAATAGGTGTGCGGCTGCATGACGGCGAACAGGCGCTTGTGCGGCTGCTTCACGGCGTTTTCCAGCGCGCTGCGCATCTCGGCGGGGTTATGGCCGTAATCTGTGTAGAGCTTCACGCCGCAGACCGTGCCCGTGTATTCAAACCGGCGGTGCGGGGCGGCGAAACGCGCGAGCGACGCGGCGACGGCCTCCGGCTGTGCGCCCGCCTCGACACACGCGGCCATCGTCGCCAGCGCGTGCATGACGTTGAACGCCCCCGGCACGCGCAGATGCGTATGCGCGACGGGCTTGCCCGCGAGGGCGAAATCAAATTCCGCGCAGCCGGTTTCGTCATACCGGAGATTCAGCGGCCGCCACTGGTTATCCTGCCCCAAGCCATAGCTGACGGTGCGGCAGGTCTGCCGTGCGAGCAGCGCCGCCACGCGCGGGTCGTCGCCGTTGCCGATGCACACGCCGTTTTCCGGCAGAAGCGCACAGAATCGGGCGAACGCATGGGCGATGTCGTCGATGTCCTTATAGAAATCGAGGTGATCCTCCTCGATGTTGGTGATGACGGCGATGGTCGGGTGGAACTGGAGGAAGCTCGCGTTGAACTCGCAGGCCTCCACGACGAAGGTATCGTGCCCGCCGACGCGGGTGCTGCCGCCGATGTAATCGAGCTGGCCGCCGATGTGAACGGTCGGGTCAAAGCCGGTATCCAGCATCGCCTCGGCGATCATCGAGGTGGTGGTGGTTTTGCCGTGCGTGCCGCAGACGTTGACGGCGTGGCGATAGCCCTCCATGAGCTGCCCCAGCAGCGTGGCGCGCTCCATCTGCGGAATCCCCAATTCCTCGGCGCGCACGCGCTCGGGGTTGCTCTTCGCGATGGCGGCGGAATAGATGACGATATCCGCGCCGTCCACGTTCTCTGCGCGCTGGCCGATGAAGACATGAATGCCCGATTGCTCGAGCGCGTCGGTCGTATAGGAACGGGCGGAATCGGAACCCGTCACGCGCACGCCGAGCTTGACCAGCATCCCGGCCAGGCCGCTCATCGAGCTGCCGCCGATGCCGATCAGGTGCGCGCGCCTGCCCGTATAATCCTTGATATGCGTCATAAGGCGCCTCCTTAGCATAAAAGAAATCTGTTTTCGCCTTCTATTATACGCCCGGAAAAGGCCGTCGATCAACCAAAATGCGAAAAAAAGCTGAACGTTTTGATAAACTGTGATAAAATTCGGAAAAAGTGAAATTCAGGGCTTTATTTATTTGAAAAGCTGAATTATAATAGAGCAAAATCACTTTAACATTCGTATTTGGGAGGGATGGACATGGACCGCATCCGCCGCAACGAGCGACTTGCCGCCATGACAAGGATTCTGGTGGAATCCCCGAATAAAATCTTCACGCTCGGCACATTCTGCGAGATGTTTGGCGCGGCGAAGTCCACGCTCAGCGAGGATATCGACATCCTGCGCGGGGTATTTGCGCAGTTCCATTTGGGGCAGCTGGATACCGTGACCGGCGCGGCCGGCGGCGTTCGCTATCGCCCGGTGCTCGCGCCGGAGGACGCTTACCGCACGGTGAAGGATCTGGCGCAGATGCTGGCCGCGCCGGGGCGCGTTCTGCCGGGCGGCTTCATCTACATGGCCGACATTCTGGCCATGCCGGAGGTCGTGGAGCGGATGGGCGTCATCATCGCCTCTCAGTTTTACCGCGCGGAGCCGGATTTCGTGCTGACGATGGAAACCAAGGGCATCCCGATTGCGATGATGACGGCGCGGGCGCTGGGCGTTCCGACGGTCATCGTCCGCAGGGACAGCAAGGTCTACGAGGGCCCGGCGGTGAACATCAACTATCTCTCAGGCTCGGGCAGCCGGGTGGAGACGATGAGCCTCTCCCGCCGCGCCGTGCGGGAAGGCCAGCGCGCGCTGATTGTGGATGACTTCATGCGCGCGGGCGGCACGGCGCGCGGCATGGTGGACATGATGCGCGAATTCTCGGTGACGGTGGTGGGCGTTTGCGTGCTCATCTCCACGAAGGAACCGGTGAAGAAGCGTCTGGACGGCGTGAAGAGCCTGCTGGTCATCGACGAAACGGACGAGAGCGCGGGCAGTGCGAACATCCACCCGGCGAACTGGCTGATTCAGGCGACGGGAAAGGCGTAAGCAAACGGGCGGCGTTTGACGATCCGCCCTAAAAAACGAACAATCAGCTTTTTTTCAGCGGGAGCGCCCTTGTCGGCGTTCCCGCATAGGCTGTTTTGGGAAACGGAGGCATATATGTTCATTGTGGTCGGTCTGGGCAATCCGGGCAGGGAATACGCCAGAACAAGGCACAACGTCGGCTTCGACGTGATCGACGTGCTCAGCGAAAAGCACCATATTCAGCTCACCAAAAACGCGATGCACGGGCAGATCGGCGAGGGCTTCGTCGGCGGGGAAAAGCTGGTGCTCGTCAAGCCGCAGACGTTTATGAACCTCTCCGGCCAGTGCGTGACGGAGTTGGTTTCGTGGTATAAGCCGGAGATGGATCACCTGCTTCTGGTCTACGACGACATCGACCTGCCGCTGGGCAAGCTGCGCATGCGCGAAAAGGGCAGCGCGGGCACGCACAACGGCATGCGCTCGGTCATCGGCCTTTTGGGCAGGCAGGATTTCCCGCGGCTGCGCGTCGGCGTGGGCAAAAAGCCGGAGGGCTGGGAGCTGGCCGACTGGGTGCTCAGCCATTACCAGACCGAGGCGGATCGCAAGACGCAGTTTGATGCGTTTCTGCGCGCGGCGGGCGTGGTGGATGACCTGATGAAGAACGGGCTGGAAAGCGCCATGCGGATGGCGAACGCGCCGGCGTAACGCATCCTCGCGGAGCGATGCGGGAGGCGCGGGAACCTCGGGTTCCTGCCGGAGTTTGAGGGGCAGAGCCCCGTCGTAAAGGAGTTACCATGCAGACGCATTTTCTCTTTGATGTGCTCGACGGCTACAAGCCGTTTGAGCAGATGGCGCAGGAAAGCCAAAACAGCGGCGCGGTGATCGCGGCCAGCGGCATGGCGGGCGCGCAGAAGGCGCACGCGGCCTGCGCGTTGGCGGTGCGGACGGGCAGGCCGCTGCTCTTCCTGTGCGACAGCGAACGCAGCGCGACGCAGACGATGGAGGATGTTTCCGCGCTGCTGGGCGGCGGCGTGTGCCTGCTCCCCGCGCGGGAAATCACGTTCTATCAGGATGTGGCGGCCAGCCGCGAGGTGGCCTATCGCCGCATCGAGGCGATGCGCAGGGCGTTGAGCGGCGAGGCGCGCGCGATTGTCGCCCCGGTGGACGCGATGCTCCATCGGATGATGCCGCGCGAGGCGTTCAACCGAAACACGATCTCCCTGCGTGTGGGCGACGTGACGCCGATCGACCTGCTGATCGAGCGGCTGCTTGCGGCGGGCTACACACGGGAATACATGGTCGAGGGCAAGGGGCAGTTCTCCGTGCGCGGCGGGATCATCGACGTATATCCGGCCGACGCGCTGAGCGCGGTGCGCATCGAGTTTTTTGACGACGAGCTGGATTCCATCCGCGCGGTCGATGTGATGAGCCAACGCAGTCAGGGCAATATGCAGGAGGTCGTCATCCCGCCTGCGAGCGAAGCGCCCGTGCCGCAGGCGGGCACAGAGGCGCTGGCGCGGCTGCTGCTGGAGGCGCTGGCGCGTCAGGAAGCCGTCGCTAAAAAGGGCGAGAGCGGAAAAAGCGACGACGCATCTCTGGCGGATCTGCCGCTGGAGGAGGGCGAAATCGCCGCGCCGGAGGCCTTCACCCGCGAAAACCGCACGATGGAGCGCTTCGGCGAAAAGCTGCGCGCGGCGGTCAGCCAGATGCAAAACGGCGTGAGCAACCGGATGCTCGAAAAATTCATCAACCTGCTCTACCCGCAGACGGAGACGATTCTGGATTACATGAACCGCCCGATTGTCGTGCTCGACGAGCCGGAAGCGCTCTTTGCCCGCATGGACAGCCGAACCGGCGAGTTCGGGCAGGCGATTACGGCGGCGCTTGAACGCGGTGAGGCGCTGCCCGAGCAGCACGGCCTGATGCTCACGCAGGACGAGACGCTCGCAGCGATGCGGCAGACGACCCTGCTCGCGCTGACGACGATTCTGCGCCCGGTGGAAAAGCTGAAGCCGACGCTGCTCTGTCCGATGGGCGGCATGGGCGCGGGCAGCTACGGCGGGCGGACGCACGACATGTGCGTCGATTTCGCGCGCTGGCAGCAGGACGGCTGGCGGATTCTGGTGCTCTCCGGCGGCGCGGCGCGCGGCGAACGCATGCGCCAATCCTTTGAGGACGAGGGCGTGAAGGCGGCGTTTGACGAGCTGGGCACAGCCGCGCCGAAAAGCGGCGAATGCCGCATCTATCCGCTGACGCTCTCCGGCGGTTTCCAGTATCCGGAAATCAAGGTTGCGGTGATCGCCAGCGGCGACGTTTACGGCGCGAAGAGCGCCAAGGGCAAGCCGAAGAAGCAGCAGGGCAGCAAAATCGCCTCGTTCACCGATCTGAACGTCGGCGATTACGTGGTGCACGAGACGCACGGCATCGGCATCTATCAGGGCACGAAGCGCCTGACCAGCGAGGGCGCGAGCCGCGATTACCTGCTGGTGCAGTACCTCGGCAGCGACAAGCTGTATATCCCGGTGGATCACCTCGACCGGATTCAGAAATACATCGGCGGCGGCGAGGGCGCCGCGCCCAAGCTCTCGCGGCTGGACGGAAAGGACTGGGACAAGCAGAAATCGAAGGTGCGCGAAAGCCTCAAGGAGCTGGCCTTTGACCTCGTGAAGCTCTACGCCGAGCGGCAGAAGAACAGGGGCTACGCCTTTGGGCCGGACACGCCGTGGCAGCAGGAATTTGAGGAGAACTTCCCCTACGACGAAACGCCCGACCAGCTTCAGGCCACGGAGGAGATCAAGCGCGACATGGAGCGCGACCTGCCGATGGACCGCCTGCTCTGCGGCGATGTGGGCTACGGCAAAACGGAGGTTGCGCTGCGCGCGGCGTTCAAGGCCGTGATGGACGGCAAGCAGGTCGCCATCCTCGCGCCGACGACCATCCTCGCCCAGCAGCACTACAACACGCTGATGCGCAGGATGGAGGGATTCCCCGTGCACGCGGACGTGCTCAGCCGCTTCCGCTCGGCCAAGGAGCAGAAGGAGAGCCTGCGCCGCCTCAAGGACGGCGAAATCGACATCATCGTCGGCACGCACAGGCTGCTGGCCAAGGATGTGCAATTTAAAAACCTCGGCCTGCTTATCGTCGATGAGGAGCAGCGCTTCGGCGTCGGGCACAAGGAAAGCATCAAGAACATGAAAAAGACGGTGGACGTGCTCACGATGTCGGCCACGCCGATCCCGCGCACGCTGCACATGTCCATGGTCGGCATCCGCGACATGAGCCTGCTGGAAACGCCGCCGCAGGCGCGCTACCCCGTGCAGACCTACGTGATGGAGTATCAGGACAGCGTGATTCGCGACGCGATTTTGCGCGAAATCGGGCGCGGCGGGCAGGTCTTCTTCCTCTATAACCGCGTCGGCTCGATTGACCAGTGCTACAAGCAGCTTTCAAAGCTCGTGCCGGAGGCGCGCATCGCGATTGCGCACGGCCAGATGCGCGAGCACGCGTTGGAAGACGTGATGCTGGATTTCAGCCAGCAGAAGTTTGACGTGCTGCTGTGCACGACGATCATCGAATCCGGTCTGGATATCCCGATGGCGAACACGCTGATTATCTACGACGCGGATCACTTCGGGCTGGGTCAGCTCTATCAGATGCGCGGGCGCGTCGGCCGCTCGAACCGGCTGGCCTACGCCTATTTCACGGTTCGGCCGGGCAAGGTGCTCTCCGAAACGGCGCAGAAGCGCCTCGACGCGATTCGCGAATTTACGGAGTTCGGCTCGGGCTTCCGCATCGCGATGCGCGATTTGGAGCTGCGCGGCGCGGGCAACCTGCTCGGCCCACAGCAGAGCGGCCACCTCGCCAACATCGGCTACGATCTGTATTGCAAGCTGCTGGAGGAAGCGGTTTTGGAGGCGCAGGGCGAAGCGCCCAAGCCGAACCGCGACGTGGAGACGCGCATGGATGTGCACGTCAACGCCTATCTCCCGGCGGAATACGTCACGGGCGACAGGCAGCGGCTGGAGGTCTACAAGCGCATCGCCTCCATCACGACGGCCGCGCAGCGCGACGACGTTGAGGAGGAGCTGGTCGATCGCTTCGGCGACGAGCCGCTCTGCGTGGCGAACCTCGTCGCGGTGGCCTACCTCAAGGCGATGTGCGAAAAGCTGGGCATCGACCGGGTGAATCAGGCGGACGGGCGCATCGACATGCGGTTTGCACTCAACGCGCAGGTGGACGGCCAGAAGCTCTTCACCGCGCTGAACGGGTTTGACAAGCGGCTGACGCTCAACGCCGCGCCGCCGGTGACGCTGACGCTTCGGGATCAGACGCTGAACCGCGAGGATCTGCTGATGCTCTGTGTCAAGGTGATGGAGCGGCTGCTCGCGCGCATGGAGCTGAGCGCGGCGTAAACACGATCCGCCCAAATTTGCAAAATGGGGTTGCAATTTGTGCGCAAATCGAGTACAATATTCCAGTAGAATGTGATGACGGATGGAGCTCATGCAATGCGAGGGTGTGAACCTTGTCAGGGCCGGAAGGCAGCAGCAATAAGCATTGTATCGTGTGTGCCGTGGGAATTTTCTGCCCCGAGCATTCTACGATTGCGCCATACAGCGTCGGTGAAAACCGGCGCTTTTTCTTTTTTGGGAAATAAAAAAAGGACGCCAATCCGATGAAACGGAAATTGATCGTCCTTCCATAAAAGGGAAAGCCTTATACTAATTCGCAGTTAAAATGCTTAACAGAGCGCATCAGATTTTTTGTTCTGACGAAGCCAAGTGAAGTGAGGCGTACTGGAGGTACGTTGAACGGAACGAGGCAAAGTCAGAGC
>ERZ857480.14407-NODE-22119-length-22114-cov-48.9422_pt1 | contig 22114 bp, 20 predicted proteins | sample MGYA00519767_ERZ857480 | MGnify/ENA primary metagenome ERZ857480 (study PRJEB31778, sample SAMEA3449210) | human gut metagenome | biome: human gut; feature: human-associated habitat; material: faeces | place: United Kingdom | collected 2010/2012 ...
ACCATTGCTATGCATATCGCCAGCACCCTTATCGCCCTGTTCATCTCTTTTCCCCCTTCTTATTCCCTTTTCTTCTCCCGCTCTCTTCTTGCCTTCTTCCTCTTCAATCCTGTTTGCGGCGTCATCCATTTTACCCCTTTTTTCCTCTTTTTCCCATATTACATTTCTTCTTCTTCTACTCTTTCTTATGTGTCTCCCTTCCCATACTTCATTTATCTATAGGACGGTTTTCAAGATGCCGCTTTATATATCGACCCGCGACGGAAGGACTTTGTAACCGCGCGCTCCTTCAGCAACGCCAGGGCCTCTGTCCAGCAGGGTCAGCGCTCCCCCAGATCCTGGGAGCTATCGGCATCAGAGCGAACAGGGCGACCTACTTGATTCTTGTGACTAAGTGTTGGCTGCTGACCTTCTATAGGTAAAGGCATGAAATCAATATAGATAATGAGCAGTCGACAATTTGGAATATATTAACAGAGATATCCCCTATCATTGCTTATAGTTTAACTTCGGATTTAATGTTTTCAATATTATGGAATATAACGTAAACTTTGAGCAATATATTTTAAGAAAAATATTCTTCTTGCAATACAGGTAAAAACGTGTATAATAGAATTTGTCAACAGGGAAACATATTGGGGGTTATAGCTCAGCTGGTTAGAGCGCTACGTTGACATCGTAGAGGTCGTTGGTTCGATTCCAACTAATCCCACCATTAATCCTGCGGTGTGCGTCACGTTTTATGTTATAAACCGACGCAATAACCATGGGAGCGCTCGTTGGATAATACCGATGCAGCCGCGGTAAATCGTGCCTTGTGCCGAGCGGCAGCAGAAGATGTTCACAGCGCACCCCCCTGCCTGAGGGCGGGTGTTATAGTAAGGCGGACGGCACCACGGGATTTTTAAATACATTGCGGAATTGTGTAATGGTAGCACCTACGACTCTGACTCGTATTGTCTAGGTTCGAATCCTAGTTCCGCAGCCACCGGCTGGGCAAGAATTGAGTCTTGCCCAGTTTTATTGCTGGGTATAGACATAATGTTTAACCTGCTAGGAGCAAATATCATCATATAATTCTTGAAAAAGTTTGATGTGATACTCCTCGTCTAGTATTATCCTATTTAAGGATGCTACGATATTTGGATCATTAATCCATGATGCCTGTCTTTTATAATTAGATATTGCTTTTTTTTCTCCACTGATAGCATATCTGATCATAGCCGCTATTTCTCTTGGATATTCATTATACCCTGGATTCCAATATACGTTGCCTTTACTGGTGCATTGCCAAAGCCTTGGATCCGCTCCCAGCAAAGAGGCAAGGCGCCCAAATATATTTAAATGGTGCATCTCTACAATACTTATCTTATGAAAGAGGGCGGCCGCTTCTGGAAAATTGTCCGTAATTGCAATACTATTATAGATGTACAGGCTTATCGCAGACATTTCTGAAATACAGCTTCCTACGTTAAATAACATGGCTTTTGCATATGACGGATTTGGTCCGCATACCTGGACAGGCGGGTATGGCTCCGCAACTGAGCACTTAATATTGTTATCCATTCTATCGCTCCTTGCAAATTAGTTTATATAGCATATGATGGAATGAAGCACATTTATGAGCTAAACGCTTAACTTGCTGTTCGTGACAAACCGCATAAATTCAGGTCATCGTTTAAACGCAATGACCTGAAGGAGTAAAATGTTAAAAACAGTATCTGCCAATAGGAAGTTATCAAAAGTATTACGTATGCTTTTTGCTGATTTTTTTGTAAACCAGGATGCCGATCAAACTTATTGCAATCGTAATCGCAAAAACCCATATCGCTAGGCTATAATTTCCGAGGCCCAACGCATCTCCCCCAAAGGTGGAGGTCACCACCGATGGTATACGCGCGGTACCCGTGATAAGCAGCCAAGTGCTAAGCTTCATCGGCGTGATTCCAATAAAATAAGTCATAACGTCCTTAGGAGTCCCTGGAATTAAAAAGAGTATGAAAGCAAGCAGGTTTAACTTTTTTGAATCCTGCAGAAAACTGATTTTTTCTATCTTATCACGCGAAAAAAACGCATATACCACCTTGGAGCCTAAACGGCGCACAAGTATAAATACAAGCGCGCTTCCTGCTAACGCTCCTAGCAGACAAAGCCCGGTTCCCTCCCAAACCCCAAAGGCGTAACCTGCGCCAATTTCAAGCGGTTCCCCCGGAATTATTGCAACAATAATCTGAAGGGCCATCATCCCGACAAACGCAATGCGGCCCCAAACGCCGCTTTCGTTAACCCAGTTTCTAAACTGTTCAGGCTCGGATACAAATTCAATAAGCTGCTTTCCAACTGTAAAGAACAGCGTGAGCATCAGTGCGACAAACACAACTATTGATGCTACGCCTACAATCCGCTTAGTGCGCAGATCCTCAGCCGGCTCCGCCTGTTTATCAATATTTCTCTTTTTATAATTCCCCATGGCTATCCTTTCACTTAACGACCGCTTTGCTTACGCAGGGGGCGTTGAATCAGCATATTGATGCGCTGCCCCTTTATCTATACAAAAGCGGATAATCCCTGGTTTGTAAGCTTTATTACCATCTCCGCCATAGCGCATACCGGCACCTCCAAACCGCCCTTTAGCCATCTTTGTATAATTCCGATGCTTCCGTTTATTGTAAAGGTGTAAAGATATTCCGCCGTATCGGGATCGACCGACCGCCTCTCGGTCCACTCCTTTATACACTGACTTTGAACTATCATCATGACTTCCTTTTGAAAATCTATATTTCCATTTTCACCCAAAAGTGTTTTGCACAATTCCCCGTTTCCAGCTATGTATTGAAAAATCCTGTTCATAAGTTGCAAGGACTCAGATTCGTTCGCGTCAAAGCTATAGCTGTCGAGATATTCCCTTATTTCCCCCAATACCTCCTGCTCCACTTGGTGCATGAGGTCATATTGATCCTGATAATGGGAATAGAACGTACTCCTGTTTATATCCGCCCTTTCGCAAATCTCCTTAATAGATATATTTGAAATCCTCTTCTCTTTTAAAAGCTCAATCAGGCTCTCTTTTAAAACCATGCGCGTATATCGTGCTCTTCTGTCAGTTTTCTCGTTTTTCATATAGATCCCGTCCGTCTTGTTGTTCAATAACCAACATATTTAAACCGTAGGCTATTAAACAAAATAATAGCATCTTATTGTTTAAGTTGCAATATTGTGTTTCCAAGTTTAATATGACTTCAAAACAATGGTTTTTCTAAAGGGCATAGGGTGACAATTTAAATGATCAAAACAAAAACGAAGCTCAAAGGAGCATTTTGATATACCTGAGCATTGAGAAAAGAAATTTGTTAATCCTCTCAGACTTTAAAAGCTCCCCACGTTGTTTAAAAGCAGTTACTGCATCCTTTCGTATTGCAGGCTTTGCCAAAATAATCTGTCGTGCTCATCAATTTTTCTCAGCACCTTGCACGGGTTACCGGCTGCGACAACTCCGTCTGGGATACTCTTTGTAACTACGGAACCCGAGCCGATGACGACATCGTTCCCTATCTTAATACCCGGATTAACTGTAACGCATCCCCCTATCCAAACGTTATCCCCAACTGAAATGGGCCGGCCATATTCAAGGCCCGAGTTCCTGACCTCAACGTCGATTGGATGAGCTGCAGTGAACAGACATACGCGCGGGCCGAACATAACGTTGCTGCCTATTTTTACTTCGCAGACATCCAGGATAACGCAGTCGTAGTTTGCGTAAAAATTATCACCAACCGTTATATTACTGCCATAATCACATCTAAATGGAGGCTCAATTTGAATATTAGTCCCTGAGGATCCAAGAAGATCTTTCAATATTAAGGCAGCTTTATCCTTATTTGAATAAGCGCATTGATTAAACATATGCACAAGCCTTTTTGCTCTAATATAGGCATCTCTCAGGTTAGAATCGCTGGCATAGTAAAGCCTTCCGGACAGCATTCTTTCTATTTCTCTCATATTTTTGTTCCCCTTTTCACTTCTGCTTATTTTAGTAATACCCCAAAAGCCGATCAAGTTTCGTCTTTTTTTGTTATTAAAACCGCCCTCCCTAATTATAAATTCAGGGCGGGCGGCAAAAAAGGTAATATACTGAGTATTAGCCAGCTTTTAGCTCACCGTTCTTAACTTTTTTCTGCTTTGGCATATTCTCTATTTCCCCCGATTTCACAAGCGCTATCCTGGTAAGGACAGGTCCGACCAATTCATAAATGAGCGTTGCGCAAAGTACCACAGCGCGTATCTGCGCGCCATATTCGGGTAGCTTGCTCATTACAATCTGTGCCATGCCAATAGCTACCCCTGCTTGAGGCAGCAATGTGAGCCCCAGATATCTTTGTATGCTTGGTTCGCTTTTTACTATTCTGGCGCCAAGGTAAGCGCCTAAATACTTCCCTATAGAACGTGCTACAATATAAATCAGTCCAAGCAGGCCTACACTTGTTAGGACGGTTAAATCCAGTTCAGCTCCGGAGATTACAAAAAACAACATAAATAAAGGTGTTGTCCAGCGCTCTGCCCCTTCAAGTATTGTTTCCGCATCGCTGCGAAGGTTTACAACCGCCGCGCCTATCGACATACATAGCAATAATGAACTCAACCCCAGCATATTGGAGAGAGCAACGCCCAGAAGTACTGAAGCTATCGTTATGCAAAGCCTGTTTGCACGCGATTTAAAGAAGCGTATGCAAATTGACGCGATGGCTCCTATCGCAAAGCCTATCAGCAGCGAAAGGACAATCTCAATCAGGGGCTGAAGCAGCATGTTGTTTACCGTTGGAACTGCCCCAGAGGTAAGGGACTGTGCTATCGCAAGTGAAATTGAGAATACCGCAAGTCCTATTGCGTCATCCATAGCAACTACCGAAAGAAGCGTATTCGTCATCTTTCCGCGGGCCTTATACTGGCGCACTACCATAAGCGTTGCCGCGGGCGCGGTTGCTGTGGCGATAGCGCCAAGCGTAATTGCCAATGGTATATCAAAGCCCGCCAGGATCAGCGCCGCGTCTACCAATATAACTGCGGCCATAGCCTGAAACACAGTTATTATAAACGCCTTCATTCCTACGCGCTTTAGATTTTCCTTTTTAAATTCCCCTCCTATCGAAAACGCTATAAAGCCTAACGCAACAGCAGTAATATCTGAAACCGCCTCAAGCGATTCACCGCTAAACACGCCGAGACAATATGGGCCAATAATCAGTCCTGCAATCAAAAAACCCGTCACGTCGGGAAGGTTAAGCTTTTTTACGACGCGACTAAGAAGCAGCCCCATACCCAAAGCGGCTGCGAGGCAAAATAAATTATTCATTTCTATCCCTTTGACACTCCTTCAAAATGCATTACTGGAACCGTGAACATAATCCCTGTGTTGGGCCGGTCAAATCCGCCGCATATATCCTTTATAGCTTGTTTTGAGGTCATTATCAATTCATCGGGCATAACGGCCAGCATCATTTTCCCGTGATCAAGGTTATCGTCAAACAACCTCATTGCGGAGTTAAAAAATGCGGGCATCGCAGTGTCGTCGCCCAGTGACGCAAGCATGTGCAGCATGCCCTCGCATCTTACAACAGTCGCTCCGTTCACCCCGACTTTCATCAGGCTTGAAAGAACTTTAGGCATCCTATCGGCTTCATTTGTAATATAAACTAAAAGTTGCATTGTTTACCTCACGGCCATAATTTCTTTTAGTTTTGGTATACCTCCATATTATGAAATTGTCAATACCTTTGTTCAAAATACAGCATTTTTATTAATTATTTGTTGTGCAGCAGCGCGCGAGGCATACTAAATTCTTTCCAGCAACTCATAAAACTCCTCCACGGATTTAAAACCTCCAAGTTGCTCCCGCTGCATAATCAGCTGTTCGGCCCGCTTTACCGTCATTCCGCTCATGGAAAGAAAATCTACGGCCGTTGCCGAGTTCGCACAAAATTTATAGCGAACCTTGATCTCAGGATTCCAAGGCGTGGGAGCTATATATTCATCCCCGTCAATCCATATATCCGGGCGTACGGCCGCCTCAAGGGATACTTCCCCCGATAAGAGCTGTTCAATAAGGCGCGTCTTCAATTCCGAACTTTCCCTTAGCGCGGTTCGGAATGGTTCAACCTCCCCATTTCGTCCGATACTGTACAATCTTTCAAATACATGTCTTGCGTCGCCGCTTACAGTAGAAAAATAAGTTAGCCTTACAAATAATGAATACAGCTCTTTCTTTTCATCTGGGAAATTGTCACCATAAGCCTTTATAAAATCCGTAAGCAGTGTGGGTTTTGACATGTCAAGCCTTGTCATAACATAAAGAATCTTTAGGTAAAGGTTTTGTACAGGATCAACGCTATCCCTGTCCATGCCAAATGAGGAATAAAAGGCTTTATCGCTATATCTGTTTTTAAATACGTCATTAATGTAAATATGGTAAAATATTGAGGCTACCGCTCCTTCTGAGGCTAAAAGCTGGTTCGCGTTCTTTATCCTTTCAGGCATGAAAGCGGAAGAAGTAATATGAGCCATGTGCAACCCGGCGTATGTGTCGTAATCGTCGATAAAGGGCAAGGCAGTATTATAGACAAATCTATCGTTTATAACGCCATGATATCTTAATTGAGTGTCCCGGGCGCAAAGCCAGGCGTTAACGTCATACGCATAGTCCCATAGCCCATTTTGCGTATACCCGGACATATCCCTGGTTACTATCTCAAGATGCTCAGCAAACCCTTCAAAAAACGCCATATAGGGATCCGTTATCGCCGTGCAGGTATGAAATTTATTGGACAATGAACGGCTTAGATCATACCCCATCCAGTTAAGCCAGACATGTGAAAACTCATGAGCGAATATTTCGTTAATGCCTGATTGTTCAATAGAATCCCAATCAGTATAAAATCCAATGAAGCATAGATCGGGATAATCCTTAAACCCGTCCTCCGTTTCAAGCCTGAGACCCGTGAGCTCTGTAGGATCGGACCAGTCTGTGACAAATACCAGTGGATGGTTGCTGTTCAAATAATTTGCAAGCAGCCTTCCCATTTTAAGGAAGTATGACACCGGGTTACTTTCCAGTATTTTAGTAATTGCCGAGAACTTATATGATGCTGACGTAAGTTCCCTGGCCTGATAAAGCTTATTGCCGTGTGAATCCGTAACTTGATCCAGGCTCGTAGCCTCCGCAATAATATAGTCCATTTTTATTTCATTTCCCCTTTATCTCCAGCGCTCGGGTGTATAAAATGTTACACGTTAAAGCAACCATTAATCAAAATTAACAAAACTCCGCAAGAAAACTTCCCTGCGGAGTTATAAACAGCTATAGGGCAGTCGTATCCTTTTTTAGCGCTTGCTGAACTGAGGCGCACGACGGGCAGCCTTGAGGCCGTACTTTTTCCTTTCCTTCATGCGCGGATCGCGCGTGAGATAGCCTGCCTGCTTAAGAGCGGCCCTGAGATTGGGGTCGGCCACTATAAGCGCGCGTGAGATGCCATGGCGTATGGCGCCTGCCTGGCCGGTAGTTCCGCCGCCATATACGTTTACATAGACGTCGTACTTTGATAAAGTTCCTGTAAGCGTCATCGGTGCCCTTACGATCATCTTTAGAGTCTCAAGCCCAAAATAATCTTCAAGGTCGCGCTTATTTATCGTTATATTTCCGCTCCCCGGTAATAGGCGGACGCGGGCAACCGATTTTTTGCGTCTTCCAGTACCAAGATACTGCGCTGTTGTCTTCATAATTCGTCCCTCCATTACCTTGATTTAAGCACTAGCGTTTCTGGCTGCTGCGCTACATGCTTGTGGTCATCGCCACGGTATACCCGAAGCTTCTTCAACATCTGGCGTCCAAGCGGTCCTTTTGGCAACATGAGCCGCACCGCTTCATACACTGCGAATTCCGGCTTTTTCTGAAGAAGCGTACGATAGCTGGTTTCCTTAATTCCGCCCGGATAACCGCTGTGGTGGTAATACTTTTTCTGGTCAAGCTTTCGTCCTGTAAGCACCACTTTGTCTGCGTTGATAATTATTACAAAATCGCCCGTATCTACATGCGGCGTATATATCGGCTTATGCTTTCCGCGAAGTATGGTTGCAACCTGTGACGCTAGACGGCCTAATACCATACCGTCAGCGTCCACAACGTACCATTTACGCTCTACGGTTTCACCCTTTGCCATATATGTCTTCATGGCTATCCTCCATAAATTTGTGTTATCTTGCGGCTTGGCCATGTATGCTGCACTGCTTCCGGGGCTAGTGGGGCACTACATCTACCATTCCAAAGCACACCTTATATTTTAATCCAGCTCAAATGCCAGTGTCAAGCATAAACCCCCATATTTTCAAATATATTGGATGTTTCAACAAAACTTTGGAAATCCTAGCTGCCTCAATGCCTCGTACAGGACTATTGCAACCGCGTTTGATAGGTTTAGCGACCGCTGATTCGGCATCATAGGTATCCTTATGGCGTCATCGCGCCTCCTGCTCAACAGTTTTTCACCCAGTCCAGCGGTTTCCTTTCCAAAAACAAGAAAGTCTCCATCCATATATAAAGCGTCGCAGTAATTTCTTGAGGAATGGGTGGTTGCGAGAAAAAACCTTGCTCTGGGATTTTTTGCTTCAAGCTCTTCGAAGCTGTCGTAATAGCTTATGGCAAGATCCTTCCAATAATCAAGCCCTGCGCGCCTGAGCGTACGGTCGGAGATTTCAAAGCCCAACGGCCGTATCAAGTGCAGCGCTGTATTTGTAACTGCGCAGGTTCTTGATATGTTTCCGGTGTTTTGGGGAATTTCGGGTTCTACCAGTACTACGTTTAGCATTGGGCATTTTCTCCGTATCCGTAAGAGTTTATTATCAATGCTATCACATATATCTGCAGCTTGCAATAAATACAGTTCAGGGGATGCGCTCCTTACATCCCCTGAACTTAAAGTTACTGTTTTTTGCCCTGCTTCACCATGTGTTTGAGCCGGCTGGAATATATGTCGCAAAGCTCATCCGCATACTCCTGGTTATAGCTGCCGCATATAAGCCGGCAGGCCGCGAATTCATCGTTCGGCTTAACAATCACCCATCCTGTGTCGCTTCTTATTTTTACGCCGTCTACAGTCTCTATGGAGGCCCCGTGCTCTGTGTCGACGAGGCTTCTCAGCACGCGGCCTACATCCTTCCATGAACAGCCGATGCTGGTCTCTTTGGTGTAGGCTTTAGGCAGGGCGTCCAGCAGGGATTTGAGCCGCCCTTGTGACCACAGCTCACACGCTTTAATAGCCGCCGCTTCCGGTTCAAAGAATTCGTTCATAGGTTTATTATCTTTGAGGTGCGACCGCTTACGACGTTCAGACGCGTCATGCGCAAGCACTACGGCCGCGCCCTTTTCGCGCAGTAACTCTATATATGGAACAGGCATGCTGAACGGCATTATAAAGCTCGTAGCACCGTCCTGTTCTATTCTGTTTAATGCAAAGGCGGCGTTTAGCTCATCTTGACGCGCCATGTCGCTCTCGGGCAAAAGCAGGTTTAAATTATCGGCGTTATCAATATATATCCATAGGTCAGCCCGATGTACCGACATTAGCTCATAAATTGACTGTGGGTTTTCAGAATCGCTCGTCATGACCGTACATCCGCATTTTATCAGGAGCGTTGATATTATATCCGCTGCTTTTTTGGGTGCGTTTAGCAGTACACGGGGAGGATTTTCCTTAATTTTGTCATGTGCCATCTGCGACCATAACTCAGCCTCATATACATCGTTCATGCCGTTCAGGTTTCTTACCAAGCCTATTTCAGCTTCAGTAAGCGGCAGTATTTCCCCCTGCTCGCATAAAAAATTCAATTTTCGTCTCTTGCCTGCGTCAATAAGCACGCCCTGGTTATCGCACACGCGTATCCTAGCGCGGTGATCTCTCATGGGTTCACCGTCAATATATATGCCTCCGTTTATTCCCATGCGCCTTACTGCAAAGCCCATTGCGGAGTATGCTGAACTTGAGAGATCATATACGTCTACCCCTTGCGACATAAGCCCTGAAATGGCGGCCTGTTTGAGCATAACCGCGGCTATGCTTCCGTCTGTGGCTACAGCGGCGCCAGAGAGCGGGCCAAGCATCTTTCCATATGCTGAGCTTAGCCTGACCACTGCCTCCGGCGACAGATTTCCGTCCGAGTATCCATTAATGCCGCAATCGGTAAATTGCAGCTGTTTGCTTTGCCCCCATACTATATTCTCTTCGCACCTTACGCCATCCTCCACCTGCTTCTGGGGCCAGATCAGCACCCCTGGGCTTATGGTGCAGTTATGGCCAACATAGGTTTTATTGCCAATAACCGCATTTTCAAATATTGATGACCCTTCACTGATATGGGCGTTTTGGCAGACAACGGCGCCCCGCAGTTCAATATTGTTCCTCAGCCTGGCTCCGTCCATCAAGATTGATCGCTTTATGCTGCAATCCCTGCTTATCTTTACGCCGCTGCAGATCACCGAATATGAGCCGATGCACGTGTTCTCGCCAATTTCCGCGTTGGATGATATATAGCATGGACCGTTTATTATCGTATTGGGCGATATTCCTGCCTTTGGTTCTATGAACACCCCATCATTTCTGTGAGCTATGGTTTCAAACGTACATTTTCCGTCAAGCATGTCCCTCTGCGCCTGCATATACTGCCGGATATCGCCTATATCGCACCAATAACCTTCAGCGACATAACCATGTACTGTTATGCCTTTTTCAAACAACTTTGGAAACAAATCCTTGCTAAAGTCATACTGAACGCCATCCGGTATGAGATTTATAACCTCCGGCTCCAATATGTAGATGCCCGTATTCGCTAAATCGCTGAACACCTCGCTAAGCTGGGGTTTTTCAAGGAATCTGGTAATATGTCCTTGATCATCCATTATAGCAACCCCGTACTCCAACGGAAGCGCAACCTGCTTTAATATTATTGTAGCCGCCGCCCCCACGCTTTTATGCCTTGCGATGGCTTTGCTCAGATCTATATCTGTGATAGCGTCTCCGCTTATTACAAGCACGCTGTCCCTGCAATCCCCAAGAGCCATTTTTACGCTCCCCGCCGTCCCCAGAGGGCTTTCCTCAAGCGAATAGGATATCTGTACGTTTTTATCCTTACCGTCGCCCAGATGATCCTTAATTGCGTTTGGCAAATAGTGAAGCGTGACCGAGATATCCTCTATGCCATGACGTTTTAAAAGTTCCACACAATAGTCTATAACAGGTTTGTTTAATAACGGCACCATAGGCTTTGGCATGGTGCAAGTAATCGGGCGAAGCCTGCTGCCTTCGCCGCCCGCCATAATGACAGCTTTCAAGAAAACACCACCTCTCAAAATGATAACGGTATTATTGTGTTCATCTTTTAACAAAAGTAATACCGCCATTTTCTTTTTATTCCCTTGAAAGTTAATGTTAATTTCAAGATATGTATGCGTAATGGATGTTCAGGAGTTTAATGCCAATATATTTCCAACCATTAAATCGATCCGTCGGGGCGCTAATGTTAAATAAATACTAATAGTTAACGAGCTTCTAGCCTCGCATGGGCGCGTCTTATAAATTACCTAAAGAGCAAGGAAACGGGCCTCCGAGCCAAGCTCAAAGGCCCACTTTCTCCCATCATTTACAACAGCTAACCAATCCACCTGAAATAGGCGTTGTTGTCAATAGTGCAATAGTATTTTTTGTCGTTTCCCCAATCTGTGCCAAGTGAAGCCACCCTGAAAAACACAACGTCGCTTGGAAGGGTGCTCCCGCTGCCGTTAAGAACCTCTCTTGCCGCTTTCAAGGCGTTATTGCAGGGCGTGGTCCCGGGAATACTGTCAACTACGGTGAACTGGTTGTTCTGATAAATAACCCCTCTTATCGTATCGGGAAAATGTATATGGCTCAATCTGTTAAGCACCACGCTTATCACCGCTTTATAGCCCTTCAGACTGCCGCCCCTGTTTTCTAAATGCGCCAGCTGAGCTGCCAAATACACCTCTTTTTCAGAAAACCTATCAGGGCTGCTTGTAGGCTTAGGTGTACTCGTTGGTCTAGGCTTCTGTGTAGGCGTTGGTTTTGGAGGGTCGCCAAGGGCTATAAAGTCCTTATGCATGAACCCTTTTTTTGATTCGATTTTAACCCTGTACCACTCCCCGCATTCCCCGTCGACGACAGCCTTTTGGTTCAACAGATAATTTCCGATTATGTCGAATGATAGATCCGGACCTTCCCTCATATTTATTCCGTTCCCTCTTACATATGCCGCAAGCGGCCGCATATCCTTAACAATATATGTTGGGGTGGGTTCAGGCGTAGGGGCTGGTGCGGTTTGGGCAACGGTATCCGGCCCAGCGCTGTAAGCAGGGGATGCGCTTGCCTGAGGCTGTACAGTTGTCGGCGTCGGTTCCGGTGGCTGTATTGTAGGCTCCGGCGTTGACAGCTCCACCTCAATGGTGGCAGGCTCCCTTTGCGCAGCGCTGCAGCCCGCTAAAAGCAAGCAGACCGTTATCAGCGCTATTGCGGCTTTTAATTCGTGTTGCATAGTAAAAATCCTTTTAATTAGATAATGAACTTTTTAAGATCCCCTTCATTATCCGTATATTTCAACCGCTCGTTTACATAGCTTTCATCAATTACAACTTCAACAAGCGGATGATTGCCATTCGCATTAAATGATATATCATCTAACAGATGTTCCATAACGGTGTGCAAGCGCCTCGCGCCAATATTCTCCGTCGTCTCGTTTACAGTATATGCGTGTTTGGCTATCTCTGTTAAGGCATCGTCAGTAAAGCTCAAAGCAACGCTGTCCGCCTCAAGAAGCGCGGTATACTGCTTTATAATCGAATTCTCAGGCTGCGTAAGTATACGTTTAAAATCATCGGCTGTTAAAGGAGAAAGCTCTACCTTTATTGGAAAACGTCCCTGCAGCTCCGGTATCATGTCGGATATCTTCGATACATGAAACGCGCCGGCGGCAATAAACAAAATATGATCTGTTTTTACTGAACCATATTTTGTTGAAACGGTGCTGCCCTCCACTATTGGAAGTATGTCCCGCTGCACACCTTCGCGCGAAACATCCGGTCCCGATGTGGAATGCGTTCCAATAATCTTGTCTATTTCATCAATAAATATTATGCCATCCTGCTCAGCCTTTTCTACTGCCTCCCGTATAACTTCATCCATATCGATCAGCTTATCGGATTCCTCCTGGGTTATAATTCGGCGCGCCTCTTTCACTGTCAGCTTTCGCAGCTTTTTTCGCCTTGGTATAATCCCGTCAAACATCTCATTAAGGTTTATGTCCACGCCAATGGCGTACATCGCGTCGTTTTGAGGCAAGGCCTGGTCTACCTCTATCTCTACGATATCCTCTTCCCTAAGACCGGCCCTAAGTTCATCAGCTACGGCTTCACGCTTGGAATGTGCCTTGGCCTGCTCTTCGCCCTGATCACCAGGCGCGCTCTCAGGCTCATTAGTTCCAGCTGAAAGCAACATCTGCAAAGGATTTTTAACGGGCGCTCTGCGTTCGGATTTTGAATGGGTTAAAAGGTCTATAAGTCTCTGCTCTGCAGACGTCTCGGCCAAAATTCTAACCTCGGCCTGTTTGCGTTGTTTGCACAGTCTTATCGAAGCCTCTACCAAATCCCTTATCATTGAATCAACGTCGCGTCCGACATATCCCACCTCGGTAAATTTGGTGGCCTCAACCTTAACGAGCGGCGCGTCCACAAGCTTGGCAAGCCTTCGCGCTATCTCAGTTTTTCCAACGCCGGTTGGGCCTACCATTATTATATTTTTTGGCGTTATATCCTCACGAAGCTCGGCTGAGAGCCTGCTGCGTCTGTAACGGTTCCTAAGAGCTATTGCTACGGCGCGTTTCGCGCTATCCTGCCCAACTATATGCCTGTCCAGAGCGTCTACAATTTCTTTAGGGGTCAACATGTTCATACCTCCTCAACGGTGATGTTGTTGTTCGTATAAACGCAGATCTCTGATGCTATGGCTATGGATTTCGTCGCGATTTCCCTAGCGCTCAGTTCCGTATTCTGTTTTAACGCCTTTGCGGCGGCAAGCGCGTACATTCCTCCGGAGCCTATCGTAGCGATATCATCGTCCGGATCTATAACCTCACCTGTTCCGGAGATTATGAGAAGGTCGTCAGCATCCGCCGCTATCAAAAGGGCCTGCAGCTGCCTAAGCGCCTTGTCGCTCCTCCATTCCTGGGCAAGTGAAACTGCGGCTCGCTTCAGGTTTCCATTGTATTGTTCCAGTTTGGCTTCAAAACGCTCACATAATGAAAACGCATCCGCCACGGAACCTGCGAAACCTACGGCCACATTGTTATGGTATACCCGTCTTACCTTCTTTGCCGTATGCTTCATTATGGTATTTTCCCCAAACGTTACCTGTCCGTCGCCTGCGATTGCGCACTTGCCGTATCGCTTTACAGCAACGATCGTTGTCCCCTCAAACTTCATATTTAACCTCTTTATACATTATTGATGCATAATAGCACATTGTATTCATTAAAACATATATAATTGCATTTGTTTACAAAACGTTTGCAATTATATCATCGATAACAGAAAGAGCTCTTGCGGAAACCGCAGCGTACCGTTCCTGTTTATTCCTAATTCGGGCTTGTACTCCCTCTATTATACCAAAGTTTATGTTCATTGGCTGAAAATCATCTCCGGAATACTCGGAAATATAGTGCGAAAGGGCGCCTATAGCCGTTTTTTTGGTAAAATCTATAGCAGGTTTGCCCTGACATCTTCTTGCTAGGTTCAAACCCGCCGTATATCCGCTGGCAATGCTTTCAACATACCCTTCCACGCCTGTAATCTGTCCGGCAAAATAGATGTTTGAATTATTATAACAATAGTCAATTCCAAGCTTTGCCGGTGAATTCAGATATGAGTTTCTATGCATTACTCCATAACGCACAAATTCCACATTTTCAAGGCCTGGTATCATTGAAAAGACCCTTTTCTGTTCCCCAAATTTTAAGTTCGTCTGAAATCCGACCATATTGTACAGGCGTCCGTCAGCATCATCCCTGCGCAGCTGAACGACTGCAAACGGTTTTTCAGTTCTTCGTTCATCCATTAAACCAACCGGCTTGAGCGGTCCGAACGCCAGCGTCATGTCGCCGCGCTTGGCCATCACCTCAACAGGCATGCAGCCTTCAAACACCTTTATGTCCTCAAATTCCCTTAATACTGCCGTGTCCGCCGCCTTAAGCGCCTCCACAAAGCTAAAATACTCCTCTTTATTCATGGGACAGTTGAGATAATCGCTTCCTCTTCCATATCTTGAGGCCATAAAGACCTTGTCCATATTCAGGGAATCATAAGTTACAATCGGCGCTGCAGCGTCAAAAAAATGCATGCTTTCGCCTAAAAGACTCTCAATGCTGTCCATTAACGCTCCATCGGTAAGCGGTCCGGTTGCGATAATTGACGCGCATTCCGGAATCTCCCTTACCTCCTCCTCAACGACGGTAATGAGGGGATGGCTGCGTACAAGTCGGGTAACATCCCTTGAAAAGCCCACTCTGTCAACAGCCAAAGCGCCTCCCGCCGGCACACGGTTCTCATCCGCGGCTTGTATAATCATGGACCCGAGCCTTCGAAGCTCCTCCTTCAAAAGCCCTGCCGCATTTTGCAGCCGATCGGACCTCAATGAGTTTGAGCACACAAGCTCGGCGAAATCTGCCGATTCGTATGCGGCCAACAGCTTGGAAGGCTTCATATCGTATAGAGTTACGCCGACGCCCCTCTCCGCAAGCTGGTAGGCAGCCTCGCAGCCGGCAAGGCCGGCCCCTACAACCGCGACATCATTCATTGGAGCCACCCTTTTGCGTTTGCTCATCCTGTTTTGCGGAACGCTTGTGCGCAGCCGAATTTTCGCAATCCTTGTTTGAACAGAAATTTTTGCCAAAACGGCTCACCATTATAGAACCGCATTTTGTACACTTCTTATTTACAGGTTTATCCCATGCGACAAAATCACATTCAGGATACTTCTCGCATCCGTAAAACACCTTTCCGCGCTTGGACTTACGCTTGATGAGCGACGCCCCGCATTTAGGGCACGGCACGTCTATCCTTTCAATTATCGGTTTTGTATTCTTGCACTCGGGATAGTTGGGGCAGGCCAGAAACCTGCCGTACCTTCCCATCTTATACACCATCATTGCGCCGCACTTATCGCAGGGAATATCCGATGGCTCGTCGGGTATCTTAACCTTCTCTATAGTCTCGGAAGCGCGCTCCACTGTGAGTATAAACGGATCATAAAAATCCTTTACTATCTGCGTCCACTGCTGCTCGCCTTCCTCGACCCTATCCAGCTTTTCCTCCATGTCGGCTGTAAACTGCATATCGACAATGTCGCCGAAATGCTCCTTCATGAGCTGAGTTACGACAAACCCGAGTTCAGTGGGGATCAGCTGTTTCTTCTCACGGCATACATAACCCCTTGCAATAATTGTCGAAATAGTTGGTGAGAAGGTGCTTGGCCTACCGATGCCCTTCTCCTCCAGCAGCTTTACCAACGAAGCTTCGGTATAGCGCGGAGGCGGAGAAGTAAATTTCTGTTCCGGCTCGATTCTGTCTGGAGTGAATGCGCTGCCCACGCTTAGCTCCGGAAGCACAATCTCTTTTTGTTCCACTTCGTCCTTGCCCTCGGTATATACGGCCGTATAGCCATTGAATAGGACTTTTGTTCCGTTAGACTTGTACGTACATCCGTTGACCTCAAAGGTAACGGTGCAGTTTTCAACGCGCTGTTCTGCCATTTGGCTTGCTACAAATCGCTCAAATATCAATTTATAGAGTTTATATTGAGGAGCTGAAAGCGACCCCTTTATCATCTGAGGCGTAAGCTTCAAATTCGCGGGCCTTATCGCCTCATGCGCATCCTGTGCGCTGGATCTACCCTTGTAAAAATTCGGGGTAGACGGTACATATGGATTCCCGTATACAGAAGCTATATATTTTAGAGCCTCTTCCTGCGCTTCCTTTGATATCCTTACCGAGTCGGTTCGAATATAGGTTATAAGTCCTGTAGCGCCCTGACCCTGAACGTCAATGCCCTCGTAAAGCTGCTGGGCCACAAGCATTGTGTGCTGCGTTGTAAATCCAAGTTTTCTTGACGCTTCCTGCTGCATGCTGCTGGTCGTGAAGGGCGGGGGCGCATGACGCAGCTTCTCCGCCTTTTTCACGTCGCTTACAGTGAAATCATTTCCCTTTGAAAGCTCGACCACCTTCATGGCTTCTTCCTGATTCTTTATTTCAGTTCTCTTGCCGTTATAGCCATAAAATTTGCTTTCAATCAGCTTCTTGCGCTTTGGATCCTTAAGAAAGGCCGTTATAGTCCAATACTCCTGGGGTATGAAGTCCAATATCTCCTGTTCCCGCTCGCACAGAATTCTGGTTGCAACCGATTGTACGCGTCCAGCCGATAGGCCTCTTCTCACCTTAGCCCATAGGACTGGGCTTATTTTATAACCTACAAGCCTGTCTAATACCCTGCGGGCCTGCTGGGCATCCACAAGGTTTATGTCTATTGGCCGGGGGGCGGTTATTGACCGCTTCACCGCATTTGAGGTTATTTCGTTAAATACGATTCTGCATTCAGACTCCTCGTCCAGCTTCAAAACATGGGCGAGGTGCCATGATATAGCCTCGCCCTCCCTATCTGGGTCCGTTGCAAGATATATTTTATCCGCTGATTTTGCTTCCTTTCTGATCTTGTCAAGTACGTCGCCGCGTCCTCTTAAGGTAATATATTTGGGAGCAAAGTCGTGTTCTACATCCACGCCAAGCTGACTTTTGGGCAGATCGCGCACATGTCCGTTAGAGGCAACCACCTTGTAGCCATTGCCTAGAAATTTTCCTATGGTCTTTGCCTTTGTGGGCGATTCCACAATAACAAGTTTTGACATTAAACTACCTCCGAATCGGCGATTAGGCCGTTAAACCGACCTACCTAATGCTAAATACCCTTCCTGGGGTCTGAATTATTATTCTTGAAAACTCCAATTCTGTCAAGATGGTATTAAGCGCTCCCGCCTCTATTGACATTGATTCACACAACTCGTCAAAGGTTTTATCACCATCTTTAAGTAAATCATATATTACAGCGCGCTCTCCGTCAAGCGTCTGTCTGATATCCCTTGATGGCCTTGCGTCAGGTTTATCGGATAATGAAATACCGTATTCTTCTAGTATATCATTTATTCCAAATACAGGCTTGGCCATCGCCCGCCTGATCAAATTATTTGTTCCCCTGCACGATGCATCCGTTATCCTTCCAGGCACGCTGAAAATATCCCTTCCCTGATCCAATGCGTGGTTTACGGTTATGAGCGTACCGCTCTTCTCTCTTGCTTCCACAACCAATATCCCCTTTGACAGCCCGCTTATTACTCTGTTCCTCCTTGGAAAATTACCAGGTATGGCCTGTGTGCCGGGAGCAAACTCGGACACCACCGCCCCACGCTCTACTATTGCATCGTATATCGGCCTGTTTTGATTTGGATAAACAACATCGACGCCGGTTCCAAGCACCGCGACCGTTGGATAATCGCTTTTTATGCTGGCAAGAGCGCCTCTTGAAGACTCGCCGTCTATCCCATATGCCAGTCCAGATATTACGCATACGCCCTGATCCGATAGCTGCCTTGAAAGCGTGAACGCAACGCGCCTCCCGTATTCGGTACACTTTCGAGCACCGATGACAGCTATAGGCAGGGTTAGTTCCCGCTTAACGGTTCCCCTATAAAACAATACTGTGGGAGGATCGTAGATTTCGGACAGCAAATACGGATAATCTTCGCTTATAGGGGTAGTAACTCCTATGCCGCTATTGTTAAGGTCCTCCAAATAGTCGTCGATAAACCCTTCCGATGCGTTCTTCTGTATGAATCTTACATTTCCTTCGTTAAGTGGGGATTTTATAGTAAGCTTGCCGCATTTAGCAGCATCGAAAACCCCTTCTGGTCCGCCGTATTCCTGCGCGATGTTGTGAAACCTGGCATATCCCGAACCCAACATCTTATTTAGCCATATCCAATACCTTTCCTCTTTGCTGTATAGTTTCATTCTGTTTTTCCTCCTGTGTCAATGTAAACGGCAAAGCATTTTTTAGCGTCCATTCGCTTTGCATGATGGGTGCTATTGACTACTGATATATTTCTAACTTTTGCTGTGGCCGCCATATTCCATCTTAACGCCAGTACTTTCCTTCAATGCTCCTATATTGAATTGCTTCTGAAATATGATCAGCGCCGATAGCATCCGAACCAGCGAGGTCGGCTATGGTCCTGGCAACCTTTAAAAGACGGACATATGCTCTTGCGGTTAGATTCATCCTATTCATAGCCGCTTCAATAATTTTTGCCGATGAAGCGTCGAGACGGCAATATTTTATAAGATTCCTATCATTGAGCTGTGAGTTGCAAATAATGTTCTCTCCCTTATATCGCTGGCGTTGAACTTCGCGTGCCTGATTAACTCTTATCCGTATTTCAGCCGATATCTCGCCCTCGTCGCTGGAGGATAGCTCCTTATACCCAACATCGGACATCTCGACATGCATATCTATCCTGTCAAGCATTGGGCCGCTTATTCTCTGCTGATAACGCTGTATTTGATAAGGCGTACACCTGCATTTTTTTGTCCTCGAACCGTAATATCCGCACGGGCATGGATTCATAGCGGCAATCAGCATAAAGTCGGCCGGATATGTGGATTTGGCCGCTGCGCGCGAAATTTTGATTTCGCCATCCTCAAGCGGTTGGCGCAATGCCTCCAGGACGTCTTTGCGAAACTCTGGGAATTCGTCCATAAACAGAACACCCCTGTGCGCAAGGCTGATCTCCCCCGGCATAGCGTTTTGTCCCCCGCCGACAAGCGACACCGTAGACGCGGAGTGATGCGGAGACCGGAATGGCCGCTGCGTGGTTAATCCCATTTCATTGTCGATCAATTCCACTACCGAGTGAATCTTCGTTATCTCCAAGGCCTCTTCAAACGTAAGGCTTGGAAGTATTGTGGGCATTCGCTTTGCTATCATCGTTTTACCTGAACCAGGCGAGCCGATAAGCAGCAGGTTATGGCCGCCGGCAGCTGCAATCTCCGCCGCCCGCTTTGCTCCATGCTGCCCTTTGATTTCCGAAAAATCAACTTTGTATTTGCACATCTGTGCATTCCAAACCTTAGGAATATACGGACTTATATGCTTTTCGCCGCGCAGGTAACCTACAGCGTCGTTCAAGGAATCAACAGCTATTATTTTTGTACCGGCTATATATGACGCCTCTGACGCGTTAGCCTTTGGAAGAACCATATTTTTAATTCCTTTTGAGAATGCGTCTATAACCATGGGTAAAACGCCGCATATACCCCGCACCTCCCCGCTGAGTGCCAGCTCCCCCGCAACCATATGATCCTGCAGCTTTATATTGTCTATTAAGCCCTGCGCAGCCAAAATGCCGAGAGCTATTGGCAGATCGTATATCGAACCGATCTTTTTCGTATCAGCTGGAGCTAAATTAACCGTGATACGTCCTGTAACAGGGGGAAAACCGGAGTTTGCTATAGCAGAGCGTACCCGCTCCTTGGATTCCCTTACGGCCATATCGGGAAGGCCTACCGTTTCATATGCAGGCATTCCGTCCGATGAGTTGACCTCCACATTTACCGGATATCCCTTTATACCATTAAGTCCATAACTTAAAACGCTTCCTAACATCCTTACACCACCCCATTGACAGTTTCATGAATTTTATCTATGCTTATCTAGTTTAAGTTCTTAACATCCGCAGTTATGATAAAAGGCAAACGCGGTTATGCAGTCACCTGAATAACACTGAAAGACGTTCTATTAATTAAGTTGCTGATAAAAATGTCCGTAAAATTTATTAATGGTTTCCATATTGTGAGCCAGCAAGGTTCTTATCATCTTAATTTAGAACAAAGTCTTATTAGGTTATTGGCTCAAGTGCAAATCACATTCCAGTATGCATAACTCGTCGTATTGCATTAAACAATCCATACAATGTAAGCTACCAACACCAACAGCTTAAGTACATCCAGAGAACTCCTTTAAATGATAATCCAACTAAGGTTAAACTTGCAAGCGGTTTTTTGGATAAGTGAATAAGGGAAGGGCGTGCGGTTTTCCATTTTCAGACCTTAAAAATATTGATTCAATGATAAAAATAACCTATTTTTAGATTAAAAAAGCGGGCCCCACGGTTCTTGCTAACCATGAGGCCAATGCTACAGGTATAAGTCATGAAACTGACTGCGTTAAGTTCTACAGTTCCGCGGCATCAATTCTTTCCAGAGCCTTTACAAAATACAAAGATCTTGTTCCCAAGAAAATTTAATATAATTGTAATCGGCGTGGCTATAAGCTTGCTTAAAATTTCAATGGCCTTGCTCTCCGTAGTAATGAAACCACCTAGGAAGCCGTTTACCATCCAGTCGGTTACAGCGTTCCCTTCGGGGAATATAAAGTTTCTGAACACATACAGAATGCCAATGGAAACAAGCAGCGTAGCTATGTTTACTGCGACAAACAGCAGAAACTCCCTCGCGGTGCGCTGGCGCTCCTCCTTGAACGTCCACAGCGTATTAAACAGATAGCTGTTAAGAAGCCCGCAGGTATAGGAGATTGCCTGCGCTATGGCGTAATGAACGCCTGTAAACGATACAAGAACCGTGTATACCCCAAAATCGATAACGGTATTCATTATGCCTACAAGAGCAAACTTTATAAACTGTATAAGATTCTTTTTGCTTTTTACTTCCATATATACCTCTAAATCATCCTAAAAAGGTCCATCCAGGTAACCACATGAGCCATTTTATATAGTCCGATGACACCGGTACGCCGGATATAACCGGATAGAACATTGCAAACAGCACCACAGCCGCGCACAGCCATATCCACTTAATCGGAGCAAGCTTCGGGTTTCGGTCCTCAAAATATTTCAGCACGTACACGGCTGCAAATATTATGAAGGGAACCGTCGCAAAGAAGTGGTA
>ERZ857480.95934-NODE-149007-length-21959-cov-6.0000_pt1 | contig 21959 bp, 21 predicted proteins | sample MGYA00519767_ERZ857480 | MGnify/ENA primary metagenome ERZ857480 (study PRJEB31778, sample SAMEA3449210) | human gut metagenome | biome: human gut; feature: human-associated habitat; material: faeces | place: United Kingdom | collected 2010/2012 ...
TCTTCACTTCTCTTTTTTCTCTCTTCTCTAAAATGTCGTTCCCAGTGAAAAGATAAAAGAGAATAGATAAAAGAGAATAGATAAAAGTATCGGTGGCTTTGCTTCGCAAAGCATTGATTATTAAATAATCTATGCTATAATTTTTAAAGAGGTGATACCAATGAACAGCCCGTTACTTGATAAGTCCCTTGATTTTTCAACGCAGATAGTTTTATTTTATGAGATGTTTTCTAAATCAAAAAAGGATACTACTATTGCAAAGCAATTACTTCGTTCTGCAACAAGCATAGGTGCAAATATAAACGAAGCGGTTTATGGCAACAGTAAGGCAGATTTTATATCTAAACTCCATATTTCTCTCAAGGAAACCGGAGAAAGTATTTATTGGCTCACATTACTGAAAAGGACAAATTTAATAGAATATGATTTTGAAAGTTTACTTGCATTAGCAGAAGAAATTAAGCGTATGCTCATTGCTTCACTGAATACTGCAAAGGAGAATATAAAATGATTTTATATCACGGTTCTTCAGTCGGCGGTATTACGGAACTCAAACCGTTTTTATCCGAGCACAAAAAAGAATACGTGTATTTAACAAGTAATCCTGTGGTTGCCTTGCTTTATACGGTTAAGTCCGTACCGAAGCCATTTAGCTTTTATCCTTACGGATTTAACGGTGAAAAAGTTCTATACAGCGAGTATTACGAAAATTGCTTTGAAGACATATACAAAGGTCAAAAAGGATTTTTATATTATTGTGAGAATGTTGAAAATGCAGAAAACCCCACAGCAATTAACAGTGTCTATACTTGCCAAACGCCGATTAAAATAAGTGGTTGCATTGAAATAGACGATGTATTTGAAAAGCTTATGAAATATAAAGAAAACGGACTGTTTGAAATCAAACCGTTCCATTCTGTTTCAGACAAAGAATTAAATTTTGTTTATGACGATATGCGAAAGACAATAAAAGAACATTGTCTGAGGGATTATCCTAATAACCCAATGAGTAAATTTATTATGAAACATTTTCCGAAAGTATGGTTTGAATAATCTTACATGAGTTCGTTTCTCTCCGCCGAAACCGCAAAAATATCTTTTTTGTAGCCTCTTGTCAGAACGAAAAGCCCGTGAATGCTGATAAATACGGTATTCACGGGATTTTCGTTTTCTATTTTTACAACATGAAATGCGCGCAAATCACTGAAAAAAACGGTACTAATCGCAAAAATGCAGGTCAAAATTATCGTTTTACTGCATTGATATTTTCCCTGTTACGGGGACAGACCAATAAAAAGCCATGTAGATGAAAAGCGACTGCTTTCATCTACATGGCTTTTATGTTAGTTAAGCTTTTTCTATTTCCAGTATTCCGGCACAAAACGAGACCTGCTCATAGGAAGTATTCGCCGAAAGAAGCGGCCTTAGCTCCTCATAGACAAAATAGTGCTCATCATCGTCCCACTCGTCTCCTGCGGCCTGTTTACAGCGCTTCAATGCGGTACGATCGGGAAATGAGACATCCCCAACCAGAATTTTCCCCTCCGGCCTTAATATATCGAGAAGCTCCGACAAAAAATGTGCTTTTTGCGCATCTGTCAAATGATGCAGGGCATAGGTGCTGACGATGCGGTCAAACCGCTCACCGGACAGCTCAAGCGGTAATCCTTTGGAGAAATCGCAGCGCAAAAGCCGCGCCCGCGGCATCTTCTCCTGTGCTGTACGAATCATCGCGGCAGAAAAATCGATTCCTGTAATGGAATGTCCTGCGCGATACAGACGCTGCGTCAGCGTACCTGTTCCAAAACCAATATCCAAAACGTTCAGTATTTTGCCCGTGGGGATTCTTTCCTCAATCTTACGAAGCAGCCGTTGGTATCCTGCAAAGGGATATGAATTTTCCTCACTGCTTTCTTCCACCGCGCTGTCGTAGCCGTTCGCCCAATTATCAAAGCCCTTTTCATCCAACATCTTGTTTTGATTCCTTTCAATCTGCGCTCATTTCATCAGACTTCTTTAAAAACCGATCAAAATCACAGGTGAAACCCGCGTCCGGAAAATCTACCTGTAAAACTGTACCGTCCTTTTGATTCAAAGTTACCGTGTAAGGTCCGGCGTCACAGCTTCCTGATAAAACAAGCCTGCCGTCTTCTTCCTTCACGTTTGCGCCGATCATTTCCGCAGCGCCGGATAACATCGAAAACAGCGGTTTAATCGCCGAGCCAGCCGGAAGTCCCTGTAGAGAAAGCGGCACCTCCATATTGCCATATGAGGCGGTCATCTGACCGTCCTTTTGTTTTAAAACCACACCGGCAAGCGGAGACGGCTCCTTTACAGTAAGTGTTACAGCGCCATTTTCATCCCGTCCAAGCACAGCAGTCATAGCTGCATCGCCACCCTTGATGGTAACCTCCGCCTCAAAGGCGCCTGCAAAAATCTCCTGTGTCTGACGCACCGCCTGTTTTGCCGTACAAGCTTTCCACAAAAAAATTCCCCCTATGACTGCACAAGCCAAGACAACGCAAGCCGCAATCTTTCCCTTCTTGTTCAAAACATAACGCACCCCCTGCCCAATCTTATGCAGAGAACGTATCGTTATGCAGATTAGTCGTTACAGGTCAAGCTCTTTAAGCACAAATGGCAGCTCGTCAATCAGATCCCTTGCCAATACGCTGTACTGCGACATTCGTTTCGCCAGACGGTCTGCCGCAAAGCCATGCAGCCAAACGGCGCATACTGCTGCGGAGACCGGCTCCATTCCCTGTGCGGCAAGCGACGCAATCATTCCGGCCAGCACGTCGCCGCTGCCGCCCTTGGCAAGCGACGCATTGCCGGTGGGGTTAAACCATACCGTACCGTCCGGCGCAGCCGTCACGGTACGATGGCTTTTCAGTACAGTGACACAGCCATACTCGCGTGAAAAGCCCTGTGCGGTCTCCGCCTGCCGGGCTGCTATCTGCTCCGCAGACTGCCCCGTAAGACGCGCCATTTCGCCAATATGCGGCGTAATGATTACTGGTGATTTCGCACGTTTTAACAGAGAGGGGGAATCAGCCAGGCAGGAAAGTGCATCAGCGTCCAATACAATAGTACTATTTGTATTTTCTATAATATATTCTACTAACCGTTTTGAATCTTTTGTGACGCGAAGCCCACACCCAGCAAGAACAGCAGTTTTATTCAAAAGAGCGCCATCAAGCTGCTCTGCCGCTTCCGCAGAAGCTGCACCGTCCGCCGTTTGAGCAAGCGGCAAGGTCATTGCCTCCATCAGCAGCGGAGCGACTGCCTGTACGACGCATTCCGGCGCGGCAAGCGTCGTCAGTCCGCTGCCGGTCCGCATGGCAGACAGAGTTGGCATCATTGCGGCTCCCATCATGCCGCGGCTTCCCGCGACGATGAGCAAGCGGCCATACGTTCCTTTATGTGCATTGGGCAGCCGCTTGGGCAGCCAGCTTTGTACCGAAGCTTTCGTGATCTCCGCCGATCCTCTGAGAGAAGCATAGAGGACTGCTTCCGGAATGCCGATATCCAGCACATCTACTTTGCCGCAGACACCCGCGGCCTGCGGAATGCAGTGCACCGGCTTATACGCGGCAAAGGCAAGCGTGAGCTGCGCCATAAAACAAATTCCCGTACACATACCGTCATCCGCCTGAATCCCGCTTGGCAAATCAAGCGATACACGCATGCAGCGAACCGCATTCGCCGTTTCCAGCAAAAAGGCAGTCATCTGATCCGGGGCGCCATGAAAACCGGTTCCGAAAATCGCATCCACCAACAGCGCTGCGCTTTGCAGAGCGTGAACAGCATGGTTGATGTCCTGATGCGCATCGATAACCGATACGCCCTGCACCATCGTCATCTCCCGATAGGCGTCGGCGGCGATTCCGCTTTCCGGCGCACCCATACACAGTACGACCACAACCGTACAGCCCGCCTGAGCAAGCGTTTTTGCCGCAACAAAGCCGTCGCCGCCATTGTTGCCCTTTCCCGCCAGAATTACTGTAAAGCGCGCAGGCTGCGCGTAGCTTTTCATCAGATACGAAGCCGCGCTTTTTCCGGCGTTTTCCATCATTCGCGCATAAGGGATACCGCGGGCGTTTGCGAGCTGCTCTGCCGTTTTCATTTGCGCCACCGTCAATGTCAGCATATTCATTCCTCCTGAGCAATCACAATAGCCTGCGCATAATCTTTGGTATGCGTCAGACTGCAAAAAAAGCTTAAACCGCGTGCCTTTACCATACGCGCTGCTTCTCCCGAAAAGGAAAAATATGGCGCACCCAAATTGTCACGCAGCACCTGCACCTCACTCAGCGCAAAAGCGCGGATTCCGATTCCAAGAGCTTTGCCAAACGCTTCTTTGGCGGCATAATTGGCCGCCGCGCGCTCAGCCGCATGTTCGCCTTTAAAGAGGGCGCGTTCTTCCACGCCAAAAAAGCGCGTGAAGAAGCGCGGGTTTTCCATGCTGTTTTGGATACGCGCAACCTCAACAAGGTCGATCCCAACGCCCTTCATATCGTATGCACACGCGGATGGTAGTATTTTTTAATGGCCTCAAGCATTTTCTCATCCGGCGTAAAAATCAGACAGCACGTTTCGCCGTCTCGATTTGCATAGGCCAAAATATAATTACCCTGACCCTTTAAAAAGACGCTTGCATTATAAACGTGCGCATATGCGCGCTTATCAAAGGTCGAGCAATCGAACTCGCCGAATGAGGAAGCCTGAGAAACCCGGACAGTCGTCATCCGTTTTCTCTTCCGCTTATTGCTGATTTTATCTACATCTATTTCGCCATTGGTGAAAATATACTCAAACTCTAAATTCAGGCCCGAAACAATATACCACGTATAGTAAACCACACCTGCCAAAATCAAAAATACAAACATACCAAGGTATTCTTTAAACATAAACGGTGTAAACAGCAAGAAGAACAATCCAATTGCAAGCAAAAGCCCGATAATAATAATGATGCCGTTTCGCAGAATTTCTTTAAAGCTTTTCTGCTGTTTTACGATCTGCTCTAAAAATACATCTCCCATAACCAATAAAACGCTCCTTGTTTCTGCGTCCGCTGCCGAACGCAGTTTTTGAATTTCTACAAGTATTATAGCACAGGCACAAGCCGCGCTTCAATAAAAAACGGGAAACAACGCTTTACATTGTTTCCCGTTTTAAAATACCGTCAATTCTTAATTCCCAAGAAAGAGGGAATCAGCAGGAGAGCAAAAACGCTCCGCTTTTTTCCTTTACCATTCCGTGTCGACTGTTTTGCCTGCGGCCAGATTTTGAGACTCCTTTGCAACCTTATTTACAAAACCAGAGCGCCCAACAAAAGCCGTCTGATCGTTAAGCGTCACAGTCGTTGTCGTATCTTCCGCGACATAAACCTTCACAACCACTGTCTGGCCGCTCCGATAATGATAGGTAATCGTCAACTTTGGCACGCCTGTCGGCTTCACCGTACTGACATCCTGAACAGAAGTCAGCATAACAAGCTGCATGTAACTGCGAACAGCGTCCATGTCAGCGTCCTTCCCGTTAAGTGTCGCCGTATAATCACTGGAATCCGACACATCTTCGCCCGGATCAAACGCAATCTGATAAGTCTGACCATTGACCTGCACGTCAAAACCATTCAAATCAACAATATTCGGGAAAATAACAGAAGAAGAAATCAGATCCTTTGCCTGAACTTTCAGCCATCCAATATCTGAAGCCGCAACTGTATAAATCTGATCTACATCCTCACGGATAAGGAAATAGGTATCAATCTTATCGGCGGCAACTTTTTCTCCTTCAGTAAAGCCCGCGGAAGCGTTAAAGCCGGAACCCAGAGTCAAAACAACCGTTGTATTGTCGTCATAGGTCATCTCATATCGGGCCGTGGGATTATCAAAGCCATACGTTTTCCGATCCTCATCCGTGATATTGGCCTTTACAATGCCATTCGCCGTAAGTCCGAAATTATCATAGATGACACTCTCGGTACTGGTCTCCGCAATCAGAGAGAACTGCGGCTCACGCATGACCAGATAACTCTGCTGAACCTCGGTTTCGCCGAGCTCGCCGTCCTTCGCTTCATCCAGCACGATCGGAGAGGCAAGATCCGGACGTGTAATTTTAACATAATTGATGGTCGGAACCGCACTGCTGTCATCCGAATCAAAGCCTTCAATGATTTCAGTGTCCAGATAAGAATAGCGTGTATACAGCAGACTTGCCACGGAAGTCGCCGTAACGGTGTATACCGTATTGTCTCCTTCCTTGGTCAGGTAGTAGTAGCTTTTATCCGCTGTCTGCAAACCGATGCGGAAGGAATAGACGTTGCCGTTATTATACTTGCTTTCAAAGGTGATCTGCGGGTCATCAAGCCCGTATCTGGAAAGATCCGCGCAGTCCTCTTCTATCACTTCAACGGCAGAGAACGTGCTCATATAAGTCAGCGTCTGCTCGTACATATAGGTAATCTGCTTCAAATCCATCGTGTCGCGGATACGCCAGAGCTCCTCGCCTACCAGCTCGATGGTATAATCATCATTCTGGTTTTTGATGTGCATGCTCTCCACATCGCTGTAAGTCTCCCGAATCAGCGCAATGGTGTCAACGCTCACATTTGACGAACCCTCGCCGCTCTGCGAAGGCGCAGTCAGCACCAAAGCAATCGTTACGGCAATCAGTACAACCAGCGCAACGCCGCTCCAGATGATAGTTTTGATCTTTTTGCTCATAAATGCCTCCTGCGCACAAAGATCACAATACCGACGGCCAGAACAATCAGCGGAAGGACACCGATGAAAATAATTGCATACGTTACAACCTGTGTCTGGCTGATTGTGATTGTATCATAAGAGAGATCAATCGGAAGAATCTTTACAACGGAATCCTTTCCGGTCGCCGCATTTACGGCAGTGATAACAAAATCGCCGTTACCGTATCCGCCGTAGTTCAGCATATTTGACGTCATCATTTGGGCGGAACCAAATGCAATGACATTCGAAGAAACCATCTCGCCGTCAAGAGAACGAAGCTTTTTGCCTTCTACTACCAGATTCATCGACGTCTGATCCTGACTGTCGAAATCAAAAGATTCGTCCGCATCGTAAGGAACAAAAATCGTGGTATCGCTGCTCTTCAGCAAAACGCTTGTTTCACGATTGTCCTTCGATTCAAACAGCGCTGTAACCGGCGTTGCCGACGCAGCAATTACCGGCAGATCCGCATTGTTAAGCGCAGATTTCAGTTCGTCGTCTGCAACCGTTGCGCCAAACACCAGGCCGCCGTAAGTCGTGCTGTACATATTACTCTGATTCATTTCGAACGCAAACCCGCTTTGCATTTCGATGCCCCAGTCAGCAAGGAAGTTCTTCAGAACCGCTCCAGGCTCTGTTCCATTACCTACGAAGAGCAGTGTTTTGCCGAACGCTCCGTCGTTGTCCAAAAAGGCGCTGAGCTTTTCTGCCTGCTCAGCCGTCAGATCCTCCGCCGGCTGAGGCAGAATAACCGCCTGATAATCCGAGCTGATTTCCTCCGTCAGCATGTTGACCGTTGCTACATCATAAACATTAGAGGTCAAAATCTCCTGAAGGCCATCTACATTTGCAGCAGAGCCAAAGCCGGATAAGAGCGCCACTTTTGTAATATTCGACTCGGTAACGTACATCAAAGCGGATGTGATTTGCTGCTCAGCCTGTGAACTGTACGTATAAGAGCCATAGCTTGTTGTGGAAACCGACAGCAGAGAGCCGTTGTCCACCTTCTTATACCGTTTATCCGTTGTAATCAGAAGGTCGCCTTCCGCTAAATCTTCAGAGGGATATTCGTTGGCAAGACCTGGATTTTTGGAAATGCTTTTAAACTCTACTGAAACGCGGCCCGAATGCTGCGCATAGTCTTTGATAATTTCATACACCTGTTTCCAATACGTTCCTGCGCTTTCAAACTCTGATTCTTCGGCCAGAACCGTAATTTTGACGTCCTGATCCAATCCGGAAAGGAAGTTAATTGAGTCCTGCGTCAGCTCGAAGCGATTATCGGAGGTCAAGTCGATAGAAACAGGAAAACGATCCAGCAAGAGACCGACCACTACGTTAATCAGGATAACCGCCGCAACAAATACCGCCGTAATCACCGTTGCCAAAGAGCCAAATTTGAAGCGGCGGGAATGGAAATACTTCATATTGATATGTTTCATGTCCGTTTCCTCCCTCAGCTCCACCGCTTCTTCTCAAGCACACGGATCGTAAGGAACAGGAATACGACTGCAAAGCTTAAGAAGAACAGGATATGTGATAAATCCAAAATACCGCTGACAAAATCATTGTAGCGCGTAGAGAAGGACAGCGCATTCAAAATTGTCGCGAGAAAGCTCAACCCCGTCGGCAGGGCAGAAGCAAGCGTATCGAACATCCAGATAAACAGCGTGATGGCAAAGGTGCCAATCGCCGCGACAATCTGATTTTCTGTCAGAGCGGAAATAAAAATACCAATCGCAATCAATGCAGCGCCGACCAATGCAAGCGCCAGATAATTGCCAAGGAAAATGTTCCAATCCGGCGCCGAAAAGGTTGCAAGCACAATCTGGAACAGAAGCGTGCAGGATACGCCGATGATATATACGACAAATGCAGCCAGATACTTGCCCACAACAATCCCTGTAATGTTGACAGGAGACGTCAGTAGAAGCTGGTCGGTCTTAAGCTTTTTGTCCTCGCTCATCAGACGCATGGTCAGCAGCGGGATAATCATCATAACGACAGTGAACATGCTGCTGAATACATACTGAATATAGTTTGCCTGATTCGCCAGAATATAAAAGAAATAGTAGCCTGAAAGCGCATAGATCACCGCAAGAAAGATATAACCCAGCGGAGATGAAAAATAGGCTTTCAGCTCACGTTTAAAAATTGCGCTCATTTATTTTGCACCTCCGGAATCCTTGGTCAGCTGCAGGAAGATGTCCTCAAGCGTCATCTCGCTGGAGCGCATGCCCAAAAGCGGCCAGTTGCGCTCGGCCAAACGTTTGAAAACCTCTCTGCGGATATCGGCGCCCTGCTTTGCCTCCACGACAAATTCATAAACGCCTGCCTCGCGCTTTCCAAGCGTCTGCACATCGCGCATACCGCTGATGCTGCAAAGCATACGATAAACTTCGTTCTCCGGACCGTCGACCAGAATATTGTAGCGATGATCCGTAGTCATATTGTGTGAAAGGTTTGCCGTCGTATCGTCCGCAACCAGCTTGCCCTGATTGATGACAACGACCTTGTCGCAGACCGCCTGAATTTCAGGCAGGATATGTGACGAAAGAATAATAGTATGCTTTTTGCCAAGCTTTTTGATCAGATTGCGGATCTCAATGATCTGCTTCGGGTCAAGACCGACTGTCGGCTCGTCCAGAATCAAAACCTCCGGATTGCCGATCAAAGCCTGCGCAAGCCCCACACGCTGACGGTAGCCCTTGGACAGATGCTTGATAACGCGTCCGTAAACATTGGTAATCTGGACAATCTCGCAAATCTCCTGAATATGTGCGGCGCGCGGCTGCTTCGCCTTTTTGAGATCATAAATAAAGTTTAAGTACTCCTTCACGGTCATATCCAGATACAGCGGCGGCTGCTCCGGCAGGTAGCCGATGGACTGCTTCGCTGTGATCGGATCCTCCAAAATATCAACGTCGTTGATTTTGCAGGAACCGCTGGTCGCAGACAAATATCCGGTCAGAATATTCATCGTTGTCGATTTTCCGGCGCCGTTTGGGCCCAGAAAGCCGAGAATCTCCCCGCGGTCAACGTGAAAGGATACGTTGTCAACCGCCAGCTTTTGGCCGTATCTCTTGGTGAGATTGGAAATCTCGATCATGGTTTTCCCTCCTAATGTATTATATCGCCCGAATATACCGGAACGAAAAACGTCCACATATCCTTCTCCAAACTAAGCGGCTTTCCTCTTTATGAGAAACCTGCATAAAAAAGCCGGCAGGTAACGGATACAAATAAGCGATATGCTCATTATATCATACCAGCCGACTGATTTCCACTGATTTTGTGAGAAAACTGTGGAATGTTTATCCCCGTTTTGTTAATATACACGTCACATTTCGTTCACGACAAAAAATGTATAGGAAGTTTTGGCATGAAAATCCTCTCCTGCATGCAGCACACAGGGGGGAAATTCTGGCCGGTTCGGCGTATCGGGGAAAAACTGCGTCTCCAGACAAAAGCCGCTGCGGCGGACATAGCGGACGCTATCCTTTCCGCAGAGCGTGCCGTCCAAACTGTTTCCGGCATAGAACTGCACGCCGGGCAGATCAGTTTTCACAGTAAGCATCCTGCCGCTTTCGGGATCATATACGCACGCAGCCTCGCGAAAGTCTCCGCCGTTTAAGACAAAGTTATGATCGTAGCCTCCTGTCACACGCAGATCCTCGATATCGTCGTCGATATGCGCGCCGATTTCGGTAAAGGTACGCAGATCAAAGGGTGTGCCGGCAACTTCCGGCAGCCCGCCGGTCGGAATTGCCCCTGCTCCAACGCGGGTAAAACGGTCGGCATTGATACGGATCCGGTGCTTTAGAATCGAGCCGGAGCCTTGACCGGCCAAGTTGAAGTACGCATGATTTGTAAGGTTTACGACCGTATCACGGTCGCTTTTTGCATGATAGGAAAGCGTGAGCGTTCCATTGACCAGCGTATAACGGACGCGGACGGACAGCCTTCCAGGGTATCCTTCCTCCATATCGGCGCTCTCACAGGAGAGCACCAGCGCATCGCTTTCCTCCTCAGCCTTCCACACCTTGGTGTGAAAACCGTGCGGGCCGCCATGCAGATGGTTCTCTCCGTCGTTTGGATAAAGAGAATATTCCACACCGTTTAATGCAAATTTCGCATTGCCGATACGGTTTGCATATCGTCCGACGGTCGCGCCGATATAGCAGGTCTGCTCCTCATACGCCTGCGGCGACGCAAAGCCCAGGCACACATCCGCCGTCACATCATGTTTATCCGGCGCTTCAATCGAGACGATCGTGCCGCCCAGCGTCATCACCTGAACGCGCACAACGCCGTCATCCAGCGTATAAAGCTCAACTGGGACGCCTGCTTTTGTCGTGCCGAACGGTTTTTTCATAATGAATGCCATTGCTTTTTCCTCCTCAGCGCAGAAACTTCCGCGCGACTTTTACAAGATCGTCGGCTGCGTATTCAAAAAAGGTGCGAAAGGCCGGACACAGAACATTTAGAGTATTCTGTTCCAGAGAAATCGGCTCGCGGTTTCTGCGGCAGCCGCCGCGGCAAAGCCTGTAATAGCGGCAGGTCTTACACTCCTCTGCAATCTGGCGGGAAGTCTCGACAAAGAGCCTTGCCGTCTCGGTCTGGCGCATTTCATCCCAGCCGTCGGTCAGCACATTGCCGATACGCCACTCGTCCGTAACGTAAAAATCACAGGGATATACGCTGCCGTCCGCTTCTATCATATAATAGCAGCTGCACGAGCCGGACATGCCGCAGCTTTCCGGCGGATAACCGCCGATCATCATAACAAGATTGTCAAAATAGCGGATACTGACCGGATGATTCGTATTCAGATCAACGTACCAAAGCCGGAACAGATCCTTTAAAAAGCGGCCGTACAGCTCGGGCGTTAAAGAGTATTCCCGCTCTCCGGGAAACTTCAGCTCGTCCAGACACGGAATAAACTGCAAGTAGGAAAAGCCCTGCTTTTTAAAAAAATAATAAATCCGCTCGATATTTTCCGCCACATCACGGTTGACGGTCGAAAGAATGTTGAACTCAACCCTGTGACGCTCCATCAGCTTTGCAGCACGAAGCACGCGGTCGAACGTTCCGTTTCCGGAGGCGTCTCTGCGGTATTTGTCGTGGATCGCTTTTGTTCCGTCAAGAGAGAGGCCGACTAAAAAGCCGTTGTCATGAAAAAACTGCGCCCACTCGTCGTTGATATTCAAGCCGTTCGTCTGGATAGCATTCGTCACACGGATGTTTTTGACATTGTATTTTTTTTGCAGCGCAACCGCATTTTTGAAAAAATCCAGGCCCGCCACTGTCGGCTCGCCGCCCTGAAACCCGAAGGCTGCGACGGTGTCTGCGTAAGCAAACACTTTTTTTACGATGGTCTCAAGCGTTTCCTCGGACATGATACCGTAATTTGCAACTTCGCGCCGGTTGGCCACATCCGCGTAAAAGCAGTAGGCGCAGCGCATATTGCAGCTCGATGAAGCTGGCTTTATTAACAGGGAAATTGCCGGCATAATCGTTTGCTCCGTTTCCGGATTACATCGTTTTGAATGTAACCCCTTTATAATAATGTGTGAGGATCTGTCGGTATCCCCATCCTGCCGCAGAATAGCCAAGCGCGCCGCGCTGACTCATTCCAACGCCGTGCCCATATCCCAATGTAGAAAAGGTAATCGTATCTCCGCTTACGGTAATCGCCGTAATTTTCGTGCTCTTTAAGCTGTTTGAACCGAACACCTGCTCGCGCAGAATGCGCGCCTTAACCTTGACCCCGCAGACGGGTATGGTATAGACAAATCCGCCGTCCGTATAGGTTGCGCCGGAAAGATCGAACCATGTCTCCGGATCGCCCGAGACCAAAATACCAGAAGCGGCAAGCTTCTGTCTGGCATTCTCTGCTGAAATGGAGAAGGATGAGGGAAGCTCGTCATACGCGCTTTCTACAGCGGTAAGGTATGCAAGACTTCCGCCCCAGACAAACTGGCTCGACTGCGTATGACCGCCGGATGCCGCGTGATAAACCGCATTGGCCGGACTTTCGCCATAGTACATGACCTCATGATAAACACCGCGGACCAGCTCAATCGTCTTTTGATGCGGCGTTTTGAACGACATGGATGGGTAACGTCCGTAGGTCTTCTTATAATTCTCCATATAGCTGCGGCAGGCTACAGCCTGCGCCCTGTACGCCTCGTAATACTGCGGAATCGGCGTAGTTCCCGTCCCGACGATCTCGCACTGTACCGCGCCGGAAATGATGTAAATCAAATCCTCGTCATCCTGATTTGAGCTTGAGGAAGAAGGCGAAGAAGAGACCGCCGCAGAGGAGGCAGGCTTTGAGGAAACGGACGGCCTTGATGAAGCAGCAGACGCCTGAGACGGGTCGCGGCTGGAGGACGAGGCCTGCCCCGAAGATTCTGCATGATTTGACGACGGAGAGGACGCGTCGGATCGTTCCGATTCTCCGGCGCTACTCTCCGAATTGGCATCGGAGGATTCCATTTCCGATTCATCCGGCGGCAGCTCAGCGGACGAATCGGAAAAAAAGCCGTTTTCTTCGGAGGAAAGCTGCGCAATGCCGAGCTCTCCATCCTGCGTAATCCCCTCATAAGGATCCGCCGCAGTCAAAACCGCAGCACTGTCAAGTGCGTTTGCACCAAATACGGCGGACACTCCGAAAACAGAAAACGCAATGCCGAGCGCCGCAAGCTGCACGCCAATACGGCCGGTGCGGCGGACAGCTTCTTCCCGCTCTTTACGCATAGGGATTCGCCTTTCCGTTTTGCTGCACCCAAACCTCCGGCATAATCATGTCCGTATTCGCCTTAGCAGAAGCGGTGTCAACCGCATACGACTCACCCGGACGAACCTTGCGCGCTACCACGACCATACGGTAAGGCGTCGGCTTCTCATCCGTCAGCGTTTCGCAGGTGGAAAGCGTGATGAATTCGTCTCCGTACCGAACGTCGACTGATGTATTGAAATACGAACGCCTGTCGATTTCCGTAATAAAGGTGTTGTATTCGTCCTCGGACATATCCACATAGTCATGGTAGTTAAAATAGCCGGGAAGATCCTCCCGCACCTCCGCCATAAACGCGCCGATGATTTTATATTTGCCGCGGCCATAAGTAGTGTCAAAGTTGACGACCGGATGCGCACGGTAATAGTCCAGACTCTTATAGCTCTTGATGGGCGCAAAGTACGAGCCGTCCTGCGCGGCATGGCCGTAAATCGTCAGATTCATGCTCTGCTTTTCAGCCGTTAAGGACGCGCGATAATCAATGAACGGAATGCCGAGAATGGTCTTCCCGTAAAAATTGTGCCGCAGATAGTAATCATTGTCCGTACCCTGCACAACAACGGTGGAAAGCTTCGTATCATCCACCCAAAGATAACCCTTCACATCAGGGTTGATGCTGTGCAGCGCATTAAAGTCAGAAATGATGCCGGTATTTGGATCAAGCTCATCTGAGCTCTCAGGCGCGGTATCTCCATCGGAAACCGTGGTCGAATACAGATCCTTCGCTTTATCCTGATCGCTGCGGATGATCCAATATTTTCCGAATATCATAACCGCGCTGACTACCGCGCCCAACAGGCACAAGATAATCAGAATCAACAGGACGGTCTGGGACTTGCTGCGTTTTTTCTTTGTCCTTTTTGTTTCTGCTGTCTTAAGCTCTGTTTTTTCTTTCATGCTTCTCATCCTTTCCGCTCTGGGCGCCCCTTCCCCGAAATATTTTCTGTTTTTACAGCTTCGCAATATAACTGATTGAAGCGATCTGTTATGTAAGCGTCTTCAAAGCGAGCGAGAGTACCCGGCGGACAGACGCTTCGCGGATGGCTCCGCGGTCTTCCCCGCATTCATCCAGCAAATTTAAGCGCTCGCATTCACATTTACCGTTTTGAAATACGGCAATATAAACCGTACCCACCGGCTTTTCCGGCGTTCCGCCGGTAGGTCCTGCAATCCCCGTAATGGCAAGCCCCATGTCGGCGTCCGCCGCAGCGGCAATTCCTTTCGCCATTTCGCAGGCAGTCTGCGCGCTGACTGCGCCATAGGCGGAGAGCGTCTCACGTCTTACGCCGAGCATTTGCTCCTTTATCCGGTTCGCATAGGTCACGGCGCTGTATTCGAGCACCGCCGACGCGCCGGAGACCGAAGTAATCGCCGCCGTCACCATACCGCCGGTGCAGCTCTCCGCCGCCGCAACGGTCATGCCACGCTGCGCAAGCGCTTTTACAAGCGTTTCAGCAAGCGCGTTTGCAGACGGTCTTCCGCTCATGCTCACCACTCCAATCGAATAACCTTTTCCTCAATATTTTGAACAGCTTCTTCAATCAGCGGTTCAAAATCAAACGCATTCTGAGACTCCTCCACGTATTGCAGCGTCGGACGCGTTTTCGGCCGTTTCGGCGTAAACACGGTGCAGCAATCCTCATATGGCAGAATCGACGTCTCAAACGTGCCGATTTCTCTTGCAATTTTAATAATATCCTTCTTGTCCATGCCAATAAGCGGACGAAATACCGGCCGATCCGACGCGGCATTTGTGGCCGCAAGCGACAATAACGTCTGGCTTGCAACCTGTCCAAGGCTCTCGCCGGTGATAAGCGCCGGAATGTCCTCCCGTCTTGCAATGCGCACGGCGATTTCCATCATCAGACGGCGCATAATAATGGTGAACAGTTCCTCCGGGCAGTTATCCCGCAGCGCCTCTTGAATTTTGGTAAACGGCACGCAGTAAAACGTAATGTTCCCCGTATAGCCGGTAAGCGTTTTTAGCAGCGTTTCCACCTTGTCGAGCGCGCGGTCGCTTGTATACGGCGGACTTACGAAATGCATGGCGGAAAGCTTTAAGCCGCGCCGCGCCATCATATAACCGGCAACCGGACTGTCAATGCCGCCGGACACCAGAAGCATGGCGCGGCCGCTTGACGAAACCGGCATACCGCCTGCGCCCTCAACCTGCGGGCCGTGAATGTATGCCGCAAAATCGCGGATTTCCACCATTACGGTCATATCCGGACGGCGCACGTCCACCTTCAGATGCGGATACGCTTCCAAAAGATCTCCGCCAAGCTCCGCAGAAATTTCCGGAGATTTGTGGGGAAAGCTTTTATCTGAGCGCTTTGCCTCCACCTTAAAGGTACGGATTCCCTCCATTGCGTCGCGCAGATACTCGACCGCATCGCGGCGGATAACGGCAAAATCTTTTTCCGTTACAAGCGCACGGGAATACGCTGCAATGCCGAATACCTTGCCGACCGCCTCGCAGACCTCGTCCAGGTCCACATCCTCCGAAAGCGGGCGCACCGTAATGGTAGACTGCGACCGCTGAATCTCAAATTTGCCGAACGGCCGCAGCCGCCAGCGAATGTTTTTGACCAGAATATCCTCAAACGAGCCGCGGTTCAGACCCTTTAGCGCGATCTCGCCCATCTTGATTAAAATAACTTCCTTCATTGCATTCTCCTGTAATATAAGCGTTCTATTTCACTCCGCGCTGTCTACCGCTGCTTTACAAGCGACTGTGCGCCCTGTGCAACGCGACGCACCAGCTCGCGGATCATCTCTTCCGCAGTATCCGGCGCAAAACTTACGCGCAGCGTTTCGTCCGACGTCATTTTGTCAACGCCCAGCGCGCTCAGCACGTAGCTGTGCTTTCCCTTTGCACATGCGCTGCCGCTTGAAACATAGACTGCAAACTGTTCGAGATAGTGCAGCATGGTTTCCGAGCGCACGCCGTAAACTGAAAAGCTTACAATATGCGGCGCGTGATGCGAAACGTCTCTGAAGCGAATCTGCGGCACAGACGCCGCTTCCTGTAAAAGCAAAGCGCGCAGCATTTCATAGTGCGCCCTGTTTTCGCCAAGACCGGTTCTCCCCTTTTCAGCCGCCGCGCCGAACGCCGCGATAAGCGGGACCGATTCTGTGCCGGAACGAAGCCCGTTTTGCTGGCCGCCTCCGTAAAGGATCGGCGCTATCCGCGCTCCCTTTTTCACATACAGCGCGCCCACCCCTTTCGGCGCGCAGACCTTATGTCCGCTGACACTTAAAAGATCAATCTGCGACCCCTTCAGCCGGATTGGAAGCTTTAAAAAGGCCTGCACCGCGTCCGTATGAAACAATACATCCGGATTCTTCGCTTTTACCGCCTTGGCGATCTCCCTGACCGGCAGAACAAGCCCCGTCTCATTGTTCACCATCATGGCGGACACCAGGATCGTATCTCCGTCTACTTCTTGTGCAAAACATTGAGGCGTATATACGCCGTTTTCATCGGGCAAAATCCGCTTAACGGAAAAGCCCGTCGCCTCAAGCTGTGCGGCGGCTTCCATTACGGACGGATGCTCGACCGCCGAAATAAGAATCGTTTTTCCACGGCGCTTTCTTGCCTGTGCGGCGCCAAACAGCGCCATATTATTTGATTCGGTTGCACCGGAAGTAAAGAAAAGCTCCGACGGATCACACGAAAGTGCGGCTGCCAAACGGGCGCGCGCCTCTGTAACCAGCTTTTCCGCCTCAAAGCCCTTGCGATGCAGAGACGACGGATTGCCGTATGCGGCGCGCATTGCCTGCACAGCGGCCTCAACCGCCTCTTCACACGGCTTTGTTGTCGCGCTGTTATCGAGATAGCATTCCATTCCGGTACTCCTTTTCCCCATCGGATCGTTTGCTTCCGACAGTCTGATACATTTTCTATTGTACTTCCTTTCACAAAAAATCGCAAGTCCTTTTGCATAAAGCAAAAATGCCCGGAAAAACTATCCGGGAAACAGAACCGGCCGTGAAAGCGTTCTTTGTAAAGGCCGGTCCGAAAGGAGTTTTTCCATATGGCGATGTTTATGAAGCGGCGCACTGCCGTCCGTATCTTAAGCTTCAGCATTGCTGCGGTGGCTGTGCTTTCCATTTTGGCCTTCCGCTATAAAATCGAAGCCATGACCTCCCAGAGTAAGCTGGAACAAACGCTTGTGCAGAACGTCAGCAACCTTACCACCTATGCAAGCGATATCCGCAGCGATCTTCAGAAAATCCAATATGCGAATACAGCGCCAATGCTTGCCTCGCTGTCCTCCAAGCTCTGGCGCGAGGCGAGCTTTGCCAAGGAGTCGCTCGATCTTTTGCCAGTATCATACAGCCGACTGCAAAACACCAATAAGCTGCTTTCGCAGGTCGGGGATTATTGCGTGAGTCTTTCCAAAAAGTTCAGCGCCGGAGAACCTATCACCGACGAGGAACGGCAAAAGCTTGCCGTTTTATCAGAATACTGCGAAAAAATGCTGAATGAGATCGCGGTGGTTTCCGACGAGCTTTCCACCGGCACTCTGACCTACGCCATGATGAATGACGAGCTCCACCGTTCAATGGACGGGAAAGAAGCCGCGGTCAGCGTGACCGAGGGCTTCTCCGAATTTGAAGAAGGCTTTTCCGCGTATCCTTCTCTCATCTACGACGGCCCGTTCTCCGATCATATCCTCCAGCAGTCGCCGCGGTCTCTTGCCGGAACGTATACTGTTACAGAGGATGCGGCGCGTCAGGCGGCTGCAAAAGCGCTCGGCGTTCAAACAAGCCAGCTCACCTTAGAGGAAACAGAATATTCCCGAATGGAGTCCTTCTGTTTTTCAGGCGACGGCGTATACGCTATTGTAACAAAACAGGGCGGTTTTGTCTGCACTGTTTTAAAAGAGCGCATGCCGCAGAGCGAAAACATCAGCGCAGACGACGCTTTAAAGCGCGCGCAGTCTTATCTCAGCTCGCTTGGCTATGAAAATCTTGATTCCTCGTATTATGAAATTGCCGGAAATATTCTGACCGCGAACTTCGCCGCACGGCAGGGCAATGTGACCATGTATCCGGATCTTGTAAAAGTCGGCGTAGCGATGGACAGCGGAGAAATCGTAGCGCTTGATGCACGCGGTTATCTGATGAACCACACGTCCCGCACGGGTTTAACGCCCGCTCTCACTTCTGCTCAGGCGCAAAAGTCGGTCAGTCCGCTTTTAAACGTCAAGCAGTCAAAGCTGTGCATCGTTCCCTCCGACGGCTTAAATGAAACGCTCTGCTGGGAGTTTTCATGCGAGACAGCCGACGGCGGACAGGTCTTAGTCTATATCAATGCAAGAACCGGGATGGAAGAACAGATTCTGCTGCTTCTGATCGGCGATTATGGCCAGCTTACGATTTAAAAAGCATTTTATCAAACAAAAAGCCGCTTATATAAGCGGCTTTTTGTTTGATACGTTTACGTTTTGTTCGCGAAATTAAAATTCAAGGGGCTGAGGCCCTTCGTTCGGCGCATAGGCCTCATCCGTTGTTCCATGCTTTTTATCCGCCCGCTTATACAGCAGCTTCAAAATGATCGGCGTAACAATGGAGGAAACCATAATCAGCATAATGACTGCCGCAAAATACTCCGAAGGAATCAGTCCGACGGCAAGGCCCTTTTGCGAAACGATGAGTGCAACCTCGCCACGCGTCATCATACCGACGCCGATACGCAGCGACTCGCTGCCGCTAAAGCGGCATACACGGGCCATTAGACCACAGCCGATCACCTTTGCAACCAGCGCAACCGCAACAAAGAGGATGCAGAACCACAGCAGCGTCCACGTCATGTTGTCAAACTGCGTCTTTAAACCGATACCCGCGAAAAAGATCGGGCTGAACAGCATATAGGAATTGATGTCCATTTTTCTTGCAATATAGTCCGCATCACGGATGTTGCAGAAAATGATGCCGGCCACAAACGCACCGGTAATATCGGCAATGCCAAACCATGCCTCTGCGGCATAAGCCATACCAAGACAAACAGCAAATGCATAGATTGGAAGACGGCGGCGGTGCGGAAAGCGGCTGTCCAGCCATTTGAAGCCAAAATACAAAACAACGCCCACCGCAATTGCAAAGACAAAGAAAAGCAGAGTATTGACAATGACCATGAACGGCTGCACATCCGGACTCTTAAAGCCGATAACAAAGGTCAAAACGATGATGCCGATCACGTCGTCGATGATGGCGGCGCTCAAAATGGTGGTACCGATCCTGCCCTTCAGCCTGCCCATTTCACGAAGCGTCTGCACAGTAATGCCGACGGAGGTGGCCGTCATAATGACGCCGATAAACACCGCTTTAAAGAAATCATCCGTTCCCACGGCCGCAAAGCCGTACATGCACGAATACAGAAGATAGCCGCCCAAAAGCGGAACCAGAACGCCCGCGCAGGCAATAAAGAAGGCCGCGACGCCCGTTTTTTTCAAATCCTTCAGATCCGTCTCCAAGCCGGCGACAAACATCAGCATAATGACGCCGATTTCCGCCATCTGATTGAGAAACTCACTCTGGTTTACAATTCCCAATACAGAGGGGCCGATCAGCAGACCGGCAATAATCTCGCCGACGACCTGAGGCACATGGATCCGGCGAGCCAGAATACCCAGCGTCTTCGCTGCGACAATAATAATCGCAAGATCAAGAAAGAAACGAATTGACACGCAAACACACTTCCTATTTAAAATATCTCTCTATTAAATTTAAACCGAAAGTTATTTTACGCTTTATTCATAGTAAAGTCAAGAATGAAACTATACAAAAAATCGTTCGCTCTTTTGCGCTTTTTCTCGCGAATCACGGCTTATACAGGCCGCTTTACTGATTGAATTGCACTTAAACGAAAAACGTCCGGACAGCTTAGGCCGGGCGTCTGAGAAGAAAAACAAACGGAAAGACTTATACCCCCTGCGCGCTGTCAAGATAGAAGCAGCGTTCGACACAGATTGCACAGCCGCACAGATGCAGATTTTCTTCATCTGCGGATGCCCGCAGAATGGTAATCGGGCGGCCCGCGATTTCGACAGCGCGGTCTGAAACCATTTTCAGCATTTCCTCCTCATCGAAAAGTCCGCCGCAAAGATAAATTTTCTCCGGATCGATCAGTTGGGCGTATAACGCCGTAAGCTCCGCCGCGCGCCGATAAGGCGTTTCGCCGGTATCTGAAAAATCTGCGCCAAGCTGACCGTGAACGCCGCTGTACGGACGTCCGTTCATCAAAGCGCCCACTTCAGCCGGCGCGGCTTTTCCGCAGCGCAGCAATACGGCATGACGCGCATTCTCTCCATAAAAAAGCTGCTGCGCAATCAACATGCCGGTCGCTGTGCGCGCTGTGATGATTGGAATTTTCACCGCATAGGCAAGATCGCGCTTTAAGCGGGTCAGCTTTTCGGCGCCTGCGCCCCCTTCTACAAGTCCGGAAGCGCGATCTCCTAAGACAACGCCAACACCCAAAACGCGTTCCGCCGGAATGCAGTTGTCCCGCATCATCTGCTGCACCTGCTCAAACAATGCGCTTAAAACCGCCCGATAGTGCATCCCTTCTATATTCGTCCTGATATGTTCCAAAGAATCGCCGTGCAGGTTGGACAAGCCAACAGTCAGCGTCTTCTCATCAATCGCTGCACCAAAGGCCAGACGGCAGTTCGGATCAATGGAAAGCAGGACTTTCCGTCGGCCGCGCTTTTGCTGCGTTTCAGTATTTTCCCCCAACTCATGCAGAAAGCCTTCCTGCATCATCTCACTTGTCAGCAGCGTAACGGCAGACTTTGTCATTCCAATTCTTGCGGAAAGATCAATACGCGAACAAGCGCCGCTGTGCCGAATCATATTCAAAATAAGCAGCTTGCTGCGCGTCTTCATATCCACACGCGGATTAAGCGGCGTATTCATATCTTTACTCTCCCTTTCGGCTGTGCCCTGAATCAGATCATTGTACCGTCTTCTGACTGCAAAACAACGAAAACAGGCTATCCTTTCTTATAGGATAGCCTATTTTTCAGCCAATCTCATGAATAAAATATGAATTGTTCTCGATCTGTCGTCTTATTTTCCCATATCAGAAAGCGCTTTTTCAGCTTCCGCCTTCGTATCCTCCAGCCATTCCTGATCGCCCTCCTGCAATTCCGCAGCGAGCGCGTCACGCTCTATCGCGTGCAGCTCCTCCGCCGTATAGGTTTTCGAGGCGATCCATTCCTGCCCATATTCACTCTCAAAATAAAAGCTGTAATACGCGGGTTCCATATCCCGTTTCGCAAGGATTTCCTGCACCTCCTTTGCAATGCGTGCCGCCTCCTCAGGCGTAAGCGTTTCACATACAATCCGCATGTTAAGTATACCGCCCATATGGCGGATCGCCTGCATCGAAAAGGAAA
>ERZ857480.14371-NODE-22063-length-21934-cov-9.9917_pt1 | contig 21934 bp, 16 predicted proteins | sample MGYA00519767_ERZ857480 | MGnify/ENA primary metagenome ERZ857480 (study PRJEB31778, sample SAMEA3449210) | human gut metagenome | biome: human gut; feature: human-associated habitat; material: faeces | place: United Kingdom | collected 2010/2012 ...
CGGTGTCGCAGAAGTCGTACTTGAACACGCCCCGAGTCAGGCTGGGGCAGGAGGCCGGCTCCACGGCGATGATGCGGTAGTCCGCCTCACCCCGCAGCATCTGGCCCACGAAGGGAGAGATCAGGCCGCCCAGGTTGGAGCCGCCGCCGGCGCAGCCGATGATGGTATCGGGCTTGACGTGGTACTTCTCCAGCGCCGCCATGGTCTCCAGACCGATGACGGACTGGTGCAGCAGCACCTGATTCAGGACGCTGCCCAGCACGTAGCGGTAACCCTCCTGGCTGGCCGCGGCCTCCACAGCCTCGCTGATGGCGCAGCCCAGGGAGCCGGTGGTGTCGGGGAACTCTGCCAAAATCCTGCGGCCCACCTCGGTGGTGTTGGAGGGGGACGGGGTCACGTTGGCGCCGTAGGTCCGCATGACCTCACGGCGGAAGGGCTTCTGCTCATAGGAGCACTTCACCATGAACACGCGGCAGTCCAGTCCCAGATAAGCGCAGGCCATGCTCAGCGCAGTGCCCCACTGACCGGCGCCGGTCTCGGTGGTGACGCCCTTAAGGCCCTGCTTCTTGGCGTAGTACGCCTGGGCGATGGCGGAGTTCAGCTTGTGGCTGCCCGAGGTGTTGTTGCCCTCAAACTTGTAGTAGATGTGGGCGGGGGTGTCCAGCTTCTCCTCCAGGCAGTAGGCCCGCACCAGCGGAGACGGACGGTACATCTTGTAGAAGTCGCGGATCTCCTGAGGGATGGGGATGTAGGCGGTGGTGTCGTCCAGCTCCTGCTTCACCAGCTCGTCACAGAACACATGGCCCAGCTCCTCCGCCGTCATGGGCTGGAGCGGGCCGGGGTTCAGCAGCGGCGCGGGCTTGTTGGTCATATCCGCACGCACGTTGTACCAGTTCCGAGGCAGCTCGTCCTCGCTGAGGTAGATCTTGTAGGGGATAGTGGTAGTGTCTTTCATCTTAGTTGCCTCCTAAATTATAGTACCGCGTGGTGCGGGGTCTCACTGATTATGCGAATTATGCGAAATAGTCGATCATCATGGCGTGCTTCATCTTGTCCAGCGTCTGGGCCGCTGCGGCCTTGGCGGTCTCGCTGCCGGCGCGCAGGATCTCCATGATGGCGTCGGGGTCTCTGGCCAGCTCCTGGCGGCGGGTGCGGATGGGCTCCAGCGTCTCCTGCATCACGTTGTTCAGGAACTTCTTCACCTTCACATCGCCCAGACCGCCCCGTTCGTAGTGGGCCTTCAGCTCACCCAGATTGGCGTACTCCGGCAGGTAGCGGGCAAAGTGCTCGTCGGTGCAGAAGGCGTCCAGATAGATAAACACGGGGTTATCCTTGGTGTTGCCCGGGTCGGACACCATCAGGTGATTGGGGTCGGTGTACATGCCCATGATCTTGGTGCGGATGTCATCGGGCTCGTCGGCCAGATAGATGCAGTTGCCCAGAGACTTGCTCATCTTGGCCTTGCCATCGGTGCCCGGCAGGCGCAGGCAGGCGGCGTTATCCGGCAGCAGCGCCGTGGGCTCCACCAGCGTCTCACCGTACAGCTCGTTGAAGCGCCGGACGATCTCACGGGCCTGCTCCAGCATGGGCAGCTGGTCCTCACCCACAGGCACAGTGTCGGCCATAAAGGCGGTGATGTCCGCCGTTTGGCTGACGGGGTAGGTCAAAAAGCCCATGGGAATGCTGTGGTTGAAGCCGCGGAGCTGGATCTCCGCCTTGACGGTGGGGTTCCGCTCCAGGCGGGCCAGCGTCACCAGATTCATGTAGTAAAACGTCATCTCCGTCAGCTCGCTGACATGGGACTGCACGAAAATGGTGGACTTGGCGGGGTCGATGCCGCAGGCCAGATAGTCCAGCGCCACCTCCATGATGTTGTCGCGGACCTTCTGGGGATGGTCGAAGTTGTCGGTGAGGGCCTGCGCGTCGGCGATCATGAAGAACAGCTTCTCGAAGCGGCCGCTGTTCTGGAGCACGACGCGGTTGCGCAGGGAGCCCACATAGTGGCCTACGTGGAGGCGTCCGGTAGGACGGTCGCCGGTGAGGATGATCTTGCCCATACTTTCAATTCCTTTCTATATGTCAGATATTTCCTGTTGGTAAAACAAAAAACGTCCTGTCCCATGGAATTCCATGGGACAGGACGTACAATACGTTCCTGCGGTACCACCCAAATTGGCAAAGCGCCCGCTCTGCACGCACGATCATGCGCTCCGCCGGGATAACGGCCGCGGCTGCCGTCGGGTATTACTCACCTGTTCAGGCTTTCTCCCCGCCCTCGTAAGGCCATTCGCCGTACATTCCGCTGCCGCGCTCCCACCAATGCGCCGCTCTCTGAAAGGTTCCTGTACGGGTACTTCTCTTACTCAACGGTTTGGAATATGACGCTATTGTAGCACCTTTTCCGCAGATGTCAAGAGATTTTTTCACAGCGCCCGTAAAAATTCCGGCTTCAGGTCCCGCCGCCCCTCCAGCGCGGCCCGGATCTGGGCCAGCAGGGCCTCGCGGTCGCCGTTGAGAGTGCCCTTCAGCGTCAGGTAGTTGCTGGCATGGTTGGCGCGGAACACGGTTCCCTCGCTGTCCACGTGCTGCAAAAACAGCTCCGTCTCCTTCAGCACCTCCAGCGGGCCCAGCACCGTAAAGCTGCCGTCCTTGACCCAGCCCTCCAGCGGCGTGCCGTGGGGCACCATCAGCGTCAGCAGCCCCAGATAGTCGGGCTTCATCTCGCTGACGGCTCTGGCGGTGTCCAGCGCATGCTGCTGCCACAGCTCCACACTGCCAAGGCCGGAGATGGCCGTCACGGACAGCGTCAGACCGCAGCGTTTGGCCTTCTGCCCCGCCGCCACGATGGCTGCGGCGGTGTGGCCCTTGCGCATCCGCTCCAGTACCGCGTCGCAGCCGGACTCCAGCCCCATGTATACCATTTTCAGTCCCTTCTGCCGCAGCAGGCGCAGGTCGTCCTCGCTCTTCACCTGCAAGCTGGCCGGGGAGGCGTAGCACGTGACCCGTTCACACTCGGGGAACAGGCCGTACACCAGCCCCAGTATCTCCACCAGGTCCTCCGTGCGGCGCATCAGGGCATCGCCATCGGCCAGAAAGACCCGGTCCACCCGGTGGTAGACGCGGCGGGCCAGCTCGAAATCCTCCCGTATCTCCTGCATGGGACGCATGGAAAAATGCTTGTCGTCGTACATTTCACAGAAGGCGCAGCGGTTGTGGCTGCACCCGTAGGTCACCTGCACGATGAGGCTGTACGCCTCGCTGGGCGGCCGGTAGACCTTGCCTTTGTAGCGCATGGGATCACTCTCCTTCCGCTCTATTATGCCACGGTTTCCATCGTTTGAAAAGAGGCATCTTTCCGCATCCGGCGGCATAGGGTGGGACATCTCAACAAACGAGGTGTTCGATATGGAACTGAACTACAACCGCGTCCATCTATGCGGGCAGGCGGAGGGCGTGCCCGCCCTGTCCCACGTCAACCACGGCTGCGCCTTCTACAAGTTTACGCTGGCGGTGATGCGCCTGTCAGGGCAGGCAGACCGCCTGCCGGTCATCGTGCCCCAGACGCTGCTCCATGCTGTACCGGTGGCGGCTGGGACCACCGTTACCGTCATCGGTCAGCTGCGGTCCTTCAACAACAAAAGCGGTCAGGGCAGCCGCCTGGTGATCTCCGTGTTCGCCCACCAGCTGACCCTGGGCGGCGAGAGCCCCTTTAACCAGATCCAGCTGTCCGGCATATTGTGCAGGACACCCACGCTGCGGCGGACGCCGCTGGGCCGCGAGATCTGTGACATCATCCTGGCGGTGAACCGCCGGTACGGGCGGGCGGACTACCTGCCGTGCATCGCCTGGGGCGCGGTGGCGGCTCAGGCGGCGGACATGCGCACCGGCCAGCGCCTCACCGTGGAGGGCCGCGTCCAGAGCCGTGTCTACACCAAAAATGACAACGGCGTCCTGACGGACCGCACGGCTTATGAGGTGTCCATCATGCGTCCTGCGGAGATCGAGGAATTTCTTGTACATATTCCCCGTTGAAAACGGGAATCACCAGTGTTATGATAGATTTAACGTCAGATTTTACAAGAGATTTTACGAAAGAGAGATAGATCCTCATGCAGCATCACCTGCACTTCCCTTTTCATCACCACAAGCCCCATGCCGCCCGGTACGACGTGGACATGACCCAGGGCAGCACCACGGGACACCTGATCCGTTTCGCCCTGCCGCTGCTGGCAGGCAACCTGTTCCAGCAGCTTTACAACATGGTGGACACCTGGGTGGTGGGCAATTTCGTCAGCAATGAGGCGTTCTCCGCCGTGGGCACCGTGGGGCCCATTATCAACACCCTCATCGGCTTCTTTCTGGGAATGTCCAGCGGCGCCGGCGTGGTCATCAGCCAGTATTACGGTGCGCACCGGCCGGAAAAGGTACATCAGGCGGTACACACCGCCATTCTCCTGACGCTGCTGCTGGGCGTGGTTTTCACCGGCGCGGGCATCGCCATGACGCCGCTGATGCTGGACCTGATGAAGACCCCCGCGGAGGTGGCGCCGGATCAGACCACGTACCTGACCATCTATTTCGCGGGCATCATGGGCCTGCTGCTGTACAACATGGGCTCCGGCATCCTGCAGGCTGCCGGCGACTCCCGCCGCCCCTTCTACTTTCTGGTAGTGTCCGCCGTGGTGAACACGGCGCTGGACCTGCTGTTTGTGCTGCAATTCGGCATGGGCGTGGAGGGCGTGGCCTACGCCACCATCATTGCTCAGGCGGTATCCGCCATACTGACCATGATCGTGCTGGTGCGCTACGACGGCAGCATCCGGCTGGAGCTGCGGAAGCTGCGGTTCCACTGGGACATGCTGAAAAAGATCGTGTCGGTGGGCATCCCCGCCGCGCTGCAGATGGCCATCACCGCCTTCTCCAACGTGTTCGTGCAGGGCTACATCAACCACTTCGGCGCGGACTGCATGTCCGGCTGGACGGCCTACACCAAGGTTGACCAGCTGGTGATCCTGCCGGTGCAGTCTCTGTCCATGGCCTCCACCACCTTTGTGGGCCAGAATCTGGGTGTGGGCAACGTGGCGCGTGCCAAGGGCGGCGTGCGCCGTGCGCTGCTGCTGTCCTTCGCCGTCACCGCCGTGCTGCTGGTGCCGGTGCTGCTGCTGGCGCCGGGCCTCACCTCCTTCTTCAACAGTAAGGCCGAGGTGGTGTCCTACGGCGCGCTGCTGCTGCGGCTGCTGTCGCCGTTCTACTTCTTCTTCTGCATCAATCAGGTCTACTCCGGCGCACTGCGGGGCGCGGGCAACAGCCGTATGCCCATGTTCATCATGCTGGGTTCCTTCGTGGTATTTCGCCAGATCTACCTGTATGTCATGGCCAACTACATCTCCAACGAGATCGTGCCCATCGCTCTGAGCTACCCCGCCGGATGGTTCGTATGCAGCGCCGCCACCCTGCTGTATTACACCCACTGCAAGTTCGACCACTATCGCCTGGTGGAGGATGTGTAAATGGACAAGTGTGAATCCTGCGTGTTCTACCTCTATGACGAGGAATACGACGACTACGTGTGCGACATGGACCTGGATGAGGACGAGATGACCCGCTTCCTGGCGTCGGACACCGGCAGCTGCCCCTTCTGGCGGCCCGGGGACGACTATCTCACCGCGCGGAAGCAGTAACATACAGCAAAAGAGGGGAGACAGCACATCCGCTGTCTCCCCCTCTTTCATCTGTACCGCACGCAGGCCCTCCCGCGGGATGCCGCGCCTTGTGTGCGGCGTCCCGCGTCAAAGCGGCGCGTCCGCAGCGGCGCCCGGCGCGGCACATCCCTGCAAAACGCAAGAGACGCGGCCAAAGGCCGCGTCTCTTTTCTTCCCCCATGGGCAAGACTCCGCTCGTTATACCCCCCAACAGGCGGAGCAGCAGAAAAAGCGTTACTTACCGGACTTCTTCCGGCGGCGCAGGCCCGCAGCACCGCTGAGGCTCAGCACAGCCGCGGCCGCATAGGCGGCGATACCGGCGTCGAAGGTCTTGGGCGACTGGGCCGCGCCGTCGGCGCCGTTATTGGTGCCGTTGCCCTTGTGGTTGTGCCGCTTATCGTCCGGCGTAGGCACAGGCGGCTTGACGGGATCGTCCGGCGTAGGCACAGGCGGCTTGGGACCATCATCGTCGTCGCTCTTAACGTCCTTCCACAGCGGCGTCACGCTGACATCGTGCTCCACCACGTAGGTGGTGCCGGCCTCGTAGGCCACGCCGTCGATGATCCACTTGTCGAACGTCTTCTTGTCGGGAGCCCGGAAGCCCATGCTGTCCCAGTCAGAGCGCAGGGTGTAGTTCTTACCGCCCTCGGCACGATCCATGGCCAGAGTGCCGCCCACCTCGGTATCGTAGCTGACGGAGTAGTACACCGTCACGGTACCCTCGGCCTCGGTCTCGATAGTACCGGCATAGCCCTTCGCCGTGATGCGCACGGAGATGGTCTTGCCGATGTCCTCGCCGGTCAGTTCGTAGGCAGCCTCATCGGCGCCCTCGATGGGCTGGCCGTTCCGCAGCCACTGGTAGCGCAGGTCAGCGTTGGGCATGCCGCTGGTCTCGGCAGTCAGGGTCTCGCCGCGCTCCAGCTTGCCGTTGATGGCCACCGTGCCGGTGATATCCGGCAGAGTGCGCTGGTAGCCGCAGGTATCGCAGGTGGTATCATCCGCATCGGTGTAGTCGTGCTCGGCCTTGTCCTTGGTATAGCCGCAGCCGTCCACCGTGCAGGTGTGCCAGTGATACGTGTCGTCGCTGTCCCAATCCTCGGTCCAGACGTGGGGCTGCACCTCGTACTGGGCATAGTAGGTGACGTTGCCGGTCACGGTCTCGGCCACATCCTCCACCGCACCGTTGGGCGTGGTGCTCCAGCCCAGGAACACGTAGCTGTTGTCCTCGTCCGTCTCCTTGTCCGCGCCGGGCGCCTGAATGGCGGTGCCGTAGTCCACAGTGCCATCGGTGCAGCTGCCGGTCAGGCTGCCGCCCTGGGCGTTCCAGGCCACCGTGTACTGGTTGACGGTCCGGCTGAAGATGGCGGTAATGGTGGTGTCATCCGTCACGGTGTAGGTGCCGTTAGGCGTGCTCCACTTCTCGAAGGCGTAGGTGTACTGGGCGGTGTTGGCGCTGGCCACCGCGGCCACCGTCACGCCCTTGACGGTAACGGTGCTGCCGCTGACGGTCAGATCTGCCCCCTCCGGCACGCGGCTGACCGCCTGCACGGGCGTCACCATGCCGTACTCGGCCTCGTTGGCCTCGAAGGACACGGTAAAGTAGTTCACGGTGCGGTCATGGCCGCAGGTCAGGCACTCTGTGCCCTCCAGACCGTCATAGACGTGGGCCTCCTTGGTGGTCATGTCCCACTCCTCGCAGCCGTTCCGGCACTGCTTGACGTGATAATCCTTGTCGTAGTCCTTCCACTGGAAGTCGTGCTCCAGCTTCTGACCCACCTCGAAGATGGCCTCGCCGGCAGTGCCCTCACTGGAGACGCCGCAGGCACAGGACTTGTAATAGAGCGCCGGAGACAGGCAGGTAGCGTCGGCCTTGCGGTACTGCTGGCTCTCCGCCTTCTGGTCGAAGGTATGCTGGTGGACAGGCACCGTCACATCCAGAGCCGCACCGGCCCTGTGGGTGTCAGTCTCCTTGAAGCGCACCTGATAGATGCCGCTGTTCAGACCGGCCAGAGTCCCGTCGGGGCAGGTGACGTAGTTCACACCATCGGCGCTGTACTCCATGGCGGAGGTCACGCCGGTGATGGTACCGTCGGTGCCGCCGATGGAGGAGGGCGCGGTACTCTCCAGACCGGCAGGTGCATCCTGCGCCGCCTTCTGAATGACCAGCGTATAGGTGGCGGAGGATTGCGCATAGTTCTGGTTGCTGTCGTCCGACATCGCGGTGATGACCACGGTACCGGCCTTGCGGATGGTGACCTCGCCGGTGGCGGCATCCACCGCCGCCACGGTGTCATCGCTGCCGCGATAGACCACGGGGCCCTTGGCGCCGCTGACAGTCTGGGTATAGCTGGTGCTGGCGGGATCGTAGGTCAGATCCACCCTCGCCTCCGCGAAGGACAGCTCCTGGCCCATGGGTGCGATCGTCAAATCGCCCAGCGCCAGCTCCGCCGCGGCGAAGTTGCTGCTGCCGGAGACGCGCAGCTTCACCGTGTAGGTACCGGCATTGGTGGGCTCTTCCGCCGCGATGCCGTCGGCATTCGTGTAGACCACGGTCAGCGTGATATCCTGCGCGGGATAGCTGTCGCTCAGCTCCGCGGTCACTTTCTTGGCGTTTCCGTTATAGACCAGCTCCTCGCCCCGGGGATAGGTCACAGCGAAGTCGCTGACCGCAGGGGTCTTCTCGCCGATGCTCCACACGATGGTCTTATCCTCGGTGGTGCCGTCGTCCCACTGATAGTTGGCGGTGTTCGTCAGCTTGGCCACGGCGGTGTGCTCACCGGCGTTGACCGCCTTGAACTCGCCCTCCAGCGTGCAGCCCTCACCGGCGGCCACGCCGGTCCGGGTCTCGCCGTTGTAGATGAGGCCGGTGACGGCCGCGGGGGCCTTCACCTTCATGGGCTGGATCTTCCACTGGATGGTCTTGTCGGTCTCGGTGCCGTCGGGCCACACATACCCCTCGTTCAAGCGCAGGGTGATGGTGTACTCGCCCACGTCCATGGCCTTGTCCTCACCGGACACGGTGTAGTAGGTGTCCGCGCCCTCGGGCACGGTGAGCACCGTCTGCTCCTCGCCGCTGTAGGTCAGGGTGGTCTCGGCGGCCACCACGGGCATCAGGTCTGCGGGCACCGCCTGCACCAGCAGGATGGTGTCGTGGGCCTCGTTCCACGCGAAGATGCTGCCGTTGTTGGTGGTGATCCTGGCCAGCACCTCCGGCGGCAGGGTCTCGTAGGTCACGCCGCTGAAGTAATCCTTACCCTCGCGGCCCTCGACCTCCACCACCTGGATGTCCGCGTTCTCGGTCAGGCCGCTGACGGAGATCTTTGCCGAAGCGCCGTATTCCGTATCAACGAGCAGATACAGGTTTTCGTCCGTGCCGTCGGTCAGGGTGTTGCCGGTGATGCTGACGCTGCCGCCCAGCGTAAGCTCTGTGCCGCTATGGTTGGGCGAAGCGTGCACGCCGCCGCCCTGCTCGCCGGCGGTGTTGCCGGTGATGCCGCCGTTGAGGATCTTGGTCCATCTGTCCGTGTACTGGCCTCCCTCACTGTAGCTGTACAGACCGCCGCCGAATCTGGCTGCGCTGTTGTAGGCGATGGCGTCGCTGCGCAGGCTGTTCATGGTAAACTTGCCGAGGTTTGCCACACCGCCGCCTCCGGCGCTGCTCTTGCCGCTGACATTTTCAAGATCCGAATTAGGATAATAGTTGCCACCTTGCATCAAATTGCCCGTATTGGTGGACTTATTGTGCTGGATGGCTGCATTTCCGTACAGGCCGAAGCTGCCGCCGCTGCGGGGCTCCACGGCCACACCCGCGCCATAGCTGGTGGTAAAGCCGGTGATGGTACCGTTATACAGGTTGACGTACGCCCAGCTTACCTGCAGGCCGCGCTGGGCGGTCAGGGCGCTGTTGCCCCGCAGGCCGCCGGGCGTCGCCGCGCAGTCGGTCAGGTTGGCCGAGGCGCCGTTGCAGACGCGCAGCAGGGAGCTGCTGGTGTTGCTCTTGTCGCTGGTGACGGTATGGCCGTTGAAGCAGAGGTTCAGCGTCACGCTCTTGTTGTTGGCCTCCCACGTCTCCGCCAGCGTCACGTCCTGGCTCAGATACCAGTTGCCGGTGCGGGGCAGCCAGTTGGTGGCTCTGACATAACCGCCGCCGGATGCGAACGTCGCGGAGCCGTAGTCCTTCTGGGCCTCGTAGTCCGTCCACTCCTTGAAGTCGATCTCGCCGCCGCACTCGCCGGAGTGGCCCGCCACGGAGATGTCATGGCTGGCGCTGTCCAGATTGCAGAGGGTATGCTTGTGGTAAATGGTCAGGTGGATATAGGTGGCGCCGCCGCTGTTGGCAGCCAGCTCCATTTGGCCATCATTGTCATCGTCCAGCGTGAAGCAGGGTATATCGTTCACCATCGCACCGGTCTTATATTGGTTGCTCTTGCTATTGATGGTCGCAACATCTTTGCCGTTCGCCGGCTCCAGCACCGTCACGCCAATCTTGCTTCCGGTGCTCAGCAGCGTTGTGCTGGTGCCATACTCTCTGTCCAGCACAATGCACTGGGTGGTGGCCAGGTTGTTGGCCGCACCGTTTACGGTGTTGCCGGTCACGGTGATCCTGGAACCTCTGGTGGGATACAGTGTGATCTTCTTGTCGGAGGGCTTATAGACGCTGTCATCTTCTTTGCCTGCGTTATATATGCCGCCGCCCTGCGTACCGGCGGTGTTGCCGGTAATGCTGCCGCCGTACAGGGTCACGTAGGCAACATTGTCATAGACACCGCCGCCGTAGGTAGCCGCAGAGTTTCCGGTGATGCTGCCGCCGTACATCTCGAAGCTGCCGTTCTTCTGGACCGCCACGCCGCCGCCAACGTCATCGGAGTGGTTGCCGGTGATGGCGCCGCCGTACATCTTGAAGGTGGCGCTCTTCTGGACCGCCACGCCGCTGCCAAAACCCTTGATGGTGCCGGCGTACAGGTTGAACGTGCCGTAGGATTCCACCTTCACGCCCGCGCGCTTGCTGGCCGCCGTGCTGCCGCCGTTGATGACGCCGCTGCCCTGGCAGTCCACGATGTTCAGGATGTGGCTTCTGGTCACGTAATAGGTATAGTCCGCGCCGTCCTTCACGGTGATGGTGTGGCCGTTCAGGCACAGCGTCACGTCCTCATTCAGAACGGTGCCGCTGCTGACGGTCACGTCGTTCATCAGTCTCCACGCGCCCGCCGTGGTGGGCAGGCTGTTGGTGGAGGTCCATTTCTCATAGATAGCCTCGGTCTCATCGTTGCCGTTGGGGTCCGCCGTGCCGTCCGGCTTGTGGATATGGCCCGGGGACACCAGATACCGGCTGTTCTCCACCGCGTAGAAGTTATTGCCGGTCTGGGTAACGCGGTCGGCGGACAGGCTGCCGATATCGATCTTGGCGCTGTCGCTGAGGCGTCTGATGATGCTGATGTTGGCGCTGTCGTTGGCGAACGCGATGCTGCTGGCGCTATTGTTGTTCCAGATCTGCGCGTTCTTGCCCAGCTTCAGTGCGCCGCCGTCGTCCACATAGATGGCACTGCCCTGACCGCCGGTGATCACGCTGTTGCCCATGATGTCGCCGCCGGTCATGGTGAACGTACCGCTGGTGCCCACATACACGCCGCCGCCGTACCGGACGCCCACGTCGCTGCCCACGCTGCTCGCGCGGCCGTTATTGCGGATGCTGCCGCCGTACATGTTGAAGGTGCCGTTGTTCAGAACGCCGCCGCCGTGCTCCACAACGACGCCGACGCCGCCCTGGTCGCCGTTGCGGTAGATATGGCCCGCGTACATGTTGAACGTGCCGTTGTTGTACACACCGCCGCCGTCCGTGCCGACACAGCCGACGATGGCGCCCATATACAGGTTGAACGTGCCGTCATTGCGGACGCCGTTGCCCCGATACGTCGAGTTGTCGACCGGCATCAGTGCGCTGGCGTTGTGGTACTCGCTCCAGTCGCTGCTGCAGTCGGTCAGGCTGAACGTCACGTTGGAATCCACCGTGATGATATCAAAGCTGCCGCCCGCGATGATGCTGTGGCCGTTGGTACACAGCACGGTGCCCTCCTTGGGCTTCCACGTCTCGCTGAGGGTCACGTCCTTGGTCAGGTGATAGTAGCCCGCCTCGGTGGGCAGGGAATCCTCGGACTCCCAGGGCGTGAAGGTCTGGAGGTTGGCCGCGGTATGGCTGCCGCTGACCGTGTGCTCCGCGCCGCAGACGCAGTGGTAGTGGGCCGGCAGCTTCTTCAGCTGCTCGTTCTCCACATACAGCACGCCCAGACTGGGATCGTCCAGAGAGAAGCAGCCCAGCGTCTCGTCCGTCACCCTGCCCTGCACGATGCCGTCCGCCCAGCTGTTCAGGGCGATCTTTGCCGCGCTCTGGAGGCCGCTGACGTGAATGGGATAGCTCTCGGGATCCAGCATGCACACATTGCTGCGCGGCTGGGTGCCGGGTGCGCCGTCCTTATAGTTATAGTAGACCTTGGCGGTGCCGCCGATGTTCAGAATGCCGCTGCCGGTGGCGATGCCGCCATAGGCCGTACCGACGTTATTGAAGATGGAACCGCCGGTCATGTTGAAGGTACCGTTGTTCAGAACGCCGCCCGCATAGCCCTTGTTGTCTCGGATCTGGCCGCCGGTCATGTTGAACGTGCCGCCCTTATTGATCACGATGGTGGCCTGCTTGTCGCCGGTGCTCTTGTTATACTCGATGGAAGCGCCGTCGCACAGATTCAGCGTAGCCCGATCGCCCACCGTGATAGCGGCCTTCGCGCAGTCGATGCCGGTGAGGGTCACGTTGCTGAGCGTCAGGTTGTTGCCCCGCTTCAGAAGGATGGCGCTGTTTTTGGAGCCGGCGGAATTATACACGCCGAAGCTGCCCCGCTTGGAGGCGTCCTCCGTGCAGTCCATCAGTGTCACACTCTGCTGGTCCGTGATATCGTTGTAGGTCGCCTCGTCCTTGCCCAGGATGCCCGCGCCGTTGATGGTGTGGCCGTTCAGGCAGATCGTCAGGCTGTTCGTGCCGCCCCACCATGTATAGGGCGTCCAGTCCTTCGGCAGATACACATCCTTGGTCAGGCAGTATATGCCGAGCTGGCCATAGTCCACATAGGGCAGTGAGTTGCTGGCTGTACTGTTGGGGCCGCACTGCTCACGGGCTCTCTCGTCCGTCCAGAGGATGCACTCCACGTCGCCGTGCATATGCTTCTCCGTTGTGGACGTCGAGGCGGCCTGTACCTGTGTGGGCAGCATGCACAGCGCCGCCAGTGCCAGCGCCAGCAGACCGCCCATCCATTTCTTCTTCATCCGTCGATTCCTCCCTGTTGTGATTACAGATTCTCTCATCGCTCCCCGCGGGTCTGCGCCCGCAGTGCGTTATGTACGTATTGCTCCCGCCGCGTCACTCGGCGTGGGATCCCCCGTCCATGGGGCCGGGCTCTGGCTCCTCCGGCGCTCTGCGGAACCCCATGATGCGGGCCGGGATGTAGACCCACGGCCGGTGCAGCGCGTGGTTGTAGTTGTCCACCGCCTGACAGTAGATGCTCTCGCTGCGGTACAGCACGGCGGCTGCCTCCCGATCGGCGGGGGTCTGCGCCAGACGGCGGCGGAAGGCGGTGACTTGGCTGGCTGCGCTGTCCACGATGCTCTGCCGGCCGGTCAGCGTGCGCCGCACCTCCCAGAACCAGAGCGCCACGAAAGCAGCCGCGCAGACGGCGGCGATCAGCCACGCGATCCACGGTGTCATGTCCCATCGCCCCCTTTCTCCAGCTTTCAGCATGGTCAGTTTACCAGCTTTTTCCGGCGACAGGAGGCCGCGCCCTTGAAATGTATATTTTTTCGACACGAAATGTCAGAACATGACTTTTCAAACCGCCCCTCCCTGTGGTAGAATCGTAGGCGATTATTCAAACGGAGGTGTTTGCGGTGTATATAGCGGTCTGCGATGATCAGGCGGAGGAGCTGTCCGCCCTGACGGCACTGCTGGACCAATGGCAGGCGGAGCGGCATTTCCCCCTGCGGTATCACACGTTCCGCAGCGCCGCCGGCATGCTGGACGTGGCCCAGCGCGAGCGGTTCAGCCTGTACCTGTTGGATGTGATGATGCCCGGCATCGACGGCATGGACGCCGCCCGCGAGATACGCACCTTTGACGATGCCGCCGATATCGTGTTTCTCACGTCCTCCCCTGGCTTCGCCTACGAGAGCTACGGTGTGCGGGCGCTGGAGTATCTGCTCAAGCCCATCAGCGGCAGCCTGCTGTTCCCCGTACTGGACAAGCTGATGCTGCGGGAGCAGCGTCCGCAGGACGGCCTGACCCTGAAGGCGGGTGCCACGCTGGTGCGGGTGCCGTTTTCCCGGCTGTCCTATGTGGAGGTCAACGGCAAGCACCTCTACTTCCACCTGGCCGACGGCACGGTGCGGAAGGTGGCGGGTTCTCTGAAGGACTACGAGCCGCTGCTGCTGGTGCGGCCGGAGTTCATGCGCATCCACCGGTCCTACATTGTGAACATGCTCCAGATCGATGAGCTGTCCCCCGCCGGTGTCCATACGTTTTCCGGCATGAACCTGCCGGTGTCGCGGCTGCTGTACCCCCAGCTGCAAAAGGACTATATGAAGCTGCTGTTTGCGGAGAGGGAGGAGCTGTGACCGTATCCGACATGAATATCGCGTCCCTGCTGGACGTGTTCGATTACGCTCTGGTGCTGATCTACGGGCTGGCACTTGATGTGTTCATCTCCGGCGGCTGCGATACCCCCCGCCAGAAGCGTCTGATCGCGTACCTGTGCCCCTGCTTTCTGGTGGTCCAGCTCCTGGGCTGGCTGACGCTGGGCGAGCTGGCTGTCAAGCAGATCTACCCCCTGATCGTCCATCTGCCGCTGGTGCTGATTTTGGTGCTGGCGCTGAAAAAGCCCTGGGGCATCGCCATCGTCAGCACCGCCACCGCCTATCTCTGCTGCCAGCCGCCCCGCTGGGGCAGCATGGCCGTGGAGGCCCTGACCCACAGCGCCGTGGCCGGCAATCTGGTGTATATCGTGCTGCTGAGCGGGTCGTTCTACCTGTTCCGCCGGTACTTCGTGGCCGCGGCCTACGGCGCCATGACCAGCTCCCCCACCGCCCTGCTGCTGTTCGGGAGCCTTCCCTGCAGCTATTACATTTTTGACTACGCCACCACCATCTACTCCGATGCGCTGTATTCCGGCATTCAGGCCCTCAACGAGTTCCTGCCCACGGTGCTGGTGGTGTTCTACGTCCTGTTCCTGCCCGCCTTCCACGTCCAGAGTCAGAAGCGCTCCAGCGCCGAGATGCAGCGCTCCCTGCTGGAGGTAGAGCTGAAGCAGTCCCAGCAGGAGATGGACTCCCTGCGCCAGTCGGAGATGCAGACGGCGGTGTACCAGCACGACATGCGCCACCACCTGAACATGATCAGCGGCCTCCTGGCCTCCGGCAGCCCCCAGCAAGCTCAGGAGTACATCCAAAAGGTCCAGTCCGACGTGGAGGCCATCACCTCCCGCCGCTTCTGCGAGAACGAGACGGTGAATCTGCTGTGCTCCTCCTTCGTCCAGAAGGCGGAAAAATCCGGCGTTACTCTGAACGTGGACGCGCGGGTCCCCGCCCACCTGCCCATCAGCGACACGGAGCTGTGCTCCCTGCTGTCCAACGCGCTGGAAAATGCCCTGCGCGCCGCGTCCACGCTGCGGCCGGAGTTCCGCCGGACGGTAGACCTCTACTGCGGCATCCGCCTGAACAAACTGCTCATCGAGGTGCGCAATCCCTACGACACGCCGCCGGTGATGCGGGATGGCGTACCGGTATCCGATGCGGTGGGCCACGGCTTCGGCTGCCGCAGCATCCAGGCCATTGCCCAGCAGCGCGGCGGTCTGTGCCAGTTCCTGGCGGAGCGGGGCACATTCCTGCTGCGCGTGATGCTGCCGGCAAAGGGCGTCGCCAAGTAAACCTGCGTCCAGTAAAAAAGGACCTGCACCTCGCGGTGCAGGTCCTTTTTTATTGGTTTGTTCAACCCTCGATGATCTCCTGGAAGTACAGGGCGTTCATGCCGGTGCCGTCCAGCATAGCCACCATCACGGTGTGGCCGTCCTTGTCGATGAAGGTGCCGGCATAGGTGACGCCGCCCACCTCGATCTTCATGGTGCCGCCGTCCTCGCTGAGGGAATAGGTGCCCTCGGTCTGCTCCTCATCCTCGGCCAGCACCACCTTACTCTCGTCCACGAAGATGAACTGGTACACGTCGTGGAGCTGGCTCATGACCTCCTGGGTCTGATCCGCGGTCATCTGCACGCCGTCGACATAGCCGCCGATGAAGGTCCAGTAGGTACCCGCCACTTCGGGAGCGGGAATAAACTGATCGGCCAGGATGGTCAGCAGGCTCTGGCCCTCAGGGCTGGTCTGGGTATCGTCCGCGGCGGCATCGTCCTGCACCTGCTGCTGATCGTCAGCAGCGTCGTCGCCCGTGTCGGCGGTATCACCGCAGGCCACCAGAGCAAATGCCATCATCATCGCCAGCAGCAGAGCCAGCAGTTTCTTGAGTTTCATGTTCATTCTTCCTCCATTATTGTCGTTTCTCTTGATATCTATATAAACCGCCTCTGCGGTCTATATCGTTCTTTGCATCACACGCTGGTGGTGATGCTGCCGCCCTCCACGGTGAAGCTGGCCAAGCTGGAGTAGGCGCAGTTGTCCATGGCGTCCCGCATTTCGAACACCATGACATACCGCCCGTCCGGCAGCGCCGTCTCGCCGAAGGCGGTATCCGCCGTCACGGTGATGGTCTCCGCCTCGTAGGCCTCAAAATCATCGTCACCGGAAATACTGGACATATACCACACGGTGGTGAGCTCATCGCCCTCCTGCAGCAGCCGCAGCTCCTTACCGGCCATGCCGTTCTCATCCAGGCCCTGCCGCGCACCCAGGATCTCCCAGGTCTCCGTGGAGAAGTTATAGGCCACCTGCAGGTTGTATGCCTCGCCGTTCAGCAGCACCGGCACGGTATACAGGTTGTAGTCGTCACCCTCACTGCTGAGCTCCATGTAGACCACCGCGCCGTCGATGCTGCCCCAGACGCCCCGGAAGTTGTCGGTGAACACGCCGTTCTCCCAGTCGCCGACGATGTCGTTGTCCGTACCCAGCATCAGCAGGCTGTCGCTGTCCGGATCCGTATAGTACAGGGAGAAATTCACGGACGCCAGCAGGCTGTCGGCCTCCGGCCCAAGGGTCAGTACGGCGCAGCCCTCATCGTTCAGGGTCAGGGGCGCGTTGTCCCAATCCATGGTGGACAGCGTCTCCACCTCAGGCAGGTCGTGGATATCCATCTCCGCCAGATAGTCCATGCCGCTCTGGTCCAGCTCACCGGTAAGCTCATAGAGATAGAAGTATTTGAACGCCGTGCCGGCGCCCAGACCGGCATAGCTGACCGCCTCGTCTGCATCGCCGTTATAGGAGTAGTAGCAGGACAGACCCGTGGCCTCGCTGCGGTAGGGGCCCTTCACCTGATACAGCACGCAGCTGTCCAGCGCATCCAGCACCGCCTGGGCCGAGGGCAGCATATCGCCGCTCTGGCGGGCCATGTGGCCCAGGTCCACCATGTTGGCGTAGCCCTCCTCGCGGGTGTTGCCGCCGTAGTTCTCGCTGCGGTCCGCCACGCGGGCAAACCGCGTGAAGAAGGACGGATCCTGACAGGCGGCGCTCAGCGCCTCCGCGCCATAGCTCTCGTAGGCCGTCAGCAGCGGCCCGATCTGGGACAGGTCGGTGAGGGACAGCGTCACACTGTCCTCCGTGCCCACCAGCTCGCAGCCGGTGTAGTACGCATCGCAGATGGCGCGTCCCAGAGCGGCGCCGTCCATGGACGGCTGTTCCGCCAGCGCGCCCACCCAGTCGGTGTAGTACCAGCCGTTGCCCGGCTCCGTCTCCTCCGACGCCACCAGATAGCGGCTCAGGTCGCAGAAGGTATAGGCCACGTCCACCGTGGCCATCAGGCAGGTGTCAAAGCCCACCAGCTCCAACGGCTGCTGCCCCGCCTCCAGCGACGGCTCCCACACCTGAGAAAACGCGGCGTACATCTCGTCCAGCGTCAGGGAGTCGTAAGTCGTACAGCTCATCAAAAGCCGCGCCGGACACCGAGCCGCCGCCGTGGTTCCAGAACACCACCGCCGTCTTGTCGGCGGGATAGCTGTCCTTGGCAAACTGCAGAAACGCCGCCAGCGTCTCGCTGTCGCCCATACTGGCCGAGGGCTGCTCGTCCACCAGCTGCAATCCCTCGCTGTTGTACACGAAGCGCTGCAGCTTGGAGGCATCCACCACGTCGTTCTGCCACTCGGCAGCGCCGCCGGTCTGGATGACCACCGTCACGTTCTCCGGCAGCTCCACCTCCATCAGCTCGCTGAGGTCCGCGGTGGCGCAGCCGCCCCCGGTCTCCAGATCGCTGCCGCAGAGGTACCAGTATACCGCCCAGCTGCCGTCGTCCGCCGCCGTATTGTTGTCCGGCGTACCGGGCTCATCGCCGCAGGCGGCCAGCGGCAGGGCCATGACCAGCGCCATCATCAGCGCGAAAATTTTCTTCTTCATATTCAGATCCCCAGCAGCTGCTTCTTCTTGGCAGCAAACTCCTCCTCGGTGATGACGCCGGTGTCCAACAGCATCTTGTACTTCTGCAGCTCCGCCACCGTGTCCACGACAGGAGCCGCGGCCTGAACGGGCTGGGCCGCCTGAGCGGCCGGCGCGGCGGCGTTCTCGCAGTCCCACAGCTCTCTGGCGCCGGGATTCATCACATGAGCCAGCGCCGTGGCCATGCGGTGCAGCTCCGCCACCTTTTCATCGTACTCATTGAGATAGTCGATGATGCTGGGGTTCGTGGAGCTGAAGGACGGCGCGCTGATCTCATTCCGGAAAGACTTCCAGTACGGGTCATTGAGGATGACCTCCACGCTGAACTTATGCACCGGCGCGTCCGCCTCGAAGCGGGGCTCCGGTATATCGAACCGGCGGTCGTCCGGCTCCCCGGGACGGCGGTCGCGGTCACGCATGCGCTCCATCCGCTCCATGCGCTCGTACTCCTCTTTCTGCATCTGGAAGCGGTCCACCCGCATCTGCATGGCCCGCGCCCGCTCCGGCACGTCGCTCTCATGGCAGTGCAGACCGTCGGCCTTGCCCTCGAACAGGGTCTTGCCGTCCTCCAGGAACCGGAAGGATACCAGCGCCGACGCCGGAAATACCAGTGCGCCGTCGTATCCCTTCAGCCGCAGCAGACGGTGCTCCGTGTCCGCCAGCAGCTCGCCGCTCAGAAAGCCGAAGCTCATGCGGTCCGTCTCCTTGAACGCGTCCCGCAGCGCCTGGTTTTCGTCATAGTAAGCGATGTATTTCTTGAACTGATCCAGCGACATGCGCTCCAGCACGCCGTCCGGCAGATCCACCTTACCGGCGCACTCCTTGCACAAAGGCATATCCTCCACCTTGGTGGGCAGCAGCCGCGGGGTAGGGCTGCCGCAGATGGGGCAGAGCTTTTTATTGTTACTGAATAATCCCATAGGACCCTCCTGTATTCTCCGTTTGTTCCGGCGGTCTGAACCGCCCACTCTCCGTTTCGGCAGTATAGCATGTTTTTCGACAGCGATACAGGCTCCGCCTGAAATGTATGTTTTTTCGGCGCGAAATGTCGGCATCGTGCTGCCGAGACTTCTGACGCAGCATGGCGCGTTTCGATCGGCGGAACTGTGTTTGCCCCTGTTGCCTGACGGCATCTTCAGCAGATATTACCAGCCCTCGCCGCCGCATATTCACCGTCCCTCGGGAAAAGCTATGACTGCGATACCCAATCAGAGTTTATCGCTCAACAACAGGAAAGGAGATTTTTCAATATGTCCAGTAAGAACAGCAGCAAGCTGAACGTTCCCGAGGCCAAGGCCGCTATGGATAAGTTTAAGATGGAGGCCGCCTCCGAGGAAGATGTGTATCCACCTCAAAGAATTTTTCCGACCCCCGATTTTTGGCTTAAATGCAGGAAAAATGCGTTTTCTTAAAAAGCCAGTTTTCGAGGTGGAAACATCTTGTTTGAAACAAGTGTATCTTTGTCGTGGACATTCGTCACATTCCTGCCACGGAAGCAGCCTCTTCACGATCTCTATTCGCCTGCACTTGACGCAGGTCGTCTCCCGATACTTCCCCGATAAAGCGGTAGAAGATGCGGATACTCTGCCGGTACGGGGTACGCGGCCCGGCAACTTTTCTGCCCTCCGGCAGTATCTTTTCACCGATCTCGATACGGTCGATGAAGGTATGCAATATATTTCTATCCAGCGTTTCTACATAGGTATACCGTTTGGCGAGGTCAAAGAACAGTCCATAGGCGCTGCGTATCTCCTTTGCCGTTGTCTCGCCCTCCAGCAGCTTCTTACGGCGCACGGCCAGTTCCTCGATCTCCCTGCTGAACTTTTTGACCATTTCCTCCTGAATGTCATCACTGAGCGCCCCTGTGATATTGTCGCGGTAGGAGCGTTCGATCATCTTCTTGAGGCGGGCGGTCTGCTTGTCGATGTTCTCGATCTGCACGACGGGGTCTTCGCCGCCCAGAGAGGCGTTGGCCTGCTCGATGGCGTTCTCCGTGATAGCGCGGATCGTACTTTCATCGAAGGACAGCAGCTTATTGAGGTCACAGCGAACGACTTCCATCAGGTCATCGTAGCGGATACGCGCCCCATGCATGCAGCGGGTCTGCGTTCTGGAACTCAGGTTGTTGCATACCAGATACCAGTATTTCGCCCGTTCTCCGTTGTAGACGGAACCGCCGGAACACATGGCCGCGCCGCAGCAGGCACAGCAGGCGATGCCGCCGAAGATGCTGTGGCGGAACGCGGGATTTGCCCCGTTCGCCTTGGTGTTCTCGCCCATAAAGTGAGCGGCCATGTCGAACTGCTCCTGCGACACCAGCGCCTCATGGGTGTTCTTCGTGAATACCCATTCCTCCTCCGGTACCTTGACCTTCTTCTTGGACTTCACGCTGACCTTGCGGCTCTTGCCCAGCAGCGTGTGTCCCAGATAGACCCGATTGCGAAGAATGCGTTTCACGGTGGTATAGTTCCACATGTCGGACATCCGCTGTGCGCCGCGCTCGGTGAAGTTGTCACGGCATTCCACGCGGTACTTCAGCGGCGGCATGATGCACGCCTCGTTGAGCCGTATGGCGATGCTGCGGCAGGACTGGCCGGAGGCCGCCATATCAAAGATCGTCTTGACCACCGGCGCGGTGTTCTCGTCCGGCACAAGCTGGTCGGTGGTGCGCTCCGCCTTCCGGTAGCCGTAGGGCGGGCAGGCCACATACTTGCCGTTGTTGCGCTTGGTGTTCAGCGTCTGCTTGACCTTACGGGACGTATCCCGCAGATAGACGTCGTTCATGGCAAACTGAAACGGTGCCATCAGGTTATCTCCCTCGGAGTCAAAATTGCTGCCGGGGGCCAGATAATGGATGCCGTGTTCAGGAAAATAGCGCTCCGCATAGTGGCTGGATTCCGTCATATCACGGCCCAGACGAGACAGGTCTTTGGTGATGACCATATTGACCTTGCCGGTTTTCAGATGCTCCAGCATGGCGCGGAAGCCGGGGCGCTCGAAGTTGCCGCCGGAATAGCCGTCATCGGTAAACTCCTCCACCAGAATAATACCGTGTTTTTCGCAGTATTCCCGCACAATGGTACGCTGGTTGGTAATACTGGCAGATTCGCCGTACTTCCGTTCCTCATCGGAAAGGCGGTAGTAGGCGTCTGCAAGCTGGACGTGGTTCCTCATTGTTCCTCCTTTCCGGAACCACTCATTTACGGTTCCATTATACCATGCGGCTGTCCTGCTGGTCAAAATTTGCGGCCTGTTTTCCAGTGAAAATGATTTCCTCTGTTACCACTTCCTGGATGGTTTTTGTGCCGGTAAATACGCGCTCGATCACATAAGTCGCCGCGCCGATCTGCTGTTCATTCTTATCGTTCAAGTGTCGCCACCTCCGTTACCATTATGAACGTTTCTTTCCAACTCTAACCAAAAAGCCGTCGAGCATACAGGCAAACGCTTGTCTGCAAGCTCCACGGCTTTGCATTTTGTCTCTTTTCTCAAGCAAAACAGGCGGCTGGTGGCTGCCAGCCTCACGGGAATCTCACCCCGGCCCATGCTGATGGGTGCGCCGCACGATGCTTTGAGGGCGTCCAATGCGGGAGTATCTTTAAGGGTGC
>ERZ857480.26808-NODE-41249-length-21923-cov-8.9496_pt1 | contig 21923 bp, 22 predicted proteins | sample MGYA00519767_ERZ857480 | MGnify/ENA primary metagenome ERZ857480 (study PRJEB31778, sample SAMEA3449210) | human gut metagenome | biome: human gut; feature: human-associated habitat; material: faeces | place: United Kingdom | collected 2010/2012 ...
CACCGAGATCATCAAGCTGCACAAGAAGCTGGCTACCACCTTCATCTACGTTACCCACGACCAGACCGAGGCTATGACCATGGGCGACCGCATCGTCGTCATGAAAGATGGTATCATCCAGCAGGTCGATACCCCGCAGAACCTGTACGATATGCCTTGCAACATGTTCGTTGCAGGCTTCATCGGCAGCCCCCAGATGAACTTCCTGGACGGCACCCTCATCAAGAAGGGCGATCTGTACGGGATTGACCTGGGCGGCGACGTGATCCCCCTGCCCAAGGAGAAGACCGCGGACGGCAAGCTGGATTCCTACGTCGGCAAGAAGATCAAGATGGGCATTCGTCCCGAGGATATCGACGACGAGCCCGAGTTTATGGCAAAGCACACCGACTGCCAGCTGGATACTCAGGTCGATGTCTCTGAGATGATGGGCGCTGAGATCTACCTGTACCTGGAGTACAAGGGCAACAAGATGACCGCCCGTGTCGCTCCCACTTCCAAGGCCCGCAACGGAGACACCGTCCGCGTCGCATTCGACCCGCACAAGGTCCACCTGTTCGACATTGAGACCGAGCAGACCATCCTGAACTGATCAGCACTTTTGGAAAAGATCATTTTTGATCCTCCTATCATAAGGAAAAGCCGCCAGGTGAGAGCCTGGCGGCTTTTCTTGTGCGTGAAAGAATGAGGGGAACGAATATCGGGAATGTTCAGCGTCTTCCGCGGGAGATTATTTTACCGTTCCAGATATTTCTGAATCGCTTCTTTAGACGAGGACAAAATCTGCCGCAGGGTCAGCAGCTGCTCTTTGGAGCAGCCGTCCAGCTCCAGAGTGATCTCTTCCAGCAGCTCATCCTTGCCGAGGGTATCTTTGTCAAAAATCAAATCATCCGTCCGGACGCCCAGTGCACAGGCAAGATCCACAAGGACGGGGAGGCTGAGCTTGGTATTGGCGGTTTCGATGTGACTCATGTGGACAAGTGAAATACCTGCCATTTCAGCAAGCTCTTCCTGAGATAGATCCAGTTTATAGCGCTGTGCGCGGATTCGCTTTCCGATGCCAACGTAATCCATGTCGTTCACTCCGTCCATACAGTTTATATTATACTTAATTGTATAGACGAAAATGCCAGCTTTATATAAATTGTGTGGACTAAAAAGAATACAAAATACAAAAAATGGCTTGTTTTAAAATGCATAGTGTGCTAGACTTGGATAAGCTAAAAAGACAAAAACGTCTTCTAAGTTTAAACATTTGGGTGGAGGGATAAAAATGCAAAAAGAATTTTCCCGTCGGGATTTTCTAAAGGGCATGGCGGTTGTGACGGCTTCCGGTTTGCTGGTGGCCTGCGGCGGTGGGAATGGGACGCCGGTAAAGCTGGCTTTTGTTGCAATGGATAATTTCTATGACCAGGACGAAACACTGAATAGTTATGTTCTGTGCCAGGGATTTCAGGTGAAAAATCTGTCTGCATCGGATATCACGCTGGATGGGCTTCTGGATTTTGAGACCTACGACAAGAAAGAGCGTGAAGTTGGTGTCGAGGAAGCGATCCGGGCACTGGCTGGCTCCTCCAAAACGATTACAGCCAAAACATCTGCAGGTGCAGTGACGTCCATTGCCGTGCTGGACCCTGCTTCTTCCAAAACGTTGAAGCCGGGGGAGAGCGCAAAGGTCTGGTTCTACGCCATTGCGCCCAACAATGAGACAACGCTGGATATCCTGTATCAGGGGGTGCACCAGTGCTATCTCAGTTATGGAAAAGATTTACCCTCGCATGAACCTGGCGGTGGTGGCAGCAGTTCGTCCAGTAGTACAGTAAGCAGCAGTTCCGCGACGTCAGAGTCAGCTTCGACGTCAGAGTCAGCTTCGACGGCCGCATCGGAGGATGGCGTAATGGAATCCCCGAGCTCCGTTGACAGAGAAGCATCGGCTTCCCGCTGAGAAATAACGGAAAAACCTCTCCCGATGTTCCTGTAAAATCAACAGGAAACCGGGAGAGGTTTTTGTTGTCTGAGTCAAAACGCAGTGCTGCCCTGATGCATTTTTTTCTGCTGGTACATGGCGGCATCGGCCTCCGAGACGGTGAGGATGATCTTGCCGTTGGCTTTGTCCACATCCTCAACGCGGAGCACACCGATCCTGAACTCCTGCATTTTCTGCTGCAGTTGGCCGATAAACTGGTCCATCGGCTGGTTCATGTCGAGGAAATGCCGGGCAAAGTATTCACCGGCCCGGCGGCCTGCCCCACGGAATGCCTCCACCTGCGCCTCTTTCCCAAAACGCTGTACCAGCTCCTCCCGGAGGGCAAATTCAAACATCCGGTAGACTATAACAGGGAGCTCTGCGCCCAAGTTGCCACGGCTGGCACTGTCGTAGTGCAGGTAATCATCCAGCGTGAGGGGCTTGCGCTCCAAAAGAAAAATATTCTGGTCCATTCTCGGCACATCCTTTCAAAAACAGAGCTATGAAAACCAGCGGCATAAAGACGCCCACCGCCGGGAAAGATTTCTTTGCTGTTAGACTGCCCCAAGTATACCATATCTGCCCAAAGTTATCCACCGGAAAAGCGCGCCGTTCCCGGAAAGAACGAAAAAGAAAGTGCGTGGCTTAGTGCGTTTTGCTTTATAAACAAAAAAACTTGGAAAAATTACAAATTAGGGCTTGCAATTTGGCATGGCCCATGCTATAATAATCACGTTCCGATTCGGAGGATTAGCTCAGCTGGTTAGAGCACCTGCATCACACGCAGGGGGTCTGGGGTTCGAGTCCCTAATTCTCCACCAAACGTAAGGCCGTTTACCTGAAAAGGTAAGCGGCTTTTTCTTGTATCTACGTGCTTTTTGGTCTGCAAAAGTGAAACGGATTCACTTTTGCATACTGATAATGAAACGTGTAGGAGGCCCCCTTTTCAGTTGTTTGTAGCAAGTTTGTAGCAGATCTGTAGCAAAATTCGGAGAGAAACGGCAAAATGACCTCAGAACCCCGATTTTTGCGAATTTTTGGGTATAAAATTTTATCCTTGAAGTTTGTGCAGAATGACGGTAGTGCTTTTCATTCGGATTCTGATGCCGTATAATAAAGGAAAAGATTATGGATGAAAGGAGAAATCGCTGTGCGCTACACCATCAGGCATTTTGATTTGCCACTGCTTACCTTTGAAGCAAACATGGACAGTGCAGATACTGACCTCCATATTATAAAGGTCGACGAAGAAAATCGTTCCTTTTTACCTTTGAACCTGACTGTATCAGAAGATGGTGTAGAATGCTGGCTGCGGCATCGCACAATTCCGAAGAACCGAGCGTATGTAGATGCTCTGCTCTCTAAGGTGGGGCTTTCTTTGAATCGTCCGCTGGAAATTATCACCGTCTGCAAAGGACTTTCACTCAATGATTGCTTTTGGGTAGATGCAGAGGGCTCCGGTGACACCTTTGAAAAAGTAAATCTTTACGATAACCGATTCAGTCAGGTGCTGGCAGCAATCGCCTTTACAGGATATGGCAGCAGCATACGAACTTCGCTTGCGTCCTGCCCGGAGTTCTCGACCAACGGGATGCTGCCCAAATGCTGGCGCAGACAAAACGGAAAAATCTATCTTTATAAAGGTGGTACGTCAGGGGTCAGCAATCTGGGGTTTGAACCGTACTCGGAACTGTACGCTTATCAAGTTGCACAGGTGATGGGCGTGAATGCGATTCGCTACACCCTGACGAAAGACCTGAAAAAGACGCTTTGTTCCAAGTGTGAGCTGTTCACCAGCAAAGAGTATTCTTATATTCCCATCGTACAGCTTGTGTCCAAAGGTGGAATAAAAGCAATTTTTGCGTATTATCAGACGTTAGGTCAGAACTTTGTGGATGCGCTGGAAGATATGCTGGTCTTTGATGCAATCATCTGCAACACTGACCGCCACTATGGAAACTTTGGCGTGTTGGTAGATAATAAGACCAACACGATTGCGGCACCCGCACCGCTGTTTGACCACGGAAACTCGCTGTTCAGTCTGGGCGGAACGGATCTTTGGGACAACCAGAAAGCATTTGATGAATATGCCCGCACACTGCTTCCGCTTGCATACGATGATTTCTTTGCAGCTGCAAAGAGTGCAATGAAACCTCGTCACCGTACAATGCTCCATAAGCTGCTGGATTTCCATTTTGACCGCAGAGCGACACGTTATAATCTGCCGCCAAATCGCTTGAAGATGATCGAAAAAGAGGTACAGCGCAGAGCAAGAGTGCTTTTAGGGTAAAAAAGAAAACCGTCAAAACGTGAGAGATTTCTCTCTCATGCGTTGACGGTTTTTCTGGTATGTAGGGGTTATTCTTCTGACAGAGCCAGAACTTCATCTTTGACCAGTTGATTGGCCGAGTCAAAGGCTTCAATCATCTGGTTGGCTTTCGGATGGAGATAGACTTCATCCAGCGTTTTGGATTTGGGTGTGTGCCCAACAGCACGTTTCAGGATATCCTTGTTGACACCTGCGCGATCACAGAGGCTGGCGTATGTATGCCGGGTGGTGTAGGGTGTATAAGTGGCGAGCTTCCCGGAAAACTCCGGTTTACGCTTGCCGTTCTCGTCATAAGGATTCGGCTGAATGCCAATTTCCTCCAAGAACGGATAGAACTTGCGGTTGCGCCAGTTCTTTTCGTTCCAAAAACCTCCTTTGCCATTTGGAAAAAGTGGGCTGTTTTCCACAGAGGTGGCATACGCATGTTCAAAAATCGGGATGCCGAAGTCAAGAATGGGAATGATGCGGTTGCGTCCAGCTTCGGTCTTGCAGCCGCCAATCAGATAAGCGCCGGATTCCGTGCGGTGAAAATCTTCGTGTTTGAAGTGCAGCAGCTCATAGATACGAACTCCACAGGCCAGAAGAGCAATTACCATCTGCCCCGTGGGAGTGTTCTTCTGGCTCAGAATCAGCGTTACCTGTTCATCCGTGAAGATTTCACGTTCCGGGGATTTGCGCCCCTCGATTTTCAGAACAGATGCAAGGTTAGCATCCACGACACGCCAGCCAATGGCAGTGCGATACAGCTTACTGATAAGAGTGCGCTCTTTTTCCAACATGCTTTGAGACAGGCCATCGTCGGCCATCTTATCAAGAATGTTCTGGAAGTCCTGTGCATAAAGGGCGGCGATTTTATAATACCAGAGCGGTTTTAGATACTTCCATGCCAGATCATACAACTCACGAGCCTTATCAGAACGTCCTTTGTACTCGCGAGATTCCAGAAAAACCTCGTGAATTTTTGCTAAGGTGGAATCTTGATATGGTGTAGCAGGGCGTTTCATCATTTCAGCACGAACCGCTTCGGCTTCTTCACGGGTGACATAAGTGCCGACAGTTTTTACAACTGTAATACCTGTGTGAGGGTCAGGGATTGGCATACGGAGCAGCCACGGCTTACGGCGTATCCCGGACATTCTAGAGATGCTTCCATTACCAGACGATGCTTTCAGCCGGGGCGATTCTCGCTTGGCTGGAACAGTAGGCGGTGCTCCTACACCGGGGGATGGTGCTGTGCCAACGGGATGACCGCAGGCAGAGCAGAATTTGGCGGTATCGGAGATTTGATGACCGCAATTTTCACAGAACATAGATTTGAACCTCCAATTGATCTAAATTTGCTTCAAAAAATGCCCTCGGCATCTAGGATACCGAGGGCGGACTGTTGGATTAGCTTCGACTACGGGAAAGCTGATATGCTCGACTTTGTTCGGCAGTCACACCGTTCTTTATCAGATTGGCTACGTTTGGATAGTATACTAAAATATGGCTACCATTGGGCACGTGTGGAATGAATCCTTCGGCGACAAACCTCCGCAGGCCGGCATAGCTCAGATTCAGCCCTTCACTTTTGGCACGGCGAACGGCAGCAGTAAGACTGATGAAGTCATTGTTGGTATCGTTGTTTTTCATAGGTGTTTCCTCCTTAAAAATGATTGACAAGCGAAGCAATTAAAGCTTTACTTATACTATAAGAATACTTGGCTATAAATTTTCGTCTTTGAATGCTGGCAATTTAGCTATTCGATTTCGATAACGGAGCCGATGCAATATCTTCCAGATGGCTGACGTTCACACAAATAGGAGCACGAGTTGGCTTAGTGTCTTCTCCAATATAGATAGGTCCTTGAAAAACGCACTGCCCAACATCCAAATTTCGTAAAAGGTCAGAAATCTCAGCCCGATGCTGTGGAGAAGAGAGAAGCTCGGCATAGTACTTCACCTCCAAAAGTGCCGGGTGAAAGAAAAGCTTGTGGTTCGCCTGGCAGAGCATCGTTCTTTCGGATGCATTGAACTCACGAATACTCTGACTGGCAAGGATTACGTTTAGAGCATATTTTCTACCCTCTGTCAAGATTTTGCCAAGATAGCAGTCCTTGTCGATGGAGAGGTTCTGCATCTCGTCGATGTGGATGTAGCGCGGTGGCTGCCCTCCCTGCGATGCAGTGCGAAATTCATCGAACAGAAGCAAGTCAGCAATCACTTTCTGGAAGAGGGGTGGAAATTTGCTTAGGTTGATAATTTCGATTCCAGAATGGCGTTTAATCGGTTGATTTCGGAAGACATTGTGCCGCAGGAGCGGTGCAAGATGAGCAGATGCACTTCTTGATGCTTTCGTGTCAAATTCGTCAAGGGTTTTAAGAATTGCTGGAAAGATATCCGGATTATCGTCGAGGTTTGAGATTACATATTCCAAACTATCGGAAAAAGCAGCTGTTTCCGTGCGGCTCAATTTGATATACTTGGTTATAATATTGGAAAGCGTATAACTCAAATCTGCTGATGATTCCGTAGTTCCATCCGCATAGCGTAGTGGATTGAAGAGCGTTGTTGAAATTGGCGTGATGTATACATCAGTTCGTGAGGACAGTTGTTCAAATGCCTTTCTGAAAATTGGAAAGATGTGCTCGGATGAAGAGGTGTTATGAATGTTGAGGTCGAGGATGCGATGTCCCTGATAAGCCTTTTGCAACATGATACTTTGGGCAGCAACACTCTTTCCATAGCCAGATTCACCGAGGATGACATAAGAGTCGTTATCCTGTCCTGGAATACTTCTTGTCCAAGCAGAAAATACTTGATCTCCTTCGTAGTACTTTCCCATATAGGTCTCTGAGAGCATAGGCATAATAATCAAACTCCTTTTTATTTTTAGATTTCAGCAAGGTCACGACTTCCGGGTTGATGCAGGTTGCTTCTTAGAAGTGTCCGAAAGCGAAAATCTTTCGGTTCGTTTGGTGCAAGGGTGAGAGTTTTTGGGACTGATCCAGAAAGCACGCCGGTAGTTTTCAGACGATTGAGCACATCGGACGGCATGTAGGACGAGAGATGTACTTTGATGATTTCTTTCAAAAGGGCAGTCGATGTATAATAATAGGTATCATCATAGAGAATCTCTCTCTGGCAGTCAAAGCTGCTATCGACATCTTCAAGTGGACGAAAATAAATCATATTGCTTCGCCGAGCGGCATAGAGTGCGTTCCGGAAAGGTGCAAGGATGCTGCCAGTGTCGAGCTTATCCCAGTAGCAGGCGTATGTCTCAAGGCTATCGTCACAACGAATCGGAAAAGGTTGAGGCGGTATCTGTATAGAGTAGTGCCACTTTATAATGGACACTATTGCAGATAACGTTGCGATTTCCTGTTGCACAGAACAATCTTCACCATATTTATTGGAAGCTTCAATAAAAGATTGTTCCACTTCTGAATTGAAGGCATTCGCATTATTCAGAATCGACTTTATTAGGCATCCCACAGAATTGATAGACCCAGCCCCAGTACAAGGCTCGATAAAATCTTGTATTGGCAAACAAAAGGTTCGTTGCCGTGGGGTAAGATCAGCGGAGACAACTATGTACAGCGGATGTTTTTGACTGCTTTGCATGGAATCCAGAAGTGCTTGATAATTCTTATCACGACTGTAAGCATTGGCAGATTCATTGAAGCTTGTGTCTTCGGCACGAATCCATACAATGGGGCGGTTACGTAAGTTTTCTAGCTCTTTCTTAAAGATGAGGGGCGTTTTATCAATGCTCAAATCTGTACATTGATACTTATGGGTCAGTATGCAGAATGGGCGACGAATCCACATCTTAGAGGGCAATCGCCCTTGAAGGATTGCGTATAGTGATACAAGCTGGTACATTATCACATCGGGTGTGGGTGAAATCGTGAAGCTCAGTAGCACAGTATTAAGGTCAACCCATTCACTCTCTTGAAATCCCCAGTGCTTTTCAGAAAAATACCATCCGGGAGAGTATTTTATCTGTGGTGGAATGGAATCGCGTGTAGCTGCGGTATACCGGGCAATCAGCTCGCCACAAACGGTAGGAAGAAGATGTGCGATGACAATAAATCCGTTGTCGCGTAGCAAATTGTAACGGTGCAGGGCACTGCAAGCAGCATCGACTATGACGCTTTTGTGTTCTCCTGTAGGAGTATCGAACGTATATTTGATGGATTCTTTTTTTGTGTCATGTTCTATGATTTTTTGCGCTCGTAGATTTCGGCAAGGGCTAAATGGTTTTACAATAGTATTTTCCCCATTGCTGCACTGGTAAGTTAAACAACCCTGAAAGTCCTCAACTAAAGCACAGTTATCAAATCGAAGTCGCTGTTTTCTGAAAGCTTTCTGGACATCGCTCTCCCATTCCTCTTGCAGCTTTTGAATTTTGGCTTCAACAGGATTGTTTTGAAAAGCAGCACTGGGTTGAGCCTGCATGACAGATTGTTGGGAGTAAGGCGAGAACGATGGCTGCGGTTGGTTCAAAGATGCAGATGGTATATAGTTAGGTGGGAACTGCTGTGGCGTAATAGTTTGTGATTTGGAACGAACGATTCTTTTTTGTGGCGGAGTGGGTGTAGCTGAATCATCGTAGGGGCTTCCATCAGGTTTTTGAATGGCGGAAATCATGCCGCTATTATTTAAGGAATTCATAGCGAGGCTCCTTTCATATAGGATGAATGGCGGACTGCGGGCAGTTTGTCCGGTCACTTACGGGGCGCTACTGCTCGCTATTTGGTTGTCAAAGAACGGAGAAGAAGAGGCTGAAGGCTTTCTTCTGTAAATAGAATAACACATTGACAACTGGGACAAATGGGGTGAATTTACATTGAGTGGGTGTAAATATGTAAAAACAGTATTGCTTAGAATTGATAGGCAATTAACAATCTTTAATGATGTCTCAAATCTATAACAGCGGCTTTAGAAAGGAAAATTAAGCGGTATGAATGGCATTGACAATCTGGCTCTCTATAAAACTGTAGACGAACTCCAAGAAAGTAAAAATAGCATTGAGAGGCGTACGGGAATTGATTTTTCAAAAAATGTCCAGCAGTTCGATTTACTGCTGGATATCATTGGGGAGGAAACACCAGAAACCGAAGAAAAAAGGCAAGTTGAAGTAGTTGAACAGATATTGGAAGCAGTGTGGCCTAAAAATTTATTTGAAGCATATTGCAGCGATAAAGACAACATCGTGCAAGCCGTATATTCTAATATGATCGCAATTGTCTTGTTTTCATTAACATACCTTTTGGCAGATGAAATTATTGAAGACGAGTATGATTTAAAATTACAATGGTGGCTTGATATGGAAAGTGGTGAAGAGGCAGAAACGTTTGAATGTTATGAGAGGATGAAAAGAACAGTATCAAATAAAATAAAAAAGATTGCTAAAAATGTTCAAAAAAGTAAGGATGACTATGAGCAAAACTTGAGGTTGCCAATCCAATTGCCACAAAGCACACATAAAAAGAAAGTTTTAAAATCACTCATAAAAACAATAGTTGAAATGGAGGCAAATTCGGCACAAGAAAATGGTGATGACTGTAAATCGGATTCAAAGCGAAAGAAGAGAACAAATAGTATAAGTTGGAATATTCTAAAACTGGAAGAAAAAGAAAAAAATGTGGCAAATTTTAAGAAAATAAACGCTAATGAAAGAAGAAGTATAAAAAAGATATATGAAACTTTATGCAGAGAAATCACAGAAGTTTCAATGAGAAAAGTCGAAGATACAGATAAAGCGGAAAAGATAATGTTAGAGCTTGCGTATGAGTGTGTTTTTCATGCCAAAAGTATTTCTGCATTAGAAGATGGAGATGGAACAGAAATTGATTTATTGGGGAGAACGATTGTTCCGATAGGGTTTTATGTGCGGAAGTTCAAATTTGGCAACGAGGGACAGTGCATCGGCTTTCGGAATATTTACTGCGCTACATTAAAAAGCATGATGATTTATGTTGTTGAATACGCAGGTAGTGTCCTGCAAAAGAAGCAGAAGGAAATTTCACAAAAAGATAAAGTTTTGATGGCCTATGAGATTGTATGTAATTATGTGGAAAGTAGATATAAGGAATATTATGAGGCAGCATTTGACGAAAAAAATAAAATAAAACTTGATCTTAACGCACCAAATATTGGCGAACATATTTGGGCTGTTATGAACATTCTTTTTTACTGTGAAAAGCATAATAAGGAAAATCAATATTTATGTAGCATTGAAACGGAAGGCGTTCCATATATTCGTCCAGAATTTCCCAAAGTAGCCGAATGCAATGAAAGTAAGAAATGCGGAAAAATAAAATACAAGGTTCCTGAAAGCAAAGAAAAAAAGCTGGAAATATATTTTTCAGTGATGACATCTGATGGCATTTTAGATGAGATAAAAGAGTTCAACGCAATAAAAGTGGCAAGAGAAAATGAAGTGAGTCGATTAAGGGAGATTTTTGAAGAAAACCAAAAGAATGAGGGCGATTTTTTTCAAAAAGATATCTTGGCATTTAAAAATGGGGAGAAAGGGTTCTCATTAAGTGATTTTAGGGTTGAGATATTTTCGGATGATAAATTTACACTTGTTATATCAGGAAAACAATCTCCTAATATAATGAAAAGTGTATTAACCGCTTGTGGAATGAAAGTGGATGGACGAACTAAAAAGATTTCAGCAAATCAAATGACACTGATAACATTATGTCAGGTTATGGATAAAGCTGAAGTGATGTGTGATCTATGGGCCGAAAGGACAGTGCTAAAGGTTCGACTGGGCAAATTGAATTTGGGAGGGTTGATGAATTTTGAACTTGGAATAGAAAAAAGAACAGTGCTTACCAATAAAGATAAAATTGCTAGAGATAGTTTTGAAAAGTACAATTTATGAACTGTTTCCGACACTTCAAAAAAAATTTAGAATACGATTGGCCGAAAAAGATGGTCAATTAGGCTGAATTGAAAGAGAATTTTTTATAAACTGTAGGAACAGTACTTACATAATGACACTTTAGGCGCAAAAGAGGGCAATCACGCAAGTGGTTGCCCTTTCTTTGTATCTGGTATGATTTGACATTCGGCAACAGTATAGTAACCCATCAAAGGAGGATTGGCCGTTATGTTTGATTATTACGACACCCTGATAACCCCGGAAGAAGTTGCCGATATGCTGAACTGCGGTATGAACACCACCTATAAACTTTTGAAGACAGGAAAAATCAAGGCGATGCGAATTGGAAGAGTATGGAAAATTCCAAAGAGAGCAGTACAAGAATATATTGTGCAGGAAGCTCATATGAAAGCTGCTGGATGGTAATACGAAAAATGCCCACATGGAAAATGCTCCATGTGGGTTTTCTGTTGCTTGAAAATAATGCTTGATAGCAAGATGTACATACAAATAATCTTGATGTTAATGCTGAATAATGCGTGGAGAGGAAAGAGGGTGAAATTTAATTTTTATTAACACAGCTAACATTAAGATAAGCAATCAAATAGCTAAATCATTGATTGCCCAAGAAAGGGATAAGATGTGTGTTGTACATACATTTTACCGTTCTTGCTAGAGGGGGCCGCAGGCCCGTAAACGTTTTGAAGAAAGGAATTGATGACTATGACAATAACTATAAGAGTGACCGAACTTGAACTTGATCTTTTAAAAAAGAAAAAAGAACAGACTGGCAAAAATACAACTGAAATTCTTAAAAGTGCTATCTATTTTACAGGAGTTGACGAGACTTTTGTTGATAATTTGATTTCAACTATTGGAGCTCATGCAAGTAATAACGATATAGAAGGTATTAAAGAGGAGGTTCAAAAATATGTGGCATATAGAACTCGTCAAAAATAAATATGAATCATTAGAAGATTTATATAGTCTTCTTCAGTATGTTTTTAGGCTGAATAAAACGGCAGATGATAGCAGAAGAGCAAACATTATAACAGATGATTTGACAGGGTGTTTGCCTGCTATGATTCCTGATATAAATAATCCGGATATGGTTTATCGGTTGATGCTTTTTATAATTCAAAGAAGACACAAAGATACTCCACAGCTGGTAAGGCATAGGATTGTTTCATTTCAGGCGAGTGATTGTATTTTACCGCAGGATTTGATTCCCTTGGCACAATCTATAGCGAGTTTTTATGCAGCTAAAGGCTTTATTGCTGCCTACGGAATTCATGCCGATACATATTGTGTGCATATTCATTTCGTTATTTGCACAGTGTCCTTTACAACACTAAACTTGTTCTATTCTGGTTATATTGTAGAACTGAGAGAACTTGAGAAAATCATTCAAGAGTGGGTGTTTCATTTTGAAGAGAAACTTCAAAGAAATCCTAGGCTTCAACAAGACCGAGAAGCCGCATTATATGGAGATGATTGCATCAAATATGGCAATGCTCCTTTAACTGCAAAGGAGCAGATAAAGCAGAACAGAAGAATTAAAACAAAGTAATAGAGAGGAAGTCTACAATGGACAGATTTGACGAAAAAATCATCGGATATGAATCTACTAAAAACATCCTACGCCAGATACTGGATACTCTGAAAAGGCCAGAACTCTATAAAAGCAAAGGAGCTTCTATCCCCAGGGGACTTCTGATGGAATCCGATCCCGGCCTTGGTAAAAGTTTGCTGGCAACCGTCTTTATAAAAGAATCAGGTCGCAAGTCTTATGTCTTTCGGAAAACCAGTCAGGAAAACAGTTTTTTGGATGAATTGAGGGCTGCTTTCTCGGCTGCAAAGGAAGCCGCACCTAGTATACTACTCCTAGAGGATTTGAACCTCTATGTAGAATCCAATTCTCCCTATGCGCCGGAATGGGCTTGTCTGCAAGCCTGTATTGATGACGCAAAGAGCACAGATCTTTTTGTAATTGCTACGACGAATGACACAAAGTATATGCCTCCATCGCTGCTGAGGCCCGGCAGATTCGACTACACGCTCTACATCGAACCTCCAACTGGAAAGACTGCTGAGAAGATTGTCAGCTATTATCTCCAGGACAAGGATTTAGCAGAGGATGTTTTGATTTCAGATATCGTCAAAGCTATGCCAAAGGTGAGTTGTGCTACCCTTGAAACAGTAATGAACCTTGCTGCATTGAATAGCACCTACCAAGGACACGAGCATATTTACAAAGATGATGTAACAGATGCCTTGCTTCAGGTAGTTTATAAACTCCAAAAGGCAGATAAAGAAACTGACTCCATAGAGTTGCAGAAGATTGCATTACATGAAGCAGCTCACGCAGTTGTAGGAGAGATTCTGAATCCTGACAGCATCGGCATCGTTACCATTCGTGGGAATCAGAGCTGCATTGGTGGCTTCGAGAATGGCTGTTCTACTTACTTGAAAAACGAAGAAGAACTTCTGAACGATATAACGAAGACTTTGGCAGGAAAAGCAGGTGTGTCTTTAATTTATGGAGTGATGGATGTAAATGCAAGTGGTGACATTCAGAATGCCAATCGTCTGCTTGATCTTTGGATGACATCCCTCGCAGGTGCTGGTTTCTCAGAGGTCGAATCGGCGAATAATAGAATGTCAGAGACAAGACTTTTCAGTAGCGAAGCCATAAAAGCAGCTAAGATGGAAGCGTTATACCGCAGAGCTTACAAAATCCTCCATGATAACAGAGATTTCCTACTTGCTGTCCAGAAAGAACTTCTGGAACATGAAACTCTATTGAACAGTGATCTGGCAAAAATCCGGGAATCCTGTACCTAAACCCTATTATTCAAAAGGATAAAGCGGTCAAGCTTTTTGAGGCTTGGCCGCTTTTATCTGGCAATATGCAGTTGAAACTCAGGGTTCTTCCTCTATATATATGAAAGCACACAGCATTTTAGTGACTGCTTCTCTTTGAGCAGGAGAGAGCTTAGCCCAGAGATCAAGAAGCTTCTTTTGCTCCTTCGTCAGATAAACTGAGTCCTCCTCCTGAAAGAACTGAGAGAGGGTAATGCCGAAGCCTGCACAGATTTTCTCGATAGAAGCAACATTCGGCTGAAGATTTCTTCTTCTCCATGTTGAGATGGTGGATTGGGTCAGACCTGAATTCTCTGCGAGGGCATACTCAGACCAGCTACGGGCAAGGCGCTCCTGCTCAATGCGCCCTAAAATATCAAATGTAGGCTTCTCTCGTTCCATGGGTTAACCTCCTTGTACAAATCGTAGTGATTACTTACGATTTTATTGTTCCAAGGCTTGACCGTTAATTGCATTAGTCGTATACTTTCAATAGTATATATCGTAGCAACCAAACCCTTTTTAGAAATCTCGCACAGATTTTAGAACCAAAAACTTTTTGATAGACAAAAAAGAAGATAGACAATGCCTGTCCACCACGGTTGTTATAATGAGGCTGAACCAAAGAGGAGGACAAGCCAATGACAGCAGATACCTTAAAAACGACCCGTGTGTTGGAACTTTATCAGGATTTCCTTTCCGGTAAGCTCATCAATAAGCAACAAGCCGCAGAGCAGTACCATGTGAACGTCCGCTCTATTCAGAGAGACATTGACAGTATCCGGGATTTTCTTTCCGAACAGTGTGCCAAGGAAGGCATCGTACGGAAGATCGAATACGACAAAAAGGAAAACGGCTACCGTCTGGTCACACAGGAGATTGAGCAGCTTTCCAAAGGTGAGGTTCTGGCCCTGTGCAAGATTCTGCTGGAAAGCCGAGCTTTTACCAAAGAGCAGGTCGAGAAGCAGTTGCAAATCATCCTGAACCTTTGTGTGTCGCAGAAAGAAAAAGCCGACATTGAGTGGTTTATCAGCAATGAGCTGTTCAACTATCACGACCCGGCTCATGCAGCCGTTGACCCGGACAATCTGTGGATGGCGGCACAGGCCGTCCGAAATCAGTTGGTGCTGGAAATCGAATATCAAAAGTTGAAAGACCGTCAGATCGTAAAACGGACTGTTGAGCCGGTTGGGTTGATGTTCTCAGAGTATTATTTCTATCTCATGGGTGTTATCACAGATCACTCCACCAGAGAGGCTTTCCACAAAAAGAACGATCCTTATCCCACCATTTACCGGCTTGATAGGATACATTCCATCAAGGAAACAGGAGAAAAGTTCTCTGTTCTTTATAAAGACCGCTTCAAAGAGGGTGAATATAAGAACCGCACTCAGTTCATGTTCGGCGGTGAACCGCAGAAAATCAGCTTCAACTACTATGGCCCATCAGTGGAGGCTGTGCTGGACAAGTTTCCCATGGCAAAAGTCGTAGATGAAAAAGAGGGTGTTTGCTCTATTGAAGCCGAAGTCTTTGGCACAGGCGTAAAAATGTGGCTGCTCAGTCAGGGCAGTAAGGTCAAGGTGACTGCGCCGGAAACGCTGGAGCAAGAGATAAAGCAGGAAATTGGACGAATGGATGCACAGTATGAACAGATGGGAGGTAAAACAAATGGATGAACAGTTCGTACATGAAGACCAAATGCGAAATGCCCGGACACAGGGCGTAGGCTCTATGGTGTCAGAGCAGAACCGCCAGAACGCTTTAGAGCTGATGCGGAAGATGCATAAAATCGACACTCAGAATGCGGCGACTAAAGCAAAAATCGATGCCAATTTGAAAAAAGCTCTGGAATGTGTTGATAATGTCCGTGACTTTGTAAATGACTCCAACCATGTCTTAGGAAATCCCACAACAAAACACGGTGAGTATGCAGAGCAAGTTGACATCAATTTCCATAATGCAGATCAAATCATGCACAACCGTAGAGCAGACGCGACTAAAGACGGTGTTGGACGCACTGCTCCAGAAGATTATCGGGTCAATGGTGTTGCAGTACAGTCCAAATACATCAATGGTACGAACAATTCTCTAAGCCACGTGCTTGAGCATCTTGAAAAATATAAGGACATCAACTTTGGTCAGGATGGCAGCTATTATGTTATCCCGAAAGATCAGTATGAACAGATTAAAAAGGTGCTGTCTGGGGATACCGATGGCCTGAGCGCAAAATCCATCCGAGCCATTAAAGAAAAGATACGCGAAATCGAAGAACAGACAGGGCGTTCGTTCTTTGATGTTGTTCGGTCTGGCAATGTAGATTATGCAGCAGTCCAGCGTGGCAAAATTATGGAAACGCTGGATAAGAAATCCGACCAGTTAAACCAGACAGCCGACAACCAGAAACAGCGTGCGGATGAACGCAGCGATAAGAAACGAGAACAAGCACAGCAGGAAGCAGCACCGTCCTTGCAAAAGGCTGGAAAAGCTGCTGCGGAGGCCGCTTTTATTTCGGGTGGATTCCAGTTGGCGGTTGGTATTTACAGCAAGTGCAAAGAGGGCAAGAAAATCAACGAATTTACGGTGGATGACTGGAAAGACATTGGCATAGATACGGCAAAAGCAGCCGCAGAGGGCGGTATCAGTGGCTTTGCGATTTACAGCATCACTAACTTTACAAGCATTTCGGCTGGCCCTGCGGCCGCAGGCGTTTCGCTGGCATTCTCGGTATCTGAGCTGGCATATCGTAAGAGCACCGGGGCAATTTCCGATGAAGAGTTCAAGGAAAGCTGCCAGATGGCTGCACTGAACGCTGCTGTAAGTGCCGTTGGTGCTGCAATCGGACAAGAACTGATCCCGATTCCGTTGCTGGGTGCTTGGATAGGTTCCTTTATTGCAACCCAAGGCTTGGAGCGGCTCTGTGACGAAGGCTTCCATAACGCACTTACAATGTCCGCCTACGAAGTGCGAAAAATGACACAACGGCTGGAATACGGAACTGCACGCATTGCGTACAGTTCTGCTTATACAAATCAGGCAATTTCTCAAGCGCAGACCCTCCATGAAGAGACCCAAACGCTTCTGGATGATTTCAACAGAAAGAAAAGGTGATTTTTATGACAAAGGAACAATGCAGCTTACAACCGAATTATTACGGCAGTTCTTGTGATTTTCAGGATTTGCAGTCTGCGGTGCAGCAGTTGACGACCAAATCTGATGCACAGTTTGAGGAACTGAAAAACGAGAAGTGGTTCCATCGTATTTTCAATATGGTGGTCTGTCCCAGAAAAAACAATATCCGCATGGCAGAGCAGATCACTTCTTTGGCACAGGCACAGGGAATCCTGATTGAAATTCTGGTTCGTCTGGCCGATCAGGATGCCAATATCGCCGGGATGGTCATGCAGTCCCAAAGCGACATCCGGGCACTGGCTCAGAACAGTGCTTATCTTCAGGAGCGGCTTTATCTGCTGGAAGACAAGAGCTATGGCATCAAGGAAAACGAAAATCTGAAGGATTTGAACAGCCAGCAGCGGAATATTCTGTCCGGCTGTCTGAACGAAGCATCCAAGCTGTATGCAATGCCCTCCAACGAGCAGCGTTTGTATGCCAACGAACTGCTGAACTATCTGAATGCCGATGCACAGGTGGCGAATCTGGAAGATGCTCTGGATGATTTGGAAGATAACGCAAAGCGGAAAATCCTGAGCTGCGTTATCACCTATATGTATCTGTACGACCATACTGCGGAGTCGATGGAACAGGATGAACAGGAAGACTTCATCGACCTGTTTGACCTTGGCCGCAAGACCATCAAATCCTTGAAGCAGCAAACCGTGGACACCTATCGTCTGCGTGGTGTGGACGGCTGCATTGACCGCTATATCACTGCACCCATTGAAATCACCGAAGAAACCCCGTTTGAAGTGGAACTGCCGGAGCCGAAGGCCGCAGAGGGAGCATCTGAAGCACAGGCCGAAGAAAATGGAGAAGAAGCCATTGACACGAATGTGCCCCGTGAAAAGTTGGTGCTTTCCGGTTCGATTCAGAACGATGGTGAAACTATCTATAAAAATAAGGAAATCCACTTCTCTTCTGCTATTGTAAACTGCAAAGGCACATTCAAGTTCATCAACTGTACCATCCATTACAATGAAGATGAAGTCAGCCGAATTTTCTTGGGAGATGAAGCATCGCTCCAGATCGAATCGTCAACTGTGATTTGCCATGGAGACCGTGAAAAGGGCTTCTTTATTCAGTCGATAGAGAATTCCAAAGGCTTGGGCACTTGTACGATAACAAATAGCACTTTCGTTGATAATATTGATTTTATCAAGGGAAAGTTTGATACACTGGATTTCAATAACAACTTGACGCAGGGACTATATTATCCTTTGATGGATATTAAGGTAAAAACCTCCGCAAAAATTCGCAACAGCAGATTTCTCTCGCACACGCCTTCCTTCGCAAAGAAGTACTCAAAAAGCGGTCTGGATAGACAAGACGAGCTTTTATATCTACATAACGAGTCTGATAATGAACCAGCCGAGATTTTGATAGACAATGACGTCTTTGTAGGAAAAGAAAAGTTCGATTTCGCTCATCCTGAAGAGCAAAAAGAACATAGAATGATTGGAAAATCAGAAGAACAAGAAGAACTTCTGGCAATTAAAGGCCCTTCTTCTAAACTGTTTAGGTATAATAAAGATGCCATGGGAACGGTTTCAAACTGCACATTTACCAATATGGGAAATTGTATTAGCGGTATGGATACTGTTACCAATTGTGTATTTGATGGATGTAGCTATGCAGTTGACACATGTGGTTATGAAGTCAAAGAATGTCGTTTCCATAATTGTGCTTGGGCATGTCAGAGACTGTTTGGACAGGCGGTGGTTTCCAATTGCCAATTTGTAGACTGTAAAGGTGAGACACTTATTACATCTGATTATAATGCTGAAATAAAAGTTGAGGATTGTGAATTTTCAAACATTCGACTGGTCGAAGATGGATTCACCTACTATTTCAGGTCAATGATTGTCTTTTCAACAGTAGATACAAAATTTGCCAATGCTGGACGCTGGAGCGAAGTTAATCGGTGCATATTTAATGGTATCTGCATTTCGCGAAAGAGTAACCGTACCCCCAAAAGTGATGAACACGCATATGTGATTTGTGCACAGGTCACAAGCGTTGATAAATTCAAGTTTGCAAGAGCGCGTGTTGCAGACTGCACCTTTACAAACTGCGCATCAGTAAATAGTAAACTTATCAACACGGAACCATACGATTCTCTATTTGGCAAAAAGCACAACTATATGGCTGTTTCTTCCAGAAATAATTCTGGCCTTAATGATATTGGTGATCCCTCCTCGTTTGTAGCATCCAGCAATGTAAAGCTCAAGGAAACCGATGCAAACGGAAACAAAATCGGCAGCTCCTTGTCTGTGAACTAAAGAAACCTGCAAAAAATAATCCGGGACGGCTTTTGGGGGCTGCCCCGGATTATTTTTAGGTAAAGGACTTGAGCACTTCTTTCAGTGCTTCACGCTGCTCCGGGGAAAGCTGGACCAGAAGTTCTAAAAACTCCTGCTGTTCCTCTTGGGTGAGCCTGTTCTCCGGCTCAGAATGATTTTGGCGGTTCATAAAAGATACTTGCTCCTTTCGGCAAATCCTGCTCTGCAATCAGTTCAGCTCGAATCTGACGCTTATATTTATAATAGGTATTCCGGGCAAGACCGGTGAGCTTCATGCACTCCATGTCATCCAATGTGCCGCCGAAGGTCTTGCAGTGGGTGCGGATGATCTGCTTGGCTTCTCTGGCTTTCTTTGTTTCAAAACCAGTGCCTTTCTTTCGGCCAACCTGCTTGCCGTTCAGCCGGGCGGTCAAAAGGCCCTCACGGGTGCGCTGGTGCAGATCGGCAACTTCTTTTTCGGACTGCTCAAAGGCCAGCTTGATTTGCTCCTTTGCCAAGGCCATCAGATACTCGTTGATGCCCTTCAAGATGAAGTCCACATTTGTCCCTGTCATGGCAATGCTGCCGGACATGGCTTTTTTGTAGGTCTCGGTGTCGATGTGGTGCTCTTTCAAGAACACCAGTTGGATGCCCTTGTGGTAAAGGTCTTCGTACAGAGCAAAACCCTCTTCTGCATTTCTGGACATTCGGGACACCGAATCGAACACCACCATATCCCCTGCTTTCAGAATCCGGTAGAGCTTCAGCCACTCCGGGCGAAAGATGGATGTGCCAGTGTAGGCTTCCTGCACGATATGGGCAGTCGGGTACTCGGCCTTGATGTTGCGGATCTGACGGTCAATGCTCTGCTTTGCCGTAGAGATGCGGCAATAGCCATAGATGTTCATGGGGTTCCTTTCTGGCTCAAAGATAACGAGCGACATTTTTAAGACTGTATTTTGCAGCTCGAAATAGCCTGAAAACCGCTGATTTTGATACAAAACTGTCCATACGGCATCTTTAAGACAGTTTTTGGTGGCCGTAGACAGCCATAAAAGTGGAAATGGTAGTACACGGCTCATGGTCGGCGGTGCCCTCGCCCTCCAAGGGAGAATAATCCCAGTCGGTGTCCTCGTCAATATATCGCCGCCCATCGTCCGGCAGGTCCAGCGGCTCCGCAAGGATGATGGTGCCCCAATGGTTGACCATCACAAAGGGTGCGATCTCACAAGGGATGCCCCGGCACTCATCGTCGTGCCGGACATCGTAGGCGTACAGGCCATCCGGGACAGTATCTCTCTTGATGCGGATGCTGGTGAACAGTGCAGGCTTTCCGCAAACCGTAATCTCTTCGTAGTGTTCAGCCATTGCATTAAAGGTCATAAGGCAATCCTCCTTAAATTTCAATGATAAAAGCTCTAAACTTCTCTTTGTAGAAATCCATTGCACTCTGTGGCAGGGAAGTCAGATTCCCTTCGTTGTCGCATCCGGCCAGAAATCCCGGCCCGGCAAGAACATCGGCTCCATCCCACAGCGGACGATTGAGCGGCAGGCCAAGCAACTTACCTTCATCATTGCAGACCAGTGTGACCGCTGAACCGGTGTCACTCAATGTGATGCATTCGATCAGCCCGCCTACAAATTTCTGCATGGCTTCAAGCGTGTTGTCAAGATCAATCTCCTTTGGCAGCTCCATTGGCAGGAGCGCAAGGACTTTGATTTTTTCGTCTTTCATTGTATGCCTCCAAATAGAAACAGGACAATCCACGCGGACTGTCCTGCAAAAGTAAAGGGAGAGCATCCGAAGACACTCTCCCAGTTGTACATATAATTTTTTGCTCAGCTGATGCCAAACTCTTTCATCAGCCGAGCACGGTACTCCTTATCTTTAGAAGCCCGCTTTGCATCTTCAATACGGTTCTGATCGAACAGCTTCTTCATCAGCAAAGCCAGCGTATCTTCCCCTTCGGCTTTTCCCTTTGCAATGCCACGGTTTTCCACTTTATCAAGCACATCGCACATATTGTGTGGGCCCCCAGTACAGTGTTTATTTTTTTCTTACCATGCAGCGTTTTTTGAAGAATGCGATGCCATAACAGAGGATGTCATCATAGTCATCCCGGAAGTCCGCTGCATACATCCGGTCATTGATCTGCTGAATGGCAGCATCACAGGCATCTGGAAGAGCATCCAGAGTTTTTGCATACTTGGCTTCAAAAATTGCCACACGGCCATTGCGGATATCCTTTACAATAACATCGCTGCGCCCCTCGCCATGCTCTTTGTTGGATTCTACCACATAGCCAGCACCAGTAAAGATGCCTGCAAGGAAAGCGTGGTAAAAATCCTCCCGATAGTCATGGTAGCTGATGGTCATACGCAGCAGCTTGGTCATTTCTTTTGTCAGAGCTTCGCTGTTTCCGCTCCAGACTG
>ERZ857480.35964-NODE-55589-length-21841-cov-23.8644_pt1 | contig 21841 bp, 18 predicted proteins | sample MGYA00519767_ERZ857480 | MGnify/ENA primary metagenome ERZ857480 (study PRJEB31778, sample SAMEA3449210) | human gut metagenome | biome: human gut; feature: human-associated habitat; material: faeces | place: United Kingdom | collected 2010/2012 ...
GCGCGGATCATGCCGTTCAAGACCTTGCGCTTGTCAAAGCTCTGGCGGCTGCCGTCCTTTTTGATGACGACCATCGGCAGGCTCTCCACCGTTTCATAGGTGGTGAAGCGCTTGGCGCAGGAAAGGCACTCTCGCCGGCGGCGGATGCTGCTGCCCTCTTCGGCAGGGCGGGAATCAATGACCTTGCTCTCTTTGTATCCGCAATAGGGGCATTTCATCGTGCAGTACCTCTTTTCACATTTTAGTCAGAACCAGTATAGCACACTTTCGTCCCGTATGGTAGCCATCATTTGCATTTTTTCACAGAACGGGCAACTTTTTACGATCTACACGGTAGATGACGCATCGTCTCCCGCCAACTGTCCCGATCCGCGCAAGGCAGAAAAGCTCCGGCAGCGGAAACGGCGCCCGCTCGCTGTACGGCAGTGCCAGAAGTCTGCCGTCTTCCGTCTCGCGCACCATCGCGCAATCCAGCTGCGAAAGCGCGCAGTCGAGCCGCGCCGAGCGAAAAAACGAACCGCGCAGCAATGGTCTCCATTCCTCCACCGCGTTTTCCCTCCTGTCCGCGCAAAATAAAGAGCCTGTGCCATTTCTATGCACAAGCTCTTTTCTTTATGTAAGGGCGTTACTGCACGCTGTAATTGCCGCGCACAAGGAGCTTTGTGCCGTCCGCGCCCGCCTGCACACCGCGGCTGTCGACCGTCGCCATATAGAGGTGGTTTGGCTGCAAGCCGAGGCCGCCGGCAAGCACCGCACCCGCCGTTTCGTCGACAAGGCCGGGATTGCTCGCCGCCACGCACACGCCGCTGCCCGTGCGCAGCATCGCCTCGCAGCCGACGCCCATGTAAAGGATCTGCCATTTATTGAGCGTAACAAGCGTAAAGCTTGCCGCCGTGCCGCCCGAGGCGCTGCCGCTCGTGCCGCCGTACTTCTGCTCAAAGGCCTTCGTCTCGCTTCTCACCTGCTCGGTGAGCTTCCGGGAAAGCTCCTGCTCGCGCGCGGCAGCCTTCTTGTCCACCTCCGAGAGGATCTGCGGCAGGAATTTTTCGTTTAAGTAGCTCAAGGTCACGAGCGGGTCACTGCTCGTGCCCGCGCCGCCGGTCGCAGCGACGGTCAGCGTCAGCACCGTTGCGCTCACCAAAAGCAGTCCCACCAAACGGGCAAAGGCGTTGTTTCTCTTTTTCATGCTGTATTCCTCAATTTCTCCCCGGCGCGCACCTTCCCGTGCGCGCCGGAGGGGTTAGATCAACTGCGTATTCTGCAAGCCAAAGCTTACGGCGATGGCCGCGTCGATGCGCTCCATCAGCTCGCCGTCCACGCGCCCCATGCGCTCGCGCAGCCGCCGCTTGTCGAGCGTGCGGATCTGTTCGAGCAGCACCACGCTGTCGCGCGGCAGGCCGTAGTCGGGCGCAGAGAGCGCAATATGCGTCGGCAGCTTCGCCTTGTTCGTCTGCGAGGTGATGGCCGCCGCGATCACCGTAGGGCTGTATCGGTTGCCGGTGTCGTTCTGCACGATCAGCACCGGACGCACGCCGCCCTGTTCGCTTCCGACCACGGGCGATAGATCGGCGTAATAAATATCGCCGCGTTTCACATTGATATCCACTTAGCTATTCACACTCCGAGCGGAAGAAAGTCCCCGTTCCCTTCGGTCAGGGGCCACTGTCATTCTCCCACGCGGGGGCGGAATTTATACGGGGGCTTGCAACTTTCCCCGTCTTTTTTGCCCCCAGTCCATCGTATGCGCTTCTCGCTTGCGGAGTGCGCTCAGCCAAGCGGATGCAGATTTTTGTCGACGGGCACACCGTTCAGGCGGTAGATGCGCGGCACGCGCTTGCTCACCGCGCACAGGAGTTCATAGGGAATGGTATCGCACCTTTCGGCAAGGTCTGCGCAGAGAACATGCTCGCCGAAAATCTCCACCTCGTCGCCGCTTTTCACCTGCGGGAGGTCGGTCACGTCGATCATGCACATGTCCATGCAGATGCGCCCGACCTGCTTCGCCCTGCCGTATGGCGTGAGCACTTCGATCTGATTCGACAGCGCGCGGTGCAGGCCGTCGGCGTAACCGATGGGCAGCACCGCGATGCGGCTGTGGCGCTGCGTGAAATAGGTTCGTCCATAGCTGATGGGCTCGCCGACGTCAAAGTCCTTGATCGTCGCCACGCGCGTTTTGAGCGACATGACGGGCTTCATGCCCATCTTCTCGGCCAGATCGCCCGAACCGTAGAGGATAATGCCGCAGCGCACCATATCCCATGCCCATTCGGGGTAGCTTGCAATGCCGCCGGCATTGCAGCAGTGGTGCAGCGCAAAGCGGAAGCCGCTGCGCGATTCCGCCTCCTCGATCATGCGCGCAAAGCGCTGATGCTGCAAGGCCGTAAATGCGACGCTCTCGGGCGTATCCTCGTCCGACACGCTGAAATGCGTAAAGATGCCCTCCACCTTGAGTCCCGGCAGCTCCAGCACGCGCAGGATCTCGTGCAGGCTCTCGTCGAAGTGCGCCTCGCTGCACGAAAAGCCGAGGCGGCCCATGCCGGTGTCGAGCTTGACGTGCACGGTCATCTTCCCGCCCAGCGCGATGGCGCGGTCGGAGAATTCCTTCGCGATGTCGTAGCTCTGCACCGCCTGCGTCATTTCGAGCTGCAAAATGCGCTCCGTCTGATCCGCAGGTGTGAAGCCCAGCATTAAGATCGGCAGGGGAATGCCATTGTCACGCAGCTCCTCGCATTCGTCGATGTTCGACACCGCAAGATAAGCCGCGCCGAGCTGCTCGAGCCGCCTGGCGATCTCCACCGCGCCGTGGCCGTAGCCGTCGGCCTTGACCACGCCAAGCAGCTTCACCTGCGCTCCGACGTGGCGGCGAATGGTCTCGTAGTTATGGGTCAGATGGTCAAGGTCGATCTCCGCCCAGGTCCGTTTGAGCGTGCTTTCCATAGACGCTTCCACCCTTTTGCTTCAAATCTGAACGCGCGCTACTGCGCCGTGTCTGGCGATAGTATATCACCAAAAATAAAATTCGTAAACTCTGCCGCCGCAATAATTTTTTCATTTTCTGCGATCTCGGCATACACCGGCGCGCCCGCATCGTCAAAATAGAGCGAGCAGAAAAGCTTTTCGCTGCCGGAAGAGAGTGAAAAATCCACATGCAGCACGATCTCCCCTCCAAGCGTTTCCGTGCCGAAGCTGTCAAGGTACGCCTTCGGGAATGCGCGCAGAAGCATCGGCGCACAGTTCAGCGCGCTCACGCGCGGCGAGAGCGTGCCGACGTCCAGCACGAGGCCATCAAACGTGAGTGAAAGCCTCTCCCCCTCCAGCACCGCACCCACGCCCGCAAGCTCCTGCGGCTCTTTGACCTCGGCGCGCACGGTATCGCCCTGCGCGCTGAGATGCAGGCAATAGGCGATCGTTTCGTCCTCGCGCGGAACGCACACGCGCACGTCCGTTTCGTAAGAGGATACTTGCTGATATTGCTCCTGTAATTCCTCTGCGCGGTCATTTTCCCCGCCGCAGGCACATAAAAGCAGCACCGCCAACAGCGGCAGCCAGATTTTTTTCATCGTTCCGCCCCCCCTTCCGTCCGCTATGTATATGCGCCGTTCCGGCTTTTCAGTAGGCGTAAAACGCTATGTACATAAGATTCACCCTTGTTTCTCTCTCAAGTCATAGCAATATCCACTTTTTGAATTGCCACTTTTGATGATTTTATCGGCGAAAGCAGGAACGCACATCCACCTTTTTATCCACTCCCCGCTCTCCCGCGGCGCAAAAAAAGGGGGAAGCCGATCTCTCAGCTTCCCCTTAAAAATCTCTTGATTTTTCAGTGCCTTCGGCTTACTTGAAGTAGCGCTCCAGCGCGTCCTCACAAGCTACATATCCTTCGCTTCGGCATAAATGCCAAAGCTCAGTTATTTCGCTGCTCGTCCTTCTCCCATCAAACCCGCTTCGCTGGGCTTTGATGGGAACCCTGGTTTACTTGAAATATCTTTCAAGTAAACCCTTGAGGGCGCGGCCGTGACGGGCCTCGTCGCGGGCCATCTCGTGGACGGTGTCGTGAATGGCGTCGAGACCGTTCTTCTTCGCGCAGGCGGCGAGGTCGAACTTGCCGGCAGTGGCGCCGAACTCGCAGTCGACGCGCCAGGCGAGGTTGTCCTTGGTGGTCGCCTTCATGTTGGGCTCGAGGTCAGAGCCGAGGAGCTCAGCAAACTTCGCAGCGTGCTCCGCCTCTTCGTAGGCGGCCTTCTCCCAATACAGGCCGATCTCGGGATAGCCCTCGCGATGGGCGATGCGCGCCATGCAGAGGTACATACCGACCTCGCTGCACTCGCCGTTGAAGTTGGCCATCAGCTGCTCGAAGATATACTTCTTGTCCTCTTCAGAGATGTCGGGGTTGTTCTTCACGGTCTTGCCGTAAACGCCGAACTCATGCTCAGCGGCGAGCTTCAGTTCACCCTTGACTTCCTCAAACATATTGCTCTTGGCATGGCACACGGGGCACTCCGCGGGAGCCTCGGGGCCTTCATAGATATAACCGCAAACCTTGCACAGCCACTTCTTCATAATTACTACCTCCATAAAATTTTATATTGAAATGTGAATTGTTCTGCTTGTCTTTCACTGGCGTTAGTATACCACATATCTCCGCCTTTGCAGAAGTTGCAAATGCAACAATTCGGTGAATTTTTTATGAATTGCGAGATTTTGCTTTTTTCGCACAATTTTTTCAGCACTCGCCGCTGTACTGCCCGCAGCGCCGGGCCGTTTTCGATTTTTTCATTGCTTTTGCGCATGCCCTTTGCTACAATGAGAGGCGAGAACATTTTCGCAGGAGGGCTATTTTCATGTCTGTTAAGATCGCACCGTCCATTCTCTCCGCCGACTTTTCAGAGCTCGGCGCCGGCGTGGAGGCCATTTCCACCGCCGACTATGTCCATTTCGATGTAATGGACGGCTGCTTTGTCCCCAATATCAGCATCGGTATCCCCGTGCTCCAGTCGATCCGCAAGCGCACGGCGCTGCCCATCGATGTACACCTGATGATCGTGCAGCCTGAGCGCTATGTCGATCAGTTCTGCGACGCGGGCGCGGATCTCGTCACCTGCCATGTTGAGGCCGACACGCCCGAAAAGATCCATCTTGCGCTCGACAAGATCCACGCCAAGGGCAAGAAGGCGGGTGTCGTCTTAAAGCCCAACACGCGCGCAGAGGCGGTGCTGCCGTTCCTTGACAAGTGCGACATCGTGCTTGTGATGACCGTCGAGCCGGGCTTTGGCGGACAGAAATTTATGGCTGACATGATGCCCAAGGTCGCCGCCATTCGCCGCTACATCGACGAGAGAAATCTTGACTGCGAGCTCGAGGTCGACGGCGGCGTGGACGCCGTGACGTGCAAGACCTGCATCGAGGCAGGCGCGAACGTGCTCGTTGCCGGCTCCGCCGTCTACAAGGCCGCCGACATTCCCGCCAAGATCAAAGAACTGAGAGGATAAGGCCGATGGAATACTTTCCCGCGGCACTCGAAAAGCTCGTTGAGCAATTCGCGCGTCTGCCCGGCATCGGCAGCAAGAGTGCGCAGCGCCTGGCGTTTTTTGTGCTGAGCCTGCCGGAAGAGGAGGCCAAAGCCTTCGCCGATGCCATCGTCGACGCCAAGCGCACCGTCACGTGCTGCCCGGTCTGCCGCAATCTGACCGACGGCGGTCTATGCCCCATCTGCTCGTCTCCCAAGCGCGATGAGCATGTCATCTGCGTGGTCGCCGATCCGCGCGACGTGGTCGCCATTGAGCGCGCGCGCGAGTACAACGGCCGCTATCACGTGCTGCACGGCGTCATCTCACCGATGAACCACGTAGGGCCTGACGATCTGGAGATCAAGTCCCTTCTCGACCGCGTGGCGCAAGGCGGCGTGGAAGAGGTCATCATGGCCACAAATCCCGACACCGAGGGCGAGGCGACGGCGATGTACTTAGCCCGCCTTCTGCGTCCCTTTGGCGTGCGTGTCACGCGCCTTGCCTACGGCATCCCCGTCGGCGGACACCTTGAATTTGCCGACGACGCCACGCTGATGCGTGCGCTCGAAGGCCGAAGAGACATCTGAAAAATTGGGCAAAAAAAGGACGAGTTCTTTTGAACTCGTCCTTTTTTATCTTGTCTCACATGATCTTCACGGTGTAGTAAACTGCGAGCAGGAACGTGCCGATGGCCAGCACCCACAGGCCGTAGTAGGCAATGCTGCTGACAAAGAGCGCCGCCACGATGGCCAACGCACACACGGCGAGCACGGCATAGATGAGCTTATAGTCGCCGTCCTGCGACACGATACGAAGATTGCCGAACTTTTCCAGCTTACCCCCGTTCTTGCCCGCCTTGTATACGGCAACCGCAAGCGCCGCGATCACAGCTACAGCAAAGACGCTGCACCCGATCACAAGGGCGCTCCACATCTCGCTGCCGCTGCCATGATGAATGAGGTACATCGCCATCAGCGATGCCGTCAGTCCCACGGCCTGCACGGAAAACTCGCGCGGATAGAGCAGGAATACAATGCCGATGAGCATCGCGACCGGAACGATCACGCACATCATCGTCGTGCCCTGCGGATAGATCCTGAGCATCAGCTCAGAGGACATCGCAAAGAAGAAACCCGCGCACAGGAGCCACGGCGCGGCAGGCGCGAAGCGCGTCCACTTTTTGCGCATGATCCACATCACGAGCCCTGCGCCGAAGGCCGCGGCGCCGATGATCCCGAGGGCCTTCAAAACGCTCATCATCGTCAAAACCTGGCCAACGCCGCCCTTGACGAAGTAATTGTTCACCATCAGAAGATAAAACTCAGCGATCACACCAACCATGAGCAAGGTGATCGCGCGGTTGACATTGCGATTGCTTCTTGCTATGCGCTCTGCCCGCTTATCATTGTTTTTTGCCATCTATCCGATCCTCCAGAAAAGGTTATCGTTCTGTAATCGCCCGCGCAGGGCGGAAACATTACATCATAGTATAATAACAGAAGTTGCCCTGTTTGGCAAGGGAAAATTCTTATTCTTATGTCAGATCTTTCCTTTTTGCGCCATTCTTGCTTTTCCTGCCCGCAGGCTTTATAATGTCTGGTATGCAAAAAAGAGGAGGATTTTCCCCATGCCCAACGTTTCGATCAAGCTGCTGCGCGAGGGTGCAAAGCTCCCCGTGCGCGGCTCTGCATCTGCCGCCGGTTACGACCTGTACGCCTGTCTGGACGGCGATCAGGAGCTCACCATTCCGCCCCATTCCACCGCCATGCTGCCGACCGGGCTGTCCTTCGCTCTGCCGGAGGGCACATTCGGCGCAGTCGTCGCCAGAAGCGGGCTTGCTTCCAAGCAGGGGCTGCGTCCGGCGAACTGCCTCGGTGTGATCGACAGCGATTACCGCGGCGAATGCTTTGTTGCCCTGCATAACGACAGCAGCGAAGAGCGCACCGTGCGCCACGGCGACCGCGTCGCCCAGCTCGTGCTGCTGCCGTTCCTGCCGATGGAATTTGAAGAGGTCGACGAGCTGCCCGCGACCGTGCGCGGCGAGGGTGGCTTTGGCAGCACGGGACGCTGACACACCTCAGAGCACGAATGCTCCGTCCACCGCGAGCACCTGCCCCGTAACGAATGATGCCTTGTCGGAGGCAAGATAGACCACCGCCTCGGCGATGTCCTCGGGCCTGCCGAGGCGGCCAAGCGGCGTCTGCTCGACGAGATCGCGGATCGTCTCCTCGCCCAGCACCCGAACCATATCGGTCTCGATGACGCCGGGGGCAACGCAGTTGACGCGAATGCCGCTCGGCGCGACCTCCAGCGCAAGCGAGCGGGTCAGTCCGATGAGCGCGTGCTTGGTGCAGGAATACGGCACCTCGCACGATGCGCCGTGCTGTCCCCACATGGACGAAATGTTCACGATGCAGCCGCTCTTTTCGTGCAGCATGCCCGGCAGCACCGCCAGAATGGTGTTGCGCGCGCCGTTTAAGTTCACGCCGAAGTAGCGCTCCCACATCTCGTCCGTCACGTCCTGAAAAAGCTCCTGTCCCGCAACGCCCGCGTTGTTCACGAGCAGCGTGACTTTGCCGAGTTCACGCTCGCACTGCGCGACCATGGCGTTCACCTCGGCACGCTTCGACACGTCCGCCTGCACGGCGATGGCCTCGCGTCCCTCGCTGCGCAGCAGCGCGGCAAGTTCGTCCGCCAGATCTTTTCGCTTATAATAGTTGATGCACACGGCATAACCCTCGCGCGCGAGCGCAAGCGCGACCGCGCGGCCGATGCCGCGGGACGAACCGGTGACCAATGCAACTTTTTTCATGCGCTCTCCTCCAGAAGTCATAAATCCTGCTTATTATATTGAAACCAGCGCAAAAAAGCAAGCGCCGCCCGACCGGGACGGTGCTTTTGTTCTAATTCGATCCGTCAAAGCACGGAAGAACCCCTGCACGCGGAAACTTTTTCTCAGATTTTGCGTCTAATACTGATAAAGGGCGTAAGGGAGGTGACCGAATGCGCCGCATCAATCTTTTTTCCTACGGCATGATGTCGCTTTTTAAGCTGGCGGTGCGCGTACTCGTCATCGTTCTGGCTGTGACGCTTCTCCGTCAGGCGCATCCTGCGCAGCCCGCGCCATCGTATCCGCCGCGTTTTGACCGCTGCGCCATGCCGGAAGCAGACATCGCCACGCCTTCTTCCCCAGAGGAAAGCAGCGCTGCAAAGCCCGCGCCCGACTGGCGCTTTTTCGTGCTCGAATACCACAACTTCACTGACGATCCCGCACAGGTGACGGATTACACCATCACGATCTCCGGACTGCGGCGCGACCTCGATTTTCTGCGCGACAGGGGATACGTAACGATCCTGCCGCGCGAGCTTGCCGCGGGGCAGCTCGACGATGGCGCACCGCTGCCGCAGAAGGCAGTGCTGCTCACCTTTGACGACGGCTACGTGAGCAACTTCACCCTTGCTCTCCCGCTGCTGCGGGAGTATGGCGCAAAGGCTGCCGTTTCGCTCATCACCGCGCGCATCGACGAGGGGACGAGCGGTTTTCTCTCCTGGGACGAGTGCCGTGAGATGGCAAAAAGCGGGCTTGTCGAGTTCGCTTCCCACACCCATGACCACCACATTCACAACGACGCGAACGGCATTGAGCGCAGGAACGGGGAATCGGAGGACGACTACCTTACGCGCATCTCCTACGATCTCGAGACCAGCATCACCCGCATCAGGCTTGAAACGGGACAGCCCGTCACCGCCTTCACCTACCCGCTCGGCAAAATGGAACCGTGGGCGGAGCCTGTTTTGCAGCAGCTCTTTTCCGTCACGTTCTCAGGCGTTTACGGCAAAGCGCGCTACGGCAATTCGCTCTATCATCTGCCGCGCTTCAACATCAGTGATAGCCACCCCGCAAGCGAATACATGCGCCGCGCCTGAGATGATTTCCTTCGGAGTCCTCGTGTCTTAAGTCTCGGCGCTTTTGCGCCGCAAAATGCTTTTGCTGCGCAAAAGCATTTTGCACAGGGGCAATTCACTTGCCCCTGCGCTTTTTCATCTCCTACAGGTTCCAAAAAATGGAGACACACCACACGGTGTGTCTCCATTTTTTGGAGCAGGGTACGGGAGTCGAACCCGCCTTAACGGCTTGGGAAGCCGCTGTAATACCGATATACCAACCCTGCGAACACTGGGAGTATATCATATCTTTCATGTCATTTCAAGGCGAAATATTCATGTTGTGCCAAATCCTTTCATATTCTCTGCTGAACGAAGAAAGGAGCCTCGCCATGAAACGAATCTTTCCGATGATCCTGCTGTTTGCGCTGCTTTTGTGCGTGCCTGTGCGCGCCGACGAGCTCACGCTCGACGCCCCCTCCGCTCTCTTGATGGAAAAGCAGACCGGCACCGTGCTCTACGCCAAGGACGAGCACACGCCGCGCGAGGGCGCGAGCATCACGAAGGTGATGACGCTGCTGCTCACGATGGAGGCCATCGACTCCGGCGCGCTCTCGTATGACGATACCGTCACAGGCAGTGCGCACGCAGTCTCGATGGGCGGCAGCCAGATCTGGCTCAAAGAGGGCGAGCAGATGCGTGTCGAAGACCTCATCAAAGCCGTGTGCGTCGTTTCCGGCAACGACGCAGCGGTCGCGCTCGGCGAGCATCTTGCCGGCAGCGAGGAGGCCTTTGTTGCGCGCATGAACGAGCGGGCGAAGGAGCTCGGCATGCACGACACGCACTTTCTCAACTGCACGGGACTTCCCGCCGAGGGACACGTCACCTCAGCTTACGACATCGCGCTCATGTCGCGCGAACTGATCCTGAACCACCCCGACCTGCGAAACTTCACGACCATCTGGATGGATTCGCTGCGAAACGGAGAGTCTCTGCTCGTCAACACCAACAAGCTCGTGCGCTTTTACCCAGGCACCACGGGACTCAAGACCGGCTCGACCAGCTCCGCCGGATACTGCATCAGCGCCACGGCGGAAAAGGACGGTATGGAGCTCATTGCCGTGGTGCTCGGCGGCAGCACGAGCGACAAGCGTTTTACCGACGCGAAGACGCTCTTAAACTACGGCTTTGCGTCGTATTCCCTCGTCACCGTCGTACCGGAGTCGCCCCTGCCTGCCGTGCCGTTGACGCTCGGCACGCAAAAAGCCGTGCAGAGTGTATTAACGGATAAAAACGCGCTGCTGCTTGAAAAAAGCCGCGCAAACGGGCTGACGCAGGCCGTTTCTCTGCCTGACGCCGTCGACGCGCCCGTGGAGGCGGGCGAGCCGCTCGGTACACTCGATATTTTTGACGCAAGCGGCACAGCTGTCGCCTCCCTGCCGCTGCTTGCAGGCGAGAGCGTGGCACGGCTGAGCTGGTTTGCGCTGTTCCGCCGCCTGCTCGCCATCGCAGTCTGCGCCGCCTGAGCGCCTGCCACTTCGCACAAATCTCACACCGCGCTCTCCCATTTTCTGCGGCGCAACGCATAATTTTTTACTTTTCCCAGCAAAAAATACCTTTTTATACTTGACAGGCTCCGAAAAAGGTGTATACTGCAAACAATTTCATAAGTCTTGATAGAGGCGCGGCTGACAAAAGTAGCCCCCGACAAACGGCAGGATACCGTGGGGAGCGAAAGGGGACGCCGCCGAAGGGTCGATCCGGATTCCTGTCCGGTCGGTACCTGGGTCGTCGGGAAATACCCGACGGACTGTCGCCCCAAAAGGGCGGAGTGCTGTCATGATCGACGCGGTCAGGAGCTTCGATGTTTATATTATTGCATCGGTTTTTGATGTTTTTGTGTTAAGTCATGATGGAAATCATGGCTTAATTTTTTTGCTCTGTGCGCAAAGCACAGGAAAGGAGAAACATCATGACCTTCGCAGGAACCTTTTGGGCGCTTGTCCCCCCCATCGTCGCCATTACCCTGGCGCTGATCACCAAGGAAGCGTATTCCTCCCTCTTCATCGGTGTTGTGATCGGCGCGCTCTTTGCCTGCAACTTCTCTCCCATCGCAACGATCGACATGATCGTCAATGACGGCCTCGTCACTGCCGTGGCCGACAATGCGGGCATCTTCCTCTTCCTTGTTCTGCTCGGCATCATCGTAGCGCTCGTCAATTTAGCGGGCGGCAGCGCAGCCTTCGGCCGTTGGGCGGAGGAGAATATCCACACCCGCGTAGGCGCGCAGCTTGCGACGTTCGTGCTCGGCATTCTCATCTTCATCGATGACTATTTCAACTGCCTGACCGTTGGCTCGGTCATGCGTCCGGTCACCGACCGCCACCAGATCTCGCGTCCCAAGCTCGCCTACCTCATCGACGCCACTGCCGCCCCCGTGTGCATGATCGCGCCGATCTCGTCCTGGGCGGCCGCCGTATCCTCTACGGCCGAGGATCTCGACACCGGCATTTCCGGTATCCAGCTCTTCATCCGCGCCATTCCTTATAATTTCTATTCCCTTTTGACCTTTGTCTTTATCATCACGCTCACACTGCTCAAGTTTGACTACGGCCCGATGCACGGCTTTGAAGAACGCGCCCGCAACACGGGCGACCTCTCCGGCAGCGCCGACAGTGCCGAGGAGAACATCAACCCCAAGGGCCGCGTCATTGACCTTATCATTCCCGTCATTCTCCTCATCATCTTCTGCACCATCGGCATGCTCTATGTTGGCGGCTTCTTCGGCGCCGACGCCTCTGGCTGCACCGACTTTGCCGGCGATTTCATCGGCGCATTCGGCAATACCAACGCCTTTGTCGCTCTCCCCTGGGGCGGTCTCATCGCGCTGGTGCTCACGGTCATCTACCTTGTCGCCCGCCGCGTCGTCGGCTTCCGTGCGGCCATGGGCTGCATTCCCAAGGGCTTCCAGTCGATGATCTCCCCCATCATCATTCTCACGCTCGCCGTTTCCCTCAAGACCACGCTCAACGCGCTGGGTGCTGCGGACTACGTGCATGATCTGATGTATGCCGCGTCCGAGGGGCTTTACAACATGCTCCCCGCCGTCATCTTCCTCGTCGCCTGCGTGCTGGCCTTTGCCTCCGGCACATCCTGGGGCACCTTCGGCATCCTGATCCCCATCGTCACCGCCATTTTCCCCAGCGACAGCAACCTTCTTTATATCGGTATCTCCGCCTGCTGCGCGGGCGCCGTGTGCGGCGACCACTGTTCCCCCATCTCTGATACCACCATCATGTCCTCTGCCGGTGCGCAGTGCGAGCACGTCAACCATGTGGCAACACAGCTTCCCTACGCCATCACCGTTGCCTGCCTGAGCTTTGTGTGCTTTGCGCTCGCAGGCTTCATCCAGAACTGGATCATCTGCCTTGCCATCGGCGCGGTACTGACGGTCTGCACGCTCTTCGTTATTCGCAGAAACGAAGCCAGAAAGGCTCGCATCAGGGATTGATCTCATTTGCTCTCCACTCTCTTTTCTCTCTGGAAAGGCGGGCAGACCCAACAGGTCTGTCCGCCTTCCTCTTTTCTTTTTTTGCAGAATATGATATACTCTGCTCAAAATTATCCGATCCATGGAGGGTTTTCCCATGAGCATTGTCGTACTGGGCGCCGTTTTTGTCGATATCAAGGGCTACCCCATCTCTTCCTATATCCCTGGCGGACGCAACGCAGGCCGCGTTGTGCAGGTGCACGGTGGCGTGAGCCGCAACATCGTTGAGGACATCGCAAACGTTGAGCTGCGCCCCACTTTCGTCAGTCTCGTCGACGAGTCAAGCGCGGGCGCAGATGTTGTCAAAAAGCTCCAGAGCCACAAAGTCGACACGCGCTACATGCGCACCACGCCCGACGGCATGGGCACCTGGCTCGCCATCTTTGACAACACGGGCGATGTGACCGCGTCCATCTCCAAGCGCCCCGACCTGCACCCCATCGCCGACATTCTCGACGAGCAGGGCGATGAGATCTTTTCCCAGGCCGACAGCATCCTTCTGGAGATCGACATGGAAAAGGACATCGTCAAGCGCACGTTCGCGCTGGCGGAAAAATACCACAAGCCCGTTTACGCGGTCGTTTCCAACATGAGCATCGCCATCGAGCGGCGCGACTTTTTGCGCTCGGTACATTGCTTCATCTGCAACCAGCAGGAGGCGGGCATCCTGTTCTCTGAAAACTACGACAATTTCACCCCCGACGAGATGCTGCCCGTCCTGCACGACAAGATCCGCGGCGCGCAGATCCGCCGCATGGTCGTCACGATGGGCGCTCAGGGCGCGGTCTTTGCAACGCTCGACGGCGAGGAAGGCTATTGCCCCGCGAAAAAGGTCGATGTCAAGGATACGACCGGCGCGGGCGATGCGTTTTTTGCCGGAGCCGTCATCGGCCAGACCTATGGCAAGACCATGATGGAATCCTGCGAGATCGGCACACGCCTTGCCGCCTCTGTCATCACAACGGGCGAAAATGTCTGCCCGCGCTACCTGCCGAGCGAATTCGGGCTGGACGTTTCCGCGCTGGACGACGCACAGCTCGCGCTCGAGCTTTGATTCCGGCCACAATCCAATACAATAAAAAGCGAGGGACGCCTTCAGCGTCCCTCGCTTTTTATTTTGTTTTTCACTCCTCGCACAACTGCGCACGGTTCTCTTCCGCAAGGCGCAGCGCCGCGTCGCGGTCCACGCCGTAGGCAAAGCGGAACTCATACGGCTTTGTCATCGTGATCGCGGTCACTGTGCCGTCCTTCAGGTAAAATGCAATGTCGCGGACGTCATAGTTTCCGTCGTCCTGCGGCGTCTGCGGCTGCCAGGCATAGGCGCGGTCGAAGTCATACGCAGGCTCACTGTAGCCGTCCTCGGTGACGCAGCGGTCGTCCAGCTCCGTATCTTCGATCTCAATACAGTAGAGATTTTCCGGGTACTCCGTCAGCAGCGCTTTCTCGCTGTCGCCGACCTTGACGCCGCGCGGCGTTCCCGCGCCCATAGCGTCGGTGCGCAGATAACTGATGACCTCGCGTCCCGTTTCGGGATAGTAGTCCGTTCCGACGACGAGCTGCGCGTCCGCATCGTAATGGCGCGCAAAGTCATAGGGCAGCATACCGTCGCTATCGTAGGTCATATCCTGCGTCTCCCCGTTCGGCTCGTAGTCCGCCCCAAGGCTCAGAAATCCATTCGGCAGTTCCAGCGTAAAGATGGCGTCCGGCTGCGGCTCGACCGTTGGATCTTCCTCCTGCATCAGGGGTTCGTCCGGTACGGTGTCCGGCGCTTCCTGCTTTTCTCCGCAGCCTGACGCCAAAAGTGTCAGCGCCGCCAACAGCGCCGAAAGCGGCAGCGCTGTGTTTCTTCGTCTCATATTGGTCTCCTCCCTGTTTCTCACGCTTCCTTCAGCTTTTCCTCCAGCAGCTTGAAGGCCTCCTCCGCGGACAGCGCGCGGATCTCCGCGCGGTTTTTTTCGCCAAAGTCGAAGCGCTCGGCGACCGTCTCCTCCGGGGAAGAAAAGCCGATGAACACCGTGCCGACGGCGTTGCCGCGCTCGTCGCGCTCAGGGCCTGCAACGCCCGTGACGCTGACGGCGAGATCGGCCGTCGTCGCCTTGCGCGCGCCCTCGGCCATCGCGCGGGCAACGGGCGCGGACACCGCGCCGTATTCCTCCAGCATCTCTGCCGGAACGCCGAGCACGCGGTGCTTGACCGTGTCGGTATAGCTCACCACGCCGCCCATAAAAACGAGCGACGCGCCCGGCACATCCGTGATGCGCTTGGCGATAAGACCGCCGGTGCAGCTTTCCGCCGCGGCAAAGGTCATGTCGCGCGCCTTGAGCAGCTCGCAGCAGCGCTGTTCGATCAATTTTTCGTTTTCCGCCATAGTAAAGACTTCCTTTCAGAATTTGATGCGTACAAATTCACGGTTTGCCATCGCGCGGTTGATGAGGCCCTCGATATCGAGCGCTGCCTCCGCCTCGCGGACTTCCTCAAGATTCGGCTTCGTGCGCGGATGGCGCGGCGTAAAGACCGTGCAGCAATCCTCGTAGGGCAGGATCGAGGTATCAAAGGTGCCGATCTTGCGCGACAGGCGCACGATCTCCTCCTTATCCATGCCGATGAGCGGGCGCAGGACAGGAAGATCGACCACGTCCTCCGTCACGCGCAGGGCCTCCATCGTCTGCGAGGCGACCTGACCTAAGTTCTCGCCCGTGACGAGCGCCTTGGCCTTGACCTGATCGGCCACGCGCTGCGAAATGCGCATCATAAAGCGGCGCATGATGAGCGTGAAGAACTCCTCGGGGCAGTTGCGGCGAATTTCCTCCTGAATTTCGGTAAAGGGCACGACCTGCACGGTCATCCGTCCGCACCAGGGCACAAGGAGTTTGGCAAGGGAAAGCACCTTCTCCTTCGCCGCGTCGGAGGTGTATGGCGGGGAGAAGAAGTGCACCATTTCGAGCTTGACGCCGCGCTTTGCGATCATGTAGGACGAAACGGGCGAGTCGATGCCGCCGGAAAGAAGGCTCACCGCCACGCCGCCCATGCCGATGGGCAGACCGCCCGCGCCCTCTTCCGCGGGGCCGTGGACGTAGGCCGAGTCGTCGCGGATCTCGATGTGGACGACGAGCTCGGGGTCGTGGACGTTGACCTCGCAGGTCGGGAACGCCTGATGGAGCGCCCCGCCGACCTGCTGGGAAAGCTGGATCGACGTCAAGGGGAAGGTCTTGTCGGCGCGCTTGCTCTCGACCTTGAAGCTCTTCGCCGCGCGCATTTCATCGGCAAGGTACTCCTTCGCCGCGGCAATGATCTTCTGCACGTCCTTCTCGCAGGGCAGGGCCTTGGAAACGGCGATGATGCCGAAGACCTTCTTACAGCCCTCAAAGGCCGCGTCAATGTCGCAGTTTTCGTCCTTGGGCTCGACGTAGATGGTGCTCTGCTTGGCATAGATACGGAAATTGCCGCATTTTGCCACGCGGCGGTTGACGTTCGCCATCAGCTTATCTTCAAAGCTGCGGCGGTTGAGCCCCTTGAGCACGACCTCGCCGAGCTTGCACAGGATCATTTCATGCATTGGTGTTGTTCTCCTCATTTTTAATAGCCGCGCCCGCGGCGGCGGGAACCGCGGCTGAATTTACTTATTTTTGTGCTGGAATCTCCGCTTCAGCCCTGCAAAATATCGGTGTTGCGGTACTGGATAGCCTCTGCGAGGTGGTGCGCTTCAATGGTCTCGCTGCCGTCAAGGTCTGCAATGGTGCGCGCAACGCGCAGTAATCTATCGTGGCTTCGCGCCGTGAGGCCGAGGCGCTCAAAGGCGCCTTTCAAGAGCTTTTCGCCCGCGGCGTCCAGCGTGCAGTACTCGCCCACCATCGCGGGCGTCATCTGCGCGTTGCAGGCAACGTCCGTACCGGAAAAGCGCTCTTTCTGCACCTCACGCGCTCTGTTCACGCGCGCTTTTACCTCGGCGGAGGACTCTGCCTTTTCGCGCCGGCGCATGGCCTCAAATTCGACGCTCGGCACATTGACGTGCAGATCCATGCGGTCGAGCATGGGGCCGGAAATTTTTTCGACGTATTTTTCCACCTGCTGCTTTGTGCAGTGGCAGCGCCCCGAGGGGTGGCCGTACCAGCCGCAGCGGCAGGGGTTCATCGCACCGACGAGCATAAACCGGCTCGGCAGCGTCACGCTGCCCGCGGCGCGGGTGATGGTGACCTCGCCGTCCTCAATGGGAGCGCGCAACACCTCGAGCACATCGCGGTGGAACTCGGGTAATTCATCTAAAAAGAGAACACCGTGGTGCGCGAGCGAAATTTCGCCGGGCTTCGGCACCTTTCCCCCGCCGGTCATCGCGGAAGCGGAGAGCGTGTGATGCGGCGCACGGAAGGGCCGGTGCAGCAGCATCGGCTGCGCACTGTCCGTCAGCCCCGCGACTGACCAGATCTCCGTCACCTCGAGCGCTTCTTTCCTCGTCATATCGGGCAGGATCGACGGAAGCCTTCGCGCCAGCATCGACTTGCCCGCGCCGGGCGAACCGATGAGCAGAATGTTGTGCCCGCCCGCGGCGGCGATCTCCAAGGCGCGCTTGACATTCTCCTGCCCCATGACGTCGGAAAAGTCGGGACCTTGTTCGTCCGTCTGTTCCGCCTGCCACTTCGGCTCGGGCCTGAGCGGCGCTTTGCCCTTCAAATGCTGCACAAGGGACACAACGTCCGGCACGCCGTAAACGGTCACGCCGTCGGCAAGCGTTGCCTCCGCGGCGTTGGCCGCGGGGACATAGAGCGTTTTGATGCCGGCGCGCGCCGCGGCCATCGCCATGGGCAGCACGCCGTTCACCGCGCGCAGTGTGCCGGTGAGCGAAAGCTCGCCGACAAAGGCCGCGTCCCTGGCGGGAGACTTGATCTCCTCTGCACAGGCGAGAATACCGAGAAGGATCGGCAGATCATAGAGCGTTCCTTCTTTCTTGAGTCCCGCCGGGGCAAGATTCACCGTGATACGGGAGACAGGAAACTTCACGCCGCAGTTTTTCACCGCCGCGCGCACGCGCTCGCGCGATTCCTTGACCGCCGTGTCGCCGAGGCCGACGATGTCGAACGCGGGAAGCCCCCCGGAAAGGAAGCACTCCACCGTGACCTCATAGCCCGAGATGCCCTGAAGGCCGAGCGAACGCACTGCTGTGACCATATTCTTCTCCTCCCTCTTCCGCGCCGCTGCGGCGCATTCTGCAATTAGTATAGCACATTTTTTGCATCAGGCAAATCCCCTCCGATGCATTTTTGCACATTTTGCACAAAATCGGTAAAACTTCGCAAAAATTCTTTAAAAATAAAAGAAATTGAACTTATTGTTGCAAAATGGTGAATGTTTTACAGGAACAAGGCGTTTACATGTCGAAAAAAGTGTGCTATAGTATCTGCGTTGGATTTTGCGTCCAAACGCAGAAGAACCGTTTTTTGACGGTGAAATAAATAGGAGGTTCATTTATGGCAAGAAAAATGAAATCCATGGACGGCAATAATGCTGCGGCACACGTAAGCTATGCTTACAGTGAAGTTGCGGCAATTTATCCCATTACGCCGTCCTCCCCGATGGCCGACCTGGTCGACCAGTGGTCCGCAAATGGTCTGAAGAACATCTTCGGCAGCCAGGTCAAGGTCGTCGAGATGCAGTCTGAAGCCGGTGCAGCCGGCGCAGTGCACGGCTCTCTCGGCGCCGGTGCGCTGACCACCACCTACACGGCCTCTCAGGGCCTGCTGCTGATGATCCCGAACATGTACAAGATCGCGGCTGAGCAGCTCCCCTGCGTGTTCCACGTTTCCGCCCGTACCGTTTCCACCCACGCGCTGAACATCTTCGGCGATCACTCCGACGTTATGGCCTGCCGCCAGACCGGTTTCGCCATGCTGTGCGAGGGCAACGTGCAGGAGGTCATGGATCTCTCCCCCGTTGCGCATCTGGCCGCTCTTTCCGGCAAGGTGCCCTTCATCAACTTCTTCGACGGTTTCCGCACCTCCCACGAGATCCAGAAGATCGCCGTGTGGGATTATAAGGATCTCGCCGACATGTGCGACATGGACGCTGTCAAGGCATTCCGCGAGCACGCCCTCAACCCCGAGCACCCCGCCATGCGCGGCTCCCACGAGAACGGCGATACGTTCTTCCAGCACCGCGAGGCCTGCAACCAGTACTATGACGCTCTCCCCGAAGTCGTGGAAAAGTACATGGGCAAGATCAACGAGAAGCTCGGCACCGACTACAAGCTCTTCAACTACTACGGCGCGCCCGACGCTGACCGCGTCATCATCGCGATGGGTTCCATCTGCGACGTGGCCGAGGAAGTCATCGACTATCTCAACGCCCACGGCGAGAAGGTCGGTCTCATCAAGGTTCGCCTGTACCGCCCGTTCAAGGCTGAGCGCCTGATCGAGGCCATCCCCGCAACGTGCAAGAAGATTGCCGTTCTCGACCGCACCAAGGAGCCCGGCGCACAGGGTGAGCCTCTGTATCTCGACGTTGTCACCGCGCTCGCGAACGCCGGCATCACCGACAAGACCGTCATCGGCGGCCGCTACGGTCTCGGTTCCAAGGATACCCCGCCCGCTTCCGTGTTCGCTGTTTACACCGAGCTTGCCAAGGCGGAGCCCAGGCGTCAGTTCACCATCGGCATCGTCGATGACGTGACGAACCTCTCCCTGCCCGAGGACAAGAACTGCCCCAACACCGCGGCAGAGGGCACCATCGAGTGCAAGTTCTGGGGTCTCGGCGGCGACGGTACCGTCGGCGCGAACAAGAACTCCATCAAGATCATCGGCGACCACACCGACAAGTACGTCCAGGCCTACTTCCAGTATGACTCCAAGAAGACCGGCGGCGTGACGATCTCCCACCTGCGCTTCGGCGACAAGCCCATCCGCAGCCCCTACTACATCAACAAGGCCGACTTTGTCGCCTGCCACAACCCCAGCTACATCATCAAGGGCTTCAAGATGGTCAACGACGTCAAGCCCGGCGGCGTGTTCATGATCAACTGCCAGTGGGATTTCGATGAGCTGAACCATCACCTCAAGGCGGACGCCAAGCGTTACATCGCCAAGAACAACATCCAGCTCTACACCATCAACGCCATTGACCTTGCCATCAAGATCGGCATGGGCAAGCGCAACAACACCATCCTCCAGTCCGCGTTCTTCTCCCTTGCGAAGGTCATGCCCGAGGAGCAGGCCATCCAGTACATGAAGGACGCTGCGACACACTCCTACCTCAAGAAGGGTCAGGACGTCGTCGATATGAACCACAAGGCCATCGACCTCGGCGCTACCGCCTACAAGAAGATCGACGTCCCCGCCGATTGGGCGAACGCTGTCGACGCTGACGAGGCCGTTTCCTACGAGGGCAAGGCCGAGCTCGTCAAGCAGGTCAAGGACATCCTCACCCCGGTCGACAAGATGGACGGCGACAGCCTGCCCGTTTCCGCCTTCATGCCTCATGTGGACGGCCAGTGGGAGCTGGGCGCTGCCGCTTACGAAAAGCGCGGCGTTGCCGTTTCCGTTCCCACCTGGGACGCTGAGAAGTGCATCCAGTGCAACAACTGCGCTTACGTCTGCCCGCACGCCACCATTCGTCCTTTCGCTCTCACCGAGGAAGAGGTCAAGAATGCGCCCGCAAACGCCAAGATCGTCGACATCAAGGCCGGCAAGGGCAAGGGCGTTTACAAGTACACGATGGCCATCTCCCCGCTTGACTGTATGGGCTGCGGCGTTTGCGTCGGCCAGTGCCCGGTCGGTGCGCTGACCATGGTCGGTCAGGAGAGCGAGCTTGCCGAGCAGGACGTGTTCAACTACTGCGTCTCCAAGGTCTCCGACAAGAAGGATATGCAGGATCTCACCGTCAAGGGCAGCCAGTTCAAGCAGCCCATGCTCGAGTTCTCCGGCTCCTGCGCAGGCTGCGCCGAGACCAGCTATGCCCGTCTCGTCACCCAGCTCTTCGGCGACCGTATGTACATCTCCAACGCCACCGGCTGCTCGTCCATCTGGGGCGGCCCCGGCGCTACCTCCCCGTACTGCACGGATAAGAACGGCCACGGCCCGGCTTGGTGCAACTCCCTGTTCGAGGACAACGCCGAGCACGGCTTCGGTATGTATGTCGGCCAGGAGAAGATCCGCGAGGATCTGATCGCCAAGACCGAACAGCTCCTTGCAATCGAGTGGGCGCAGCCCGCGCTGAAGGAAGCCGCTCAGAAGTGGCTCGACACCAAGGACGACGGCAACGCCAACGCCGAGGCTACGAAGGAATACGTCGCGGCTCTGCAGGCGAACATTGCCACCGTCGACGAGCTTGCCGCTGTTCCTCAGTTCGCTGAGCACGCTGCCGAGCTCAAGGCCAAGGGCGAGAAGTTCTGCGACTGCGACGCCTGCAAGCTGGCCTGCGACATCCTCGACAAGAAGGATTACCTCTCCAAGAAGTCCGTGTGGATCTTCGGCGGCGACGGTTGGGCTTACGATATCGGCTTCGGCGGCGTCGACCACGTCCTTGCTCAGAACAAGAACGTCAACGTCTTTGTCTTCGATACCGAGGTCTACTCCAACACCGGCGGTCAGGCTTCCAAGGCTTCCAACATCGGTCAGGTCGCTCAGTTCGCGGCTGCCGGTAAGGAGACCAAGAAGAAGAGCCTCTCCGAGATCGCAATGAGCTACGGCTACATCTACGTCGCTCAGGTCGCCATGGGTGCAAACCCGGCCCAGACCATCAAGGCCATCTGCGAGGCCGAGGCTTATCCCGGCCCGTCCCTGATCATCGGCTACAGCCCCTGCGAGATGCACAGCATCAAGGGCGGCATGATGAACTGCCAGAAGGAAATGAAGAAGGCTGTCGAGTGCGGCTACTGGAACCTGTTCCGCTTCAATCCCGCGGCTGACAAGAA
>ERZ857480.60602-NODE-93859-length-21763-cov-11.3130_pt1 | contig 21763 bp, 19 predicted proteins | sample MGYA00519767_ERZ857480 | MGnify/ENA primary metagenome ERZ857480 (study PRJEB31778, sample SAMEA3449210) | human gut metagenome | biome: human gut; feature: human-associated habitat; material: faeces | place: United Kingdom | collected 2010/2012 ...
TACCGTTTGGTCGATGACCCAAGAGAAAATATGTAAACCATGTGCTTGCACAAAGTGTAAACCATGTTGCTCTTGACACAATGCGCGCCCCTACGGGTACGTCACAACTTATTGCTTAGACAGAAAATAACCTGATAAGGAGCTCCCTCTTCGAGGGCGTAGAGCTTGCCGCCCGCTGTGCGGGAGGCAGGCAAGCGGAACGCCGAAGGTCTGGCACGGCGCAGCCGTGACTGAGGGAGTCAGGCAGGCGCACATTGCGCGCCCATTATCGGGATTTGCGCAAAATTTCAGATCTGCTCATTGGCCGTATCGCTCAAACGGAATATAGGTCGTAAAACAGACGGGATTGCCGTGATCGTCCGTGCCGCGGAGCATCCAGCCTTCGCCGATGCTCTGTCTGTCCGCCGTGCGTCCGCAGCTGAGCCGCCGCATCTCCCGCCCGCCGATATAGCTGGGTCTGCCGCCGTTTCTCTCGCCGAAAACATCCACGGTCGTGGCGTAAATATCCGTCTTGCCGCTCTTGTAAAAGCGAACGCACGTCAATTCGGAAACCGTCACGCCGACGCCGTTTTCCTCCCGGATAAAGAGGTTGTATTCCCAGACGGGCGTGGATTCCGCCGTCTGCTGCTTGACCGCGACGGGAAGCGCCGCCTTGGTGTAAATGCGGATAAACGCCTGATCGGGCACGTCGGCCGCTTCCTGCTGAAACCATTCCACCGTGTAGCCGCTTCTCCGGCCGGGCGACGGCAGCAGCGCCAGCCCCAGCGCGAGCGCAAGCGCTGCGGCCGCAGCGGCCGCCAGCCACAGGCGCAGGCGGCGCGCCTTTCCTTCATCCCGCTGACGCGCCGGCTCTTCGGGCGGCGTTTCGGGCGGCGCTTCCGCCGGGGTTTCCTCCGTTCGGACGATCTCCATCCCGAGCTCCTGTGAAAGGCGCACCAGCGTTTGGTAATCCGGCTCGGTTTTCCCGTTTTCCCAGTTGGAAACCGTCTGTCGGCTGACGAAGAGCGCCTGCGCGAGCTGCTCCTGCGTCATCCCCTTGTCGCGACGCGCCTGCCGGATTTTTTCGCCGAGGCTCTGCATTACGGATTCGTCTCCTGCGAAAAATGCACCAGCGTCGTGAAGGAAAGCGCGTTGCCGTTCGCATCCGTACCCTTGAGCATCACGCCGACGCTGTCAAGCGCCTGATACGAGGCCGCGTCTTCATAGATCATCGGCTCGCCGCCCTTGCGCATTTCGCTGAAACCGAAGGCCGAGGTCGGCTGAGCCACCTGTCTCTGCTGTTTTCCCTGATAAAAGTAAGCCACCGTCACGCTTTCCGGCACAAAGGCCACGTCGCTCTCGTTTTGCATGGAAACGTTGAAAAACCAGCCCTTCCCGCCCTGAAAGAACGCATCCTGCGTAATCGCCGCGGGGTTCTGCTCCGGCGTCAGGCGGATAAACGCCTGATTCTCCTGCGGCTCGGCCTCGCCGGTAAAATCTTCCGGCGTCAGCTCCGGCTTGATTTCGCTGGAAAACGGAATATACAGCTTGAACGTCAGCTCGTTTCCGTTGTCGTCCTTTCCCTCGACGGCCACGCCGTAGCCGATCCCGCCGTCCGCCGGGCGGTCGGTGGCATAGCTGGTCATGCCGCCCGCCTCCAGCCGCGTCGAATACCAATACCACTCGATCTCGTTCGCCGTCATCTCTGCGGTCTGCATCGGCAGTTTTTCGTTGTTAAAATACACCTCGGTGACCTTTTCCATCGTGAAGGACACGCCGTTCGTCTCCTGCGCGAAAAGGAGGATGCTCCACAGATACGGCTTCTCCTCGTTCTCGCTCTCCGTGAGCATCAACGGCCTTTCCGCCGTGGTCAGCTCGATGTGCGCCTGTCCCTCGACGGGCTGCGCGTCCGGCTGCTGGAACCAATCCCACGAATATTTTTCGCTCTGCGGAACCGGCGTTTCCTGCGCGGCCTCGGGGTTCGCGCCCGCGTGGCGGCTCTTATAGATCGGATACACCGCCATCACCAGAATCGTGACGAACGCAGCCAGCGCGACGGCGGCCAGAATACGCCGGTGCAGCGGCGTGGGCTGCGGGGCGTCCGCGGGGATTTCCAGCAGGCGGCAAAGCGCCTCGCGCTGCTCCTGCGTCGGCTCGATGCGCCCGTTTTCCCAATGGGAGACCGTCTGGCGCGAAACGCCCACAGCCTGCGCCACCTGCTCCTGCGTCAGCTTTTTTTCCTTCCTCGCGGCGGTGATCCGCTTTGCAAACGTCGTCATATCGAGCGCTCTCCTCTGCATTTGTTTTCATTTTGACGGAACTATTATACCAATTTTACAAACGCTGTGCAAGCGTGAACGCCCATCTCCGCCAAAATCTGCAAGGCTCTGCTCACGCGGGCGCTTTTCTCCCATCCGTTAAAAAAAGAGCTGTCAAGCTCAATCCCAATCGTTCAAGAATGAAAAACAAAGCATTTTCAGAATATGGGGCTTTGCCCCATCGCCCCACCAAAGGGCTTTCCGTTTTCGTTTGTTTGTTTCTGCCACTGGCAGCAACAACCGAAAACCTCTTTGGAAACCTTCGGGCAAAAACTTGTTTTTTCTTGAAATATCGGTTTTGTTAGCTTGACAGCTCCGAAACGGATTCGGATGGATCAGCGTCGGACAGCCTCGACGGTTTCTTTGAGCGCTGCGGCTGTTTGGGGCTTCGCCTGCGCGCCGCCCACGTTCGCCATCTCCATGATGTATTCGTCGATGGCCTTCGCGGCGTGTTTGCCCGCGCCCATGGCGAGGATAACCGTCGCCGCGCCGGTGACGGCGTCGCCGCCGGCATACACGCCCTCGCGGCTGGTCAGACCGTCTTCGCCGTTGGTGACGATGCAGCCGTGCCGATTGGTTTCAAGCCCCGGCGTGGTATGGCGGATGAGCGGGTTCGGGCTGGTGCCGATGGACATAATCATCGTGTCCACATCGAGCACAAACTCGCTGCCCTCCTTGACGATCGGACGGCGGCGGCCGGAAGCATCCGGTTCGCCCAGCTCCATCTCCACGCAGCGCATGCCGCAGACCTCGCCGTTCTCGTTGCCCAGCACCTCGACCGGGTTGGTGAGGGTCTTGAAGATGATGCCCTCCTCCTCGGCGTGCTCGACCTCCTCCCGGCGGGCCGGAAGCTCCTCCATGCCGCGGCGATAGACGATGTACACCTCTTTCGCGCCCAGACGCTTGGCCGAGCGCGCCGCGTCCATCGCGACGTTGCCGCCGCCGACGACGGCGACCTTGCCGCTGTGCCGGATCGGGGTCTTGCTGTCCGCGCGATAGGCCTTCATCAGGTTGATGCGGGTCAGATACTCGTTGGCGGAATACACGCCCTTGAGGCTCTCGCCCGGAATCCCCATGAAGCGCGGCAGACCCGCGCCGGAGGCGACATAGACGGCTTCGTAGCCCATTTCAAACAGCTCGTCGATGGTGAGCACCTTGCCGATGACCATGTTCGTTTCGATATCCACGCCCATGGCCTTGAGGCCGTCGATTTCCTTCTGCACGATGGCCTTCGGCAGGCGGAATTCCGGAATACCGTACACCAGCACGCCGCCCGCCAGATGCAGCGCCTCGTAAATCGTGACCTGATAGCCCAGCTTCGCCAGATCGCCCGCCGCCGTCAGGCCGGACGGCCCCGCGCCGATGATGGCGACCTTGTGGCCGTTCGGGGCTGGCGCTTGGGGATGATCCGCCACGTGCTCGCGGTGCCAATCCGCGACAAAGCGCTCCAGACGGCCGATGGCGACCGATTCGCCCTTGATGCCGCGCACGCACTTGCCCTCGCACTGGTTCTCCTGCGGGCAGACGCGGCCGCAGACGGCGGGCAGCGCGGAGGACGCGGTCAGCACCCGATAAGCGCCCTCCATATCCTCGTTGGCGACGCGCTCGATGAACGCGGGGATGTCAATCTGAACCGGGCAGGCGCTGCGGCAGGGCTTCGTCGGGCAGTTGAGGCAGCGCTTGGCCTCGCTTACGGCCATGTCGTAGGTATAGCCGAGGGCGACCTCGTCGAAGTTCTTGTTGCGGACGTCAGGCTCCTGCGAAGGCATCGGGCATTTTTTCGGGTTCATATTGCGCGTAACGGCCATATCACTTGACCTCCTTGTTCATCAGGTTGCAGTGCGCCTCGCGGGCGTGCTGCTCAAAGTCGCGGTACATCGTGCCGCGCTTCATGGCCTCGTCGAAATCGACCAGATGGCCGTCGAAATCCGGGCCGTCCACGCAGGCGAACTTGGTCTCGCCGCCGACGGTCAGGCGGCAGCCGCCGCACATGCCCGTGCCGTCGATCATAATGGGATTCATGGAAACGACGGTCTTGATCCCGTATTTTTTCGTCACGGCGCAGACGAATTTCATCATCACCAGCGGGCCGATGGCGATCACCTCGTCATAGGCGTTGCCCGCCTGAATCAGGCGCTCCAGCGCGGCGGTGACCAGCCCTTTTTCGCCGTGGCTGCCGTCGTCGGTCATCATCACCAGCGTATCGGAAGCAGCCTTGAACTCGTCCTCCAGAATCACGAGATCCTTGTTTCTAAAGCCGACGATGGCGTGCACCTCACAGCCCTGCTCGTGCAGCTTCTTGGTCACGGGCAGCGCGATGGCGCAGCCCACGCCGCCGCCGACCACGGCGACCTTTTTCAGCCCCTCGGTGTGGGTCGCAACGCCCAGCGGGCCGACGAAATCATGCAGCGTCTGTCCCTCTTCGAGGGTATCCAATTCCATCGTCGAACCGCCGACGATCTGGTAAATAATCGTAACCGTGCCGCCCTGACGGTCGTAATCCGCAATGGTCAGCGGGATGCGCTCGCTGTCCTCCAGCGCGCGCAGAATGATGAACTGGCCGGGCTCCGCTTTTTTGGCGATAAACGGCGCGTCGATCACCATCTTGGTGACGGTCGGGTTCAGGCGCTCTTTTTTGACAATCCTAAACATGGGGCTTCCTCCTGAATCAAACTCCGAATCGCGTTTCCGCCCACGCGAAAAAACGCAAAACAGCTTATTTTTATTCGACACAAATCGGCGATGCCCTGCCTTTTGCGCGATTTTTTTCGGGAAATCATTCCCGCCTGCGGACGAAACCGGAGGACGCCGTTTCGCGCTGGCGTCCCCCGTGTAAAGCAGATTGAGGCGGGATTAGAAATCGACCTCGGTATCGTAATAGCAGCACTTGAGCAGCTTCTCCATCTCCTCCTGGCTCGGCTGGCGCGGGTTGGAGCCCGTACAGGCGTCGGCAATCGCGTTTCGGGCGATTTCCGGCAGGCGCTCGAGGAACACGCTCTCCGGCACGAAGCCCTGCTCGCAGGGATAGCTGTCCGCGCCGTAGTGCCCGATGGCATGCGGGATGTTCAATTCGTCGTTCATTCCGCGCAGGTAGGCGATCAGCAGCGCGACCTTCTCGTCGTCGTCCCTGCCGCCCAGACGCATGGAATCGGCGATCACGCCGTAGCGCTTCTTGGCCGTCTCGTCCTTCGCGTTGAAGGCGATGACCTTCGGCAGATACATCGCGTTGGCCGCGCCGTGGATGATGTGCGCGCCGTAATCGGCGAACGCCGCGCCGGTCTTGTGCGCCATGGAGTGCACGATGCCCAGCAGCGCGTTGGAGAACGCCATGCCGGCCAGGCACTGCGCGTTGTGCATGCGGTCGCGGGCGGCCATGTCGCCGTTGTAGCTCGGCACGAGATCCTTCATAATCATCTCGATGGCGTGAATCGCCAGCGGATCGGTGAAGTCGCAGTTCGCGGTGGAGACATACGCCTCGATGGCGTGGGTCATCGCGTCCATGCCGGTGTGCGCAACCAGCTTCTTGGGCATGGTCTCCGCCAGCTCCGGATCAACGATGGCCACGTCCGGCGTGATTTCAAAATCGGCAATCGGGTATTTGATGCCCTTGGAATAATCGGTGATGATGGAGAACGCCGTCACCTCGGTCGCCGTGCCGGAGGTGGAGGAAACGGCGCAGAAATGCGCTTTGCGGCGCAGCTTCGGCAGGCCGAAGACCTTGCACATGTCCTCAAACGTGCACTCCGGATATTCGTATTTGATCCACATGGCCTTCGCCGCGTCGATCGGGGAGCCGCCGCCCATGGCGATAATCCAATCCGGCTGGAACTTGGCCATCGCGGCCGCGCCCTTCATCACGGTCTCCACGGACGGGTCCGGCTCGATGCCCTCGTAAAGCTCGACCTCCATGCCCGCTTCCTTCAAATACTGCTCGGCCTTGTCGAGGAAGCCGAAGCGCTTCATCGAGCCGCCGCCGACGCAAATCATCGCGCGCTTGCCTTCAAAGGTTTTGAGCGCTTCCAGCGCTCCCTTGCCGTGATACAAATCGCGGGGAAGAGTGAAACGAGCCATCCTCTATTCCTCCTGTTTTCTCCGGGCTGTGCCCTCGGTCGATTTCTGACGTCTCCGATCGACTCAAAAACATCCGCTCGATGTTTCTTTGTCAATCTCTGTGCGTATTATACGCCTGACGTCTGACGTTGTAAAGAGGATTTTTTGATTTTTCTGCGCTTTTTGATGGTAATTCCGCTATTTTGAACGCTTTCTGCATTTATTTGTCTTCTTTTCCTCATTTTAAGATTCAAAATTACTTCGTCTTTTCCAAGTTTGACTTTATTATAACATTCTGCCCATGTCTTCTTAAATATAAAAGGCTTTGCCGCAAATCCCAACCGTTCGCAGCAAAGCCTTTTTTCAGTCTTCTTTTTTAGTCTCCCTCGATCATTCGATATCCCACGCCGACCTCCGTGAAAATGTATTCCGGCTCGGCGGGGTTTTTTTCGATCTTCCGGCGAATGTTCGCCATGTTCACGCGGAGGATCTGGTTGTCATATGCCTTGTTCGGCCCCCAGATTTCGCGAATCAGGTAATCATAGGTCAGCACGCGCCCGGCGAAGCGCCCCAGCAGCGCGACCAGCTTGAATTCGTTCTGCGTCAGCCCCGCGTCGCGCCCGTCGATATACACGCGGTATTTGTCATAGTCGATGACCAGCCCGCGCGCGGTAAAGCGGTTTTCCTTCGCGATGCTCGCGTTGCCGCTCGTCGTGCGCGTATGGCGGATCGCCGTGCGCAGACGCGCCAGCAGCTCGGATGTGCCGAACGGCTTGGTGATGTAATCATCCGCGCCCGCGTCCAGCGCGCGCACCTTCTCGCGCTCGTCCGTCCGCGCGGAGACGACCACCACCGGCATCAGCGACCATGCGCGCAGCTGGGTCAGCACGTCCATACCGTCCATATCCGGCAGGCCGAGATCGAGAATCACCACATCCGGACAATGCGAGGTGAGCATACTCAGCGCCTCGCGCCCCGTGCCCACGATGATGGATTCATAGCCGTTGGCCTCCAGCACCCGGCGCATAAAGCTGCAAATGGCGCGGTCATCCTCAACAATCAGCACTTTTCCTCGTACAGCCATCGTTTATTCCTCCCCCATCGGCAGCACAAACGAAACGCATGCGCCGCCCGTCGCTCGATTTTTCGCTTTCATCGTGCCGCCGTGCGCCCGCACGATGCTCATGCAGACCGAAAGCCCGATGCCCATGCTCCGCCGCCCGTCGCCGCGCAGCTCGCCCGCATGGGGAAACATCTCTTCAAACAGCTTCGGCAGCACGGCAGGCTCGATGCCCGCGCCGTTATCCAGTACGCTGAATTGCGCCAGATCGCCCTCCCGCCGAATCCGAAGCTCGATTTCCGTCGCACCTTCCGCGTGGAGCACGGCGTTTTCCATCAGGTTAATCAGCACCTGTTCGATCAGCGTCGCATCCATCGGCACCATCAGCAATTCGTCCGGCACGCTGACGCGAACCGGCAGCGTGTTGAACCGCTTTTTGAATTTACCCACGGCCTCCGCGGCGATTTCCTCCGCGGCCTGCGGCACCTTGTCAATCTGCACCGCGCCCTCGTTGAACCGCGTGATGGACAGCATGTTTTCCACCAGCCGCACCAGCCACTGCGCGTCGTCGCGAACGTGGCCGATCAAATCCTTTTTCACTTCGTCGCTGAACTGGTCGTAGTTTTCCAGCACGGCGGAGGACGAGCCGATGATCGAGGTCAGCGGCGTGCGCAGATCGTGCGACACGGAGCGAAGCAGGTTCGCCTTCATCTTTTCCTTCTCCGCTTCGGATTTCACGCGCTCCTGCCGCTTCACCTGATCGGTCAGCATGCCGACGACGATCGAAACGGCGAACATCGTCACAAACGTGAGCGGATAGCCGGTGATCGTGAAGTTGAACGCGAAATACGGATAGGTGAACGCATAATTCACGCCGATGACGGAAACCACCGTCGCCACCAGACTGAACAAAAAACCATCCGTCAGGCGGGCGACCAGCAGCACCGCCAGCATAAAGACCATTGGCACCGCGCTGTCGCTGTCGCCCATGTGCGTCAGCAACGTGCAGACCGCCGCCGCCACCGCCAAAATGCCGAGCGTAATGCCCGCATCGCAGATCAGCTGCCGCCTGCTCTGCCGCTTGGGAATCATCATTTCCCTAAAACTGCCCCACCATTTAGAAAGGGATGTCGGCATCCGCGCCGCCTCCTCTTACCGTACTTCTTTTCATGTTGTTTTATTATAGCATGCGCCGCTATCAAAATCCCGTTAAGATTGAGAGAATTGTCCATCTGCACAAATCCTGCCCGCGAAACTTATGAACTTGCGTCCTTTCTTTCGCCGCAAAAACATGCTATAATCGCTCCTGCTTCCGGGGAAACCTCCCCGGACGTTTTTCATACGCATCAACTGTGGAAAGGAAGCCTCATCATTTATGCCGCTTGTCATTGTCGCCATTTTCTTTATCGTGCTCTTCTCCTGCGAGGGAATCGAACATCTCTGTCGCGAGAGCGACGACCAGCAGGCCCTGCGCCGCTACCGCGAGCATGAGCATCACGCCCGCCTGACCAGCGACCATTATCTCGATCTGCTCGGTTAATTCGCGTTTCCCCCTTGACTTTGAGCAAATAATTGGCTATACTAAGTCTGTTATTCCCCATGCCGGTGTGGTGGAATTGGCAGACGCCCGGGATTCAAAATCCCGTGTCCGCAAGGACGTGCGGGTTCGACCCCCGCCACCGGCACCAAAACAAGGATTCCAGCTCTTGCCGGAATCCTTTAATTTTTCCTTGCATTATAAGGGAAAATCGACTAGAAAATTTGATAACTTATTCAAGCAAATTATCATTGTTTTTAGTGAGATTATGCCGAGGATTATGACACGGAGTTATACCTTGCGCGCCTCGCATTTCCTGCACATCAAAGAAAGCGAGCTCGAACATCCTTTCGAATGATCTCGTTCGCTTTCTTTATTCAGAGCCGCTTCTGCGACAGCTCCGGTTTTTGCGTCATTGGTCAAGGCAACGGGCAATCCATCGCGTTACTCGTTTTCCTCCGGATCCATCGCGGGAATGCCGCGATGCTCCACCGGGGTGGAAAAGACGATCTGCGTGCGCGTTCTGCCGAACCGATGCAGTTGGTTGATGAATTGATCCAGCTCCTGCGTCGTGTGGAAACACACCTTGATGAACATGGAATAATCGCCCGTCACGCAGTTGCACTCCATCACGTTCGGGCAGCCCTCGATATACGGGTAAAACTCCGGCTTCTGGCTCGGCTCTACCTCCAGGCTGATAAACGCCTTGATCTGGTAGCCCAGCGCCGCGCAGGAAAGCTGCGCCTGATAGCCCTGAATATAGCCCGCCGATTCCAGCCGCTCGATGCGCGCGCTGACCGCCGGAGAGGAGAGAAACACCTGTTCGGCGATCACCTTGAGCGGGGTGCGCGCGTTTTGCTGCAGGATGGTCAAAATCTTCCTATCAATCGTATCCATGTCCATCGCCCCTTGTCCTGTGTTCATATAATAAAGAGGATATCACGCTCCGCTTCATTTCGCAAGGGGTTTTAGAGAAGAAACGAAAGATTTCGTGCGCGTTGCCGAATTGGACGCGCCTTTTTTGTCGTTTCAGAAGCGGCGCGCTCACCCCGCGATGAACTTGGCGATCAGCGAAACCGCGCCGCAGCAGACCATCACCAGAATCGGGTTGCTGTGCTTGACGCGCAGCACGACCAGCGCGGCGGCAAACAGCGCGACGTAGAGCATCTGCACCGTCTCGGCGCTGACCACGCCGCCCGCGAACACGACCACCCGCAGAATCGTCAGCGCCGCGGAGGCGATCAGCGCCACGACCGCCGGGCGCAGGCAGGCCAGCACCGCCTGCATCGCGTCCATGCTGCGGTATTTTTCATACAGCCACGAGAGCAGCGACACGATAATCAGCGACGGCAGGATACAGCCCATCGTCGCCACCAGCGCGCCCGGTATGCCCGCCATGCGGATGCCGACGAACGTCGCGGAATTGACGGTGATCGGGCCGGGGGTCATCTCCGCAATGGTCATCAAATCGGTAAATTCGCCCATCGTCAGCCAGTGATAGTGTTCGACGGCCTTCGCCTGTATCATCGGCATGGCCGCGTAGCCGCCGCCGATTGAAAACAGGCCGACCTGCACGAAGCAGAGAAACAAATCAAGCAGCATGGGCTTTCTTCCCCCTTCCCGCAATCGCGCAGATCACGCCGATCACGCCGCTGGTCAAAATGATATAGATTACGTTCACGCCGGAAATCGCCGCCGCGAACGCCGCAACCATGATGACATCCAGCAGCCAGCGCCTGGTCTTGACGACGCCCATGCCGAGGTTGAGCACCACGTCCACGATGACCGCCGCCACGCCCGCCTGCATGCCCGCGAGCACCGCCGCCACATACGGGTTGTCCGCAAACAGCGCGTAGAAATACGACACGAGCGAGAGAATCACCATCGGCGGAATGATCGTCGCGACGGTCGCCACGATGATGCCCGCCGCGCCAGCGACGCGCTGGCCGACGAGAATCGCGCCGTTGACCGCAATCGCGCCGGGGCACGACTGCGCAATCGCCGTCATATCCAGCATTTCGTTTTCGTCGAGCCATTCCAGATCATCGACGAACCGCCGTTTCATCAGGGTCACGATGACAAAGCCGCCGCCAAACGTGAACGCGCTGATGGAGAGCATGGAAAAAAACAGCGTCACCAGCCGCTTTTTCAGGCTCACCGCCTTGATTTTCGTATCCAAGTCATTAACCTCCTTCGGGGAGGGCGGCCGGCGCTCCGCCTTTTCCGCCTTCTCTCCGTTCCCATTCCTCTCTATCTTATCGCTTGCATTTCCGTGTGTAAAATGCTATTATTTCATCAGAGCCATATCATTTTCGATATGATAGGAGCGATTGCCGTGACCATCCGCCACATCCGCATCTTTTTGGAGGTCTGCCGCACGATGAACGTCACCCGCGCGGCGGAAAACCTGTACATGACCCAGCCCGCCGTCTCCCGCTCCATCCATGAAATCGAGCAGGTATACGGCGTTCGTCTGTTCGAGCGGCTGAACCAGCGGCTCTATCTGACCGACAGCGGGCGGCGCATGCGCGCCTACGCCGTGCACATCGTCGATACGTTCGACCAGATGGAGCGCGAGCTGAGCGACGGCGACGAGCGCGGCATGCTGCGCATCGGCGCGAGCATCACGCTGGGCAACTACGAGCTGCCCGGCGTTGTGCGCCGCATGAAGCAGGAGCGGCCGAGCCTGCGCCTGCAGGCCACCGTCGCCAACGTCGATACGCTCAAGGAGATGCTGCTGGATAACCGCCTCGATCTGGCCATGATCGAAGCGCCGATTGAGCATCGCGACCTGACCGGCGAGCCGTTTTCCCGCGATGAGCTGGTGCTCATCCTCCCGCCGAATCACGCGCTTTTGCAGAAAGACCGCCTCACCCTCGCGGATGTGGCGGCCTGCGATCTGCTTCTGCGGGAAAAGGGCAGCTCCGGCCGCGCTTTTTTGGATACGGTCTTTGAGGCGCACGACCTGTCCGTCTCACCCCTCTGGGAGAGCGCCAGCACGGAGGCGCTGGTGCGCGCGGTCGCGGCGGGCATTGGGCTTTCGATTCTGCCGGAACGGCTGGTGCGCCGCGCGCTGGCGTCCGGCGCGGTGCTCACGCGCCCGATTGAAGGCGCGTCGCTCGTGCGCACCTGCCACATCGTCTGGCACCGAAACAAATACCTTTCCCCGTCGCTCAAGCTGCTGATCGGGCTGATCCGCGAGGAATGAGCGTCTGAAAAGAACAATCAGCCGCCCTTGACGAGCAGCCGAAACAATGCTATAATCAAAGCATAGCAGCAGGCTTTCAAATGGGCTTAGCCCTGCTTATTCGAGCGGCTATGATGGTCTGGATCATGGCTGCTCATTTTCTTTTGCACGATAATTGACAGTAAATGAGCACATCCAAAATTTTGTACAAATTCCGATAGCAGACGCGGCTGACTCCTTCAGTCACGGCTACGCCGTGCCAGACCTTCGGCGTTTCGCTTGCCTGCTTCCCGCACAGCGGGCGGCAAGCTCCACGTCCTCAAAGAGGAAGCTCCAGCTTGTTGACATAAGCAAACTTGGCTTGAATAGCAAAATCAAGAAATTCAGCTATTCTTTCATTTGCGGAAAGGGCTATTCTCCCCCGAAGGGGGGAGAATAGCTTTTTGTCTACAGTCTGAGGCGCGCGATGCGCGCCCGTTATCAATCGACAGAGCGCCTCACTTCTTTGTGTTGGCGTTCTTTTTCATCTTCGCCACAAAAAATCCTTCGTACCATTCATCCGGACAGACGCACATCACGCCGGGCATATCCGTCGGCAGAAGCGGAACGCCGTCAAACGCCGCCGTGTCAATCGGCACGAGCTGAACGCCGCCTTTTTTGAGCGCCGCGGCGACGACCTCCTCGTTCTCCTCCCTGAGCACGGAGCAGGTGGAATACACCAGCTCGTGGCCGGGCTTGAGCAGCCGAATCGCCTTATCCAGCAGCGTTTTCTGCATCTTCACCGTTCTGTCGAGGTACTCCCTTGAAAACTGCCCGCGCGAGCCCTCTGTCACCGTGCCGCTGCCGCTGCAAGGCGCATCGAGCAGCACCCGGTCGAACGCAAAGAAATCATCGAGCTGGCGCGCGTCCATGTTCAACACGGTGACGCGGCTGGCGCCCTGTTTTTTCACGTTGTATTCAAGCCGTTCGGCGCGCATCTTGTTGCGCTCGCAGGCCGTAATCAGCGCGCCGCCCCCGGTCAGCGCGGCGATCTGCGTCGTCTTTCCGCCCGGCGCGGCCGCCATATCGAGCACGTTCTCCCCGGCCTGCGCGCCCAGCACGAGCGGCGGAATCATCGACGAGAGGCTCTGCATGTAGATTTCGCCGTTTTCAAACATCGGCAGGGCGGCCACCGCGGCCTCGCCCGCGCCTTCGAGCACCAGCGCATCCTCGCTCCAGGGCACGTGCCGCGCCGAAATGCCCGCATCCGCAAGCGCGGCCGCAATCTGCGCAGGCTCGGCTTTCAGGCGATTGACGCGCAGGGTGGTCTTCCGCCCGGCCTCAAAGCCCGCCGCAATGCGCCGCGCCGTCTCCTCGCCATACTGCGCTGTGAGTCTTTCCGTCAAAAAAGCGGGAATATTCATGGTTTTTCCTCCTTGGTGGTTCGTCAAACGCGGGCATGGCCGTCGCTGAGCACGGGGCCGATGCAGAGCTTATACGCAATCGCCGAGGCCAGCGGGCCAAGAACGTCGCTGACCGGTTCGGCATAAAACGCCGCCCTCGCGCCGAAGCACGCGGGCAGGATGAACAGCGCCGCAAAATACACGGCTTTGCGGAAGAAGGACAGCGGGAACGAGAGCCTGACCTGCCCCAGCGCCGTGAAGCCGTCCACGATTTCATATTGCGCGCCCAGCGGAATCGCCGCCAGCGTGCACACGCGAATCGCCCACGCGGAGATTTCAGCCACCTGCGCGTCCTTCGTGAACAGGCGCACGAACAGCGGCCCCGCGGCGCGCGCCAGCACGAACATGATCGCCGTGAAGCCCATGCACAGCCGGAAGATCTTTTTCTGCGCGTCCCGAACGCGCCCAAACTGCCGCGCGCCGTAATTATACGAGAGGATGGACTGCGTGCCGCCGGAAATGCCGCCCAGCGGCATCGTCATCACCAGCATGAAGCTCTGGGCGATCACCGCGCAGGTCACAAGCCGGTCGCCCTCCAGCGCGCCGCCGTAGCGCTGCAGAACCGCGTTCATGGCGATGAGCATCACGTTGTCGATGGCGATGATGGCGAACGGCGTAAAGCCGAGCGTCAGAATCTTTCGCGCCGCCGGAAGGCTCAGACCGCCGCGCTCCAGCCGAATCGCCGCCCGCCTGCCGCGCAGGAAGATCACCGCGCCCGCCGCGCTCGCCATTTGGGAGAATACCGTCGCCAGCGCCGCCCCGCGAACCCCCATGTTCAGCGCGAAGATGAACACCGGGTCGAGCGCGATGTTCAGCGCCGCGCCGAGCACCACCAGCCGCATCGCCTGCGCGGCGAAGCCCTGCGCGATAATCATCTGGTTCAGCCCCGCCGCCAGCAGCGCAAAGACCGTGCCCGTCAGGTACACGGTGAAATAAGCGTCCGCATAGGGATAGGTCGCGTCGCTCGCGCCGAAGAAGCGCAGCATCGGCTCGCGCAGCGGGATGACCAGCGCCATCATCGCCAGTGAAAACGCCAGCAGCATGCAAAACCCCGTCCGCAGGATGCGCCTCGCCTCCTCCGGCCTGCCCTCGCCCATGCGGATGCCCATCAGCGGGGACGCGCCCCACGAAATCCACACCGCCGACGAGCCGACCATCGTGACCACCGGGCCGCAGACGCCCACGCCCGCCAGCGCCGTTTCGCCCACACCCGCGATGTGGCCGATGTACATCCTATCCACAATGCTGTACAGCACGCTCACAAACTGCGCCAGCATGCTCGGCAGCGCCGTGCGCCAGACCAGCGCGCCGATCTCATCCCGGCCAAGGTCGTTTTCCTTTTTCATCGTTGTCCATTCCCCGCTTCGTTTTTTCCGAATTTTTATTATAGCTTTTTTGTTCCTGTTTCGCAACCGGGCGGCGTCGGTTTTTCGATACGTGCGTTTTTTTTGCGCTGATTTTTACATTTTGCATAATTTGCTTCACGTGCCGTTTACATTCCGTTAAGAATTTGAAAAAAAATCCGAACTTTTGCCGTTTTTCCCCTTCCTTCATCTGAGCGCCTGTGATATACTGTATGCGTCAACAAAAAACCGCGCGAAACATCAAGGAGGATTTAGCTATGAAAAAGCTCCTGACCCTTGCCCTGGCCGTGCTGATGTGCGTTTTCGCCATTTCCGCTATGGCCGACACTGTTTCCATTGATCGTACCCTCGAACTCCAGTTCGTCCCCTCCAAGGACGCTGACGTGATCATCACCGGCACCAAGAATCTGCCGGAGCTGCTCAAGGCCGCGCTGCTCGAGCAGGGCTACGACGTGAAGGATATCAACATCACCGTCGGCACCAACTACGAGGCGACCGGCGAGGCCATGGCCGCCGGCACCGTCGATCTGGGCTGGCTGCCGGGCGGCACCTACGCGCTGTTCAGCGACGATGTGGACGTCATCCTGACCGCCACCCGCGCGGGTCTTTCCAACGACAGCGAGGATCCCAAGACCTGGAACGGCGAGGCCAACAAGACCCTCAAGAACGGCCCGCAGGTCACCTTCTATCGCTCCCTGATCTACGCCACGCCTTCCGCTTACGGCAAGGAGCTGGCCGCCAAGGTCAACGCGGGCGAGGAGCTCACCTGGGATGACCTCTCCAAGGCCAACTGGGCTGTGCTGAAGAATTCCTCTTCCGCCGGTTACATCTACCCGACCCTCTGGCTGCAGGATCACTACGGCAAGAAGATCACCGATCTGCCGAACGTCATCACGCTGGCCGGCTACGGCGATGCGTTCGCTCAGGCTGCCGCCGAGGCGGTTGATATCGTCGTCTGCTACGCCGACGGCCGCAACGATTACGAAGCCGCTTGGGTTCTGCCCACCGGCGAAGCTGACCCGACCGGCAAGGCCGGCATGGGCCGCACCGATTCCATCTGGAATGAGCTGAACGTCATCGGCGTGACGCCGGGCATCTACAACGACACCGTGTCCATCACCAAGGCGAACGCGGACGTTTACAATCCGGAGTTCATCGCGGCGATGCAGCAGGCGCTGATCAACGTCATCAACACGCCGGAAGGCCAGGAAATCTTCAGCGTGTACAGCCACACCGGCTATGCCGTGGCGACCGACGCCGATTACGACGGCGCGCGCGCCGCGCTCAAGGTTGCGCAGTAATTTCCGCACCCACAACGGGCGGCTTCCCTGTGGAAGCCGCCTTTTTCTAGGTAAAGGGGCGATTGGGACTTTACCCAAAGCCCCACCAAGAACCTGAGGTTCTTGGATTTCCCTCCTTTCATTTATCGCTTCGCGATAAATGGACATATACGTCGATTCAAACCGCCGCGAAACGAAGAAGGGAGTCCGAGGAATTTGTCCCTCGGCAGGGTTTGGGACAGCGTCCCAAACGTCCATCCTACCCCTATCATTGCAAAAAGGAAGTGTCCCTTTTGATCGAATTTAAGCACGTTTCCAAAACGTATCCCAACGGCGTCAAGGGTCTCAAGGACGTCAACCTCAAGTTCGAGCAGGGCGAATTCGTCGCCATCATCGGTCTCTCCGGCGCGGGCAAATCCACGCTGATCCGCACCATCAACCGCATGATCGACATCACCGAGGGCGAATTGACCGTGGACGACACGGACGTTTCCAAGCTCTCCGGCAAGGCGCTGCGCAAGTTCCGACGCAAGATCGGCATGATCTTCCAGTCCTTCAACCTCGTCACCCGCGCGACGGCGCTCAAGAACGTTCTGACCTCCATGGTGCCGGATATGGGCTTCTTCCGCGTGCTCTTCGGCCTGTTCAACAAGGAGCAGAAGCTCGCCGCCCTCGCCGCGCTGGATAAGGTCGGTATTCTGGATAAGGCCTACATCCGCTGCGACCAGCTCTCCGGCGGCCAGCAGCAGCGTGTCGCGCTCGCCCGCACGCTCAACCAGAATCCCTCCATCATCCTCGCCGACGAGCCGGTTGCCGCGCTCGACCCGGTGACGGCGCATCAGGTCATGGCGGATTTCAAGCGCATCAACGAGGAGATGAACATCACCATCCTCATCAACATCCACCACGTCGATCTGGCGCTGGGCTACGCGCAGCGCGTGGTCGGCATCCGCGCGGGCGAAATCGTCTACGACGGCCCGGCCAGCGAGGTCACGCAGGACATTCTGGACAGCATTTACAACGGCTCCGCCGTGCCGCAGGCCGGCGGCAACTAAGGAGGGCGCGCCATGAAGAAAACCGTCGCGCCCGGCGCCAAAACACCGCTGTTTGACCGCATCTTCAAGCCCGAGCTCATCACGCTTGAAAACGGCCACACCGTCACCCGCCCGCGCTCCCGCACGCCGCTGATCGCGCTGCTGGTGTTCGCCGCGCTGGCGATCTCCGTCCATGTCACGGGCTTCAACCTCGCAATCATCGCCAAGCGCGCCAACCAGCTCACGAAAATCCTCTCTCAGATCTTCCAGCCGGATCCGTCCTTCTTCAGCAAGGTCATCACCCCGCTGCTGGATACCATCAAGATGAGTGTCATGGGCAGCGTGATCGGCTGCCTGCTGGCGCTGCCCTACGCGGTCGCGGCCTCCGCGAACATCAACCGCAGCAAGGTCTCCCTGTCCGTCCTGCGCTTCATTCTTAACATCATCCGCACGCTGCCGACGCTGGTGATCGCGAGCATCTGCGCGCTGGTGTTCGGTCTGGGCACGTTCGCGGGCACCGTCGCCATCGTCATCTTCACCTTCGGCGTGGTGACGAAGATGCTCTACGAATCCATCGAAACCATCAACATGGGGCCGTTTGAGGCGCTGGAATCCGCCGGTGCGGACAAGTTCCGCGCCTTCTGGAGCGCCGTGTTCCCGCAGGTTCTGCCGACCTATCTCTCCCACTGCCTGTACAGCTTTGAGATGAACGTGCGCGCCGCCTCCATCCTCGGCTACGTCGGCGCGGGCGGCCTCGGCATCCTGATTGACGAGCTCATCGGCTGGCGCGATTACAACGGTCTGGGCACGGTGCTGCTGACGCTGTTCGTCGCCGTGCTCCTCATCGAAAACCTGAGCCAGTTCCTGCGCAGCAAGCTCAGCTAAGGGAGGGATATCATGCAGTATTCAAACAACATTCTTGAAAAGTACGAATCCCGCCCGCGCAAATGGTGGCTTTACACGCTGATCGTGTTCATCATGGCGCTGCTGCTGAGCTGGTCGGCTTCCAGCGTGACCTTCAAGGGCTTCGCGGCCAAGGGCACGGAGGTCGCCAAGGGCATCTTCTGGGGGCTTGTCAAGCCGGATATGAACCTGCTGTTCTCCACCTCGACCGACGGCGTTCCGTATCTGCTGATGGAGACGGTCTGCATCGCCATCCTCGGCACGGTGGTCGGCGGCATTCTGGCGCTGCCCATCAGCTTTCTGGCCAGCCCGAAGATCATGCCCAAACCCGTCGCCTTCACCTTCAACGCGCTGATTCTGCTGATCCGCACGCTGCCCTCCATCGTCTGGGCGCTGATCTGGATTCGCGTGACCGGCCCCGGCGCGTTCTGCGGCGTGATTACGCAGAGCATCTGCTCCATCGGCATGATTTCCAAGATGTATATTACCGCCATCGCCGATCTGGATACGAGTATCCTGGAATCGCTGGACGCGGCGGGCTGCACCGCCTTCCAGAAGATCCGCTACGGCATCATTCCCCAGCTCACGCCGAATATCATCTCCACCGTGATCTATCGCTTTGATATCAATATCAAGGATGCGACCACGCTGGGCATCGTCGGCGCGGGCGGCATCGGCGCGGCGCTGATCCAGTGCATCAACTCCCGCCGCTGGACGATGGTCGGCTCGTTCATCCTCGCGATGATCGTGCTCATGCTGATCATCGAGTTCGCCTCGACCCGGATTCGCGGCAAGCTGGCCAGGGGGCAGTAATTCGCATGGCTAGAACACTCACCATTCGCTACACCTCCGATACCCACGGCTATCTCTATCCCACCAATTACGCCGACATGCAGGATCGCCCGATGGGGCTGATGAAGCTGGCCGGCGAATACCCGCACGACGGCAACACGCTGATCATCGACGGCGGCGACACCATTCAGGGTTCGCCGCTGACCAACCTGTATCAGCGCCTTTCGCCGGAGGAAAAGGCCGCCTGCCTGATCGAGGATACCTACGGCACGCACCCCATCGCGGCGATGATGAATCTGGCGGGCTATCAGTTTGTGACGCTGGGCAACCACGATTTCAACTACGGCGTAGACGCGCTGATGGATTACCTGACCAACCTCGACGCGCTCTGCCTCTGCGCCAACATCCGCGACCGGGAAGGCCGCCTGCCCATCGCGCCCTACGCCGTGCACCGGCTGGAAAACGGCCTGCGCGTCGGTCTGGTCGGCGTATGCACGCACTTTGTCAGCCGCTGGGAGAACCCCAAGACGGTGGAAAAGCTGGTCATCGAGGAGCCGATTCCCGCCGCCAAGGCCGCGCTGGACGCGGTGAAGCCGCTCTGCGACGTCACCGTGCTCATCTACCATGGCGGCTTTGAGTGCGATTTGGAAACCGGCGAGCCGCTGACCGACAGCGCCGAAAATCAGGCCTGCCGCCTCTGCCGCGAGCTGGACTTCGATCTCGTGCTGACCGGCCACCAGCATATGCGCGTGGACGGCGTGCGCTTTTGCAACAGCTTTGCCGTGCAGCCGACCTACCGCGCGCCGCACTGCTGCGGAATCACCGTCACCGTGGAGGACGACGGCAGCAAGCGCTTTGAAAGCCGCATCATCCCCGCCGAGGGCAAGCCGCTGGCGCGCGCCTACGACCTGCTGCTCCCGCTGGAAAAGCGCGTGCAGACGTGGCTGGATACGCCCGCCGGTCATCTCGACCTGCCGCTCGTCTCCGAGGATCACCTGAAGGCCGCGCTGAACGGAAGCTATCTCGCCAACTTCATCAACACCGTCCAGCTCGAAGCCTCCGGCGCGCAGATTGCCTCCAGCGCCCTGCCCAACGAGTTTAAGGGGCTGCCCACCGAGGTCACCATCCGCGACGTGGTTTCCACCTACATCTACACCAACACCCTCGTCGTGCTGGAGATGACGCGCCCCGCGCTCAAGCAGTATATCGAGCGCTCCGCCGCGTATTTTGACCACGACGAAGACGGAAACCTCTGCATCGCGGACGAATTCCTCCGCCCGAAGGTGCAGCATTACAATTACGATTTCTTCTCCGGCATCCATTACACCATCGACGCGCGCAACCCCGTCGGCCAGCGCGTGACCTCCATCGTCCTTGACGGCCGCGAGCTGGGCGAGGATGAGCCGGTCACCGTCTGCGTCAACAGCTATCGCTTCTGCGGCACGGGCGGCTACGATATGCTGCCCAAGCAGAAGGTTGCCCGCGAGGTGCTCACCGACGTGGCCGACGCGATGATCGACTACATCACCTCCCACCCGAATATTCGCGTGGATACGGAGAAATACTGCACCGTCATCGGCTGATCGTTTCCAAAATATGCCTGTTTCCTCCTTCCGCGTCGGACGCATCCTAACGATGACTCACCGACGCGATGAAGGAGGAATTTTTGTATGGAAAAAATCAGGGTCGTTCAATACGGCTGCGGCAAGATGGCCAAGTACATCCTGCGCTATCTGCATGAGCACGGCGCGCAGATCGTCGGCGCGATTGACGTCAACCCCGCCGTCGTCGGCATGGATGTGGGCGATTTCGCGGAGCTGGGCGTGAAGACCGGCGTTCTCATCCGCAACGATGCGGACAGGGTGCTCGACGAATGTGACGCGGACGTTGCCATCGTCACGCTGTTCAGCTTCATCGGCGACATCTGCGACCACGTGGAAAAATGCGTGAAGCGCGGGATCAACGTCATCACCACCTGCGAGGAGGCCATCTATCCGTGGACGACCTCCGCCGCCGCGGTCAACCGCCTCGACGCGCTGGCCAAAGAGACAGGCTGCACCGTCACCGGCAGCGGCATGCAGGATATTTTCTGGATCAATCTGGTCGGCCTCGTCGCGGGCGGCTGCCACCGGATCACCAAGATCAAGGGCGCTTACAGCTACAACGTCGATGAATACGGCCTTGCGCTGGCCAAGGCGCACGGCTGCGACCTCACGCCGGAGGAATTTGAACGGCAGATCGCGCACCCGGAGACCTTCGAGCCGTCCTATGCGTGGAACGCCAGCGAGGCCATCTGTAACAAACTCGGCCTGACGATTCAGTCCATCGCGCAGAAGCATGTTCCCTGCATCATCGACCACGACATCCACTCCGCCACCCTCGGCAAGGTCATCAAAGCCGGGCGCTGCATCGGCATGAGCGCCGTCGTCACGATCAAGACCATGCAGGGCATCACCATCGAGGAGGAAACCATCGGCAAGGTTTACGGCCCTGAGGACGGCGACCTGTGCGACTGGGTGATTTCCGGCGAGCCGGATACCGCGTTCCGCGTCATCAAGCCCGCCACGGTCGAACACACCTGCGCAACGGTCGTCAACCGTCTGCCCAGCCTCATCAACGCCCCGGCCGGATATGTCACCACCGACCAGCTCGAACCGGTTCAGTATCTGACGTATCCGATGGAGATGTATTGCTGACTTTCTTATACTAATTCGCAGTTAAAATGCTTAACAGAGCGCATCAGATTTTTTGTTCTGACGAAGCCAAGTGAAGTGAGGCGTACTGGAGGTACGTTGAACGGAACGAGGCAAAGTCAGA
>ERZ857480.62005-NODE-96046-length-21730-cov-9.0889_pt1 | contig 21730 bp, 18 predicted proteins | sample MGYA00519767_ERZ857480 | MGnify/ENA primary metagenome ERZ857480 (study PRJEB31778, sample SAMEA3449210) | human gut metagenome | biome: human gut; feature: human-associated habitat; material: faeces | place: United Kingdom | collected 2010/2012 ...
CATCGGCTGGACAGGCCGGTCGGCGGGCTGGTCGTGCTGGCCAAGACGAGCAAAGCCGCCGACCGACTGAGCGCGCAGGTGCGCGACAAAACGATGCACCGGCAGTACGTCGCCGCCGTTCGGGGCGGCGCGGGTGACGCGGCCGAGCTCTGCGACTTTTTGCTCAAGGACGGCAGAACCAACATGGTTCGCGCCGTTCCCGCGAATACGCCCGGCGCGAAGGACGCGAAGCTGCGCTATCAAAAGTGCGGCGAGGCGGACGGACTGACGCTGGTGCGTGTGCGCCTGTTTACGGGCAGGAGCCACCAGATTCGCGTGCAGCTCTCCCACGCCGGTCTGCCGATCTGGGGCGACGCGCGCTACGGCGGCGGCAAACCCGGCGAGCAGATCGCCCTCTGGGGCGCGCATCTGGGGCTGATTCACCCGACCAAGAAGGAGGAAATGCGCTTTGACGCGCTCCCGCCGATGGACGCGCAGCCGTGGAAACGGTTTGGCGCGGCGGTTTGGGCGCGGGAAGGCAAAATTTTCCTGTGAGCGGGAAGAAAAGGCGGCGGATGCCCGTCTAATCAATGGGAATAAGGTTTTTTCGGAGGCTTTTACATGAAGAACATCATCACCCTGCTGCTGGCCTTGTCTTTGCTGCTGGGCGCCTGCGCGCTGGCGGATGACCGCGCGGATATGCTCGTCGCGGCGGCCGTCAACGAGCTGGGCTATTCCGCGACAAAGGGCGGCTACAGCAAATACGGCGAGTGGGGCGGCAGCGCCTACGGCGAATGGTGCTCGGAGTTTGTCTCCTGGTGCGTGAATTTCGCCGACGAATACTACGGCGCATCCATGCTCGGCAACGATTATCCCTTGCAGACGAGCTGCGAGGGCGGCGCGATGTGGTACAAGGAGCGCGGCCGGTATGTCACCGTGAACGGCGGCCTGCGCGGCGAGGAAGGCCAGTTCTACCTGAGCGACGGCGTTTCCGTTTCGGATAGGCCGTATATCCCGAAGAAGGGCGACCTGATCTACATCGAGTGGTATAAGTATAACCGCCTCGATCACGTCGGCATCGTGGAAATGGTCACGCAGGATTCGGACGGCACATACTATGTCCACACCATCGAGGGCAACAACCACATCCTCGGCCCGACGCCCTCCGTCGTGCAGCGCTATACCTATCGGCTCGACGACGACTCCATCCGCGGCTACGGCGTTTTGACGGAAGGGCTGGTCGGCTGGGAGCTGGGCATGGGCGCTTCCGGCTCACAGGTGATCGCGCTGCAAAAGAACCTCAAGGAGCTGGGCTATTACGACGGCGACTGCGCCGGCAAGCTCGGCAAGGCGAGCGTCGAGGCCATCAAAAAATTCCAGAAGGCCAGCGGTCTGGACGTCACCGGCACGGCGGACTGGGAGACCCAGAAATCCATGAACGAACAGCTCAGCGACCTTCGCGCGGACGCGGCGGCGCAGGCGGAGGCCGCCGCGCAGGCGAAGGTGCAGGAAAATCTGGAAGCGGCCAAGGAGGCCATCCGGTTTTCGTGGTTCGGCGAGTTCGACCCGGCGGACGAGGCGGCGGCATGGGCGCGCCTGACCGCGGAAATCGCCGTGCTGGGCACGGATCAAAAGGAAAAAGTGTATCTTTCCGACGCGCCCAACGGCAAGCGCAAGACGTATGACGAGGGGCGCGGATTTTTTTACGGCGCGTCGGTCGCCGTCCGGGTGATCGAGGAGCAGGACGGATGGACGAAGATCGAGGCCTACAACGACCGCGACGAGCTGGAGCAGGGCTGGGTGAAATCCAGCCGAATCCGAACCGTCACGCCGAACCAGACCTACGGCATCATTGTCGATAAGATGACCCAGCGGCTGTATCTCTACAAAGAGGGGCGGCTGCTGACCACGCTGCTCTGCTCCACCGGCACGACCAGCGGCGGCAATTCGGCCATCAACGAGACGGCGAGCGGCGAGTTTCTGCTGTGCAGCTGGACGGGCGGCTTCTGGTCGGGCAATTTATACTGCGATCAGGCGATTCGCTTCAACGGCGGCGATCTGATGCACATGGTGCCCGCCATCTATTCCGGCGGGCAGGATGAAAACGGAAACCCCGTCGGCACGGCGAATTACGACATCTGCGAGAGCGCGCTGGGGCGGCGCGCGTCGCACGGCTGCGTGCGCGTGCAGCGGAAGGACAACGCGGACGGCTACAGCCACACATGGCTGTGGAACAACCTGCGCGGCCAGAAGGACATCAAGATCATCATTTGGGACGACGACGGCCGCAAGCTGAGGGAGACCGATCCCGCCACGCCGATGTATTACAACAAAGACGGCGGCAAAAAATACCACACCACGGCGCGGTGCGCAAGCGTCAAGAGCAGGTATCTGCCGCTTTCCGCCATCACCTACGGTGATTTGAGCAGCTATCCGTATAACCAGCTTTCCCCGTGCACGACGTGCGGCGCGCCGGAGCGGCCGGAGGTCGTCGCCGCGTGGAACAGCGTGATCGACGAGGCCTATGACGAATTGGGGCTGACCCCGTAAACGCGAAACGGGCAAAGAACGACGGGAAAATCGTGACGTTTGCCGCTACACAAAGCATGGAACCTGTGATACAATATCGGAGTTTGCGCGGCGCGCAGACTCTTTTTTTGATTTGTGAAGCTGGAGGATAGAATATGAGCATCAAACCCGTGAAAATTCCCGGTGTGGGAATGCGCAATGTCAAAACGGCGCTGGCGGCGGCGTTCTGCGCGCTTGCCTATTATTTCGTCGGCCGCAGCCCGGCGTTCGCCTGTATCGGCGCGATTTTCGGCATGGGGTCGGATATGGAGGATTCCCGCAAGAACGGCGGCAACCGCCTGTTCGGCACGCTGATCGGCGGTCTGCTGGGCATGCTGCTGTTCCGCATCTACCTGATTTTCAAGCCGGACGGCGCATATACGCTCTGGCTCGTGCCGCTGACGTTCATCGGTACGGTGATTTTGATTGTGCTCTGCCAGATGGTGTGGGTCGGCGGCGTGCAGCCCGGCGGCGTGGTGCTGTGCATCCTGCTGTTCAACACGCCGGTGGAATCCTACGTGAGCTACGCGCTGTATCGGATTCTCGATACGACCATCGGCGTTCTGGTCGCGTGGGCGGTGAGCTACGTCTTCCCGCGGGGCTGGATGCAGCTCTGGCAGGAGCGAATCGAGGCGCTGAAAGCGAGATGAGGCGCGTTAAGGGATTGCTCAAAACGCGGCGGCAGCCGTTGACAAACGGGGGCGGAAAGCGTATCATGGTGGGGCTTGCTGGGAGGTAGAGGATGAAGGAAAAAAGGGAAGCGCCGATGAGCCCGTCGCTGATGATCGCCATCGGCTTTGCGCTGCTGATTCTGTTGGTGACGCTGCTGCTCATGCTGCCGATTTCGTCGCAGAGCCGCACCGTGACCCCGCCGCTGACGGCGCTGTTCACCGCGACGAGCGCGGTCTGCGTGACGGGGCAGGTGCTGGTCGATACGGGCACGCATTGGTCGCTTTTCGGGCAGGTTGTGCTGATTGCCGCCATCCAGATCGGCGGCTTGGGCGTGATGACGCTGCTGGCGCTGGTCTCCATGGCGATGGGCAGGCGAATCGGCCTGCGCCAGCGGACGATTTTGCAGGAGAGCGTGGCCTCTTTCAGCGTCGGCGGCATTGTTCGGCTGATTCGGCTGGCGCTGATCGGCACGGCCGTCATCGAAGGGCTGGGCGCGGCCGCGCTCGCGTTTCGGTTTGTGCCGATGCTCGGCTGGGCGAAGGGGCTTTGGTACAGCGTGTTCCACGCGATATCCGCGTTCTGCAACGCGGGCTTTGACCTGATGGGGCCGGTCAGCGGGTCGTTTTCCTCGCTGGAGCGCTTCGTGGGCGACCCGCTGATCAACCTGACGGTGATGACGCTGATTCTGGTCGCGGGGCTGGGCTTTCCGGTCTGGCAGGATCTGGCTCAAAACCGCCTGTGCTGGAAAAAATTGCGCCTGCACACACGGGCCGTGCTCGCGCTGACGGCGTTTCTGGTGCTCGTGCCCGCCGCGCTGTTCTTCATCACGGAGAGGAACGCGACCATGGCGGGCATGACGACGGGCACGCGCGTCTGGGCGAGTCTGTTTTCCGCCGTCACGCCGCGAACCGCGGGCTTTGACACCGTGCCGACGGGCGAGCTCAGCCCGGCGGGCGGCATGCTGACGCTGCTGCTGATGCTGACCGGCGGCAACTCCGGCTCGACGGCGGGCGGCGCGAAGACGACGACGCTGCTGCTCGTCGTGCTGACGGCGGTTTCCATCCTCAGGGGCGAAGAGGATGTGCACATCTTCGGCAGGCGGATTGAAAACGATTTGCTGCGCCGCGCCTGCTCCATTGTCGTGGTGTATCTGACGCTGGGCGCGATGGCGACGCTGGCGATTTGCGCCATGCAGCCGGAATTCACGCTCCAGCAGGTGCTCATCGAGGTGTTTTCGGCGATTGACACCGTCGGGCTGACGGCGGGCATCACGCGCCAGCTGAATACCGCGTCGCGGGTTCTGCTGATCCTGCTGATGTACGCGGGCAGGCTGGGCAGCATGACGTTTATGATTCTGCTCACCCGCAGAAAGCCGCCCGCGCCGGTGCAGTATCCGACAGACAAGATTCTGGTGGGATAAACGAGGAAAACGCCTTCCGCCGTGTAACTCCTTCCACCGCCTGCGGGCGGTCCCCCTCCCTCGATGAGGGAGGTATATGAGCATACACCTCGTTACTATGAAAAAAAGAGCTCCCTCCTTGAGAGCGTGGAGCTTGCTGCCCGTTGCACGGGAGGCAGGCAAGCGGAACGCCGAAGGTCTGTCAGCGAAGCTGACTGAGGGAATCAGAAAAGGAGATCATATGAAATCCATTCTCATCATCGGCTTGGGGCGCTTTGGCCGCCACCTGTGCTGCAAATTTATGAGCCTCAAAAACGAGGTGATGATCGTCGATCGGGACGAGGCGGCCGTCACCGCGCTGGCCGACGAGGCGACGAGCGCGCAGATTGCCGATTGCACCGACGAGAACGCGCTGCGCGCGCTCGGCGTGAAAAATTTCGACCTCTGCTTTGTCTGCATCGGGTCGGATTTCGCCAGCAGCCTGCTGATTACCTCCATGCTCAAGGACATGGGCGCGGCGCGCGTGGTTGCCAAGGCCTCGCAGGATATCCACGCCAAGCTGCTGCTGCGCAACGGCGCGGACGAGGTGGTTTACCCCGAGCGGGACAGCGCCGAGCGGATGGCCACCCGCCTGAGCGCGCAGAACGTGTTCGATTACATCGAGCTGACGGACGAATATTCCATCTATGAGATTGCGCCGCTGGAAAACTGGGTCGGCCACAGCATCCGCGAGATCGATGTGCGCAACAAATACCACATCAACATTCTGGGCGTGAAGGAAAGCGGCGTGCTCAAGCCCCTGCCGGGCGGCGACTATCGGTTCACCGGGAACGAGCATCTGCTGGCGATGGCCGCCCGCGAGGACGCGAAGAAGCTGCTGCGCAGGATTTGACGCGCTTTGGATGAATTCGGGTTTATTTTGACGTTTTATCCATGAAATCCGCGCAAGGATCTTGCAAAGCATCCGGCGTTATGGTATACTCGCATCAAACTTACCGGAGGAAAACGGCCATGACGAGCTTCTCTTTCGTGCGATTTAGCGGCTATACCGGCTTTGGTCATAGTCTTGCTGTCGTGCGCGCATGAGAAGGCGTGGGTGTTTCCCTTCGCCGGGCTGAAACCATTTTCAGGCCCCTGCCACACCATGGCGGGGGTCTTTTTCTATCCGATCGGCCTCCGTCGGCGGCTTGAGGCCGCGATAAACAGAAAGCGAGGAAAACAGTATGATTATCATCATGAAACCGCAGGCCACCGAGGAGCAGATCGGCAGCCTTTGTCAGGATTTGAGCCGCCAGGGGATGCAGGTGCAGCGCAACGCGGGCGTGGATTGCACGGTGCTGGGCGTGCTGGGCGACGTGGCCAAGCTCGATCCGCACGATTTTTTGATTCAGCCGGGCGTCGAGCGCGTGATGCCGGTCTCCGAACCGTTCAAAAAGGCGAACCGGAAATTCCATCCGACGGACAGCGTGATCGACTGCAGCGGCGTGAAGGTTGGCGGGCGCAAGCTGGCGCTCTTCGCCGGCCCGTGCTCGGTGGAGAACGTGGAGCAGATCACCGATACCGCGCTCAAGGTACGCGCAAGCGGCGCAAACATCCTGCGCGGCGGCGCGTATAAGCCGCGCACGTCGCCCTATGCGTTTCAGGGGCTGAAGCTCGAAGGGCTGGCGCTGCTGGAGCAGGCGAAGGCGATCACGGGCATGCCGATCTGCACGGAAATTATGAGCCCGAAGCTGGTGGAGGAATTTGACCGGCGCGTGGATGTGATTCAGGTCGGCGCGCGCAACATGCAGAATTTCGATTTGCTGACCGAATTGGGGCAGACCCGAAAGCCGATTCTGCTCAAGCGCGGCCTGTCCGCGACGATCAGCGAATGGCTGATGAGCGCGGAATACATCATGGCGGCGGGCAACCCGAACGTCATCCTCTGCGAGCGCGGCATTCGCACGTTTGAAACCTATACCCGAAACACGCTCGATCTCTCGGCGGTGCAGGCGGTCAAGCGGCTCAGCCATCTGCCGGTGATCGTCGATCCCTCCCATGCGACCGGCCTGAACTGGATGGTGGAGCGCATGTCGCTGGCGGCGATTGCGGCGGGCGCGGACGGGCTGATTATCGAGGTGCACAACAACCCGCCGAAGGCGCTCTGCGACGGCGCGCAGAGCCTCACGCCGGATCAATACGCGCAGTTGGTCGGCAAGATCAGCGCGCTTGCGCCGATTGTGGAGCGCACCCTGTAAACGGAAAGGCTGAACGTTATGAAAATCATGTTTGTGGGTCTGGGATTGATCGGCGGCAGCATGGCGATGGCGCTGGAAGGCTACCCCGATTTGGAGCGTTACGCCGTCGATGGGGACGAGCCGACGCGGCTGGAAGCGCTGGGGCGCGGTGTTGTCCGCGCGGCGTGGCCGAATGCCGACGACGCGCCCGTTGAAGATATGGACATCATCGTGATCTGCCTTCATCCGGAGGCGGCGGCGGATTTCGTGCGCGCGCAGGCCGGGCGCATTCGGCCGGGCGCGCTGCTGACGGACGTTTGCGGCGTGAAGCGCCCACTGTTCGATGCCGTCGGCGAGGTTCGGGAGCGGACGTTCATCTATCTGGGCGGCCACCCGATGGCGGGGCGCGAACGCGGCGGCTTTGCGCACGCGACGGCGGATCTGTTTCGCGGGGCGCACTACATCCTCACGCCGGACGCGGGCGTGCCGCAGGAGAGCATCCGCCTGATGGAGCGGCTGGTGACGTTCATGGGCTGCGCGGACGTGGTCTTTTCCGACCCGGCGGCGCACGACGAGCGAATCGCCTATACCAGCCAGCTGATGCACGTGATGGCGCTCGCGCTCTGCGATCAGCATCTTTTGTTTGACAGCTACGGCTTTGAGGGCGGATCGTTTCGCGGCGCGACGCGCGTGGCGGCGCTCGACCCGAAGCTCTGGTGCGAATTGTTTTGGGCGAATAAGGAGACGCTGGCGAATTTGACGGACGAGCTGACGGAGCGGCTGGCGGAATACAGCGCGCTGCTGCACGGCGACGACCGCGCGGCGCTGCTCGAGCGGCTGACGGTCTCCAGCGACCGCAAGAAAAAATTCGACGCGCTGCGCGGACTGGACGCGAGCCAGAAGCCGCTGTTTAAGTAAGGGGGAACGTTGGGGCAGAGCCCTAAATCCGACCCAAAACCTGATGCTCTTGGATTTCTCATAGATGATTTCGATGACTTCATCCGCAGAGCGGATGAAAAGAGGAAGGTACAGGGAACTCAGTTCCCTGTCGGGGTTTGGGGCAGAGCCCCAAGGAGGAGCTTATGCCTATCGTAAAAGTCGAAGCGCCGGAACAGGCGAGCGCTTACGATATCCACATCGGTCACGGACTGTTAAAAAAGGCTGCGGGGCTGCTGGAAAGGTGCCGGGGTCATCGGGCGATGATCGTGACGGATGAAAACGTCGCGCCGCTGTATCTGGACGCGATGAAGGCGCAGCTCGAGGCGGCCGGGGCGCAGGCGAGCGCGTTTGTGCTGCCCGCGGGCGAGACGACCAAGTGCATGGCGCAGCTTGAGCGCATCTACGACGCGCTGATCGACGCGCACATCACGCGGCAGGATTTCGTGGTGGCGCTGGGCGGCGGCGTGGTCGGCGATATCGCGGGCTACGCGGCCTGCACCTATCTGCGCGGGGTGCGCTTCATTCAGGCGCCGACGACCCTTCTGGCGCAGGTGGATTCTTCCGTCGGCGGCAAGGTGGCGGTCAACCACCCGCGCGGCAAAAATCTGCTCGGCGCGTTTTATCAGCCGGAGCTGGTGGTGATCGACTGCGACACGCTCAAAACGCTGGACGCGCGGCAGGTCGGCGCGGGGCTGGGCGAGGTCATCAAATACGGCTGCATCGCGGACGAGGCGCTGTTTGAAAAAATCGAGCGGCTCGGTTCGCGCGAGGCGCTCGCGCCGGAGTTGGACGAGATTATCGCGCGGTGCTGCGCCATCAAGGCGTGCTATGTGCATGAAGACCCGCACGACCACGGCGTTCGCATGCAGCTCAACTTCGGCCACACGCTGGCGCACGCGCTGGAAAACACGATGGGCTACGGCGTGCTGCTGCACGGCGAGGCGGTCTGCATCGGCATGGTCGCGGCGGCCGGGTGGGGCGAGGCGCTGGGCGTGACCCCGGCGGGAACGGGCGCGCGCATCGAGCGGGTGCTCAGGGCGTATGGCCTGCCGACCGAGCGGGACGAGCGCCTGACGCGGGCGCATCTGGCGGCGGTGATGGCGCTGGATAAGAAGGCGGAGGGCGACGGCGTGCGCTGCGTGCTGCTGACGAAAATCGGCGCATGCACCGGCACGGTGATCCGCGGGGCGCAGCTTGAAGCGCTTTTGTAAGCGCATGCGGACGCGATACGCGCGTCCCCGCAAGCGATTCAAAGAAAAAAGGAGCGCTGTGGATGAATAAAACAGTTACGCCGGGATACCTGCATGGGGAGCTTCGCGTTCTGCCCAGCAAGTCCGCGTCGCATCGCGCGGTGATGATGGCCGCGCTGGCGCGGGGAAAGACGCTGCTCGAACCGATGCAGCTCTCTAAGGATATCGGCGCGACGCTGGCCTGCGCGCAGGCGCTCGGGCTGACGCGCGGCGCGGCGATGGCGGCGGGCGAGACGGAAGGCTTTGTCCGCGCGGAGATCTGGGGCGGCGGCGAGGCGGAAAAGCGCCCCCTGCGGGAGCTGGATTGCGGGGAATCCGGCTCGACGCTGCGCTTTTTCATCCCGCTGGCGCTCGACGGGCGCGGGCCCGTGCGCCTGATCGGCCATGGGCGGCTGATGCAAAGGCCGCTGACGGTCTACCAAAACCTGTTCGCGCCGCTGGGCGTGGTCTGGCGGCAGGAAGGCGACGCGCTGACGGTCGAGGGCGAGCTGAAAAGCGGGCGGTTTGAATTGCCCGGCGACGTGAGCAGCCAGTTCATCACCGGGCTGCTGCTCGCGCTGCCGAGGCTGGAGGGCGACAGCGAAATCGTCGTCACCACGCCGCTGGAATCCCGCGCGTATGTGGAATTGACGCGCAGGGTGCAGCGGGAATTCGGCGTAACCAGCGCATGGCGGGACGGCGGGCAGACGCTGCTCGTGCGCGGCGGGCAGGAGGCGGTCTCGCCGGGGACGCTGCACATCGAGGGGGACTGGAGCCACGCGGCGTTTTATCTGGTCGCGGGCGCGATCGGGCGCGGCGAAATCCGCCTGACCGGGCTTGACCCGCAGAGCGCGCAGGGCGACCGCGCGGTGGTCGAGATTCTGCGCGACATGGGCGCGGATATCCGCTGGGAAGGGGACGCGCTCGTCTCCCGCGCGTCGAGGCTGCACGGGCTGCGCGTGGATTGCGCGCAGATCCCAGACCTTGTGCCGATTCTGGCTGTGGCGATGGCGGCGGCCGAGGGGGACAGTCGCATCACCGGCGCGGCGCGGCTGCGCATCAAGGAGAGCGACCGGCTCAGCGCGATGGCGGCGGCGCTGACGGCGGCAGGCGCGGACGCGGCCGAGCTGCCGGACGGGCTGGCGATTCGCGGCGGGAAGACGTTGCATGCGGCCAAAATTGAGGGCTGCAACGACCACCGAATCGTGATGGCGATGACGATAGCAAGCGCGCTGTCCGACGGCGAATGGACGATCACGGACGCGGAGGCGACGGCGAAATCCGCCCCGGCGTTCTGGCGGGAATTTGAACGTTTGGGAGGGCGGACGCGATGAGGGCGAACTTCGGCGAACACTTCAAGCTGACGATCTTCGGCGAATCCCACGGCCCGGCCATCGGCGTGGTGGTGGACGGTCTGCCCGCGGGCGCGCGGCTGGACGAGGCCTATATCGCCGGGCAGATGGCGCGGCGCGCGCCGGGCGGCGACCCGACCGCGACGGCGCGAAAAGAGGCGGACGCGGTGCGCATCCTCTCCGGCGCGATGAACGGGCGGGCAACGGGCGCGCCGCTCTGCGCGATGATCGAAAACACGAACACGCGCTCCGGCGACTATGCAGGCATGGCGGCGCGCATGCGCCCCGGCCACGCGGATTACGCGGGCTACGTCAAATACCGCGGCATGAACGACCCGCGCGGCGGCGGGCATTTTTCCGGCAGGCTGACCGCGCCGCTGGTGTTCGCGGGCAGCGTGGCGCGGCTGCTGCTCCGGGAGAAGGGAATCGAGATCGGCGCGCACATCGCTGCCATCGCGGGGGAGCGGGATGCGCGGTTTGACCCGGTGGGCGTGGACACGCGGACGCTTTGCGGGCTGGCGCAGAGCCGTTTCCCGCTGCTGAACCCCGAAAAGGAAGCGCCGATGCGCCGGGCGGTGGCCGAGGCGCGCGCGGCGCAGGACAGCGTCGGCGGGGTGATCGAGTGCGCGGCGGTCGGCGTGCGCGCGGGCGTCGGTTCGCCGTTCTTCGGCTCGGTGGAAAGCGTGGTGAGCCAACTGGCGTTTTCCGTGCCGGCGGTGAAGGCGATTGCGTTCGGCGACGGCATGGCGCTGGCGGAGATGCGCGGCAGCGAGGCGAACGACGCGATGCGCATGGACGGGGACGGCGTGACCTGCGAAAGCAACCACAACGGCGGCGTGACCGGCGGCATCACCAACGGGATGCCGGTGATTTTCCGCGCGGCGATCAAACCCACGCCGTCCATCGCGCGGGCACAGCGGACGGTTGACGTGGCCAAGCGCGAAAACGCGGTTTTGGAAATCGCGGGGCGGCACGACCCCTGCATCGTGCCGCGCGCAGCCGTGGTGATGGAGAGCATACTGGCGATTGCGCTTTGCGAGCTTGAAATGGACGACGCGGCGCAGCGGGCCTTGACGGAAGGAGTTTGCACATGAGAGAACTGGAAAGCTGCCGACGGGAAATCGACGAAATCGACGCGGAGCTGGTGCGCCTGTTTGAGCGGCGCATGGGCGTCTGCCGCGACGTGGCGCTTTACAAGCAGGCGCATTATATGGACATCCTGAACGCGGCGCGGGAGGAGACGGTGCTCAAATCCCGCGCGCAGCAGGTGAGCGACCCGGCGCTGGCGCAGAGCGTGATGGCGCTGTTCACCGAGATCATGCGCCTGTCCCGCGAGGAACAGCGGCGCTATCTGGAAGCGCAGACACAGACGCGGCTCATCGCCTACAGCGGTGTGCCGGGGGCATACAGCGAGTGCGCGGTGGTCGGCTTCTTCGGCGAGGACTGCGAGCGCGTGAGCTTCAAGACGTTTGACGAGGTCTTTGCCGCCGTGGCGGATGGCAAGGCGCGATACGGCGTTGTGCCGGTGGAAAATTCCTCCTCTGGCTCGATCAACGACGTATACGACCTGCTGGGCAAATACGCCTGCCACATCGTCGGCGAGCAGCTCGTGCGGGTGGAGCACTGCCTGCTCGGCGTGCCGGGGGCGAAGGTTTCGGATATCACGCAGGTGTTCAGCCACGAGCAGGGCTTCGCCCAGTGCCCCAAATTCCTCGGCGAGCACCCGGATTGGGTGACCACGCCGTATTTCAACACGGCGATTGCCGCGCGCCACGTCGCCGAAATGGGCGACAAGCGATATGCGGCCATCGCGTCGCGGCTGGCGGCCAAGCACTACGGCCTTGACGTGATCGCGCCGGACATCCACACGTTCGACGGCAACCACACGCGGTTCGTCATCGTCAGCGCGTCGCCCACGCCCATCGGGATTCCGGATAAGGCGACCGTCACTTTCACCCTGCGCCATGAGCGCGGCACGCTGATGCGCGCGCTCTCCAGCTTTGTTGCGATGGGGATGAACATGACGCACATCGAATCCCGCCCGCTGCATAACTCCAACTGGGAATACTGCTTCTACGTCGATTTGACGGGCAACCTGCGCGAGAGCAACCTCGGCGTGCTGATGGGCTCGCTTCAGGGCGACTGCGAGAACTGCCGCCTGCTCGGTGCGTATCAGGCGGCGCGGGAGGATGCGCATGCGTAAGCCGGTTCTGCTCATCGGCATGATGGGGTGCGGCAAGAGCACCGTGGGGCGGCTTCTGGCCGAACGGATGCGCCTGCCGCTGATCGACCTGGATGAGGAAATCGCGCGCGCGGCGGGAAAAACCATCCCCGAAATCTTTGAGCAAGAGGGTGAGGCGGGCTTTCGCGCGCGCGAAACGGCGGCGCTTGAGCGCGCGCTGGCGCGGGAGGATGGCGTGATTGCGACCGGAGGCGGCATTGTCACACGGGCGGAGAACATCCGCATGATGCGCGAAAAGGGCTTTGTCGTCTGGCTCTGCCGTCCGCTGGAGGATATGATCGCCGACGTTCGGCAGGATACGCGCCCCAACCTCGCGGGCGACAAGGCGGAGCGCATGCGCACGCTGTACGGGCGGCGGGAGCGGCTGTACGCGGCGGCGGCGCACTTATCCTTTGACAACCGCATGCCGCCGGAGGAAGCGGCGAAAGCGCTTCAAAAGCTGTTGACGGAGTAAAAAAATATGTCTTTATTCATGCTGGCCGCCTACGGCTTTGCCTGCGCGGCGGTCTACCATCTCTGCCCGGCCAAAATCCGCTGGGTTGTTTTGCTGCTGGCCAGCTACGGCTTTTACGCATCCAGAAGCCTTGCGGGGCTGCCGTTCATTTTGGCGACGACGGGCACGACGTGGCTGGCCGCGCTGGCGATTGCCCGAATCGGCGAAAGCGGGAAGGCGCGGCTCAAGGCGGCGGAAAAGGAGCGGAAAAAGGCAATCCGCGCGGCGGCGAGGCGCAGACAGCGCGCGGTCATGCTGGCGGCGCTGCTGCTGAACTTCGGCCTGCTGGCCGTGCTCAAATATACGGACGACGTGCGCGGCTGGTTCGGCGCGTCGCCGCTGGGGCTGCTGCTGCCGCTGGGCATCAGCTTTTACACGTTCCAATCCATGGGCTATCTGCTGGACGTATACAACGGCAAATATGCGCCGCAGAAGAATCTCGCGCGGTTCGCGCTGTTCGTTTCGTTTTTCCCGCAGTTGATTCAGGGCCCGATCGGGCGATACGATCAGTTGGAAAAGCAGTTGGAGGGCGGCGGGCAGGTCGATGTGCCGCGCGCGTTTCTGCTGATGCTCTGGGGGCTTGCCAAAAAGATGGTCATTGCCGACCGCGCCCTGCCGATGGTCAGCGCCGTGTTTGACGCGCCGGGCGGCACATGGGGCGGCGCGATGGCCGTCGTCGGCGTGCTGGCCTATTCCGTACAGCAATACTGCGATTTTTCCGGCGGCATTGATCTGGTCGCGGGCATTGCGGAGCTGTTCGGTATTCGCCTGGCGGAGAATTTCCGGCGGCCGTATTTCGCGGTTTCGCTGGGCGATTTCTGGCGTAGGTGGCACATCAGCCTTGGCGCGTGGATGCGGGATTACGTCTTCTATCCCTTCGCGCTGAGCAGGCCGGTTTCGCGCCTGTCCAAAGCGGCGAAGGGGCGATTCGGTGCGGCGTTTGCGCGCGCGCTCCCGGCGGCGCTGGGCAATATTCTCGTGTTTGCGCTGGTCGGCGTGTGGCACGGGGCGACGAGCAATTACATCCTCTGGGGCTTATACAACGGCGTGATTTTGGCGGTGACGGCGCTGCTGGAGCCGCGGTACAAGCGGATGAACGAGCGCTGCGCGCGGCTGACGGCTTCGCGGGGCTTCCGTGCGTTCCGCGTGCTGCGGACGTTTGTGATCGTCAACATCGGCTGGTTTTTTGATCGCTGCGCGACGGCGGGCGACGCGGTGCGGATGATGGGCGGCGTTTTCGCGCGGTCGGAGTGGGCACAGGTTCGGCTGGATAACCTCGGCATTTCGCCGCTGGACGCGCGGATTTTGGCGGTGGGCGTTTTGCTGCTGGCGGCAGTTTCGCTGCTGGGCGAAAACGGGAAGGACGTTCGCGGCTGGCTGGCCGTGCGCGCGCTGCCGATTCGCTGGGCGGCGATGCTGGGCGGAACGATTGCGGTGCTGCTGCTCGGCGTATGGGGAAGCGGCTTCAGCGAGGCGAGCTTTATCTATTTCAACTTCTGAGGCGGGACGCCTGCGGGGGGACTCCTTCCGCTTCGCTTCGCTCAGCACCTCCCTCGGGGAGGGAGGTCGGCTGTAGACAAAAAAGATATTCTCCCTCGGGGAGAGAGGTCAGGCAGACGCGCTCCTTCCGCTTCGCTTCGCTCAGCACCTCCCTCGAAGAGGGAGGTCGGCTGTAGACAAAAAAGCGATTCTCCTCGAAGAGGAAGGTCGGCTATGGACAAAGCCGAATGATGGCATCGGACTGCCAATCGCAATGTGTATGGAAAGAGAAAAACTCTTGGGAGAGAACATGAAAAAGAAAATCGGGCGTTTCCTCAAGATATTCGCGTTCTGCGCGCTGCTGGCGGTCGCCGTTGCGGGCGTGAGCAGGCTGGTCGAGCGCAAGGAGAGCCGGGAGAAGATGCAGCCGTTTTTGAGCCGTGCGGGGGAATACGACGTGCTTTTCCTCGGTGACAGCATTATGAACACGGGCGTTTTTCCGATGGAAATCTGGGAAAAATACGGTATTGCGGGCTACAACATCGCCAGCTACGGCAACACGCTGCCGATCACCTATTGGGCGCTGCAAAACGCGCTGGATTACGCCGCGCCGAAGCTGGTCGTGCTGGATGTGCAGGGCGTGAGCAAGAGCTACAAGGTTTCCGGCAACAGCAGCGACGTGCACACGGCGTTTGACTGCTACCCCATCACGAAGACGAAAATACGGACGATGAACGATTTGATGGACGACCCGGACGCGGTGGACGACAGCGGCACGGCCTACGCGGACATGAAATGGGAATATCTGTTCACGCTGGGCAAATATCACACGCGCTGGAGCAAGCTGACGGACGCGGATTTCCATCCCGTCTACAACCGGGAAAAGGGCGCGAAGAGCGTCATCGCCGTTGCGGACGCGCAGGATTACGATCTGATTGACGAGATGCAGGCGACGGAGGAGAGCGGGCAGACCGGCTTCATCTATTTGCGGCGGATCATCGAGGATTGTCAGGCACGGGGGATCGATGTGCTGCTGGTGCATCTGCCCTATCCGGCCGACGAGGAGAAGCAGATGGACGCGAACGCGGTCTGCGGCATTGCCGAGGCCTACGGCGTGGATTTCATCGACTTCGTGAGCATGGATCAGGTGACGGATTACGCGACGGACTGCTTCGACGCGAACGAGCATCTGAATCCCTCCGGCGCGCGCAAGGTTTCGGATTATCTGGGGCGGTACATCGCCGAGCATTATGAAATCGCCGACCGGCGCGGGGAAGCGGCCTACGCGGCATGGGCGGACGACACGGCGGCTTATCGCGACAAGAAGCTCGCGGATTTCCAAAATCAAGGCGGGCTTGAAAGCGCGCTGATGCTGCTGCATGACGATGATTTCGCCTGCGAGATCACGGTGAGCGCGGGCTGCGCGCTGTTTGACAGCGAGAAGCTGACGACGCTGATGCAGAACATCGCGCGGGAGCACATCTTTGAGGAGGACATGTTCGCCAAGTGGTCGAACAGCCTTTTCCCACTGGAAAAGCTCGACGAGGCGGCGGAAAGCGGGCGGAGCTACCGCGTGCGCATCGACCGCGCGGCGGGCGAGGTCGAGGAAGAGGTCGGCGGGGATGTGCCGGAAGGCGTGTCCGTCGCGCTGATCGACCGGGAAAGCGGGGAAATCCTTTGCGAGAAGCGGTTTTAAGCGGGAAAAACGCCACGGCTGCGGATTCGACGGAACGCGCTGACAAACGGAGCGTTTACCGCCTAATATAAAAGCCGCTCGATGGCGGCAACAGACTGTAGAAAAAAAGCTATTCTCCCCACCGAAGGGGGGAGAATAGCCCTTTTCGCAAATAAAAGAATGGCTGAATTTCTTAATTTTGCTATTTAAGTCAATTTTGCTTATGTCAACAAGCTGAAGCTGCCCGATGGCGGCAAAATATGGAATCGAAACAGACAACGGATTGACAAACGACGTTGTCTGTGATTGAATGAAGAGGTCGGAAATCTTTCCGATGTACAGCGGCAGGCTTGACACCATTCCACCCCGGAATTTGACCGGAAGGAGGTGAGAGCCATGCCGAACCTTCTGCTTGTGATATCCGGCGCATGTGTCGTCGCATTCGTGCTTCGCGAGACGCTGGAAGACCTGCAAAAGAAAAAAGACGACCATGACGGGCATCATGGTCGCTCTGGTAAGCAGGGCTAAATAAGGCAAAAGCCTGCTGCTGTACCCTGATTATAGCACGACGCCGGCCGCTCGTCAATGAGTTGGCCGTTTTTCTTGTAACGGCCTGCATTTTCCGCGCGCGGGTTGATTGACAAACCGGAGCGCGGAGAGTATAATCATAGAATATCGCAGTATGCCCGGAAGCAAACATTCCGGGCGCTCGTTTTGCCGCGCGGCAGCGCGCGCAAGGAAAAGGAGAGATGAACGATGTCTGACACCAAGCATGTGGTTGTTACCCGCGAAGGCCTTCAGCGCATGAAGGAAGAGCTTGAATACAAAGAGACTACCGAAAAAATGAAGGTCGCCGAGCAGCTCAAGGTTGCGATTTCCTACGGCGACCTGAGCGAGAACGCCGAATATGACGCGGCGAAGAACGATCAGGCCGTGCTCGAACAGCGCATTGCCGAGTTGAAGGCCATGATCGAGAACGCCGTCGTCGTGGACGAGAGCAAGATCAGCACCGACACGGTTGGCTTCGGCAGCCGCGTGACCATCGTTTACGAGGACGACCCCGACGAGGAGGAGACCTACACCATCGTCGGCACGTCCGAATCCGATCCGACCAACGGCAAGCTCTCTAACGAGTCCCCGGTCGGCGCGGCGCTCGTCGGCGCGCACGTCGGCGAGACGGTGGTTGCCCAGACGCCGGGCGGCGCGCTGCGCATCAAGGTTATCGAGATTGCCCTGTAAGACGTGAAACAAACAGAAAGAGGAATCCATCGTGGCAGAAGAATTTGAAAAGCCGCAGTACAGCGAGCAGGAGCAGATTCGCCGCGCTAAGCTGGCGAAATACTGCGAAGAGGGACGCGATCCCTATACCATTACCCGCTTTGACCGCACCCACACCTCCGCCGAGGTGCTCAGCAACTTCGACGCGCTGGAGGGGAAGACCGTCCGCATCGCGGGCCGCATGATGAGCCGCCGAATCATGGGCAAGGCGTCCTTCGTTCACATGATGGACGGCGAGGGCCAGATTCAGGCGTATGTGCGCCGCGAGGATGTCGGCGAGGACGTCTATGCCGATTTCAAAACGATGGATATCGGCGACATTCTGGGCGTGGAGGGCGTTGTGTTCCGCACCAAGACCGGCGAGGTCTCCGTGCATGCCACGTCCCTGACGCTGCTGAGCAAATCCCTGCGCGTGCTGCCGGAAAAGTGGAACGGCCTGCGCGATCAGGATATGCGCTATCGCCAGCGCTATGTGGATACCATCGTCAACCCGGAGGTGAAGGATACCTTCATCAAGCGCAGCCAGATTCTCAAGGCGCTGCGCGAGTTCCTGGATGCGAAGGGCTTCCTCGAGGTCGATACCCCGGTGCTCCAGACCATCGAAATCGGCGCCAATTCCCGCTCCTTCGTCACCCATCACAACGCGCTGGATATCCCGATGTATCTGCGCATCGAGACGGAGCTGTACCTCAAGCGCCTGATTGTCGGCGGGTTTGACAAGGTCTACGAGGTCGGCCGCATCTTCCGCAACGAGGGCATGGACACGCGCCACAACCCGGAATTTACTTCCATCGAGCTGTATCAGGCCTATGCCGATTACAAGGAGATCATGGATCTGGTAGAGGAGATGTACATCTACGTCACAAAGAAGGTCTGCGGCACGCTCAAGATTCAGTATCAGGGCAAGGAAATCAACATGGAAGGCCCGTGGACGCGCCTGACCATGGCCGAGGCCGTCAAGAAGTATTCCGGCATGGATTACTACGCATGGGAAAGCGACGAGCAGGCGCGCAGGGAGTGCGAAGCGCGCGGTGTGCACGTCGAGCCGTATGCGGTCAAGGGCGAATGTCTGGAGGCCTGCTTTGATGAGTTCGTCGAGCCGAACCTGATTCAGCCGACCTTCATCACCGATTACCCGGTGGCGATTTCTCCGCTGGCCAAGCGCAAGAAGGACGAGCCGGACATGACCGAGCGCTTCGAGTTCTTCGCCAACTGCTCCGAACTGGGCAACGCCTTCTCCGAGCTGAACGACCCGATCGACCAGCGCGGCCGCTTTGAAGCCCAGGCCGCGGCCAAGCGCGCGCAGGGTCTGCACGCGGACGTGGACGAGGATTACCTCTGCGCGCTGGAATACGGCATGCCGCCGACGGGCGGTCTGGGCTTCGGCGTAGATCGTCTGGTGATGCTGCTGACGGATTCCGCGTCCATCCGCGACGTGCTCCTGTTCCCGACGATGAAGCCGCTGAACGCCTCCGCCGCGCCGTCCGCCAAGGATGAGGCCAAGGAAGAGAACGCGGCGAAGGAAGCCGAAAAGCCCGCGATTGATTTCAGCAAGGTGCAGATCGAGCCGCTGTTCGCGGATTACGTGGATTTTGACACCTTCTCCAAGAGCGATTTCCGCGTGGTGAAGGTCAAGGCCTGCGAAGCCGTGAAGAAGAGCAAGAAGCTCCTGAAATTCGTGCTCGACGACGGAACCGGAACGGATCGCGTGATTCTGAGCGGTATTCACGACTACTATGCGCCGGAAGAGCTGGTCGGCAAGACCTGCATCGCCATCACCAACCTGCCGCCGCGCCCGATGATGGGCATTGATTCCTGCGGCATGCTGATTTCCGCCGTCCACCACGAGGACGGTCAGGAAAAGCTGAACCTGCTGATGGTGGACGACCGCATCCCGGCGGGCGCGAAGCTCTACTGATTTTAACATCAATCATTTGAAAGCCTGATTTTTCCCGATGATGACGGGGAAGGTCGGGCTTTCTTATTTTGAAAAGAATACGCCATACGCCAATTTTACGCCAATTGATGCAAACCAATCCGTTCATCAGAAAGAAGCGTTGTTTCCGCGCAAAAGAAGCGTATGGAAATTCTGACTTCAAAAAGCCGCCTGACAATGGGCGGCTTTTTGATACGATGAAAAAAAGGAAGGAAGAAAGAAAATGGATGCGCACGTTATCAGTCTTGCCAACCAGAAGGGCGTCACAGCCAAAACGACGACTTGCGCCAACCTGGGTATAGGGCTGGCACAGGCAGGAAGGTGCTGCTTGTCGATGCAGACGCTCAGGGAAGCCTGACTCTAAGCCTTGGCTGGGAGCCGGACGAGCTGCCGATTACGCTGTACGATCTTATGATAAAAGCCATACAGGATAGACCTGTCACCCATGGAGAAGGGATGCTTCATCACGAGGAAGGGGTGGATCTCATGCCTGCCAACATCGAGCTGGCAGGCATGGAGATGTCGCTGGTCAGCGTCATGTACCACGAAACGATACTCAAACAGGTGATTGAGCCTTACAAACATGAGTACGACTACATTCTCATTGATTGTGCCCCGTCGCTGGGGATGATGACCATCAACGCGCTGGCGGCAACGGATGGGATTGTTGTGCCGACTATACCTCAGCATTTGCCGACAAAGGGCATCGAGAAGCTGCTGGAAAGCGTTCATCAGGTCAGGCGCGGAATCAATCCCGGCCTGAAAATCGAGGGGATTCTGATGACCCTGATGGACGGGCGAACGGTCTACGAGCACGAAATCAGCGAGATGATTCGGAAGGCATACGGCGGGAAAATCAACATCTTTGGAACGGAGATTCCGCGCTCTGTGCGGGCGGCGGAAACCAGCGCCGAGGGAAAGAACATCTTTGCCTATGCGCCCAGAAGCAAGGTCGCGGAAGCCTATCGGCAGTTGACGAAGGAGGTGCTGGCGCTTGAAAAGCAGCGCGAAGAACATCGTGCTGAAATCGGTCGATGATATCTTTCAGACTGAGGAAAATCGAGCGGATGCACAGCGTGAGCGGGTGCAGGAGATTCCGCTTGACCAGCTCAAGCCGTTTAGAAATCATCCGTTTAAGGTGCCCGACGATCAGCGGATGCTCGATACGGTGGACAGCATTCGTGAATACGGTGTGCTGGTTCCCGCGATTGCGCGACCCGATCCGGAAGGCGGCTATGAACTGATATCGGGGCATAGGCGTAAGCGCGGCTGTGAAATGGCGGGTCTTCAAACCATGCCGGTCATCATTCGGGATTTGGACGATGATGCTGCCGTGCTGGTGATGGTCGATTCCAACATCCAGCGCGAGGAGCTTTTGCCGAGTGAGCGGGCGTTTGCCTATAAGATGAAGCTCGAAGCGCTGAAACATCAGGGGGCACGGTCAGATTTAACTTCCCGACAAGTTGTCGGGAAGTTGGAAATGGCGGATGTGATTGGTCAAAATGCGTGCGAAAGTGGTCGGCAAGTCCAGCGTTATATTCGCTTAACCGAGCTGATTTCCGAACTTCTGGATATGGTGGATGAGCGCAAGCTGGCGTTTAACCCCGCTGTGGAGGTGTCCTATTTGAAGCAGGATGAACAGCGGATGCTGCTGGAAGCGATGGATGCGGAACAGACTACACCGTCGCTTTCGCAGGCGCAGCGGCTCAAGAAGTTCAGTCAGGAAGGACGGCTGACGGAGGAGGCGATGTCTGCCATTATGAGCGAGGAGAAAAAGAGCGATATGGACAAGGTGACGCTCAGAAGCGACACGCTGCGCAGGTATTTTCCGAAGTCGTATACGCCCAAGCAGATGGAGCAGACCATCATCAAGCTGCTGGATGTGTGGCAGAAACAGCGGCAGAAAAATCAGGAACGATGACAAAACGGCGCTTGACCATAGGAATAGCGCATTTTGAATTTGCAAATGGAATGGAGGGTTTTCATGTGGGCATATTTCGCGTAGAGAAGGTCAAGGATTACACGACAATCAGCAATTATCATTTGAGAGATAAGAGATTGTCGCTCAAGGCAAAGGGATTGTTGACAATGATTCTGGCGCTGCCGGAGAATTGGAATTTCACGATTCGCGGGCTGTCCGCCATCTGTAAAGAAGGGGTGGAAAGCATCGGAACGGCGCTTAAAGAACTGGAAAAGGGCGGCTATCTGGTGCGCAAACGTGTGCGCGGCGCGGACGGACGCATGAATGATACCGAATACAACTTTTACGAAGA
>ERZ857480.107310-NODE-166494-length-21332-cov-11.0000_pt1 | contig 21332 bp, 17 predicted proteins | sample MGYA00519767_ERZ857480 | MGnify/ENA primary metagenome ERZ857480 (study PRJEB31778, sample SAMEA3449210) | human gut metagenome | biome: human gut; feature: human-associated habitat; material: faeces | place: United Kingdom | collected 2010/2012 ...
CCTTGCATAACGAAAAATCCGGCGTTATTGCACACGCAAATGATGGGCGGCTCCGCGAGGGGCCGCTTTTGTATTGCATTTGGGGCAAAAATGTGGTATACCAATCAGTAAGGGTGCAGCGCGCAGGCGCCTGCATACCGATATGGATGAGGGAGCAAGATAAGGATATGAAGGAATTTACGGTTACTGATAAAAACGGTGAGAAACGGGTGGAAACACTGCTGATGACGAGCGAGGAGTTCCGGGCACTGGCGGAGCGGGAGAATCTGCCGTACAGCAGCGCGCTGCTCGTCAGCTTGTCACCGATCCGCTATTGCAAAATAGAGAAATATCCGACTTGTCTTTTAGGAACGATGCGGGTGCCGCCGATTGAGGGACGCGCGGCTTTCGCGTTCGGTTTTTATCTGCAGGATACGCGCTGCTATTTATTCCCAGAGGATCGCAGACAGGAGGCGCAGACCGAGGCGGTTTCAGAGGCGGACTGCGCGGCTATGCTGGAGGCGATGATCGCCAAGGTGCTGCAGAGCGGCGGCGATATGCGGATGCCGGTACAGTTCTTATTGCTCTTGTTTGAAACGATGATACGGGAGGAGGTCTTTCAGCTGGAAGCGCTGGAGGATGGACTCAGCGCGATCGAGACCCAGCTGCTGGAGGAAATCCCGGAGACCTTCGATGAGACCATCGTCAGCTATCAGAAGAAGCTAACCTCGCTGCATACCTATTATGAACAGCTGATGAATGTCGGGGATATGATGTGCAGCAATCTGGATAATTATCTGCCGGAGTCGCAGCGCCGCTTCTGGGAACACTTCACAGCACGCGCGGAGCGTCTGCACGACCATACGGAAACGCTGCGGGAGTATCTGATGCAGATCCGAAGCCTGTATCAGGCGCAGATTGACGCGCAGCAGAACCGCGTGATCACCATGCTGACGATCATTACGACAATCTTCCTGCCGCTGACTCTGATTGCCGGCTGGTACGGCATGAACTTCCCGCAGATGCCGGAGTTCGGCTGGAAATATGCCTATCTGGGTGTCATCCTTATCAGCGCATTGATTGTCATTGTCGAGATCTTGTATTTTAAGAAGAAAAAAATGCTCTAAACGGAACTTTGTTTGACATTGCGGGCGCGGAATGATAGAATAAAATGGTCTTTGATTAACGATACAGCGTAAAGCATCAAGAATAAAACGGGGAATAACATGGGGAACTTTTTTACCTGCGAATATCAGATTTTGGAGCAGGGACTTGACATCGGTTTTCACTTATACGCACCGGGGCATTTGATCTGGTTGGCAGCGATAGCGGCGGCGGCTTTTTTGTTCTCCGCGAGCTATCGCATAAAAGATAAAAACGAACGGGCACGCGCGCGAAAGATTTTCGCGGCGTTGATTTTGCTCTCGGAGATTTATAAGGATACGGTATTGATCATCATGGGCGCGCCGATGATGCAGTACTTACCCCTGCATCTTTGCAGCTTCGCGATCTTTGGCATGCTGATTGACGCTTTCGCGCCGAAACAGCAGCTAATGGGGCAGATGTTTGCTTTCGCGTTCTTTCCGGGCGCGCTGGCGGCGCTGCTGTTCTGCAACTGGACCTGTTATCCGTTTTGGAACTTTATGAATATCCACAGTTTTGTATTCCATGGTTGGATTGTCTGCTATTTTGTCATGCGCTATCGCGGCGGCGAGATACGGCCGCATTATCGTGGGCTTTGGCAGACCGCGGCGGTTTTACTGCTGCTCATGATCCCGATCTATTTTTTCGACAAGCTGACCGGAGAAAATTACATGTTTATGAATGAGGCGTCTGAGGGCTCTCCGCTGGTCGTACTGTGGGATATCTTCGGCACCAGGTTCGGTGAGCCTGGTTATCTGATCTCCTATATCGTACTGGCTGTGACGGTGTTCCATGTGCTGTATTTGATCTACGCGGCGATCGGCGCGATGGCTGACAGACGCAGACGCAGGCAAAATCCGAGCCGTCTTTTTGTGTAGACGGTCGCGGGAAACTTAAACAATAGAAAGGAATTTTCATTTGGAAAAGATTATCAGGGTGCAGAATGTAAGCTTTGCGTACAGCAGAGAGGAAGGAAGCGAGCCGGTGAAGGCTATCGACGGAATTTCCTTTGAAATCGAAGCGGGCAGTTTTACCGCGATTATCGGCAAGAACGGCTCCGGCAAGTCTACGCTCGCCAAGAATCTGAACGGGCTTTTGCTGCCGACGGAGGGCGATATTCTGGTTGCCGACTATAATACGAAGGATGACGCCCATATTTGGGATGTCAGACAGACAGCCGGTATGGTATTTCAAAATCCGGACAATCAGCTTGTTTCGGCAATTGTTGAGGATGATGTGGCGTTTGGACCGGAGAACCTGGGCGTGGACCCGCAGGAAATCCGTCAGCGGGTAGATCAGGCACTGGAAGCGGTCAACATGGGACAGTTCAAAAACAAGGCGCCGCATCTTTTGTCCGGCGGTCAAAAACAGCGGATCGCCATCGCAGGCGTGGTCGCGATGAAGCCGCGTTGTATCATTTTTGATGAGCCGACAGCGATGCTTGACCCGAAGGGACGTAAGGAGATTATGGCGATCATCGACGAGCTGCATCGGGAGGGGATTACCGTCGTGCTGATTACACATTTTATGGAGGAAGCTGTGCGCGCGGATCGCGTGATGATTATGCACGAGGGTAAAATCTTGCTTGACGGAACGCCTGCGGAGGTATTTTCGCAAGGAGCGCTGATAAAATCAGTCAATTTGGACGTGCCGCCGATCGTAGAGCTGGCGGACGAGCTTAGAGCGGTCGGCATATCGGTGCCGGACGAAATCATTACGGAAGAAGAGATGGTGGCTTACGTATGTCAATACGAGTAGAACATTTAACACATATTTACGATAAGGGTCTTCCGACCGAACAGATCGCGCTGGAGGACATCAATTTTGCGGTTGAGGACGGCGAACTGCTGGGGGTAATCGGGCATACCGGTTCGGGCAAATCTACCCTGCTGCAGCATTTGAACGGTCTGCTTAAACCGGATGCAGGCAGAGTCATCGTCGGGGATGTTGATATTACCGCGCCGGGCGTTTCGATGGTCGAGATTCGCAAGCGTATCGGTCTGGTGTTTCAATATCCGGAGTATCAACTGTTCGAGGAAACGGTTGCCAAGGATGTGGCGTTCGGTCCCAAAAACCTGGGATTGTCCGATTCGGAGATCGAGGAACGCGTGCGGGAGGCTATTGAACTGGTTGGACTGGATTATGAGGAGATTCGGGAACGCTCGCCATTTGAACTTTCCGGCGGACAAAAACGCCGCGTAGCCATCGCGGGTGTGGTCGCGATGAGACCGGAGGTTTTGATTTTGGATGAACCGACGGCAGGACTCGATCCGAAGGCACATCACGATGTGCTGGATATGGTGCAGGAGGTGCATCGCCGGACCGGCAATATTATCATTTTGGTTTCTCACAATATGGCGGATATCGCCAGAGTCTCCGACAAAATTATCGTCATCGACAGCGGACATCTGGTAACGACCGGAACGCCGCGGGAGGTTTTTTCGCAAAAGGAGCTTCTGCGCGGTGTCGGGCTGGATCTGCCGCCGATTACGGAGTTTACGGAAACGCTGAGAGAAAAGGGAATGAATCTGCCGTCCACGATTCTTGATACGAGAGAGGCTGCGCTGGCAATCGCGAAGGCGCTGCGGGAAAAAAGAACGAAAGGCTGAAATTTTCAGAAGCAAGGATTATGATTAGAGACATTACGCTCGGACAGTTTTATCCGGGCAATTCGTGGGTGCATAAGCTGGACCCGCGCGTAAAAATTATCGCGACATTGCTCTTTTTGATTGAGCTGTTCATCGTCAATGACTTTTTGGGCTTCGCGATCGCGGCGGTGGTGCTGGGCGTGATCATCGCGGTATCCAAGGTGCCGTTATCGTTTATCGTGCGCGGCCTGAAACCGATTTTGATTTTACTTTTGTTCACCTTCGCGCTGAACATCTTTATGATCAATGGGGAAGTTCTTTGGAGTTGGGGCTTCCTGCATATTACCAGAGAAGGCATTCGTACGGCGATTTTTATGGCGGTACGCCTGATCCTTTTGATCATCGGTTCCTCCATGCTGACACTCTGCACCAGACCGCTGAGTCTGACGGACGGAATTGAGCGACTGCTTTCTCCGTTCAAAAAAATCGGCTTACCCGCGCATGAAATCGCGATGATGATGACAATCGCGCTGCGCTTCATCCCGACGCTTTTGGACGAGACAGACAAGATTATGAAAGCACAGCAGGCCAGAGGCGCGGATTTTGAGAGCGGTTCGGTCATTCGGCGTGCCAAGAGTCTGATCCCGATTCTGGTGCCGCTGTTTGTCAGCGCCTTCCGCATCGCGCAGGATCTGGCGATGGCAATGGAGGCCAGATGCTACCGCGGAGGGGAACATCGCACGAGAATGCATGAGATGAAGCTGAAAGGCAGGGATTACGCGGCCATCGTGATGCAGGCGGTATTTTTGGCGATCATTATCATCGAAGCGCACTTCGCGCCATGGTAAAGGAGTGTTTATGCGCCAAAGAAATATCAAGAATTTAGACGAGCGAATCGAGGCGAACGCGAACTATCTGATCGAGGATCCGCGCGCGTGCCGCGGACATTGGCGGGAAATCTTTAAAAATGATCATCCGATTTATCTGGAAATCGGATGCGGCAAGGGAAAGTTCATTACCGCGCATGCCGAGCGTGAGCCAAACTGTAATTTTATCGCCTGCGAGGGACAGGCATCCGTCGTGCTGCGCGCGCTCGAAAAGGCTGAGGAAAAGTCCCTGGACAATCTGCGTGTATTTATCGACTATGTCCATGACCTTTCCGACTATTTCGCGCAGGGAGAGATCGCGGGAATCTATCTCAACTTCAGTGATCCATGGCCAAAGGCGCGTCATGCCAAACGCAGACTGACCTATCACAAGCGCCTGCAAAATTACAAGCAGGTACTGCAGACGGGAGGCTTCATCGAATTCAAGACCGATAACGAGGCGCTGTTTGAATTTACCTTAGAGGAAATCAAGCAGTGCGGATATCCGATCGTTGAGATGACACGTGATCTGCACCGCAGCGCGGCAGCGGAGCCGCGGCATTTGCTGACGGAAACCGGCGGTTTCGGCTGTACACATCCGGCGCGGCATACGGAAGTCGGCAGCTACGCCGAAAAATCCCGCACCTTTCTAACCGAGTACGAAGCGAAATTCAGCGCACAAGGGAAGAATATCAATTTTGTAAGAATCTGAACAAACGGAAGAAACAGAATGGGAGCACAATAAAAGTAGGCCCTGCGGGGTCTGCTTTTTGATGCGGGAAATATCGCCGGATGATATTTCCCGCATAATCAAAAACGAGAGCGAAAACCTCACTCTCGTAAAGACTGGAGCGGACAACGGGAATCGAACCCGCCTCCTCAGCTTGGGAAGCTGATATTCTACCAATGAACTATGTCCGCGCGACAAATCTTGCGTAGAGCGGTTTATATGTCAAACGCGCCTACATGCTTTATTATACACCCGAATCCGCGCAATGTCTATCCTCAAATTTTGTTCCGGAGATTGAAATTTCAAAAAATCCAAAAAAATCCTGCAATTCTACGAAGAGAAAAATAAAAATCGTCCATATCCATCATAACGAAGCAAAAATTCGACAAAATTCATCAAAAAAGTTAAAAACCTGTCAAATTTAGCAGGCAGGTACTTGTTTTCAGATTTAGGGGGGTATAATAGAAGCACGATTTTGACCTTGAACGGCAGAGCCTGCTTATGGCGGCAGGGGATGGAACGTGTCTATCCACAAGCATATTATTTTATTTCTTCGTGATTTCTATGAAAAAAATTCAATTTTTCGTAAAACATCTGCTGCCTCCTATGCGGTATTGTATCATGCCTCGGCGAGAATCGCGAGCGCCTTGTCACACGACGTGACAAAATGCGTGAAGGAAATATCAATGACAAAGATCCTCTCCATATTGAAGTTTCGCTCGATAACAGGTATCATAATTGATATGGGAGGCTGGTAAAAAAGCGGAGAGTCCATGCCGTTTGCCGGCATCGGGCAAAATCGAATTTGTTGTATGTGGGAATGAAGAAAGAGAGGTGGGAAGATGAAGAGATTTTTGATTGCTTTGATGTGCGTAGCTGTAGTATTCTGTTACGTTCCGACGATGGCATTTGCCGATCAGGATGTTCCGGCTGTACAGGAGCAGAGTGAAACTTTTGCTGATTCGGAAGAAACAGACCAAAACGCAGCATTGTCACCACAGGCAGAAACAGAAGAAGTGCGCGGAGGATTATCCCTGAGCACGCCTGCCGCGGTACAGGATATCTATGTATCCGCCTCAGGCAATGACGCGAGCGGTGACGGCAGAGTGGGGAATCCTTACGCAACGCTGGCAAAAGCCGCGGAGGTTGTGAATCAAGACACCGACCCAGGGAACGCATTCACGATCCATGTTATGTCTGATTTGACCGCAGCGGCATGCGCGAGATTTTATGATCACGCTGTGACGATCGTCGGCGAGGGTGAGATAAGCCCGAAGGTCAGCCGCGGAGAAGGCTTCGCGACGTAGCAGGATACTGCCCGCGGCACTTACAATCCGGCGATGATCGAGATTCAAACTGCCAAAGCACCGGCAAGCCTGACACTCAGAAACATCGTCTTGGATGATGGCGGCTTACATGAGGGGTCTGTCTTTGCGCAGGCTGTCAGTCAAGGGGAAAACGGAGGAGATGCGCCAAATAACAGCACCTATGTACAGGACGCGATCATTGCCTCCAACGCGACCGAAGCCTGCACGATCACACTCGGTGCGGGAACTTTTTTAAGGAATTACGGCGGCATGTCGGCAGTTCGCGTGACAAATCAAGCGGTACTGAAGATGGAAGCCGGAAGCGCGATGGAAGACACAACGGTTAAGGATCGCACCAAAGGATCAGCAGAAAGCAAAGTTGGTCCCGCGGGCGCAGTCTGGACACAGGGCGGTACACTTCTGATGGAAGCCGCCGCTGAAATCCGAAACATGGTTGGCCGCGCGATCTATGCCGACGGCGGCAGCATTACCATTGGAGGTAAAATTCACAATATTAAAGGCGATGTCGATATGTGGCAAGGTACGAACGGCGTTGCACTGCACTTGCGGAATGACGCGGTTGGAAGCATCCAATAAAATGCCGTGATTTCAGATCTTGACAAAGGAGAAAGTGCGATTGCGGTTCTAGCTTGCAATTTGAATGTTGGAAAAAATACCGTAATTAAAAACCTTAAAAACATGATTGGAATCGCAGATTCTTATGACGGTATCGTCTACTTCGACGGTGAAATCACGGGAATGCAGGGAAGCAGGAACGCCTTAAACATCCAGAATGATAATTTTAATGTTACGATCGGACCGAATGCATGGATTCATGATAATCATACCGGATATGGAACGATCTATTCACAAGGGACGGGCGGTGCCCTCCACATTTATGGAAAAATTAATAACAACATAGCAAGTGACCGTGGAGGCGGACTTGCTATGGCAAACAATTTCGGTTCCTCAACGGTAACGATGTATGATGGTGCAGAAATTTGCAACAATTATTCAGCCCAGACCGGCGGAGGTGTGATGGTCAGCGTCGGTACATTTATTATGAAAGGCGGGAAGATCTCCAATAATGTTGCCAAGAATGAGGGTGGTGGGATTTATGTGCGCCGTGGCGGAACATTAATTCTGGAAGCCGGAACCGTTGCGGATAATCAGACAAAATCATTCGGCGGCGGGATTGCGTATGAAGCGAGTGATTACAAAGGCTACGTACCATGCGTAGAATTGGACGGAGGCTCTGTTTCCGGAAACAAAATGCATGTGACGATAAGCGGAAACGATGATGCAATCGAAACTACCGGGGGAGTATCGAATGATATAGCGATTTCTGAAAAAAGTGATAAAGTTTTTAGCCATATTACACGGTACCTGAATATTTCGGATAAGATCAATCTTTCGGATAAAAATATTTACTTTGTAAAAGACAACAAAACCCTCACCCCGGCTCCTGACAGCTTGAATTTGAAGCTTGGCAACGCGAGTGCGGAGAGCAATGAGGCGTTAAAGGCCGTATCTGTTTCCCATGGTTGGTCACACCCGCATGCAACCTACTGGATGCAGCGGGATGGCGCGGCAAGGAGGACCGTCGGCGGATTGACACTTGCTGCAGAGGCTCCGCAGATCGTATACGCGATTGCGATTCCGGTTGACGAGAACGGCAAGCCGGAAACGGAGGCAGGGATACAAGGCGATGCCTCCCGGGCAGCCCGCGCGCGGATTCACCATACAAAGATCACCGAGTCCGGCATTGAAGTGACGATTCCGGAGGGGCATCCGAACGGTTACGCGGTCGCGCTGGTGCAGCCAACCCAGGACTTTGGAAGCCTGCTGATTACGACGAGCAAAGCGCAGCTTGACTATGACAAAGATAAAACCGCAGACGGAACGTATGAAGTTCCGTATACCGCATCGTATACAATGTCCGATAGTCTGCGAAACCTGTTTAAGGAAGCGGGGACGCTGGATAATCCAAATCTCACATTCACCTTGACCCTGGAACTGGACAAGCGTTTGAGAGGAAAGGAAGCGAGCGACTATAAATTTACCAGCCCGATCTTTAAAGCCGAAGCCTTTACGATCAGTGGGGACGGGCATGCGGTTACGGTGACATGCAAGCTGAAAGCAGATTGGAGAAATCATTTAGAGGAACTCGTAAAGACGCCGATGGTATTCACCGGAACCGGTGTGCTAGACGGAGCTGATTTTGCGGCAGGCGAGTTTCTTTCGACAAGCGGGAACGTACAGATGACGATTCCGCGCGGCGGCAGTGAAATGTATCCGATCTATATTCCGGGTAATGTATGCCAGACAAAGATGGTAAAAGAAGAAGCGCCGATTGGGCCGATCGGACCGGTAACCACATATTACACGATCAAGGCGGCTGCGGGCGAGGGCGGCAGCATTGCGCCGAACGGCTACGTTACGGTCAGCGCGGGTTCGGATAAGCGCTTTGCCATCGCGGCGGCAGAGGGCTATGAAATCAAGGACGTTCTGGTAGACGGGGTAAGTGTCGGCGCGCTTTCGGATTATACCTTCAAAAATGTATGGAAAAACCATACGATTGACGCTGTTTTTCGGGCAAAAGCAGAAGATCCGGAAACACCGGACGAGCCTACGAAACCGGAAAACCCAAGGAAACCGGAAACTCCGGATAAACCGACCAAACCGGAAGATAAGACCAAAGTTCCAAAGACCGGCGATGACGCTGTACTTGCAGGAAACGCACTGCTTCTGCTGCTTTCCGCATGCGGACTTGCGGCGGTACTTCGCAAAAGAGAAGAAAAATAGAATCAGGCAAAAGCGTAACGAAATCTGAGATTTCTATGCGCACATGGCGCGCATGGATGAGCTTTGCTTCACAGAATCCTTTGCCGTAATGTGGTAAGTATCAAAAAGATAAGGAGAGGGCTGTCGCAGCAGCGGGAAATCACCGTGAGCCGCGGCAGCCCTTTCGATACACAAAAGAAAATATAATATGATGGTTTTTAGAACTCGATGTGTTTCTGCGGATCGACATAGACACCGCCTTGCAGCATTTCAAAGTGCAGATGCGGCGGTTCCAGTGCTTCAAAGAGTCCGGTGGCGCCGACACCGCCGATAATCTGACCCTGCTTGATCGTATCACCGACTTCCACCATTTCGTTGGTTGATAAATTCGAGTAGATTGTCACCATATCGTGGGGATGTGTGATTTCTACCGAGAGGCCGTAGCGGTCATCCGTATAGACCGCGGTGACCGTACCGTCCGCAACAGCCAGAACCTGCGTATCGGCGTCCGCCTCGATATCCGTACCGCAATGGGTCATGTACTGATCGAGCGTAATCGAGTAGAGCAGATGCTCCATCGCGTACGGATTGGTGACAGTGTATGCATTCCCTTTGATGGGTTTGCAGAAGCGCGGCGCTTGCGCTTCCCGCGCGGCGGGTTTTTGCTTGCTGTCAACGGTCGGCACGTTGGCGCCCGCGGTGTCCGCGGTTTTGACGCCGCTTTGACTTGTGGAAGCCTCTGGTTTTTGAGAAGCTCCGGACGATTTTTCGAGTGAAGAAGTTGGTGCCCGGTCAGAGACCGGAAGCGGATTTTGCCGCGCGCTGCCGTTGATCTTGTCGATATTTGATTTTATAGTAAAAATAGAAGTCAGCGCGATGACGCAGAACGCGAGCATGAGCGCGATCGCGACTCTGTCTTTTTCTTTTTTTCTTTGTGCTTGACGCATGATTTCACCTCCAGTTGATCATATTGTTTACAAAAACTTTTGCTTTCATGCAAATACATGCTTGTAAAAAACAAAAAAACATATTATACTAGATATAATTTTTTTTACAAAGGAGGCACCGCATGGACGAAATGATTTTTGCGGCAAAGCAAAACAGAAATATACCAAAAGAAGACAAAATTTTCGGCATCAGCAATCGCGCGAAGGCGATGATCGCGAAGGAAGGCAAGGATAAGGTCGTCAACGCTACCATCGGTGCGCTGCTGGATGATGAAGGCGAACTGATCGTATTGTCCTCCGTAGACGAGGTCTTTCATAGTCTGACTCCGAAGGAATACGCGGAATACGCGCCGATCGCGGGCGTACCGGAGTTTCGGGAGGCGGTAATCAAGGACGTGTGCGGAAACTATCAGCCGCACGCCTATATGACTGCGGTCGCGGCTCCGGGCGGTACCGGCGCGCTGCGTAACGCGATCGCGAACTATTCTGAGCGCGGCGACAAGATCCTGGTTTCGGACTGGTACTGGGCGCCGTACAGCACGATCGCGCAGGAACTCGGGCGCGGAACAGAAACCTGCGCGTTTTTTAACGACGAGAGGAACTTTCACCTCGCGGATTTTGAAAAAAAGGTTGTTTCCCTGCTCGCCAAGCAGGAGCGGCTGGTCATCATCCTCAATACGCCGGCGCATAACCCGACCGGCTATTCACTGACGGATGAGGACTGGCAGGGCGTGGCGGAGGTGCTGCGAAAGCACAGCGCGGGAAAGAAAGTCGCCTTGGTGGTCGATATCGCCTACATTGAATTTTCGAGCCACGACCATAATCCACGCAATTTTTTACCGATCCTGGAGAGCCTGCCGGAGTCGGTACTGCCGCTGATTTCTCACAGCTTTTCAAAGACCTATACGCTGTATGGCATGCGCTGCGGCGCCTTGGTCTGCATGGCAAAAACGAAGAAAATCGCGGAGGAGTTCAAACAGGTCTGCGAGTTTTCTTCGAGGGCCTCATGGTCGAACTGCGCGCGGGCGCCGCAGATGATCGTAGCGAAGATTTACGCGGACCCGAAGCTCAAAGCCAGAGTTGACGAGGAACGCGAGGGTTTTCGTGATATGCTGCTGCGCCGCGGCAAGGCGTTTGAAACCGCCGCGCGGGAGGTCGGCCTGGAAATCGTACCGTTCGATGCGGGCTTTTTCGCCTCGATTCCGTGCGCGGATCCGGATGCGGTATCCGCGGAGTTGGAAAAGGAAGGAATCTTTTTGGTGCCGCTGGCTAAGGGCGTCAGAGTTTCCATCGCCTCGATTTCGGAAAAGGTTTGCGCGGCGCTTCCGGCAAAGATAAAGGCTGCTTTGGCGCGCGTGGAAAATAGATAGAAGAAAAATACAGAAAATTATTGACAAATAGTGAAATTTGTGTTACATTGTCTTTGCAAAGGGAAACTCCGAGAAGGGAGTTACAAAATGCCAAGACAAGGAAACAGAGAAGGAGAATTTTCGTTTGAGATCGTCAGACACTTAGGTGTATACGGACAATCGTCGAAGGGTTGGACGAAGGAGGCGAATGTTGTCGAATGGAACGGAGGCAACGCGAAGCTGGATATCAGAGAATGGGACGCGGCGCATACGCATATGAGCCGTGGAATTACGCTCTCTAAGCAGGAAATGTTCAGCCTGATGCAGATCCTCAACCACTGCTTCGGCAAGGAGCTTCGAAATCATCAGCGCGCGCGGGAACAGTGGGTGCCGCGGGAGGATGAAGAGATCTGCGCTTGCTGCGAGCCGGACGGTATGAGAGAGTGCCAGGCTGACGGCGAGGCGTTCGCGGAGGATTCACGAGAGACTGCCGCTTTTACGCCTGTCGCGGAAACACCGCAGGACGCTGAAACAACCGCCGCGGAAATTTTTTCCTTAGAAGCCGACGAAGAACTGCAGGAAGAAACGAATCTTGGATAAAAAAATCCGCCCAAAGCGACAGGCCTTGGGCGGTTTTTTTATGATTCCGGAAATATCGCATAGCGATATTTCCGGAATCACGACAAAAGCACCTTGCGAAGCGGCGATCATGGGTGAGCGCCATGTGCGCATAGAAATCTCTGATTTCATTATGCGCACTTTTATCCTCGTGCAGCGTGCCGCTCGTCCTGAAATAAAAAGGTAATCCCGTATAATGCCGCAAGCCCGACAATTGCGTAGATGACGCGGGAAACGACCGCCAATTGGGCGCCGAAGATGCCGGATACCAGGTTATAGTTAAAGAATCCGATCAGGCCCCAGTTGATTCCGCCGATAATCATCAGGATGAGAATTAGTTTTTTCAAAGCAATCACTCCCTTCAAACGCTATTTTATCCAAAAATATTTTACTTATACACGCGGGGTGTGTTATAATGTTTTTTAAGATGATTGGTTCTATCCTGTCACACACAACCGCGAAATGGAGTTTTTTATGAAAATTCAGTTAAAAAAGGGGCCTCGCGCCGCGTTCGAGGAGATCGAAGTCGAAAAGGGAACGACAATCGAAGCGATTTACAAAAAGATTGAGCGCGAGCTGCCGTATAAAATATTATTGGCAAAAATGAACTATGAATACGAAGGCCTGGATTACGAAATCCGTCAGGAATGCAGCGTGGAACTGCTGGACATGCGCGTGCAGGCGGCAAGTCTTGTCTATCAAAGCAGTTTGTCTCTGCTCTATCTGAAGGCGATTCACGATGTGCTGGGCGCGGTAGACGTTGACATCGAAAACGCGCTGAACAAGGGTCTGTATACGGAGATTAAGCGCGACGTACCTGTAACCGCAAAAGAGGTACGGCAGATTCAGCAGCGGATGGAGGCTTTGGTGCGCGCGGATCTTCCGCTGATGAAGGAGGCGCTCAGCAAAGAGGAAGCCATCGTGTTTTTTGAAAAAACCGGAAGAACGGATAAAATCGCGCTGCTGGCGGAAAACCCGAAGACCAAAAAAGTCCGCTTCTACTCTTTGGACGGATACCGCGATTTTTTTTACGGCCGCATGGTGCCGTCAACGGGGTATCTCACGCGTTTTGAGCTTCGCAAATATCGCCGCGGCGTTTTGATGCGCTTCCCACAGCCGAGCGACCCGAATCGGATTCCGGATTATGTGGACGAGAGAGTCCTGTACCAGACCTTTGGGGAACAGAGCCGTTGGGGCAAACTCATGGGCATTGATTACGCCTTTGACCTGAATCGCAAAATTGAAGAGGGAAAGTTTAAGGAGCTGATTCAGCTTTCTGAGGCCTTGCACGAACGCAGAATCGTGGAAATCGCGGACATGATCACCAAACAGAAAAAACGGATCATTCTGATCGCGGGTCCGTCCTCCTCCGGCAAAACGACCTTCGCGCAGCGTTTATGTATTCAGCTGCGTGTCAACGGACTGGAGCCACTGTATATGGGAACGGATGACTATTTTTTGGAACGGGAGGAAACTCCGGTGGACGCCTACGGCGAAAAAAACTACGAGGATCTGGACGCGGTGGACATCCATTTGTTCAACAGCAACATGAATGATTTGCTCGCAGGCAAACAGGTGGATCTGCCAACCTTCAATTTTATCGTGGGACATAAGGAATACGGCAAGCGCCTGACGAAGATTCGAGGCAATCAGCCGATCGTCATCGAAGGCATTCACGCGCTGAACGACGCGCTGACGCCGGAGATCGATCCACAGGAAAAATTCAAGATTTACATCAGCCCGCTGACGCAGCTCAACATCGACGCGCACAATCGCGTTGTGACGACCGATCACCGCATGCTGCGGCGGATGGTGCGCGACTACAAATATCGCGGCTACAGCGCGCAGAATACCATTCAAAGCTGGCCGAAGGTACGCGCCGGCGAGGACAAAAATATTTTTCCATACAGCAACGAAGCCGATGTGATGTTCAATTCCGTCCATCTGTATGAGCTTTGTGTGCTCAAAAAATACGCTTTGCCGCTGCTCGAAGCCATCAAACCGGATGAGCCGGAATACAGCGAGGCACAGCGCATGCGGAATTTCCTGCGCTTCTTTAAGACGGTGGAGGATGATTCGGCAATCGTGAATAATTCGATTCTCAGGGAATTTATCGGCGGCAGTGTGTTCGTTGATTGACAAGCAAGGAGTTTTTTGACAACATGGCAGAGATTACAATTATAGGAGGCATTAATATTGACATTGAGGGCTGCCCCTTTGGGAGCCTGAAGGCGGAGGACTCCAATCCGGGTAAAATTTCGCTCGCTTACGGCGGAGTCGGACGCAACATCGCGGAGAACGCGGCGCGCCTCGGCGGCGATACGGCGATGGTATCGGTGATTGGCGATGACCAGATGGGACGCGGCGCCAAAGCACAGCTCGCGGAGTTGGGAGTGGATGTGTCCCGCGTTACGGAGCTCCAAGGTCGCAGTTCGTCCATGTATCTGTCAATCTTGGACGAAAAGCATGACATGGCGATGGCCATCAGCGACATGAGCATTATGGACGAACTGACGCCGGCGAAGCTGGCGGACTGCGCGCCCTTTCTCCGAAGCTCCGGGATTGTCGCGCTGGACGCGAATTTGGACGAGGATTTTTTGACCTACGCCTGTGACCTTTTAGACGGAGTACCGCTCTTTTTTGATCCGGTATCCGCGAGTAAGGCGGCGCGCGCCAAAAATTTGATCGGCAGATTTTACAGCATGAAGCCGAATGTCATGGAGGCCGAGGTGCTTTCCGGACTGCGCGTTGAAACAGAGGCGGATCTCGCGCGGGTCGGAGACTGGTTTCTGTCGCAGGGACTTGAGCAGCTCTTTATTACGCTGAACAAAGACGGCGTTTATTATAAAAGCAAAGAGAAAGAGGGAATTCTCAGACCCCGCGGGGATTTACGCCTCGTCAGCGCGACAGGCGCGGGAGACAGCTTTTCGGCAGCGATTCTTTTAGGCTGCGTACGCGGACTTGATATCGAGGAAATTGCCCGTATGGGCATGGCGGCGGCCTCCATCGCGATGGAAAGCGAGCAAGCTGTAAACAGCAATATCAATATGAAGGAACTCAAGAGGAGGATGAGAGAAGATGTATAGTAAGTATTTAGACATCAAACCGGAAGTAGCAAAAGCATTGGAGGACGGCACACCGGTGGTCGCCCTGGAATCCACGATCATTTCACACGGCATGCCGTACCCGAAGAACGTAGAAACCGCAATCGCGGTCGAAAATGTTCTGCGCGCGCATGATGTCATGCCCGCGACGATCGCGATCATTGGAGGCAGAATCAAGATCGGTCTGACCGAAGAGGAAATCGAATATATGGCGACGGCTGAGAACGTTCTAAAAGTCAGCAGACGTGATTTCCCGCTGACGATTTCGCAGGGACTGGACGGCGCGACAACGGTCGCGGGAACGATGATCGCCGCGCATATGGCAGGCATTCGTCTGTTTGTGACGGGCGGTATCGGCGGCGTTCACAGAGGCGCGGGCGAGAGCTTTGACATCTCCGCGGATCTGGAGGAACTGAAGATGACGGATGTGACCGTCGTATGCGCAGGCGTAAAATCTATTTTGGATATCGGCGCGACCTTAGAATATTTGGAAACCGCGGGTGTTCCGGTCGTGACCTGCGGCGCGGATCAGTTCCCTGCGTTTTACAGCAGAGAAAGCGGATTTGCGGCGGACTGCAGAGTGGACGATCCGGCGAAGATCGCGACGATGATCAGGAGCAAGGCAGAACTCGGCTTGCGCGGCGGCATGCTGGTCGCGTGTCCGATTCCGACAGAAGATGAGATTCCGTACGAGAAGATGGACGGCGTAATCCGGCAGGCGCTCGCGGAATGCGAGGAAAAGGGTGTACGCGGCAAAAAAATCACGCCGTTCCTCCTGAGCAGAGTCAAGGATTTGACGGAAGGCCACAGCCTGGAAGCCAATATTAAACTGGTGCTGCACAACGCGGAAGTCGGCGCGAAAATTGCGAGCAGCCTTTGATTGCCGACCCGCGGGCAAGCAAGATGCGGGCATAGAAGCGAAAAACAAAAGAAACGCAAAGAGATCAAAAGAGGATGAGAGGTAGGCAGATATGAAGGGGAAGAAAAAAATTTTTGCGGCAGTTTTGACATTCTGCCTGATGCTGACAGGTGTTCCGGCCGTGGCCTTCGGAGAGGAAACCGCGGCAGCAGGGGATATTGTGATTCTTTACAGCAGCGATATCCACGGCGGCGTTGACAGCAATCTGGGACTGGCCGGACTGGCGGCGTATGCGAACGAAAAGCGGGCGCAGGGCAGCGCGGTCGAGTTGGTGGATGCCGGAGACGCGGTCAGCGGCACCATGCTGGCTTCGACAACGCAAGGACGCTATGTGGTGGAAGCGATGAATCTGGCCGGTTACGGCATCGCGGTGCCGGGCGTGCATGAATTTGATTACGGAGTTTCCGGATTGGTGGGCACGCTGTCAAAGGAAGCGAAGCATCAATATATCAGCTGCAATTTTACGATGACGGCAAACGGACAGACGGTGTTCAAACCGTATGTCATCAAAACATACGGCAGCGCGAAGGTGGCCTATATCGGCATCAGCGATCCGCAGACGATCAGTAAATCCGGCGCGTCGTTTAAGAACAGCGACGGCAGTGCCGCCTACTCCTTCGCGGATGGTTCCGGCGGCAAGAAGCTCTACGAAGCTGTGCAGAATGCCATCGACGAAGCCAAGGCAGCCGGCGCGGACTATATCGTCGCGATCGGTCATCTGAGTACGACAGGAGACGCGGCTTACACGCCAAAGAGCGTCATCGAAAACACAACGGGGATTCAGGCGTTTATCGACGGCAATACGCATACAGCCATTGTCGGTGAAAAGGTCAAGGGAGCGGATGGCGCTGAGGCGCTGCTGACTTGCGCGGGCGCAGGTCTGAATAACATCGGCGTTTTGACCATTACGGCCGGAAAGAGTATTTCCTCCCAATTGGTAAACAGCTATCGCTTGCGCGACATTAAGACCAAGGATGGAATTGACGCGCTGACCAAAAAGTACAAGCAAAATCTACAGGAAAGCTTCGCGACGACCAGCAGCAGGCTGGAGGCAGCTAACAGCAGCGGCGTCAGAATTGTCGAGGGAGCCGAAACAAATCTGGGAGATCTCTGCGCGGACGCGTACCGGGTGGTAACCGGAGCGGATATTGCTTTTGTCGAGGCGAGAGAGATCAAGAGCAATATTGAACTGGGCTCAATCAGCTATGATGATATTATGAACGCGCTGCCGGGCGGACGCTCGATCAGCGTGATCAGCGTCAGCGGCTATGATATCCTTGACGCGTTGGAAATGTCCGCGCGGGTTTATCCTGCCAAGAACAGCGGTTTTTTGCAGGTCTCCGGCATTACCTTTGACATTCAGGAAACCGTCATTCCGTCTGTAACGCTGGATGGAGACGGCAATTTTACAGGGGTTACGGACGACTATCGCGTCACCAACGTAATGATCAACGGTAAGGAACTGGATGTGATGGCGAATTACACAGTCGCCGGTACCAACGCGCTGCTGAACGGGGAGACCGGTTATACAATGCTCCAAAACGGTCCGCTCAAAAAAGCCAACATCACGACCGATAATCAAGCCTTGATCACCTATATTGCCGCTTCACTCAAAAACAGTATCGGCGGCGCGTACAGCAAATCGCAGGGCCGGATCGATTCGATCAAGCTGGCGAGACAAAGCGAGATTAACGCCGAAATCGAAAAGAAGATTGAAGAAAAGTTGAAAGACTATGCCGCGGAGGTAAAAGCGCTGCGAGAACAGCTGGCGATACAGCAGGACATCATCGCGATGAAATCGCTTTCTCTCAAAGTGACGGCAAAATTCATCAAGAGCGGCAGCAAACGCACTGTAAAGGTCACTTGGACGCCATCCGCAAAGATCAGCGGCGTCAAATACCAGCTTTACAAATCCGCGAAGAAGTCCGCGGGCTTCAAAAAGCTCACGACGACTTCCAAAACAACCATTCGAAACACAAGCGGCTTGCGCAAGGGAAAAACCTATTATTACAAAGTCCGCGCGTACAAGTACCTCAAGGGAAAGTACTATTACAGCGGCTGGTCCAATGTACGAAGCTGCAAGATCAGCAAATAGCGATTGCTCCCCCGCGCCGCGGGGTAACAATAAATTTTATCTTATCTTAAAAAGAAAAGGAGAAAAGCTATGAAGAACAGGAGAGTATTAGCGGTATTGCTGGCAGCTGCTGTTATGCTCGCGATGATGCCGGCGATGGCATTCGCGGACACGACAGCCCCAGCGCCGGAAACGGCGCCGACAGCTCCGGCCAAATCGAATGACATTGTCATTCTCGGCACCAGTGATGTACACTGCGGTATCGATCAGAACATCGGTTACGCGGGTCTTGCGGCTTACAAAAAAGCCATGGCAGAAAAGTACAACTATGTGGCGCTTGTCGACGCGGGTGACGCGATCCAGGGTGATACCATCGGTACGTTGTCCAAAGGGGAATACCTTGTGGACATCATGAACGAGGTCGGCTACGATGTTGTCGTTCCGGGCAACCACGAATTCGACTACGGTATGGATCAGTTCCTCAATGTCATCGTGCCGAAGATGAAAGCGACCTATGTTTCCGCGAACTTCGTCAAGAATGGCAAACCGGTCTTTGATACCTACAAGATGATGACCTACGGCGACAAGAAGGTCGCGTTTGTCGGCATCTGCACGCCGGAAACCCTGGTGAAGTCCACACCAACCTATTTCCAGGACAAAAACGGCAACTACATCTACGACTTCTGTAACGATACAACCGGAGAAAAACTGTATCAGGCGGTACAGGACGCGGTAGACACCGCGAAGAAAGCGGGCGCGAACTACGTTGTGGCAGTGGCGCATCTCGGTGATGACAGCGCGAGCGCGCCTTGGACTTCGATGGACGTGCTTGCGAAGACAAGCGGCATTGACGTGCTTTTGGACGGTCACGCGCACAGCACAGTTGTTAAGAGCGTCAAGAACAAGGATGGAAAGAGCATCCAAATGGTTGCGACCGGAACGAAGCTCGAAAATATCGGTAAGATCGTAATCGCCGAGAACGGCGCGATCACAGCGGAATATATAAACGGAGACGTGGCAAAGGATAAAGACGCAGGCGTCACGAAGTTTATCGAAGGCATCAAGGCGAAATACGCGGAACTTGAAAAGAAGGTTGTTGCGAAAACGGCGGTTGATCTCGCGATTGCGGACAAGGACGGAAATCGTCTGGTCAGAAGTGAGGAAACCAACCTCGGTGACCTTTGCGCGGACGCGTACCGAAATGTACTCGGCGCGGATATCGCGTTTGTAAACGGCGGCGGTATTCGTGTGGCAATTCCGAAGGGCAATATCACCTACGGACAGGTCATCGCGGTACATCCGTTCGGCAACATGGCGTGCGTAGTAGAAGCGACCGGACAGCAGATCCTCGACGCGTTGGAATTCGGCGCCAGAAACGTGGGTAAGGGTGAAAACGGCGGATTCCTGCAGGTTTCCGGCCTGACCTATACCATCAATTCTCTGATCGAACCATCTATTCAGACCAATGAAGCGGGAGAATTCGTCAAAGTAACCGGCGACTACAGAGTCAGAGACGTCAAGGTTGGCGGCGTGGATCTGGACTTGAATAAGACTTATACGCTTGCTTCCCATAACTATATGCTCAAGAGCGGCGGAGACGGTTTCGTAATGTTCAAGGGCAACAAGCTGCTGCAGGACGAGGTCATGATTGACAATCAGGTTCTCATCAACTATATCCAAAAGAACCTCAACGGTGTCGTTGACGATCAGTACGCGGCGCCGCAGGGCAGAATCAAAATCTTATCCACAGAGCTTTTTGCGCAGGTCAGTGAAAAACTGCAGGTTGCGGAATACGAGTGCAAGTTAACCGCGAAGGCGCAGAAAAAGGCTGTGAAGCTGACTTGGAACGCCTGTGCTGCGGACAGTGTAAAATATCAGGTTTACAAATCCACGAAATCGACCAAGGGCTTTAAGAGAGCCATTACGACAAGCAAAAAAACTTACACGGCAAAGAAGCTCACAAAAGGTAAGACCTATTACTTCAAGGTCAGAGCGATCAAGACAATCGGCGGCAAGACGTATTACGGACACTGGTCCAACGTCGCTGCCAAGAAAGCCGCGTAGATCGAAAACAATTACAGCGGTGCTTGTCACCGCGAAAAAAACAACGGATCTCCCCACGCGGGAGACCCGTTGTTTTTGGTTGCGCGCTGAAATTTGCCCTCTTGTCAAGAACTGCAGAATGTGCTATACTTGCGTTGACAATTACATAAGCGTTTATGTTCTTTCGCCATGCCGCAGCCGTATCGAAGGTTGACTGCGGAGTTGACGAAAGCTAAGATGGAAGCAGGTGCAAGTCCTGCACGGTCCCGCCACTGTAAGAGGGGAGCGCATCTTCCGAATACCACTGAGACGGGCTGCGAGCCGCAGCTGTGAAGTTTTGGGAAGGGGGAATTTGCGTAGAGATCCTTAAGTCAGGAGACATGCGTAAACAATGGGTAACTGCCGCGTCGGATGAGCGCAGCGCAGATGGAAAGAGATTGCGGTAGAAACGGACCGCGGTGAAGCTATGATTTCTTGTAGTTTCCCCGCGGTCTTTGTTTTTCCGGGAGCTTATGAAACGAAAATGCCGCGCGGTGACAAGCAAAGCAGGGCATAGCGTCATAGCAATCTTTCCTCGCGAAGCATCAGCCATTCAGAACAGAGTTTGGAGGATTATGATGAACAGCAGAACACAGAACAAGAGAATTTTTTATCGCGCGCTTGCGGGGATCAGCCTGTATGTGCCTTGTAAACAGGAGGAAGCGGGCAAACCGGAGCCGCAGATGATGTTGAACGAGCAGGGGGAACGGTTTGTACCGGCGTTTTTTGCCAAGCGCTCTTTGAAAGGGGATTTTGACGAAAAGTCCCTGGTCGAATTTGCCTTCCCGCTGCTGCGGAGTCTTATCGGCGGCCTGCCGCAGAATGTTCGCGGTGTGATGATC